>OFPN01000010.1_pt1 | contig 98034 bp, 94 predicted proteins | sample 1542611 | NCBI WGS metagenome assembly OFPN01 (sample SAMN05503973, study PRJEB24370) | sediment metagenome | isolation source: lake sediment | place: USA: Lake Hill lake, St. Paul Island, Alaska | collected 2013
GGCTTGCGACCTGGCCGCCGAGGTGGCGGCCTGCAAGCTGCGCACCCGGGCGCGGTCGTCGTCCAGCAGCTGGCCGGAGAAAAAACCGTCTTTGGCCAGTTTTTCCGAGCGCGGCAGACGGCGCTGTGCGGCATCGAGCTCACTTTCACGCTGTGCCACCAGGGCCAGCGTGGCCTGGTAATCGCTTTGGCGCAGTGCGACCTGGACCTCGGCGCCGCTGACCGCTTCTTTGGCCTGCTGCAAGCGGGCCAGGGCCTCCTCCCGCTGCGCCTGCAGACTTTCGACTTCCATGTGGGCCAGCGGCTGGCCGGCTTTGACGAACTCGCCCTCGGCCACCAGGATATCTTTCACGCGCCCGGCCAGCTTGGTCGCCACCGCGATCTCGGTGGCTTCTATGCGCCCATTGCCGCTGACGAAACCGTCACCCAGCCCATTTTCATGCAGTGGCCCCCAGATCATGAAGGCCCCAGCGGCGGCGGCCAGTAACACCGCGCTGGTCATGGCGGTCTTCAGATTCATTTTCATCATGGCACCATTCATCGAGGTTTTGGCGGAAATCCACAGTCCAAACCGCTAGTCTGTGAACGGCAGACCACCTGACTTTAAGCGAGCGGGCTGGTCGTCGCGTCGTCAGAGACGAAGCAGTCGCGGAAGGTGAAGTAAAGCGAAGTGAAGAACATGGCGGCCAACAGCATGGCCGCGGGGAACATGATGCTGCCCATCAGATCGGGCTGACCCAGCACCACGGACAGAACCATGACCAGCATGCCGGTGAGCATGAACACACCCATCCAGACCAGGCCGAAGACCGTCATGGCGCCGAAGTTGCGCAGGCTGGCCACGAAACTGAAGAACAGGCTTTTGACTGGTGGCACGCCATGCCAGTGCACCAGGGCCGGGGCATGCCAAAACAGCAGGGACAAGGGCAGGTACAGGCCCATGGCCACCCACATGGCCGCCTGGAACTCCGAAGTCTCGATCATCTCGCGCGTGAGGGTGCCGCCGACCAGGTAGAGGCGGGCAAAGTGGCCGCCGTCGATCAGGGCCGAGATACCCAGCACGGCCAGGAAACCCAGCGCGTAGAGCACACCCAGGATCAGCATCGCGCGCGCTTGATCCCGTCCGGCGCGAAAGGCGCTGAGCAAAACCGAGGGCATGGGGAAGTTGCCCTGCTCGGCCTCGCGCGTGGCCGCCATCAGGCCCAGCGTGGCGGCCGGCAGCAGGCCCAGCGCCACAGCATTGCCGAGATAGGGCAGAAGGCTGGCCAGCGACATCAGGGCCATGAACAGGAAGAACAGGCCCGACAGCGCCAGCGGCTGGCGCCAGAAGGTCCAGATGCCGAGCTTGACCCAGAGCAGACCGGTACGGGCCGGGACGATGTTGAGTTTCATGATGGGCGGGCGCTGTTCAGATCAAGTGTGCGGCCGGGAGCACCGGGTGGGCAATGCGCTGGCGCAAGACCCGTTCGAAATGGGCCGGGTCATGCGGCTGCAGCATCGAGGCTTCGCGCGGCAGGTGGAAGTCCCACAGCCGCGAGGTCCAGAAGCGCAGGGCGCCGGCGCGCAGCATGGTCGGCAGCAGCTCGCGTTCAGCGGCGGTGAGCGGGCGCACGGCGTTGTAGGCCTGCAGAAAAGCGCTGGTGCGCGCGGCATCAGCGGCACCCGTGGCCAGGTCAATGCACCAGTCGTTGAGACAGACCGCCACATCGAACAGCCAGCTGTCGGTGCCAGCGAAATAGAAGTCGAAGAAACCGGTCAGCACGGGGGCGCCATCCGCGCCGGCTTCGCTGTCGAACATCACGTTGTCGCGGAACAGGTCGGCATGGATCGCCCCACGCGGCAGCGCGGTGTAGGTGGAGGAGGCCGCCACATGGTTCTGGTAGGCCAGTTCGCTGCGGATCAGCGCTGCCTGATCGGGGTCGAGGTGGGGCAGCACCACCGGCACGGTCTCGTTCCACCAGGCCAGACCGCGCAGATTGGGCTGCTGGCGGGCATAGTCGCGCCCGGCCAGGTGCATTTGGGCCAGCATGCTGCCGACGGCGGCACAGTGGGCCGGGGTGGGCGACAACTCGCTTTTGCCGCGCAGGCGGTTGACCACGGCGGCGGGCTTGCCCAGGAGGCGGTGCAGGATGTCACCATCGCGGTCGGCCGCCGGGTTGGGCACCGGGATGCCTTTGAGCGCCAGGTGCTTCATCAGCCACAGGTAGAACGGCAGCTGCTCGAAGGTCAGGCGCTCGAACAGGGTCAGTACGTAGGCGCCCTGGTCGGTGGTGACGAAATAGTTGGTGTTCTCGATGCCGCCGGCGCAGCCTTCCATGTTTTGGAGCTGGCCCAGATTGAGTTTTTGCAGCAGGGCGCTGGCCTCATCGAATGAGACTTCCGTGAAAACCGCCATAGATCAAAAGCTTTTGATTTTCCAGCCACCCGAACTCCGATCGCGCTCAGGCGTGGCCGGGCTGCGGTTGGCGTTCTCGGGGGCGATCTCGTAGGCCGGTGCGTCGCCCTTGGGCTTCACGGTGATGCTCTTGGTTTCACCGCCGACGCGCAGCTCGTCAATGCGCGAGCCGGCATCCTCGTGCCGGATGTTCTCGACGCGTTGCTCGGTTTTACCCGAGGCAGGCTTGTCGTCCTGGCCCGCAGGGGCCGTGGTGGGGTTTTGAGCCTGCGCCAGGCCAGAGCCCAGGCAGCCGAGGAAAAGGGAAAGTAGGAGGGCGGCGCGCATGGGGCAATTGTAGAACCTTCGGCCCGTTCCCCATCCCGGGCACAATGCGCGCATGAGTGACTCCCCCAATCCGCGAAAAACCCTGTTGCTGGTCGATGGTTCCAGCTACCTGTACCGAGCTTTTCATGCCATGCCGGACCTGCGCGCCGTGCCGGGCGACCCGAGCAGCAGCCCCACCGGCGCCATCCGCGGCATGATCAACATGCTGCAAAGCCTGCGCAAGGAGGTCAAGGCCGACTACGCCGCCTGCGTCTTTGACGCCAAGGGCCCGACCTTCCGCGACGAACTCTATCCCGAGTACAAGGCGCACCGTTCACCCATGCCGGACGACCTGCGGACCCAGATCGAGCCGATCCATGAGGTGGTGCGCCTGATGGGCTGGAAAGTGCTGGACGTGCCGGGCGTGGAGGCCGACGACGTCATCGGCACGCTGGCCGTCACGGCCGGGCAACAGGGCATCGAAGTCATCGTGAGCAGCGGTGACAAGGACCTGGCCCAGCTGGTCACCCCGCACATCACCATCATCGACACCATGAACGGCCGACGCCGTGACGTGGCTGGCGTGCAGGCCGAGTTCGGCGTGCCGCCGCACCTGATGGTGGACTTTCAAACCCTGGTGGGCGACGTCATCGACAACGTGCCGGGCGTGGCCAAGGTCGGCCCCAAGACTGCTGCCAAGTGGCTGCAGGAATACGGTTCGCTCGAAGGCGTGGTGGCCCATGCGGACGCGATCAAGGGCGTGGCGGGCGAGAACCTGAAAAAGGCGCTGGACTGGCTGCCGACCGGTCGCCAGTTGCTGACCATCAAGACCGACTGCGACCTCAATGGCTGGGTGCCGGGCCTGCCGGCACTCGAGGCCGTGGCCACCGGTGAGCCGGATACGGCGGCCCTCAAGGCTTTTTACGAGAAATACGGTTTCAAAGGCCTGGCCAAGGCGCTGGGCGGTGATGCCCCTGCTGCGCCGGCACCGCGGGCGGTCAAAAGCAGTTCGAGCAGCATGCCCGGCCTGTTTGACGAACCCGAAGAACCCGTCGCCCCGGCAGCGTCCAAGGTCAGCACGGTGTCCTACGAGACCATCCTCGACTGGGATGCCTTCAAACGCTGGCTGGCGCGCATCGAGGCCGCCGAGCTGGTGGCCGTGGACACCGAAACCACGTCGCTGGATGAGATGGTGGCCGAGATCGTTGGCATCTCCTTCAGCGTGCAGCCGGGCGAGGCGGCCTACATTCCGCTGATGCACGATTACCCCGGCGCCCCGACCCAGTTGCCGCGCGACGAGGTGCTGGCCCGACTCAAACCCTGGCTGGAGAACCCGGCGCACAAGAAGCTTGGCCAGCACATCAAGTACGACCGCCATGTGTTTGCCAACCATGGCATCGAGGTGCAGGGCTACGCGCATGACACCATGCTGCAAAGCTATGTGCTCGAAGTGCACAAGCCGCACGGCCTGGCCAGCCTGGCCGAGCGACACCTGGGGCGCAGCGGCATCAACTATGAAGACCTGTGTGGCAAGGGCGCCAGCCAGATTCCGTTCTCGCAGGTAGACATCGAGCGCGCCGCCGAATATTCGTGCGAGGACTCGGACCAGACGCTGGACGTGCACCTGGTCTTGTGGCCGCTGCTGCTGCAGGCCGAGAGCCATGACGGCAAGGGGCTGCGCTTTATCTACGAACTGGAGATGGCGAGTTCCGAGGCGCTGTACCGCATCGAGCGCAATGGCGTGCTGATCGACGCGCCCACGCTGGCGGCGCAAAGCCACGAGCTGGGCCAGCGCATCCTGCAGCTCGAAAAAGAAGCGCACGAACTGGCCGGCCAGCCCTTCAACCTTGGCAGTCCGAAGCAGATCGGTGAGATCTTCTTCACCAAGCTCGGTCTGCCGATCGTCAAGAAGACCGCCACCGGCGCACCGAGCACCGACGAGGAAGTGCTGGAAAAACTGGCCGAGGACTTTCCGCTACCGGCCAAGATCCTGGAGCACCGCGGCCTGTCCAAGCTCAAGGGCACCTACACCGACAAGCTGGCCCAGATGGCCAACCCGCGCACCGGCCGCGTGCATACGCATTACGCGCAGGCGGTGGCGGTGACCGGGCGCCTGTCGAGCAACGAGCCGAACCTGCAGAACATCCCGATCCGCACGCCGGAAGGGCGGCGTGTACGCGAGGCCTTTGTCGCACCGGCAGGTTGCGTGATTGCCAGTGCCGATTATTCCCAGATCGAGCTGCGCATCATGGCCCATATCAGTGGTGACGCCGCGCTCTTGTTGGCCTTCCACGACGGCATGGATGTGCACCGCGCCACCGCGGCCGAGGTGTTTGGCGTCACTACCGACCAAGTGACATCGGAGCAGCGTCGTTATGCCAAGGTGATCAACTTCGGCCTGATCTACGGCATGAGCGCCTATGGCCTGGCCCGGAGTTTGGGCATCGACAACACGGCGGCCAAGAACTACATCGAGCGTTATTTCGACCGCTATCCCGGCGTCAAGCGCTACATGGACGAGACGCGCCAAAGTGCCAAGGCGCGCGGTTATGTGGAAACCGTGTTCGGCCGGCGCCTCTATCTGCCCGAGATCAACTCGCCCAACGGCCCGCGCCGCAGCGGCGCCGAACGTGCCGCCATCAACGCGCCGATGCAGGGCACGGCGGCCGACCTCATCAAGCTCAGCATGGTGGAAGTGCAGCGCGTGCTGGATGCCGAGCAGCGGGCTACCCGGATGATCATGCAGGTGCACGACGAGCTGGTGTTCGAGGTGCCTGAGGCCGAGGTGGCCTGGGTCAAGCATGAAATCCCGCGCATCATGGCTGGCGTGGCGCAACTCAAGGTGCCCTTGCTGGCCGAGGTGGGCGTGGGGCCGAATTGGGATAAGGCGCACTGATGTGCGCCTGGGATCCGGCGCCCTGGGCGCAGGATTCTCCCGGTTACCGGTTTTCTGGCTCAGGCTTTATCATGGCTTGACTTTCCTGAGCCCATGCCATGACCTTATTCGCGCCAAGTTGGCGTACCCGCTGGTGGCGGGCGGTTGAAGCCCATCCCAATGCCCTGATCTTGGGCTTGGTGCTTGTGCTCGCCCCCTTTGCGCTGCTGCTGGTGTGGCTGCAGATGGGACGCTGGGAGGACAAACAGATTGGCGCTGCTGTGCAGCGTGCCGGCCAGGCACTCGATGTGCGGCATCAGCAGGCAGTGATCGATTTCACGCACGTCATGGAGGGCCTCAAGGGGCTGCCCGAGTTCATGGCCGCCGAGCCGCGCCTGATCCGCGCGCTGGAACAACCGAAAAACCCGGCCTACCTGCGGGCGGCCGAGGCTTATCTGGGCGATGTGACCGAGTTCTCGGGCGCTAACTTCGCTTTGCTGCTGGACACCCAGGGACGCGCCCTGACCGGCCACTTCTACGACAGCCGCGCGAGTGTGGCCGGCTTGGTGTTTGCCGATCGTGAGTACTTCAGGATGGCCATGGCCGGGCAGGCCGGGCACCAGTTCGCCGTCGGGCGCATGAGCGGCAGTCCCGGCATCTTCTTTTCCTACCCGGTGCGGTCCACCTCCGCCCGTGTGCTCGGCGTGGTGGCGATCAAGCTGGATCTGGTGGAGATCGCCAGCCGCATCCGGCTGGCTGGCGTTTTCGTCGTCGACGAGCAGGGCGTCGTGATCCTGGCGCCGCAGCGCGAGATGTTGTTCAAAGCGCTGGCCGATGCCCCGATTTTTAAAACCGATGTAGCGTTCCGGCGCCAGCGTTACCTGCGCACCAACTTTCCCGTGCTCACGCTCCAGTCTGCCCGCATGCCCGCCCATCCGGAGATTCAGCTGTTCGGCGAGCCGGCCAAGCCGGTGCTGCATCGCCAGATCGAGATGTCCGAGGACCGGATGAGCATTCATCTCATCGAAGAACTGAACGAATTGCCAGCCCTGAAAGCCAATCACCTGCTGGTGCTGGGCATTGCCTGGCTCGCTGTGCTGGCAGGGCTCTGGGCGGTCTGCGCCACGGCCGTGTTCGTGCTGCGGGTCCGCCAGTTCCGTACCAATATCGAGGCGGCCCATGCCGAGCTGCTGTTGCTCAATGACCGGCTCAAGCACCAGGCGGAATCGGATTTCCTGACCGGCTGCATGAACCGCCGCCGTTTTGACGAGGAATTGGGTCAGGAAATCCGGCGCAGCCAGCGCCAGAAATACCCCTTGACCCTGGCCCTGATGGATCTGGACCATTTCAAACGCATCAATGACAGCTTTGGGCATCTGATCGGGGATGCCGCGCTGCAGCACTTTGCCAGCGTCCTGCGTGGACACATCCGCCAGACCGATCGCTTTGCGCGAATCGGCGGTGAGGAATTTGCGCTGCTGATGCCTGACACCAGCCCGGCCGCTGCCATGCCGCTGATCGAGCGTTTGCGCCAAAGCATTGCCGACGCGCCGCTGCCCTTGGCCAGCGGCGCATCCCTGAGCGTCACGGCCAGCATCGGCGTTGCCAATCTGTGTTTCCTGGATGACCACGACGCGCTATTCCAGCGCGCCGACAATGCCATGTATGAGGCCAAGTCGTCTGGTCGGAACCAGGCGATTTTTGCGCCTTGTCCTGGCGGGGTGCAGGAAATTCTGGCTTTCGAATAGGGCCTGCGCAAACCGGTGAAAATGACATGCGCAGGCTCTAGACTACGCTTCCCATACCTAAATAAATATCAGGAGTTCCCGATGCTTCGCGACGATCTGAAAACCGAATTCAACGCCCTGCTGCCCGGTCAAAGTACCGAAGCGGGGGCCACCCGCCGCACCGCGCTCAAGACCGCGCTGGGCGTGGGTTATGCCGCTTCGGTCATGCCCATCATGGCGCAGACGGCGATCAAGACAGCGACCGACGGCCTGGTCTATGGCGAAGTGACCATCGACGTCAATGGCTTCAAGATGCCGGCCTACCGCGCCGCACCTGCGGGCAAGAAGAACCTGCCAGTGGTGCTGGTGCTGTCGGAAATCTTTGGTGTGCACGAGCACATTGCCGATGTCGCCAACCGCTTTGCGCGTGCCGGCTACCTGGCCATTGCCCCTGAATTGTTTGTGCGCCAAGGCGATGCGCAAAGCTACGGCGAGATTACCAAGCTGATGGCCGAAGTGATCTCCAAGGTGCCCGATGCCCAGGTTCTGGGCGATCTCGACGCCACGGTGCAATGGGCGGGCGCCCATGGCGGCGACCTCAAGCGCGTCGGCGTCACCGGCTTTTGCTGGGGTGGTCGCCAGACCTGGCTCTTCACCGCGCACAACAAGTTGATCAAGGCCGGCGTGGCTTGGTATGGCCGCATCGTGGGTGCCAACAACGAGCTGACGCCGAAAAACCCGATCGACATTGCCGGCCAACTTAACGGTCCGGTGCTCGGCCTGTATGGGGGTGCTGATGCCGGCATTCCGGTGAATACGCTGGCGCAGATGCAAAATGCGCTGGCGGCCGGCAACAAGGCATCCAAGGCCTCCGAGTTCGTGCTCTACCGCGAAGCGCCGCATGCCTTCCATGCCGACTACCGTGCCAGCTACCGCAAGGACGCGGCCGAAGACGGCTGGAAGCGCTGCCTGGCCTGGTTCAAGGCCCACGGCGTGGCCTGATTTATGACGTTGATCGCCATTTTGATCGGCACCTTGGCTGCCGGCATCGGCAGCGTGTGGTTGGCTGCCGCCCTGAGCTTTGGTGTGCTGGCGCGCTACACCCAGCACATGCTGAGCCTGGCCGCGGGGGCACTCCTGGCCACGGCCTTTATGCACCTGCTGCCAGAAGCGTTTGAGAGCCCGGTGGGAGCGCACCAGCTTTTCATGACCTTGCTGATCGGCCTGGTGTTTTTCTTCCTGCTCGACAAGGCCGAGCTCTGGCACCACGGCCATGAGCACCACCAACATGGCAGCCACGATGACCATGCTGACCACGCGCATGATCACGCACACGAACATACGCACCGATCCGGTGGCTGGGCCGTGCTGGCGGGTGACAGCGTGCATTGCTTTGGCGATGGCATCCTGATTGCCTCGGCCTTCATCGCCGACATGCGGCTGGGCGCGATCGCCGCGCTGGCGGTGCTGGCGCACGAAGTGCCGCACCACATGGGCGACCTGGTGGTGCTGCGTCGGCTCTCCTCTGACCGTAAGGCCGCATTGGTCAAGGTCACGCTGGCCGGTGCCGTGACGGCGCTGGGCGGCCTGCTGGGCTACTGGCTGGTTGATTTGCTGCGCGACTACCTGACCTATTTTCTGGTGATGGCTTCCAGCAGCTTCATCTATGTCGCATTGGCGGATCTGATCCCGCAGTTGCAAAAACGTTTGAGCTTGCGCGAAACCCTGGCCCAGATCGCCTGGTTGCTGGTGGGCATTGGCTTGGTGACCGTGGTCAGCCGCCTGGCGCACGGGCATTGAACGGCGCTGCGGCGGTTGACGGGCGGGCAAGCCCGCTCCGGCGTGCTCCGCCGCGTATCAACCCTGCAGAAGCGCTTCGATCTGCTGGTCCTTCTCTGCCCAGAGGTCGGCCAGCCAGCGGTGGAAGGTGCGGCGGAACGCCGAATCGCCCTCGTAGTTGCCGCTGCAGAACTCGGCTGGAATCGGCAGCGCGCGTGCGCGCACGATCACCTTGGGCGTCGTGCCGCACAGGAACTGCCAGAACGTGGGCGCGCCCGCCGGGTAGACAATGGTCGCGTCAATCAGGGAGTGGAACTGCTCGCCCATGACGTTGAGCGCCAGCGCCAGCGCGCCGGCCTTGGGCTTGAGCAGGTGGCGGTAGGGAGATGACTGAGCCTGGTGCTTGTCGGGCGTGAAGCGCGTGCCTTCCGCAAAGTTCATCACGCTGGTGGGCACGCGGGCAAACTTGGCGCAGGCGCGGCGCGCGGTCTCGCGGTCCTGCTGGCGCAGTTGCGGGTTCTTGCGCAGGGCGGCGCGGCCATGCCGCTTCATGAACGGAAAGTCCAGCGCCCACCAAGCCAGGCCGATCACCGGCACGTAGATCAGCTCCTGCTTCAGAAAGAACTTCAGCATCGGAATGCGCCGGTTCAACACGTGCTGCAGCACGAAGATATCCACCCAGGACTGGTGGTTGCAGTTCACCAGATACCAGCCCTGGTACTTCAGTTCGGCTACGCCCTGCACCTCCCAGGCGGTGCGCTGGGTCAGCCGCATCCAGGCGCTGTTGCAGCTCACCCAGGCCGTGGCCAGGGCGTTGAGCAGGGGATCGACCCGCACGCGCACGGCGGCAAAAGGCAAGACCAGCTTGACCAGCGCCAGCGCGAACAACAGCGCGCACCAGAACAGGGTGTTGATCACCAGCAGCAGGAGCGCTATGACGCCCCGGACGATGGGAGGCAGAAATCCAAGCATGCTATGTTGTACCTGTCATTGAGGTGGGCGCGCCATGGCGCCCAGGCCGGTTGGCCGCCGCAAGGGCGGAAACAGCTGCTATTGTCCACCCTGCGGCAGCCTGTGTCATGCGCCAGATCAGGCTTTTTTGAAATGGTGGCGCTCATGGCGCCATGGGGGCGGTAACAGGGCTGAGAAAGTTGCCTGACCACGGTGAATGGGGCGGCTCAACATTCGGCCGATCCCCTTGCATTCAAGACCAGGGGCCGCATCTGCGGCTGGAATTGAGGAGTTCAAGTTGTGATCAAGACCTTCTTCGGCCTGCTGTTGCGGGCGGTGTTGCTTCTTATGGGGCTGGTGTTCTTTGCCAGCCTGCTGGTGGCGGCCCTGCTGTTGCTGGCGCTATGGCTGGTGCGCGCGCTGTGGGCCCGGCTGACCGGCCGCCCTGTGGTGCCTTGGGTGTTCCGGTTCAAGCAGCAGGCCCAGTGGAGCCGGTTTTACCGTGCGGCGGCGCCAGGCCGGGAGGTGGTGGATGTCGAGGCGGGTGTGATCGACGTCGAGTCCAAACGGATCGACAGCGGCCGCGACCCGCATGACAACACGCAGCGCTGAGCCGCCGTATCACCCCGGCGCGCTGTCTTCCCATTGCGGATTCCAGACCACCTCCCACAGGTGCTGGTCCGGGTCCTGGAAGTAGCCGGCGTAGCCGCCCCAGAACGTGTCCTGCGCAGGCTTGACGATTCCCGCACCCGCCTGTCGCGCCTGTGCCATCACGGCATCGACTTCCGCTTTGGAGGCGACGTTGTGGCCGAGCGAGAGTTCAGTCGGGCTGGGCTGACTTAGCGTCAGGCCGGCATCATGGGCCAAGCTACGGCGCGGCCAGAGCGCCAGCCTCAAGCCGCTTTGCAACGCAATGAAGACCACCGCGCCGTGTTCGAACGCCTGCCCAATGATGCCTTCGGTCTGAAAGCCCAGGCCATCGCGGTAGAAGCGCAACGAACGCTCAAGATCGTCAACGCCGAGGGTGATGACGGTGATGCGGGGTTTCATGGCGGGCCATCGCTTGCGCCGTGGGCCGCATCAACCCTGGGCCATCGGCCGGGCCGGGTCGGCGCACCACTCGCTCCAGCTGCCGGCATACAGGGCGGTGCGACCCAGGCCAGCGACTTCCATCGCCAGCAGGTTGGGCACGGCGCTGACGCCGCTGCCGCAGTGGTGCACCACGCTGGCGGGATCGCGCCCGGCCAGCAGCGCCACGAACTCGGCGCGCAGCTGCGTGGCGGGTTTGAATTTTCCATCGGGCCCGAGGTTCTCGCCAAACGGGCGGTTGAGCGCGCCGGGGATGTGACCGGCGATCGGGTCCAGTGGCTCGACCTCGCCACGGAAACGCGGCGTGGCGCGCGCATCGACCAGGGTCTGGGCCGGGCGGCCGAGCTGCTCCAGCACGCCCTCAGTGGTGGCCAGCACGGTCTTCTCGGTGCTGGCGCTAAAACTCGAAGCCGGGCGTGAGGCTTCAGGGCCGGCAGCAACGCCGCCGCCCGCGGCTTCCCAGGCCTGCAGGCCGCCGTCGAGCACGGCCACCGCTTCATGGCCGACCCACTTGAGCATCCACCACAGGCGGCCGCAGTAGTTGGCGCCCTGGCGGTCATAGACCACGGCCTGCATGGAACTCTCAAAGCCGATGCTGGCCAGCCAGGCGGCAAAGTGCTTGCGTGAGGGCAGGGGATGGCGCCCGCCATTGACGGCATGGGTCGGCTCCTTGGCGCTCAGGTGCCGATCCAGATCGGCGCGCACAGCACCCGCAATATGTGCCTGCAGGTACTGTTGCTCACCCGCCAGCGGGTTCATCAATTCGAAGCTGCAGTCAAACACCATCAGCGGCTGGCTGCTGGCCTGCAAGGTCTTGAGCTGTTCGGCGGTGATCAGGGTGGTGTACATGATGTGTCCTTGTGTGATGCAGCATGGTACTGCGCATAGGCGATGGTTTTTGCAAACCAAGGTCCAAGCCAGGGCACCCGTGGAACCGGCTTCGCCCCCTTGAGGGGGGAGGCGAGCCACACGCAGTGGGCGAGAGTCGGGGCTGGCTCTCAGTGTTCTTCGGCGGGAGTGTCAGGCAGCGCGCGTTCGCGCAGCACCGTGGCGGCCACGCCGCTGGCCACTATCAATGCCATGCCCAGCCAGCCCGTCAGGGGAATCTGGTCGCCAAACAGCAGCAGGCTGTAGATGGCGGCAAACACGATGCCGGAATACTGCAGGCTGGCCACCACCAGCGTGTGGCCGTGGCTGTAGGCGCGCGTCATGCACCACTGGCCGAGCGAGGCCAGCACACCGATGGGCACCAGCCAGATCGCGGCCTGCCAGGTGATCTGCGGCAAGGGCGTGAAGCCGGTGAAGCCAATGCCCAGCGCGCCGGCCACGGTGGTGCCGACGGCAAAGTAAAACACGGTGCGCTCCACCGGTTCACCCACCTTGCCCAAAGCAGTGACCTGTACGTAGGCCAGGGCCGCGCTCATGCCCGACAGCAGGCCGATGAGGCCGGCGAATAACTGGTTCTGGTCGATGGCGGGGCGCAGCGTCAGCACCACCCCGGCGAAACCGGCCAGCACGGTGGCCAGCAGCGGGCCTTGCCGTTCCGACTTGCCGTACAGCATGGCGCCGCCGACGATGAAGGCCGCCACCCAGATGCCGCTCATGTAGTTGAGCGTCATGGCGGTGGCCAGCGGCAGGCGGGCGATGGCGAAGAACCAGGCCCCCAGTGCAAAGCCGCCCACGATGCTGCGCCAGGCGTGCATGAAGGGCACCGGGGTGCGCAGCGGTGTGCCATGGGCACGCAGCACGATGGCCATGAAGACGATGCTGACCAGGCCGCGGTAGAACACCAGCTCGAAGGTGTGTAAGCTTAGTGAAGCGATCTTGACGCCTACGCCCATGGTGGCGAAGAAGAAGGCTCCGAGGATCATCCAAAGGGCCGCTCTGTTATTTGGGTGCATTTGTGGGATCTAGTGTTGAACCGGGGCGTGAATTTAGTTTTTTACTATGAATGCCTCAAGCGTTACCGAGTAGGTGGCGTTACTTTTGGGCTTTCGGAACAAGAGGCATAAGGATTGTCGTGAGCATCTCGGATTCGACTTTCAAATAACCTTCTGCTATGCCATATATCTCGTCAAGTGAGACCTCTTGAGCTTGTCCTTTGGCATGAGTTCGAGCAAGAAAGGTTTTCCCAACTAAAACTTTTCCATCCTTGCCTGGATGCCAAATTCCATGCACATAACGCCCACGTATATCGTTCAGGGTATTGATCCGCTTGGTAATTGCCTTCGCTGGCTCCACTAGGTGTGGATAACGAAGTTCAACCAGAGTTAACAGTATTTGTGTCAGCTCGTTGGTTGCAAGTTTGCCTCCTGTAAGAGCCATTCCAACTTCGGCAGAAATCCCGGCAAGGTGCCAGATAGTTGTTCGAAGGCTCACTTCAAGGTGAGCCGAGTTGACGCAAATATGTCCGATTGCTTCTTTAAAGTCTTTGGTCGGATACCGACTAAGACCTCGACCGCCAAGAGCCGCAATCCCTTCTTCTAGAGCTTTCGTCAATTCAGAAGAGGGCGGTTGTTGGGATAGATGTTGAGCCTCTTCTTCGGTGATCGAAACTGCGTCTTGAGGGATGTACGCGTCGGCCGAAGGGTCATCCTCGAATGCGTGGACCCGCCACATGTTGTATTCGAAGCGTTTGAAATATCGCACGTAGACCCCCTTTGGTTCAGACATCTCTTATGAGATGTTGCCTCCTCCTTAGCACAAAACTATTGCGCCACCATTCCGCACAATCTCGAAGGTGTTGAAGCTGCTGGATGCCAGCTTCACGCCAACCCCCATGGTGGCGAAGAAGAACGCCCCCAGCACCATCCAGAGGGCTTGCATGGTTAGCTCGGGATGTTCATCTGCCGGCGGTACCATTCGTGGAAGTGCTGCATGCCGTCTTCCATCGGGCTCTGGTAGGGGCCGACCTCGTTGTCGCCACGCGCCAGCAGGGCGCGGCGGCCGGCGTCCATGCGCTCGGCGATCTCGTCGTCCTCGATGCAGGTTTCCATGTAGGCGGCCTGCTGGGCCTCGACGAACTCGCGCTCGAAGGCCGTGATTTCTTCCGGGTAGTAGAACTCCACCATGTTGAGCGTCTTTTGCGGCCCCATCGGGTGCAGGGTGGAGACGGTCAGCACGTGCGGGTACCACTCGACCATGATGTGCGGGTAGTAGGTCAGCCAGATGGCGCCACGCTCGGGTAGCTTGCCCTCACGGTATTTCAGCAGCGCATCGTGCCAGCGCTGGTAGACGCTGGAGCCCGGTTGGCCAAAGGCATTGGACACGCCCACGGTCTGCACCGAGTAGTTGTCCTTGAATTCCCAGTTCAGGTCGTCACAGGTCACGAAGTGGCCCAGGCCCGGGTGGAAGGGGCCGACGTGGTAGTCCTCCAGATAGACCTCGATGAAGGTCTTCCAGTTGTAGTTGCACTCGTGCAGCTCGACACGGTCGAGCGTGAAACCGGTGAAATCGAGCTCACTGCGCGGGCCCATGCCGGCCAGATCGGCGGCAATGTCGCGGCCGTTGTCTTCAAACAGCAGGCCGTTCCATTCCTGCAGCTTGTAGTTGTTCAGGTTCAGGCAGGGGTCGTGCGCGAAGTGCGGCGCACCCAGCAGCTGGCCCTGGGCCGAGTAGGTCCAGCGGTGCAGCGGACACACGATGTTGCCGCCGGCACTGCCGGGCTGGGTGTGGTTGAGCGAACCGCGGCCCTTGAGCATCACCGCCTGCCGGTGGCGGCAGACGTTGGAGACCAGCTCCACGCCTTGTGGGGTGCGCACCAGCGCCCGGCCCTCGTTTTCCTGCGGCAGGGCGTAGTAGTCGCCCGGCTCGGGCACGCTCAAGGAATGCCCCACATAGCGGGGCCCGCGCTGAAAGATCAGCGCCATCTCGCGCTGGTACAGCGCCTCGTCAAAGTAGCTCGAAACTGGTAGTTGGCTATGCGCCTGCTGCAGTTGAAGACTTAAATCAGACATGGGTGACCTGACCTAAAGACTCCCCACAGGGAGATGGAGATGCGCCCCGGGGCGCGGTAATAAAAGAACCGGCATCGTTCATGCAACGATGCCGGTGAGTGAACGTGGGATTGTACCCGGGGGCGGCCAGTTCGCGCGCCAGGGACGGGCTTTTTGCGCCAACAGCCTGGTTTTCGCCGGTCTTTTGTGACACCGGGGACAACGGCAGGCCGTGCACAGCCTAAAATCGGGGTTTCGACCTTCTGTTTCCCCATGCCCAAGGCTTCTGTATCCCCCCCGGTTTCCGCTGTCGCGCCCAGCTACGAAGCCGCGCTTGAAGAACTCGAGCAGCTTGTCAGCCGGCTTGAGTCCGGCGACATGCCGCTGGAGCAACTGCTGTCCGGCTACCAGCGCGGGGCGGAACTGCTCAAATTCTGCCGCGATAAGCTCGAAGCGGTGGAAAACCAGATCAAGGTGCTGGACGAAGGCGCGCTCAAGACATGGACACCCGAGTGAGAGTTTCAAGAGATTTCGATTTGCGTGCCTGGAGCACGGAGCGGCTTGATCGTGTCGAGCAGGCGCTTTCGCAATGGGTAGCGGCCGATGCGCCGGCCGGGCTGGGCGAGGCCATGCGCTATGCCGTGCTGGATGGTGGCAAGCGTCTGCGTCCGCTGCTGGTACTGGCGGCCAGCGAGGCCGTCGGCGGCAACCCGCAGGCGGCCCTGCGCGCGGCCTGCGCGGTTGAGCTGATCCATGCCTATTCCCTGGTGCATGACGACATGCCCTGCATGGACAACGATGTGTTGCGCCGCGGCAAACCGACCGTGCATGTGAAATACGGTGAGGCCGGAGCTCTTTTGGCGGGTGATGCCCTGCAGGCGCTGGCGTTTGAGTTGCTCACGCCGGATGACGGCAGCGTGCCCGAAGCCATGCAGGCCGTGCTGTGCCGCCTGCTGGCGCGTGCGGCTGGCAGCGCCGGCATGGCCGGTGGCCAGGCGATTGACCTGGCCAGTGTCGGCGTCAAGCTGGGTGAAGACCAGTTGCGCGAGATGCACCGCCTCAAGACCGGCGCCCTGCTGCAGGGCAGCGTGCTGATGGGCGCGGCCTGCGGTACGGTTTCGACGGCCGAACAAGCTGCGCTGGCCACCTATGGTGCCGCCATTGGCCTGGCGTTCCAGGTCGTCGATGACATTCTGGATGTGACGGCCGACTCGGCCACGCTGGGCAAGACCGCTGGCAAGGATGCCGAGCAGGACAAGCCGACCTATGTGTCCATCCTCGGTCTGGAGCGTTCCAAACTGTATGCGCAGGAACTGCTGGCGCAGGCCCTCGGTGCGCTTGATGCCAGCGGCCTGGCTGAGACGCGCGCGCTGCGTGCGCTGGCCGACATGGTAGTGAACCGCGCGAACTGAACCCATTGAGCATGACATCCGCAACCTACCCCTTGCTGCAGACCATAGATGACCCGGCGGACCTGCGCATGTTGCCCCGTAGCCAGCTCAAGACGCTGGCCGATGAGCTGCGTGCCTATGTGCTCGACAGCGTGTCCAAGACCGGTGGCCACCTGAGTTCCAACCTCGGCACGGTGGAGCTCACCGTGGCGCTGCACTATGTGTTCAACACGCCGGAAGACCGGTTGGTGTGGGACGTGGGGCACCAGACCTATCCGCACAAGATCCTGACCGGCCGGCGTGAGCGCATGAGCACACTGCGCCAGCTCGGCGGCCTGTCCGGCTTTCCGCAGCGTAGCGAGAGCGTGTATGACGCCTTCGGCACGGCGCACTCCAGCACCTCGATTTCCGCCGCCTTAGGCATGGCCCTGGCGGCACGGCAAAAAGGCGAGGACCGCCATGCCGTGGCCATCATCGGCGACGGCGCCATGACGGCCGGCATGGCCTTCGAGGCGCTCAACCATGGCGGCGTGGAAGATTGCAAGCTGCTGGTCATCCTCAACGACAACGACATGAGCATCAGCCCGCCGGTGGGCGCGCTCAACCGCTATCTGGCACAGCTCATGAGCGGGCAGTTCTACGCCGCGGCCAAGAACGTGGGCAAGCACGTGCTGCAGGTGGCGCCGCCCCTGTTCGAGTTGGCCAAGCGCATCGAGGAACACGCCAAGGGCATGGTGGTGCCGGCCACGCTGTTCGAAAAATTCGGCTTCAACTACATCGGCCCGATCGACGGCCATGACCTCGATTCGCTCATCCCGACGCTGGAGAACATCAAGCACCTCAAGGGGCCGCAGTTTCTGCACGTGGTGACCAAAAAAGGCCAGGGCTACAAGCTGGCCGAGGCCGACCCGGTGGCCTATCACGGTCCAGGCAAGTTTGACCCGGCGGTCGGCCTGCAAAAGTCGGCCACGCCGGCCAAGCAGACTTTCACCCAGGTGTTCGGCCACTGGCTGTGCGACATGGCTGAAAAAGACAAACGCCTGGTCGGCATCACGCCGGCCATGCGCGAAGGCTCGGGCATGCTGGAGTTCCACCAGCGTTTCCCCGATCGTTATTACGACGTCGGCATTGCCGAGCAGCATGCGGTGACCTTTGCCGCCGGTCTGGCCTGCGAAGGCTTGAAGCCGGTAGTGGCGATCTACTCCACCTTCCTGCAGCGCGGCTACGACCAGCTGATCCACGACGTGGCCCTGCAGAACCTGCCGGTGGTGTTTGCACTGGACCGCGCGGGGCTGGTCGGTGCCGACGGCGCCACCCACGCCGGCGCCTATGACATCCCCTACCTGCGCTGCATTCCCAATGTCAGCCTGGCCTGCCCGGCCGACGAGAAAGAGTGCCGGCAATTGTTGAGCACCGCTTACGAGCAGAACCACCCGGTCGCGGTGCGCTACCCGCGTGGTGCCGGCGTCGGTGTGGCCCCCCTGCCGGGGCTCGATAGCCTGCCTTTGGGCAAGGGCGAGATCCGCCGGCTGGCCACCGGCAAACCGGCAGGCAGCGCCAAAGGCATTGCCATCCTGGCCTTTGGCACGCTGCTGTACCCGGCACTCGAAGTGGCGGACAAGCTCAATGTCACGGTGGTCAATATGCGCTGGGTCAAGCCGCTGGACACGGCGTTGCTGCTCAAGGTGGCGGCCGAGCACGAGGCGCTGGTGACACTGGAAGAGGGCGCCATTATGGGAGGCGCCGGCAGTGCCGTGAGCGAGGCCTTGCACGCTGCTGGCGTGCTCAAACCCATGTTGCAACTGGGCTTGCGCGACGAGTTCATCGAGCACGGTGACCCGGTCAAATTGCTGGCGCTACAGGGTCTCGATGCGGCCGGCATTCAGGCTTCGATAGAGCGCCGTTTTGCGGAGCTGGTGGCGCAGGCGCGACCCGCGCTGAAGGTCGTGGCTTGAGCAGAATGGGCGCAAAAAGCGTTTAGACTTCGCTCTGTCCCATGCTGGTTGGTAGCTTGAATTGCCGGTCAGCCAGACCTTTCAATCAATAACTGGAGTCACAACATGGATCGTCGTTCCGTAATCAAGCATGCAGGCATTGCCGGCATCCTCGCAGCAGGTGCCGCGCCTGCTGCGCATGCGCAGGCCGCCGTTCGCTGGCGTCTGGCATCGAGCTTCCCCAAGTCGCTCGACACGCTGTACGGGGCTGAGGAAACCTTTGCCCGCAAGGTCAACGAGATGAGCGGCGGCAAGTTCATCATTTCCACCCATGCAGCCGGCGAACTGATGCCGGCCTTCGGTGTGGTCGATGGCGTGCAGCAGGGTTCGGTCGAGATGGCGCACACGGCGGCCTACTACTTCTTCGGCAAGGACGAGGCCTTCACGCTCAGCTGCTCCATCCCCTTCGGTCTGAACAGCCGCCAGATGACGGCCTGGATGTACCAGGGCAACGGCCTGAAGCTCACGCGCGAGTTCTACCGCAACTACAACATCATGAATTTCCCCGGCGGCAACACCGGCGCCCAGATGGGTGGCTGGTACCGCAAGGAAATCAAGAGCGTGGCCGACATGAAGGGCCTGAAGTTCCGCGTCGGCGGCTTTGCCGGCAAGGTGCTCGAGCGCATGGGCGTGGTGCCGCAAAACATCCCCGCTGGCGAGATCTACCAGGCGCTGGAAAAGGGCACGCTGGATGCCGCCGAGTGGATTGGACCGTATGACGACCAGAAACTGGGCCTGAACAAGGTTGCGCCTTACTACTACTACCCCGCTTGGTGGGAGGGTGGTCCCCAGCTGGAGTTCTTCATCAACACCAAGGCCTATGAAGCCCTGTCGGCCGAGAACAAATCCATTGTGGACACGGCGGCTGCCTACGCGCACCAGGAAGTCCAGGCCAAGTACGACGCTAAGAACCCCATGGCACTCAAGCAACTCGTGGGCAGCAAGACCAAGGTGTTGCCGTTCTCCAAGGACATCATGGAACGCGCCTTCAAGGAGTCGATGGCCCTGTACGACGAGTTGAGCGCCAAGAACCCGAACTGGAAGAAAATTTACGAGGACTTCTCTGCCTTCCGCAAGGACCAGAACCTGTGGTTCCGCTTCACCGAGGCGCGTTTCGACAGCTTCATGCAGTCGCAAAAACTGTAAGCTGTCAGTCAGATTATTGATCTGGCAAAGTCATGCTGAAACCGGGCCTCAATGGGGCCCGGTTTTTTTTATTCGGCTGCGTAGCTGGGCTAGGTTATTCGGGGGTAATTCCTAGTGTGGCTTGCGTGCGGCACACCTAGAATCGCGGGCACCTTAGTCCCTTTACCGGAGAAAAAAGATGGATCGTCGTTCCCTTATCAAGCAGGCCGGCATTGCCGGCGTTCTCGCCGCCGGTGTCGCACCTGCGGTGCATGCCCAAGCCGCCATTCGCTGGCGCCTGGCCTCCAGCTTCCCCAAGTCGCTCGACACCATCTTTGGTGCGGCCGAAGTGTTCGCCAAGTCCGTCAAAGCCATGTCGGGCGGCAAGTTTGAGGTCTCTGTGCATGCCGCCGGCGAACTGATGCCCGCGTTTGGTGTGGTCGACGGTGTGCAGCAGGGTTCGATCGAGATGGCGCACACCGCGCCCTACTACTTCTTCGGCAAGGATGAAACCTTTGCCCTGGGTTGCGCCATTCCCTTCGGTCTCAACAGCCGCCAGATGACGGCCTGGATGTACGAAGGCAATGGCATGAAACTGATGCGCGAGTTCTACGCCAAGTACAACATCGTGAATTTCCCCGGCGGCAATACCGGCTCCCAGATGGGCGGCTGGTACCGCAAGGAGATCAAGTCGATCAAGGACATCAAGGGCATGAAGATGCGCATTGGCGGCTTTGGCGGCAAGATCCTCGAGAAGATCGGTGGTGTGGCGCAAAACATTCCGGGGGGCGAGATCTATGCTGCCTTGGAAAAAGGCACCATCGATGCCGCCGAGTGGGTGGGGCCGTACGACGACCAGAAGCTGGGTCTGAACAAGGTGGCGCCGTTCTACTACTACCCCGGTTGGTGGGAAGGCGGTCCGGAACTTGACTTCTTCATCAACAACAAGGCGTTCGAGGCCCTGTCGCCCGAGAACAAGGCCATTGTTGAAGCCGCTGCCTCCCATGCGCACGTCGAAATGCAGGCCCGTTACGATGCCCGGAATCCGGCGGCGCTCAAACAACTGGTGGGCGCTGGCGCCAAGCTGCGTCCGTTCCCGAACGACGTGATGGCTGCCGCCTTCAAAGCCGCCATGGAGACTTATGACGAGTTGTCGGCCAAGAACGAAAACTGGAAGAAGGTCTACGCTGACTTCACCAAGTTCCGCGCCGAGCAGAACCTGTGGTTCCGTTTCACGGAAGCGCGTTTCGACCAATTCATGCAGGCGCAAAAGTTGTAAGGCTTTTTCCGCAGCAAAGAAAAACCGCGCCACGGCGCGGTTTTTTTATGTCTGCAGCGATCATCGGGTGAAGGAACCCACGGCGCGTAGGCCTAGTCCATTTTTCGGAACTCGGCCAGTTCGCGGACCAGTCGTTCGAAATCGGCAATCAGAACCGGATCGGCGGTATAGAAGACCGCAAACTTGCCCAGCAGCGTACGGGCATAAAGGCGTGGCGCAATCAGCCAGTCCAGGCCGCGCACGCGGATGAACCTGCAATAAGCCAGTTCCCGCAACTCCAGCTTTTTTTCCCAGACCCAGCTCTGGTGCAGCGCCGCTTCATCGATGTGCGTCCGGCTGGTCAGGATGTGCCACCAGGTGTAGAGCATCAAGGCCAGCCCGGAAATGAACCAGAGCAGGCCGGTGCTGCTGCCAGAACCCAGGGCACCCTTGTGCCACAGGGCGGCCAGCCATGCGGTGCAGCCGGCCACCAGCAGAGTGGCCAGCAGCTTGAACACCGGCGTGAAGGCCGCGCTGTGACGGACTGGGTGCGTGGGCGTGAAGCGAAAAGGCGGCGGCCCCAGGCTTTGCAAAAGATCCGCGGTCATGGGGTGCGCCACAGGATGGATTTATTTCTTGAACAGATCATCAAGCTTTTGCTGTTCCTCGGCGGCAGCCTTCTCCTGGCCAGCCGCAGAGGTGTCCTCTGCCGGCCCATCCCGCTCCATTTCCGCGGGCATGTCGATCTGCACCTTGTCCAGGTCGATCTTCTCTGCCTTGTCCAGGAAGGCGGTGACGGTTTCCGGCACAAAAATGACGATGGCCACCAGGATCAACTGCATCAGGACCCAGGGGATCGAGCCCATGTAGATGTCGCTCGATTTGATGGGCTTTTCGATCCGTTTTTCCTTGAACAAGGTGTCGGCAATGCCGCGCAGATAGAACAGCGCAAAACCGAAGGGCGGGTGCATGAAGCTGGTTTGCATGTTCACGCACAGCAGCACACCAAACCAGATCAGGTCGATACCCATCTTGTCGGCCACGGGCCCCAGCATGGGCACGATGATGAAGGCGATCTCGAAGAAGTCGAGGAAGAACGCCAGGAAGAACACGAACACGTTGACCGCAATCAGGAAGCCGACCTGGCCGCCCGGCAGGCTGCTGAGCATGTGCTCGACCCACTTGGCGCCGTCCACGCCCTGGAACACCATGGAGAAGACGCGCGAGCCGATCAGGATGAACACCACCATGGCGCTCAAACGCATGGTCGCCACCATCGCATCCCACACCAGCGGACGCGTCAGTCGCTTGTGCATGGCGGCCAGGATCAGTGCCCCGACACAGCCCATGGCGCCGGCTTCGGTCGGCGTGGCGATGGCGGTGTTGATGCCGGGCAGACCGCCCATGGAGCCGAGCACGGCGAAAATCAGGACCGCCGAAGGAATGATGCCGCGCAGGCACTTGGCCCACAGGGCCCAGCCTTGCAGCGTACGGGCCTCTTTGGGCACGCCGGGGACATGATGCGGCTTGACGATGCTGAGGGCAAAGGTGTAGAGCGCAAAGATCAGGATTTGCAGCAGCGACGGACCCCAGGCACCCTTGTACATGTCACCGACCGAGCGGCCCAGCTGGTCGGCCAGCACGATCAGCACGAGGGAAGGTGGCACCAGCTGCGTGATGGTGCCGGAGGCGGCCAGCACGCCGGTGGCGTAGCGCATGTTGTAGCCGTAGCGGATCATCACGGGCAGCGAGATCAGTGCCATGGCGATCACCTGGCCGGCCACGGTGCCGGTGATGGCGCCGAGGATGAAGCCCACAATGATGACCGAGTAGCCCAGGCCGCCGCGCACCGGGCCGAACAGCTGACCCATGGAGTCCAGCATGTCCTCGGCCAGACCGCACTTCTCGAGGATGGCGCCCATGAAGGTGAAGAAGGGGATGGCCAGCAGTAGGTCGTTGCTGAGAATGCCAAAGATGTTCAGCGGCAGGTTGGCCATGAATTCGGCCGGGAACCAGCCCATTTCAATGGCGAAGAAACCGCTGAACAGGCCCAGCGCAGCCAGCGAGAACGCCACCGGGAAACCGATGAGCATCACAACGACAAGGCCCGCGAACATGATCGGGGCAAAATTTTCCATCTGCATTTTTTTGTTCCTGAAGTCTTGTAAGTGTTTCGGCAGATGGTGCTTATTGCACCGGTTTCTCGTAGTGGGTGTCCATCTCGATCATGCCCATCAGGTAGGCGATGCGCTTGATGATTTCGCTCAGACCCTGCAGAAACATCCAGCCGAATCCCAGCGGCAGCAGCAGCATGGCAGGCCAGCGGATCAGGCCGCCAGCGTTTTGCGACATTTCACCGGTCAGGTACATTTTGACGAACAGTGGCCAGCTGAACCAGACCATCAGGACCATGACCGGCAGCACGAACAAGACCAGGCCGAACAGGTCAACAAAAACGGGCGCGCGGCCCTTGAGCTTGCCGTAGAAAATGTCCACCCGCACATGCTCGTTGAGCTTGAGCACGATCGGGGCGCCGAGCATCACCGTGGCGGCAAAAAGGTACCACTGGATTTCGAGCCAGCCGTTGGAGCTGATGTCCAGGCCATAGCGGACAAAGGCATTGCCGGCCGAGATCAGGGCCGCGCCCAGAACGGCGTAGGCCGCAAACTTGCCGAACTTGTCGCTGACCCAGTCGACGAATTGTGAAAATTTCAGTAAAGCGTGCATGTTCTCTCCAGGAGGTAGTCCGGCACTTGCCTGTGACCCGGCAGCATGGAACTGGTCGTCCACCCGGGCTGGACCGGCAAATCCTCTTATTTTACGAGACCCGGGGAGGGCCAGTCCACGTGTTTACACGTAGGGCGCCTGAACACCCGGTCGACAGCCGGCCTGCTTGGCGGAATAATGGACCATGCCCACTGATCTGCCGGTTTCGTCTTTTTCCACCCTTGATGCCGCCGACCTGCGCCGCGCCGGGCGGGAACTGCTCTCGCTGGCCTTGATGGATGCGCGCAACCACACCTTGCACCTGATCTCGTACTATGCGCAGGCTTTGGAGGCCCGTGACTTTGTGGTGCCCCTGCGACTGGAGCTCAACCCGCCTCTGTGGGAGCTCGGCCACATCGGCTGGTTCCAGGAGCGCTGGATCGGGCGCAACCTGCAGCGCCACCAAGGGGTTCGCTGCAACCCGCTGGCGCCCCGGCTGGCCTCGATCCAGCCTTATGCCGACCTTTGGTGGGATTCCAGCCAGGTCGCGCACGACAGCCGCTGGGACCTGGATCTGCCGGCTCTGGCGGACATCAAGATGTATCTGTTGGCCACGCTGGAGTCGACGCTGGACCTGCTGGCCAAGACGCCCGATGAGGACGACGCCCTGTATTTCTACCGTCTGGCCCTGTTTCATGAGGACATGCACGGCGAGGCGCTGATCTACATGGCGCAGACGCTGGGCCTACCGCTGGGTCTGCCCCTGCCGGCGCCATCTCCCATGCGCGAGCCCTTGCGGGTGCCGGCCACGCGCTGGCGCTCAGGTAGCGATGCCGGCAGTGGCTTCACCTTCGACAACGAACGCCCGGCTTTTGAGGTCCAGGTGCCCGAGTTCGAAATCGATGCGCAGCCTGTGAACTGGTCGCAGTTTGTCGAGTTCGTGGCCGACGGTGGCTATGACCGCAGCGAACTCTGGCATCCGCAGGGCTGGGCTTGGGTGCAGGAAAAAACACAGGGCGAGGGGCGCCGTGCGCCGCGTCATGTCGAACAGATTGGGGTGGCGCGGGCTGGCGGTCAAGGCGCCGTGCTGCAGATGCATTTTGGCCAAACCCTGCGACGGCTTGGCACGCAGCCGGCCATGCACCTGAGTTGGTGGGAGGCTGACGCCTGGTGTCGCTGGGCCGGCCGCCGCTTGCCGACCGAAGTGGAGTGGGAGCTGGCGGCCCATACGGCAGGGCCGCGCGGCTTTCGCTGGGGCGATGTCTGGGAGTGGACCGGCTCCACGTTTTTCGGCTACCCCGGTTTTGTGGCCGATCCCTACCGCGATTATTCCGAGCCCTGGTTCGGTACGCACAAGGTGTTGCGCGGCGCTTCGTTCGCCACCCGTTCGCGCATGAAGTCGCCGCGTTACCGCAACTATTACCTGCCCGAGCGCGACGACATCTTCAGCGGCTTTCGTTCCTGCGCGATCTGAGGGGCAGACTTGGCGCGGGCACCGGACGGTGCCTTCTCGGTTCTGTAGTTCCACCACGGCAGGGTCTTGCGCAGCGACAGCACCTTGCCGGCCATGTGAGGGGACACCAGGCTGTAACCTGGCAACTGTTGCAACTCATCCTGCCAGGCCTGGTTTTGCAGCACTTGGCATAGCGCCTGTACCGCGGGCTCTTCCAGCGCCGACTTGAGGCAGACCAGGTGGTAGTCCTCCTCGGCCAGCGGCACAAAGTCCAGCCCGCGCGCACGGGCTGCGGCTTCAATGCCCAGCCCTGCGTCGGCCTGACCCGCCGCAATCGCCTGGGCGACGGCCGAATGGGACGGTTCGGTATGGGCGTAACCCGTGATGTCGGCGGCGCCCAGAGCGGCTTGCGCCAGCAGCTCATCGAACAGCACCCGCGTGCCAGTCCCCAAGGCCCGGTTGACAAAGCGCGCCCGTGTCTTCTTGAGGTCCGGCAGAGAGGTCAGCCGGAGCGGGTTGCCCTTGGCCACGAGCAGGCCCTGGGTGCGCCGGGCAAAGCCGATGATCTTGTGCAGGCCGGGCTTGAGCAGGGGCTTGTAGGTCTTTTCGGTCAGTGAGCCGGGACCCGGCTGGTGGCGCGTGTGAAAGCCCGCCATCACACAACGCCCTTCGTTGAGCGCGCGGATGGCGTCGACGCTGCCGGTGAAGCGGATGTCCAGATGCAGCTGATGCCGGCTGGCGGCATGCGTGCGCAGTGCGGTGAGGGCATCGTCATGGCTGGCGTACAGGGTCACGACGTGGGTGGCGTCATCGAAGGCCACGGCAAAGGCGCGTTCCAGGTCGGCGCGCAGCGCCTCGATCTGCGGCGACAGCCGGGCCTGGGCCTGGCGCTCGGCCCACAGCAGTTTGTTGCCGAATTCGGTCAGGCGCGCGGCCTGGCCTTTTTCCCAGACGATGAGCTCATGGCCCAGTTCGGTTTCCCAACGCTTGAGTTCGCCCCAGACGTGGCGGTACGACATCTTCAAGACGCGCGCGGCGGCCGAGATCGAGCCGGACTCCTCCACCGCATGCAGCAGATCCAGCAGGGGGTTGCGTATCAGGGTGGCATTGGCATCGTGGCCCTGCTGCGGGGCTGCTTGTCGAGCGAAGGTGTAGTGGAACTGGAGCCTATGCACGTTGCTTCATATCGCTGGGAATTGATCGAACACGTACGATACTCGAAGATATGTCGACCTTCTCCGAAAGCGCGGCCACAGCGCTGCAACTCATCTCTTCTCTTGACCCTTTGCTCCTGTCCATCGTGGCCCGTTCCCTGGCCGTGAGTGCCAGCGCCTGCGCGCTGGCCTGTGGTGCCGGGCTGGTGCTGGGCGCCTGGCTCGGTGTGGCGCGTTTCGCCGGGCGCGAGGTCATCCTCACCCTGCTCAACACCCTGTTGGCGATTCCCTCGGTGGTGATCGGCCTGGTGATCTACCTGCTGCTCTCGCGTTCCGGTCCCCTGGGGCATCTGGGCTGGCTCTTCAACTTCCAGGCCATGGTGCTGGCGCAGGCACTGCTGGTCTTGCCCGTGGCCACCGCCCTGACACGCCAGGCAGTGGAAGACGCGGAAAACAACCACGGCGAGCAGCTGCGTTCACTCGGCGCCGGCCCCTTGTTGCGCAGCCTGCTGCTGGCCTGGGACGAACGCTACACCTTGCTCACCATGTTGATGGCGTCTTTCGGCCGTGCCATCTCGGAAGTGGGGGCGGTGATGATCGTCGGCGGCAACATCGACGGCTTCACCCGGGTCATGACCACCGCCATCGCGCTGGAAACCAGCAAGGGCGACCTGCCGCTGGCGCTGGCGCTGGGCCTGGTCCTGCTGGGCGTGGTGCTATTGCTCAATGCCCTGATTGCCCTGGTGCGGCGCTGGCGCGAACGTGCGGAAGGCCGAGGGGCTGCGTCTGTGGTGGGCCTGGGAGTCAGCGCATGAGCCTGTTGTTCGACCTGCAAGCGGCAGACGTTCGTTTTGGCCAACACCCGGCACTCAGGGGCGTGGACCTGCGCATTGAGGCGGGTGAGTCGGTGGCGCTGGTCGGCGCCAACGGCAGCGGCAAAAGCACCTTGTTGCGCTTGCTGCATGGTCTGGTGTCGCCGAGTGCGGGCCGTTGCCAGCGCAGTGCACAAGCCGCCCAGGCCATGCTGTTCCAGCGTCCCTTCATGCTGCGCACCTCAGTGCAAAACAATGTGGCACTGGCCTTGTGGCTGCGTGGTGTGCGCTGGCGTGAGGCCAAGGCGCAGGCGCTGGCCGCCCTGGCGCGCGTGGAGTTGACCGACAAGGCGCAGCGGCCGGCCCGTACCCTGTCAGGCGGGCAGCAGCAGCGCCTGGCGCTGGCGCGCGCCTGGGCCCTGCAGCCCGATGTGCTGCTGCTTGACGAGCCCACCGCCAGCCTGGACCCGCATGCCAAGCGTGAGGTGGAAGAGTTGATGGCCGAATTTGCCTTGGGACAGGCCGGCAAGCCCGTGACCATGGTGTTTGCCAGCCATAACCTGGGCCAGGTCAAGCGCTTGGCCAGCCGGGTGGTTTATATCGAGCTGGGCCGCGTGCTGGCGGACTTGCCGGTGAAAGAATTTTTTGATGCCGACCGTCTGCGTGCCACGTCAGAAGCGGCCCATTTGTTTGTCAAAGGAGAACTCGCATGAATGTCTTGAAATTTTTTAGTGCTTTGAACACGACCTCGCTCGTCAAGCCTGCGCTGGCAGCCACCCTGGCGGTGGTATCGCTGGCAACTTCGGCGCAATCCATCGTGATGTCGTCCACGACATCCACCGAACAGTCGGGCTTGTTTTCCCAGTTGCTGCCGGCCTTCAAGGCCGCCAGCGGCATCGACATCAAGGTGGTGGCGCTGGGCACGGGCCAGGCGCTGGACATGGCGCGCCGCGGTGACGCCGACGTGGTGTTCGTGCACGACGAAAAGGCCGAAGAGAAATTTGTCGCCGATGGTTTCAGCCTCAAGCGTCTGCCCGTGATGTACAACGACTTCGTACTGATCGGCCCGGCCGCCGATCCGCTCAAGCTCAAGGGCCAGGACATTGGCGAGGCACTCAAGAAAGTCTCGGCCGGCAACGGCAACTTCGTCTCGCGCGGTGACAAGAGCGGCACGCACGCCGCCGAACTGCGCTTTTGGAGCATGGCCGGCCTGAGCGACAAAAAAGGCAGCGGCTACAAGGAGTGCGGCTGTGGCATGGGCCCGGCGCTCAACATCGCCTCCAGCAGCGGCGCCTATGTGCTGGCCGATCGCGGCACCTGGCTCAACTTCAAGAACCGCGCTGACCTGACGGTGCTGGTCGAAGGCGACAAACGGCTCTTCAACCAATACGGCGTGATGGTGGTCAATCCGGCCAAGCATCCACACGTCAAGGTGGCCCTGGCCCAGAAGTTCGTGGACTGGGTGGTCTCGCCGGCTGGCCAGAGCGCGATTGCCAGCTACAAGATCGGCGGCGAACAGCTGTTCTTCCCCAACGCTGCCAAATAAGCCGTGATGCGTCGCCAGGTTTTTTTGATGGCGGCGCTTCTCGCCGCTACCGCCATGACCGCCACACAAGCCCAAACCCCGACTGATGCGGTGGAGGTGTACGCCGCCGGCAGTCTGCGTGAGGCCCTCACCGAAATCGCCGCCGGCTATGAAGCGCGCAACGCGGCCAAGGTCACGCTGACATTTGGGGCCTCGGGGCTGCTGCGTGAACGTATCGAGAAAGGGGCTGGTGCGCATGTGTTCGCCTCCGCCGACACCGACCATCCCCAGCGGCTGGCCCTGGCCGGTGCTTGGGCTGCGCCGGTGATCTTTGTCCGCAATGCCCTGTGTGCACTGACGCAGCCGCAGATCGACACCGGTCCGGCGGGCTTGCTCGACACGATGTTGCGCCGCGATGTGCGCCTGGGCGCATCAACACCGAAGGCCGATCCGGCGGGCGACTACGCCTGGGCCCTTTTTCGCCGGGCCGAGGCGCTGCGCCCCGGTGCCTATGCCGCACTTGACGCCAAGGCACTCAAGCTCACCGGCGGGGCTGATTCGCCCAAGCCGCCCGCCGGGCGTGGCACCTATGCCTGGGTGATGGACCAGGGGCAGGCTGATGTGTTCCTGACCTACTGTACCAATGCCGTGGCATCCCAGCGCGAAGTACCACGCCTGAAAATCGTGGCCGTTCCGCCCGAACTGCAAGTCAGTGCGGCCTATGGTCTGACGGTGCGCCGTACCGCGCCGGTTGTGGCCAGCCAGTTTGCGCAGTACCTTTTGTCGGCGGATGCGCAGGCGGTGTTCCAGCGCTTTGGCTTTGGCCGACCCTGAGCCATGAATCTGTTCACCTCGTTGCGCTATGTGGTGGCGCTGCATGAGCACAAGCATTTCGGGCGCGCGGCATCGGCTTGCTGCATTTCGCAGCCGGCCTTGTCCAACGCCCTGCGTGCGCTCGAAGAAGAGTTCGGTACCGCCATCGTGAAGCGGGGACGGGCCTTCGAAGGTTTTACCCCCGAAGGCGAACAGATCTTTCTTGCGGCCCAGCGCATCCTGCATGAGCATCAGTTGCTGAAACAGGAGCTCAAAAGTGTGGCGGGACACCCGCAAGGGGCGCTGAAGATTGGGGCCATTCCTTCCGTCATGCCGATTGCGGCACGCTTTGCGGCCATGCTGCAGGCGCGCTACCCGGGCATTGCGCCGACCGTGCGCTCGATGAGTTCACCCGACATCGAGATCGGCCTGGAAAATCTGTCGCTCGACATGGGCCTGGGTTACCTGCAGCGGTCCGGTCGCCGGCGCATTCCGTTCAAGACCCTGGAGCAATATACCGAGCATTACTTCCTGCTGCGGCGTGCCAGTGGAGCGGCACGTCCGACCCTGCAGATCGGCAGTGCGCTGACCTGGAAAGAGGCCGCCCAATTGCCTTTGTGCCTGCTGACGCCGGAGATGCATAACCGCACGATCGTGAACGCTGCTTTTGCCGAGGCGGGTGTGCAAGTCATCCCCGCCATGGAAACCGACTCGGTGCTGGCGCTGGCGCTCAGCGTGATGGATGGCAATGTATGCAGCATTCTTCCTGGGGCACTGGTGGGCGTGATCCGCAGTTTCGGCGGGTTGGAAGTGTCCCCACTGGTCGGTCCGGTCGTCGAAACCTCCATCGGCTTCATGGTGATGGACAGCGACAGACCCTCGCGCACCTTGGCCGCCGCGCTTGAGCTGGCACATGACCGCAACTGGCTGGACCATGCGAGCGCCTGCAGCGACGTACCGATCACGTGACGCCAAGGCGTTCGCTTAAGTTGGGTTCTGTTTTCAGAGACGACGCTGTTGTAGAATAAACACGTGGGTTCTTAGCTCAGTTGGTAGAGCAGCGGACTCTTAATCCGTAGGTCGAGTGTTCGAGTCACTCAGGACCCACCACACCATTCTGGAACTTGGCCGTGAGGCTGGGTTCCTGGTCTTTCCGGGCCTCATCGCCCTCCCAGCTTGACTTGTCCACGGCAGGTTTCGCCGACGCCGTCCATGCTTGGCACGGGTATGGCCCGCCCAATCCTTCTGCGGCTACCATTCGCGCTATGGGCAATAAAAAAGTGACTGCAGGAGGAATTCCCCTGAGCGGGAATTTGCAGGCATCCGATGTGATGCCTGTTGCAGACACGTCAGCCAATGAGCCCCGAGTGCATCCGTCATCGGGCGGCCGCTTGTCGGTGGCGCTTCTGCAGGCTGAAAACCAGCGCTTACGCACCCAGCTCGACACGGTGATGCGCGAGGCGCGCCTGAATCAGGCCAAGATGCGGCGCTTCGATTGGCTGGAGCGCAAAGTGATTGGCGCGGCGTCCTTGGCGGCCCTGATTGAGACCCTGCTTTTTGATTACAAGCTGCAGTTCGAACTGGACGCGGTCAGCCTGGCGTTGCTGGACCCGACCCACGAAACGGCCACGCTATTGAGCGGCCAAAGCAGCGCCGTCGCTGACGGCCTGGTCTTCCTGGACCGCGAGCAGAAGCTGCGTGCCCTCTATGCCGGTGGGGCGAAACCCATTCTTTCACCCCTCGAAGCGTCGCATGGCTTTCTTTTCGAAGAAAACACCAGGGGGCTGGCCTCCGTGGCCCTGCTGCCTTTGATGCACCGCGGCCAGCTCATCGGCAGCCTGAACCAGGGCAGCCGGGATCCGGAGCGCTTTGTGACAGGGAGCAGCACGGATTTTCTGGAGCGCTTGGCCTCGCTGGTGGCGGTGTGTCTTGAAAGCGCCCTGGCCACCGAACGCCTGAAACTGGTCGGCCTGACCGATATCCTGACCGGCGTGCACAACCGGCGCTATTTCGAGTCGCGCTGCCTGGAAGAGGTGACAGCCGCGCGCCGCAATGAAACGCCGCTGGTCTGCATGTTCCTGGACGTGGACAAGTTCAAGAACCTGAACGACACCTTGGGCCACCAGGCCGGCGATGAGGTCCTGCGCTATGTGGCCAAGCTGATCAAGGTGCAGCTGCGCGGCAGTGATGTGGTGGCGCGCTATGGCGGCGAGGAATTTGTCGTCCTGTTGCCGTCAACGTCGAACAAGTCCGGGCTGGAAACCGCCGAACGGATCCGGCGCGTCATCGCGGCTCAAACGGTGCCGATCAAGGGCAGTGACGTCGTGCGTGCCACGATCTCGATTGGCGTGTCCATGCTTCAGCCGTTGCCGGCGCCCGCCGAGCCTTCGGCGCTGGTGGCCGACATGATTGCCCGGGCCGACAAGGCCCTGTACGAGGCCAAAGAGGCCGGGCGCAACCGTGTGGTGTCGGCACCCGAGTTGTAATCCCTGGCGTCATCGCCAGCCTATGCACGTCTGAGCATTGGAACTTCATTTCATAAGGGATGACGCTTACACCTATAAGACATACGCGTTCATAGAATCGATTCACTTTGCCTGTGTGGGTGTTTGTTAGCTCGTGCAAGGTATACAAAGGAGTCGAATTATGGATATGAACCGGAGACATTTCTTCCGGGTAAGTGGCGCAGGGCTGGTGGGTTCCAGTCTGGTGGCGATGGGCTTTTCGCCTACCGCGGCGCTCGCCGAAACACGGAATTTCAAGCTGGCCCGCACGACGGAAACCAGAAACACCTGCCCCTACTGCTCGGTCGGTTGCGGCATCATCCTGTATGGTCTGGGTGACAAGGCCAAGAACGTGGCTTCTGAGATCATCCACATCGAAGGCGATCCGGACCACCCGGTCAACCGCGGCACGCTGTGCCCTAAAGGCGCAGGCCTGCTGGACTTCGTGCACAGCCCGAACCGCCTGAAATACCCCGAAATCCGCGAGCCGGGCTCCAAAGAGTGGAAGCGCGTCAGCTGGGATGAGGCGATGAGCCGCCTGGTCAAGATGATGAAGGCCGACCGCGATGCCAACTTCATCGCCAAGAACGCCAACGGCCAGACGGTGAACCGCTGGCTGTCCACCGGCATGCTGGCCGCTTCGGCCTCCTCCAACGAATCGGGCTACCTCACGCACAAGGTGATGCGCTCGATGGGGATGCTGGTCTTCGACAATCAAGCGCGTGTTTGACACGGCCCCACGGTAGCCAGTCTGGCTCCGACGTTTGGCCGAGGCGCGATGACCAACCATTGGGTTGACATCAAGAACGCCGATCTCGTTCTCATCATGGGCGGTAATGCAGCTGAGGCGCACCCCTGCGGTTTCAAGTGGGTGGTGGAAGCCAAGCAACACAACAAGGCCAAGCTGGTCGTTGTGGACCCGCGCTTCACGCGCTCGGCCGCCATGGCCGACTACTATGCGCCGATCCGCGCCGGTAGTGACATCGCCTTCCTGGGCGGCGTGCTCAATTACCTGTTGTCCAACAACAAGATCCAGCACGAGTACGTCAAGCATTACACCAATGCGACTTTCATCGTGGGCGAGGGCTACTCGTTCAAGGACGGGATCTTCTCCGGCTACGACGAGAGCAAGCGTGCCTACAACCCGGCCAGCTGGGACTACGAGTTCGATGCCAAGGGCTTTGCCAAGGTCGACGAGACCATGCAGCACCCGCGCTGCGTGCTGCAGATCATGAAGCAGCATTACGCCCGCTACACGCCCGAGATGGTGAGCAAGATCACCGGCACGCCCAAGGACAAGTTCCTCAAGGTGTGCGAGCACATTGCCTCGACGGCGGTGCCCAACAAGGCGATGACCATCCTGTACGCGCTGGGCTGGACACAGCACAGCACCGGTACGGAGATGATCCGCACCGCGGCCATCATGCAGCTGCTGCTGGGCAATATGGGTATCGCCGGTGGCGGCATGAACGCCCTGCGCGGTCACAGCAACATCCAGGGTCTGACCGACCTGGGGTTGCTGTCCAACCTGCTGCCGGGTTACATGAGCCTGCCGCGCGACAGCGAGCAGGACCTGGAGACCTACTACAAGCCGCGTGCGCCGAAGCCGATTCGTCCGAACCAGATGAGCTACTGGCAGAACTACCCCAAGTTCTTCGTCAGCCTGCAAAAAGCCTGGTGGGGCAACGCGGCGACTGCCGAGAACAACTGGGCCTACGACTACCTGCCCAAGCTCGACAAGAACTACGACGTGCTGCAGGCCTTCGAGATGATGAACCAGGGCAAGCTCAACGGCTACATCTGCCAGGGCTTCAATCCGGTGGGTTCGTTCCCGAACAAGAAGAAGATCATCGCCGGCCTGTCCAAGCTCAAGTTCCTGGCCATCATTGACCCGCTGAGCACCGAAACTTCCGAGTTCTGGAAGAACTATGGCGAGTACAACGACGTCAAGAGCGAAGAGATCCAGACCACGGTGTTCCGCTTCCCGAGCACCTGCTTTGCCGAAGAAGACGGCTCGCTGACCAACAGCGGCCGCTGGCTGCAGTGGCACTGGAAGGGCGCGCAGCCTCCCGGTGAAGCCAAGGGAGACCCGGAAATCATCGCCGAGATCTACGCACGCCTCAAGGCCGCGTACGTCAAGGACGGTGGCGCCTTCCCCGATCCGATCGTCAACCTGACCTGGCCGTACAAAATTCCGAACAGTCCCTCGGCCGAGGAACTGGCGATGGAATACAACGGCAAGGCGCTGACCGACGTGCTGGCACCCATTGATCCGAAGGACCCGAAAGCTGCGCCCAAGGTGCTGGTCAAGGCCGGTGAGCAGGTGCCGGGCTTTGGCATGCTGCGTGACGACGGCTCTACCGCGTGTGGCTGCTGGATCTACGCCGGGGCCTGGACGCAGGCTGGCAACCAGATGGCCCGGCGCGACAACAGCGACCCGTGGGGCATTGGCCAGACGCTGAACTGGGCCTGGGCTTGGCCGGCCAACCGCCGCATTCTCTACAACGCTGCGTCGAGCGCGCCCAACGGCAAGCCGTGGGATCCCAAGCGCAAGCTGGTGCAGTGGAATGGCAAGAGCTGGGGTGGTTCGGACGTGCCGGACATCCGTCCAGATGCCAATCCGGACGATCCGGACCGCGTGAATCCGTTCATCATGACGGCCGAAGGTGTGGCGCGTCTGTTCGCTCCGACCGGTCTGGCCGAAGGCCCGCTGCCGGAGCACTATGAGCCCTTCGAGTCGCCGCTGAACAACAACCCGATGCATCCGAACAATCCCAAGGCGCGGGCCAACCCGGCGGCGCGGGTGTTCAAGGGTGACATGGAAGCCTTCGGCACGCCGAAAGACTTCCCCTACGTGGCCACCAGCTACCGCCTGACCGAGCACTTCCACTACTGGACCAAGAACGTCCAGACCTCGGCCATCATCCAGCCGCAGCAGTTTGTCGAGATCGGTGAGGAGCTGGCCAAGGCCAAGGGCATCGCCAACGGCGAGATGGTGAAGGTCTCGTCCAACCGCGGCTTCATCAAGGCCGTGGCGGTGGTGACCAAGCGCATTCCGCAGCTGGATGTCGACGGCAAGAAGGTGGACACGGTGGGCCTGCCCAACCATTGGGGCTTTGTGGGGGTGGCCAAGCCCGGTTATCTGGTGAACACGCTGACCCCCTTCGTGGGCGACGCCAACTCCCAGACCCCGGAGTTCAAGAGCTTCACCGTCAACATCGAGAAGGCATAAGGAGCACACATGTCATCTCTACAGTCTTTGGACATTGCCCAGCGCTCGGCGACCACCACGCCGAGCCCCTCGGTGCGCACCACGCCTGAAGTCGCCAAACTGATCGACGTCTCCAGCTGCATCGGCTGCAAGGCCTGCCAGGTGGCCTGCATGGAGTGGAACGATCTGCGTGACGAAGTCGGCACCAACGCCGGTACCTACGACAACCCGAACGACCTCACCCCGTCTTCCTGGACGGTGATGCGGTTCTCGGAAGTCGAAGTCAAGCGCGACTCGACCGCCGCCAACCAGGAAACCAACCTCGAATGGCTGATCCGCAAGGATGGCTGCATGCACTGTGCCGACCCGGGCTGCCTCAAGGCCTGCCCGTCGCCGGGCGCCATCGTGCAGTACGGCAACGGCATCGTGGACTTCATCAGCGAGCACTGCGTTGGTTGCGGCAACTGCGTCACCGGTTGCCCGTTCGACGTGCCGCGCATCAGCAAGAAGGACAACAAGGCCTACAAGTGCTCCTTGTGTTCGGACCGCGTCGGTGTCGGCCTGGAACCCGCTTGCGCGAAGGCCTGCCCCACGGGCGCCATCCGCTTCGGCAGCAAGGAAGACATGCTCGAGTTCGGCGCCGGTCGCATCACCGACCTGAAGGAACGTGGTTTTGCCCAGGCGGCGGTCTACGACCCGCAGGGCGTCGGCGGTACGCACGTCATGTATGTGCTGCAGCACGGTGACCAGCCCGAGCTCTACCACGGCCTGCCGTCCAACCCGAAGATCAGCCCGCTGGTCTCGTTGTGGAAGGGCATTGCCAAGCCGCTGGCCGTGGCCGCCATGGTGGGGGCTGTCGTTGCCGGCTTCTTCCACTACATGAAGGTCGGCCCGATCGAGAGCAAAGAAGACGAGAAAGAAAGCGTCTGAGGAGATCATGATGAAAACAAGCACCAATGAACTTCAGCGCTACGACGACAACACGCGCATGAACCACTGGGCCATCGCCCTGTTGTTCGTGTTGGCGGGCTTGTCCGGTTTGGCGTTCTTCCATCCGTCCCTGTTCTTCCTCACCAACCTGTTTGGCGGCGGAAGCTGGAGCCGGATTTTGCATCCGTACTTTGGTCTGTTCATGGCCGTGAGCTTCCTCGGTCTGTTTTTGCGCCTCCGGCACGAAAACATTCTGAACAGCCAGGACCGCGAATGGCTCAACCATGCGGGTGAAATGTTCCAGGGCAACAAGGCCGCCATGCCGCCGGTGGGCAAGTACAACGCCGGCCAAAAACTGGTGTTCTGGCTCATGGCCGGCAGTCTGCTGCTCCTGCTGGTGACCGGTGTGCTGTTCTGGCAGGCCTGGTTCCCGTTCTTCCCGGTCTGGGCGCGCCGCATTGGCGTGTTGCTGCACGCCGTCTCGGCAGTGGTGCTGGTGCTGACGGTCATCGTCCACGTCTACGCGGCGATCTGGGTCAAGGGCACGACGCGCGCCATGACCCGCGGCACGGTCACGCGCAGCTGGGCCAAGATGAACCACCCGCTGTGGCATGAGGAAATGACCCGCGGTAAGTAACAGCCTTGATGGCTGACACGGGTGGCACAGTGGCTGTGCCGCCCTTTTTCATTCAATACGACTGCTCAATGACCTCCTCCAGCCCCGTCAAGTTCCTGACCCCTGAAGAAATCGCTACCCGCCAGATGGCCGATGCCGCGCGTCTGAAATTCGCAGACTTGGGCCTAGTCTTCAAGGACCGGGCGCTGCGCCTGCGTCAACTGGCGGCGGGGCATCCAATGCGCGATTTCCTGATCTTCATGGCGGACGTGGCCCAGGCACAGCAGACGGCGCTGGCCGAATCGCGCACGACCAAACTGCCGACGCAGGAATTGCTGGATGCCGCCGCCGGCGCTGGCGTGCCACCGCTGGAATATTCACGCTGGGCCTACGGTGACGAATGGCACGCCGATCTGCGCAGCCTGCTGGCTACGCTGCTGGCGCAATTGCCGCCGGGCCCCGCGCGCGAGGTGGTGGCCGGCTTGCAGGCCGCAACGGCGGAGCATTTGAATCAGCAGGCCGAGCGTTTGCTCGCCGGCATCATGCTGGGGCTGGATTTCGCCACGGCGCCTTTGATTGGGGCAGCGTTGCAGGTGTACTGGACCCGGCTGGTGGCGCGCACCCAGGCCGCTTTCCCGGAGCAGGCCTTTGCGCCGGTTGACAATGCCCGCGTCTGCCCCTGCTGTGGCAGCCTGCCGGTGGCCAGCGTGTCGCGCATCGGCGGCGACACGTCCGGCACCCGTTACCTGCACTGTGCGTTGTGCCAGACCGAATGGCACATGGTGCGCATCAAGTGCACGCATTGCGACAGCACCAAAGGCATCACCTACCAGGAACTGGAAAGCGCCAGCGGTGCGACATTGCCTGCCACCATGGTGCCTAAGGGCGCGGTGCGGGCCGAGTGTTGCGACGAATGCGGCCATTACCTCAAGATCGTGTCGATGGACAAGGATCCGCATGTCGATCCGGTCGCCGATGATCTGGCCACGGTGACACTGGACCTGCTGGTGAGCGAAACCGGCAAGGCGCGCCACGGCATCAACTACATGCTGTTGTGGGGCGAACCGGCCGACGAGTCGCAAGCCCTCGAACAAAGCCACGCCGGAGCGCCCTGATGTCATCGCCCGACGGATCCATGGTTCATGGTCCGAAGGCGATGCTGGCCAAGCTCCCTTCCGTTGACCGACTCGTTAACCTGACAGAGTGCCAGTCGCTGGGCGCTTTGCATGGTGCCGCGCTGGTGACCAGCGAGGCCCGGGCCCTGCTGGCCTCGCTGCGCCAACAACTGCTGGACGGCACCCTACCGGATACCCCGCTCGATGATGCGGGGCTGGCGCGCGCGCTGCAGGCACGCTGCCAGAGCCGGCTGGCGCCGCGCATGCGCCAGGTCATCAACCTGACTGGCACCGTCATCCACACCAATCTGGGCCGTGCCGTGTTGCCGCAAGCCGCCATCGAGCACATCAGCGCCATGATGGCCGGCCCCAACAATCTGGAATACGACCTGGCCACCGGCAGCCGCGGCGACCGCGACAGCATCGTTGAAGGGCTGCTGTGCGAGATCACCGGCGCCGAAGCCGCCACCGTGGTCAACAACAACGCCGCCGCCGTGCTGCTGACCATCGCCGCCCTGGCGCGCGAGCGTGAGGTGGTGGTGTCGCGCGGCGAGCTGGTGGAAATCGGCGGCGCCTTCCGCATGCCCGATGTCATGGCCAGCGCCGGCGCCAAAATGGTGGAAGTGGGCACGACCAACCGCACCCACCTGGCCGACTACCAGCGCGCCATCAACCCAGCCACGGCCCTGTTGATGAAGGTGCACACCAGCAACTACGCGGTGCAGGGCTTCACAGCCTCGGTGTCCGAGGCCGAACTGGCACCGCTGGCCAAGGCCAAGGGTGTTCTGCTCGCGACCGATCTGGGCAGCGGCGCACTGATCGATATGAGCCGCTACGGTTTGCCGAAGGAACCAACGCCGCAGGAAATGCTGGCCGCCGGTTGCGATGTAGTCACCTTCTCCGGCGACAAGCTGCTCGGCGGGCCGCAGGCCGGCCTGATCGTCGGCAGCAAGGAAGCGGTCACACGCATCCGCAAGTACCCGATGAAGCGCGCGTTGCGCCTCTCGAAATTGCCGCTGGCCGCGCTGGAAGCCACGCTGATGCTGTATCTGCAGCCCGACCTGCTGACCGAGCAGTTGCCGACTTTGCGTTGGCTGACCCGTTCGCGTGAGCAGGTGGCCGCCACGGCGCGCGAATTGCTGGAGCCACTGCAGATTACTCTGGCGCCGCGCTTCACGGTCGAGGTGGTCGAGCTCAGCAGCCAGATCGGTTCCGGTTCGCTGCCGATCGATCGCCTGCCTTCGGCCGGCTTGGCCATCGCCCCTGTGCTGGCGGGCAAGCGCGGCGCCGGCACGGCGCTTGATGCGCTGGCCACCGCCCTGCGTGGGCTGCCGGTGCCCATCATCGGCCGCATTGATGACGACCGCCTGCTGCTGGACTGTCGCTGCCTGGACGATGTGCAGCCGGTGCTCTCGCAACTCGATCACCTGAGCGTCGCGCTCGCATGAGGTTGACGGCATGATCATCGGCACCGCAGGCCACATCGACCACGGCAAGACCGCGCTGGTGCAGGCGCTCACCGGCGTTAATGCCGACCGCCTGCCGGAAGAGAAGAAGCGCGGCATCACCATCGAGCTGGGCTATGCCAGCCTGGCTGGGCCGGACGGGCAGACCATTTCCTTTGTCGATGTGCCGGGCCACGAAAAGCTGGTGCGCACCATGGTGGCTGGCGCCAGCGGCATCGACTTTGCGTTGCTGCTCATCGCGGCCGATGACGGCGTCATGCCGCAGACCGTCGAGCACATCACCATCCTGGCGCTGCTGGGCATCACACATGGCGCCGTGGTCATCACCAAGATCGACCGCGTCACCCCGGAGCAGGTGGAAGAACGCAAGCAGCAGGCGCAGGCCCTGCTGGCCACGCACGGCCTGAGCGGCTATGCGGTGCTGGCCGTCTCGGCTCACAGCGGCGACGGCCTGCCCGAGTTGCGCGAGCATCTGTTCGCAGCCGCGCGCAGCCTGTCAGCCCGCGCGGTGGACGGCGCGGGTTTTCGCATGGGCCTGGACCGGGTTTTTACCCTGGACGGCATCGGCACCGTGGTCGCCGGCAGTATCAGCGCCGGCCGCGTCAACGTGGGCGACAACCTGTGCCTGGCGCACGACCCGGGCACCCCCTACCGCGTGCGCAGCCTGCACAGCCACAACCAGAGCCTGCAGCAGGCCCAGGCCGGCCAGCGCTGCGCCATTGGCCTGGTCGGGCTGGAGCGGCAGAAGGTCGAGCGCGGCATGACGCTGTGCGATCCGGCCATCGCCCAGAGCTCGCAGCGCGTGGACGTGTGGCTGCAACTGGCGCCGACGGAAGAGCGCGTGCTGCGCTCCGGCACGCTGGTACACCTGCATGCCGGCACCCAGGACGTGATGGCCACCGTGGCCGTGCTCGGTCAACCGTCCATCGCTCCCGGTGAGGGCGCACCAGCGCAGTTGGTGGTGCAGCAGCCGGTGCAGCTGTGGTGGGGCGAGCGCTTCGTGCTGCGCGACGCCTCGGCCACGCGCACCGTGGCCGGCGGCAGCGTGCTCGATGTGCAGGGCTTGGCGCGCTACCGGCAAACGCCGCAGCGCCTGGCCTACCTGCAGAGCCAGCGCAACGCGGACCCGGCGCAGCGTCTGCTCGGCGCCTTGGCCCAGGCGCCCTTCGGCATCCAGGGTGCCGACTGGCTGCGCAACACTGGCCTGCTGGCCTGGCCCTTCGACCCGGCTGCTTTGCCTGGCACGGTCTATGAGCCGAAACAGCAGTGGCTGGTGGCCGCTGATCAGTTGGCACAGAGCGAGCGCGTCGTGCTCGACATGCTGAAAGCTTTCCACACGCGTCTGCCCGAAGACATGGGGCCGGACAGCCAGCGCGCGCGCCACCTGGCCGCGCCGCGCATGCCCGACGTGCTGTGGCGCCACCTGCTGGAGCGGCTGGTCGCGCAAGGGCAGGTCTGCCAACGCAATGGATTCATCCACCTCAGCGCGCATGGTGAACAGCTGCGCGAGGCCGACCGGGTTGTCGCCCAGCGCGCACTGCCCCTGCTGGAGCAGGGCCGCTTCGATCCGCCCTGGGTGCGCGACATCGCTGGCACTGTGCGTATTCCTGAGACGCAGGTGCGCAGCGTGCTGGCGCGCCTGGCCAAAAACGGCGAGGTGTTCCAGATCGTCAAGGACCTGTATTACCACCCCAAGGTGGTGCAGGAGCTGGCGCAACTGGCGCGCGAGATCGAACAGCGCGAAGGCGATATCACGGCCGCCAGCTTTCGCGATGCCACCGGTCTGGGACGCAAACGCGCGATCCAGATACTTGAATTTTTCGACCGCATTGGCTTCTTGCGCCGTGTCGGTGATTTACACTTGATTCGACCCGGTACGCCCTTGTTTGCGCAAGAGGAGATGCCGGCATGAACAGGGAAGGGAAACGCTCCTGGTGGGGCGGCTGGGCTTCAAACCCAGTGGGTGGCGCCATGCGTCGCCGGGTAGGTTCGACTCCTGCTCCCCTCCGCCACGATATTGAATCTTCCTGCTGCGCGGCCGCATCTTGGTCCTGCGATGCTCGCCGTACATGGGTACGGCTGCGCTTCTCGGGCCAACCTGCAACCGCTCGCGACGGAATCTTCAACATCGTGCTATCCGGAACTCTCCAATGAAGATTCTTGGTTTCAACTATCCCGACGAACTGTATTACTGGCTGGAGCGCGACATGTGGTGCCGCCAGCTCGACGATGGCCGCGTGCAGGTCGGCGTCAGCGCTTTTGGTATCCACATCAGTGGCGACTTCTACATGTGCCGCCCCAAGCCGGTGGGCACCGAGCTGGAACAAGGGCAGACCGTGGCCGTGGCGGAGTTGAGCAAATCGGTCGTGGCCATCAAGACCCCCGTCTCGGGCATCGTTTGCGAAGTCAACCCCTTGCTCGAAGACCAGCCCGAGCTCGTTCACCGCGACCCCTATGGTCAGGGCTGGCTGGTCTGCATCCAACCCAGCCGTTGGGCGGACGATCTGCAGCAGTTGAGTTCCGGCCCGGCGCTTGAAGCGGTTGCCAGCCGGCGCATGCGATTGGAAAACCTGGACTTCTCGGAGGACGCATGAACGCTGATGAATCGATCCGTTCGCTGGCCATGCTGATCTGGTCGGCCGACATGACGGCACCGGAACGCCTGGCCACGCCCTTCGTCATGGCGCAGGCCGCCACCGCGCTGGACCTGGAGGTGGAACTGTATTTCACCGCACAAAGCGTCAAGCTGCTCACACCCCAGGCCGGCGCACTCGCCGTGGGCTTCGGCCCGGAGCAGCAGCCGCTGGGCCACTACCTGCGCAGTGCGCACGAGCTGGGCATCAAACTCTACGCCTGCAGCCAGGCCCTGCATGCGGCCGGCATTGCGCAGAATGAACTGATTCCGCTGTGCGAAGGCTTGGGCGGCGCCGTCCAGTTCATGGGCCGCTGCGCCGATCCGCGCTGGCGCACCCTGGTATTTTGAAAAGCATGAACCAAGCCGCCATCGACAGTCTGCTCTCGCGCTACTCGCTAGGCATCAAGCACCTGGCCGAGCCTGGCCCCAGCGACGCGCAGATTCAAACCATGGTGGAGGTCGCCCTGCGCGCGCCCGACCACGGCGAGCTGGTGCCCTGGCGCCTGTGCGTGGTGCGCGGCGCCGCGCGCGAGAAACTGGCCCAGCTGTTTGTGCAGCATGCCCGTAGCAAGGGCAAGGACGAGGCGGGCATCGCCATCGAGCGCGAACGCCCGCTCAAGGCCCCCGTTACCGTGGCCGTGATCGCCCGCATCGACCTGGGCCACCCGCTGGTGCCCGCGCACGAGCAGTGGATGTGTGTGGGTGGCGCCGTCACCAATTTCCTCAACGCCGTGCACGCGCACGGCTTTGCCGCCAAGATGCTCAGCGGCAACAAAGCCCGCGCGCCGCAGATCGCACAGGCCTTCTGCGCGCCGGGGGAAACATTGGTGGGCTGGATGGCGGTTGGCACCCCGACGCGGGAACTGGCGACGGACAGTCGCAAGGGAACCAGCGAGGTTTTGCAGCACTGGATGCCTTGAGGCGACAGACCGGCTTGTGAAGCCGGTCTTCTCGGTCGCCGGGGGTGACTCAGCTGCCGTTGCGCATCGTCGCGGTTGGCATCAGCCGCGTGCCTGCAGTAGCGTGCCTTCGCAAACACCAAAGCCGATGCGTGCGGCCCCCGCCTGGCTGCAGTGGCCGCGCAGCAGCACCGTGTCACCGTCCTGCAAGAAGGTGCGTGTTTCGCCGTTCGGCAAGCTGATGGGGTGCTTGCCACCGGTGGTCAGCTCCAGCAGGGCGCCGGCCTGCTCCAGCGTCGGGCCTGACAGCGTGCCGCTGCCCAACAGATCCCCCGGCTGCAGGTTGCAGCCATTGACCGTGTGGTGCGTCACCAGTTGGGCCAGGGTCCAGTAGGCATGGCGGTAGCTGGTCTGCGCCAGGCAGTGCGGCGCCAAGCCGGCCTGCTTCATCTTCGCAGTCTGGATCAGCACCTCGAGCTGGATGTCCAGCGCACCGCTGCTGCGGTTGGCCGGCGTGTCTAGGTAGGGCAGGGGCTGCGGGTCTTCGGCTGGCCGGAACGGCGCTGTGCGGTACGGCGCCAGCGCTTCGAGCGTCACCACCCAGGGCGAGAGGGTGGTGGCGAAGTTCTTGGCCAGAAACGGCCCCAGCGGCTGGTATTCCCAGGCCTGGATGTCGCGTGCCGACCAGTCGTTGAGCAGGCACAGGCCGAACACGTGGTCCTCGGCCTGCGTCATGGGAATGGGCTCGCCCAGTGCATTGCCCTGGCCGATGAAGATGCCCAGCTCCAGCTCGATGTCCATGCGCTGGCTGGGCGCCAGCACCGGGGCCGTGGCGCCGGGCGCCATCAGTTGTCCCTTGGGCCGGTGAAACGCCTGGCCCGACACGCCGATGCTGGAACTGCGGCCGTGGTAGCCAATGGGCACCCACTTGTAGTTGGGCAGCAGCGGGTTGTCGGGGCGGAACAGCTTGCCGACGTTGGTGGCGTGGTAAACCGAGGTGTAGAAGTCGGTGTAGTCGCCAATGCGCGCCGGCACGGTGTATTCCACCTGTGTCTGCGGCAGCAGCGCGGTCTGCAAGGTGGCTTGCAAGGGTGAGCCTTCACGCAGCGCGCGCGACAACGCCAGACGCAGGGCAGACCAGACGGCCGGGCCCTGGGCCATCAGTCCGTTCAGCGCCGGCTGGGCCAGGGCCGCCGTGACGCTGGCGTCCAGCCCCAGCGCGGCGCACACGGCGGGCTGGCCCAGGTCCAGCACCTGGTCGCCAATCGCCACACCGACCCGAAACGCCTCCTGGCTGCCCTGGCGCCTGAAAACGGCAAAGGGCAGGTTCTGGACGGGGAAGTCGCTGGCCGGATCGTTGGCCGAGGCGACCCAGCTGCGCAGGGCCGGGTTGTGCGTCTCGTTGATCATGCCTTGCCGTCCTCGAACTCCAGCGAGTGCATCCAGGCCGCGTGCTTCGGCGCGCGTTTGGTCTGGCTCCATTCGTTGAGCATGTCCCACTTCACGGCAGCAGCACGGGCCACGAGCTCGGGTGTGCTGGTGTCCACGGCCAGTTCCAGGCGGTGGCCGTTGGGGTCGAAGAAATAGATCGACTTGAACAGCGTGTGGTCGGTGATGCCCACCACCTCAATGCCATCGGCCTGCAGCCGCGCCTTGACCTGCTCCAGCACGGCCAGCGACTCGACCTCGAACGCAATGTGCTGCACCCAGGCCGGTGTGTTGGTGTCGCGTCCCATCTCGGGCTGCAGGGGCAGTTCAAAGAAGGCCAGCACATTGCCGGCACCGGCGTCCAGGAATATGTGCATGTAGGGGTCATGCGCCTTGGTGGAGGGCACCAGGTCTTCGGCAAAAGCCAGTTGGAAGTCCATGTTGAGGTACTTGCCGTACCACTCAACGGTCTGCTTGGCGTCCTTGCAGCGGTAGGCTACGTGGTGAATCTTTTGAATCTTCATGTCTTTCTCCTGAGGTGTGGTGGGGAGCTTGAGGAACGTTACCGCTCAAAGCTCAAGGATCAGCTTCATGCCCGCCGCTCTGGAGCAGCAGGCCATCATCTTGTTGTTGGCGTCGCGTTCGGAGCGTGTCAGCACCACGTCGCGGTGGTCCACCTTGCCCGACAGCACCTTGACTTCGCAAGAGCCGCACAGGCCTTCGCCGCAATCGCTCTGGATGTCGATGTTGGCAGAGCGCAAGGCGGTCAGCAAGGTCTGGTCGGCCGGCACCTTGACGACCAGGCCCGAGTCCTTGAGTTCGACCTCGAAGGCGTGTTCTTTCTCGGGGTCGAGGGAGCCGCGCGTTGACTGGAAGTGTTCCACCCGCAGCGCATCCTCCGGCCATTTTTCGCAGCAGCTTTCCAGCGATTCGAGCATCCGCACCGGGCCGCATGCATAGATCTGCGTGCCAGCCTGCGGCTGGCCCAGCAACTGGCTGAAGTCATTGCGCCGGCCTTCATCCTTGGCATACACATGCAGCCGTGCGCCATGCAACTGGGACAGTTCATCCAGAAAAGCCATGGTGTCGCGCGAACGTCCGCTGTAGTGCAGCTCGTAGTCGATCCCGAGTTCCTTGGCTCTGCGCGCCATCGTGGCGACCGGGGTGATGCCGATGCCGCCCGCAATGAAGATGGCCTTCTTCGTGCTTTCATCAAACCGGAAATGGTTGCGTGGCCCGCGGATCTTGAGCTTGTCACCTCGCTTGAGGTGCTCGTGCAGCCAGCGCGAGCCACCCCGACTGTCCGGGTCCTTGAGCACGGCAATTTCCAGCACGCTGCTGTCCGATGGGTCGCCGCACAGCGAGTACTGGCGCGACAGATCGGGTGTGCCGCACTCGACGTCGATATGCGATCCGGGGGTCCAGCGCGGCATGGCGCTGCCGTCGGGTGATGTCAGCCGCAGGCGAATGATGTCGGTCGCCACCTGGCTCACGTCGTCCACGACGACGGTCCGACTGATCGAATGCCGGGACGGCTCCCCAATGCGAACGACCGCATTCTGCGCCAGGATACCGGGCTGGGCGCGTTCCGGGTTCAACTTCGGGTCCCATTCCACCCAGAGGTGCTCGGGGCCCCTGAAGGAGGTATTGGGCACATAGGTGAATTTCTGCGCCGTCAGGCGCATATGCGGCAGGCGCTTGGTGAGCTCTTCCAGGAAGATCTGCAGCTCCATGCGCGCCAGGTTCTTGCCCATGCACTGGTGCGAGCCGTAGCCAAAGGTCAGGTGCTCGCTCGAATTGTCGCGGCGGATGTCGAACAGGTCCGGGTCTTCGAAGTGCCGCTCATCATGGTTGGCGGACGACATCACGATCAGCAGCCGGGTGCCGGCGCTGATGTCGATGCCGCCAATCCGCGTGTCCTTGGTGGCCATCCTTCGCCAGGCGGCAACGGAGCCGTTGTAGCGGATGCATTCCTCCACCGCATTGGGAATCAGACTCGGGTCTTCGCAGATTTCCCGCCAGGCGCTGGGGTGCTGCAACAGCAGCTTGACGGCATTGGCCGTCGCGTTGGCCGTGGTCTCGTGCGCGGCCACGATGCCGGCCATCATCATCGAGTGCAGGTACGAGTCCGTGACGACGTCCGGGTACTCGGCCTGCTTGCGAATACCGTAGCGCATCCAGCCTGGGCCGCTGGGGTCTTTGCGCATCTTGTCGAGGATCTGGCCGGCCAGCTGCCAGAAGTTGCCGACTGCGTGCGCCACCTTGATCTGCTCTTCCGGCTTCGGCCGTCCCCAGGTGTTGACGGTGTGGGCAATCGAATACTGCCGCAGCGTGTCCATGTCTTCCTCGGGCACACCCAGGAAGTGCAGGGCGATGGTGAGCGGCACCTCCCACAGCATCTGGTCGACCAGGTCGGCCTTGCCGTCGTTGATGAAGCGGTTGACGTATTCCCGCGTCACCTGGCGCACCATGGGCTCATGGTGCTTGAGCGCTTCGGGGGTGAACGGCTCCATGAGCACGCGGCGCCTGGCCATGTGGGCCGGCTCATCCTCGTTCACCAGCGTGCGGTTCATCGCGTAGTTGTAGGAGGCGAGAACCTCGTTGGCCTCCTGGCTGGTGGGGGTGATCTTTTCCAGCGCGATCGAGGGGCTGAACGTGATGTTGTCCCTGAAGATCGACTTGATGTCTGCGTAGCGCGTCACGACCCAGTAGCCCAGCTTGGGGCTGTAGAAGATCGGCTCCTGCTCCCGCGCCCAGCGTACGTACTCGGGCGGGTCCTGCTGGTAGGCGTCTTCAAACGGGTCGAATTCGGCCGCGCGCTGGCTGATGGGGCAGCCATTCGGCGCCTGCAATCCGGCCAAGGCCTTGTGGTCTATGGGGCAGCCCGACTTGGCGGCTGCAGCACTGGAAGAGTTCATGTTTCACCTCGTTGTGGCATGACCGCGCATCAGATTACCTGAGTTGGGTCAAACTTCGTATTGCGTAATTATGATACGCAATGCGTAATATGGGTGATTGGGGTTATCCCTAGACTTGGCGGAGATGACGGCAACGACGGGCGCGCCGCGGCGTGCGGCATCAGCGCGCCATGTCAGTAACTGGGAGGAATTTGGTAGTCAGTACAGGCGTGACCTCACCCATCGCTGGTGTGAAGTTCGCCTGAAAAAAGCGGGGCCGCCATGCACGGCGGTGCGGGCCGCATGGGCGCGCTGGCTAGGTCAACCGGTCAGCGGCCGTCAAAGCCCAGGGCGGCACTGATGGCCGCGGCCTCGCGCATGACCTGTTTGGCAATCACGCCATCGGCGCGCGCGTCAAAACCGCCCGTCGCCCCCAGGGCCGTGAGCACGGCGCTGGTTCGGCCCGTGTAGTCAAAGATGGGCGCAGACACCGCGCTGATGCCCCGCAGCAGGGTGTCATGCACCACGGCGCAGCCATTGGCGCGAACCGTTTTGCGCAGATGGTCGATAGGTTGCCGGGTGGAGAGCGACGCGCGCTGCTCCTTGGTCGCCCGAGCGTATTCCTCGTCGGCCTGGCGGCGCACATTGGCATCGTCCAGGTAGCTGAGAAACACCTGGCCCGTGGCCGACCAGAGCATGGGCAAGGTGGAGCCCGCACGCACGTTGATGGTGATCGGCAAGCCGGGTTCTTCAAAGCGCAGCACCGTTGGCCCCTTGTTGCCCATGATGGCGAGAAAGCAGGTCACTTCCAACTGCTCCCGCAAGCGCACAAGGGCCGACTCCCCCAGGCGAATCGGGTCGCATTGCCGGATGGCTGCCAGCCCGATCTGGATTGCCTCGCGGCCGAGGAAATAGCGCTGGGTCGTCGGGTCCTGCTCGACCACGCCTTCCTGGATCAGGCTGGCCATGTAGCGGTGGACTTTGGCGGTGCTCTCGCCCACTTCTGCGGCGACAAGCGTCAGGCTGGCGGCGCCTCCCAGGCGGCTCAGGGCCTTCAGGATGCCCATGCCCATCTCTGCGGATTGAACCCGCTGTCGACGTTCCAGCGGCGGTTTGGTGGTTTTTCCCTTGGTCACTTTCAGGCTTTCTCCAATGGCGCGAACGATAGCATGCGAGCTCACGGTCTTGAGACTCAAAATGCCAACGCAAGTGCTGAGATTCACGGTACTCAGTGAATACCCTTGGTCGATATTACGCTTTGCGCAGCTATATTACGCAAATGTTAGCTGCATTGATCTGGCGCAAAGCTTGGCTTTTTCGGGCGACGAAAAAGTTGGCTTCTTGACCTGCCGCAATTGCTGGCTTTTGATGAACCGTTTCTAGATACAGGAGTACAACTTGAAACTACGATTTGCTGCCTGCCTGATGGCATTGCCCCTGTTGGTGGGTGTTTCCGTTGCCCACGCACAGTCCTACCCCGCCAAGCCCATCCGCTGGCTGGTGCCTTACCCGGCCGGTGGCGGCTCGGACTTCCTGGCCCGTACCATCGGGCAGCAGCTGTCGACCCAAGTCGGCCAGCCCGTTCTGATCGACAACAAGCCGGGTGGCAACACCGCCATTGCCGCCTCCGAAACGGCCCGCTCCGCGCCCGATGGCTACACGATCCTGTCCGCCGACAACGGCACCATGGTCTTCAACTCCGCCTTGTATTCCAAGCTGTCCTACAACCCGGAAAAAGATCTCGCGCCCGTGACCCTGATGGGCCGCTTTCCTATGATCCTGGTGGTCGGTCCGGATTCGGATGCCAAGGATGCCAAGGACTTCATCGCCAAGGCCAAGGCCAACCCGGGCAAAGTGAGCTTCGGTTCAGCCGGCGCCGGCAGCCCGCACCACCTTGCGATGGAGCTGTTGAAAGTCACGGCCGGGCTTCACATGGTTCACATCCCTTATCGCGGGGCCGCACCGGCCTTGGGCGATCTGGCGGGTGGCCAGATTCCGGCCATGATGGTTGATATGGCGGCCGGCGCGGCCTTCATCAAGTCCGGAAAAATCCGGCCGCTCGCAGTGGCCAATGCGACGCGCCTGGCCCAGTTGCCGGATGTGCCAACCTTTGCCGAGCTGGGTTACAAGAATGTGGAGGCGGCCGCTTTGGTCGGCATCGTGGCACCCGCCGGAACGGCACCGAGCATCGTGAATGCGCTGCAAAAACAGGTGGCCACGGCGATCAATCAGCCGGCGGTGAAGCAGCGTCTGATCGACTTCGGCGTCGAGCCGGTCGGCAATACGCCGCAACAGTACGCGGACTTGCTGCGCAGCGAAAACGTGCGCTGGCACAAGGTGATCAAGGATCAAAAAATTTCGCTGGATTGATGGCGCGGGTGCTCAGCTTGACGTGAGCACCCCGGCGTCAGCCACGCGGAAATGAAAAGCCACGCTTGGGAACAAGCGTGGCTTCTTTGTTTTCAAGCGCTCAACATAATTGGCGTTGAAGCGGAACTCAGCCCGAGCGTGGGGGACTTATGCCCCAACTGCACCCACGTCATCAAAGATGGATGCTCCTGCAAACTCGGGCCTTGATCCTTATTCGTCGCGGATGCCGTTGCGCAGAATGCCGATGGCATCGACGTCGATCTCCACCACGTCCCCCGGCTTCATGAAGACCTGAGGATTGCGCTTGTTGCCCACGCCGCCCGGAGTGCCCGTCACGATCACGTCGCCGGCCTGCAGCGGCGTGAAGGTGGAGATGTAGGCGATCTGGCGCGGAATGCTGTGGATCATCATGTCGGTGGTGGTGCGCTGCAGCTCGACACCGTTGAGGCGGGTGACAAGGGTCATGTTCTGGTCGGGCTTGATTTCGTCAGCCGTGACCAGCCAGGGACCAAAGCCGCCTGTGCGCCAGAAATTCTTGCCCGCCGTCCACTGGCTGGTGCTGACCTGCCAGTCGCGGATGCTGCCGTCGTTGTAGCAGCTGTAACCCGCGATGTGACTCCAGGCATCGGCTTCGCTGATACGGCGGCCGCCCTTGCCGATCACGATGGCGATCTCGCCTTCGTAGTCCAGGCGCATCGATTCCGGTGGGCGCACGATGTCCTGGCCGTGTGCCACCTGCGAAGCGGGCACGCGCAGGAACAACGCCGGGCTCTCGGTGATTTCACGTCCGGTCTCACGCACGTGCTCGCCGTAGTTCAGGCCCACGCAGATGATCTTGTCCGGATTCGGGATGACCGGCAACAGCGTCAGTTGCGAGAACTTCAGGCCGGGCTTGTGCGTCCTGGCGGCTTCGGCGGCCGCGGCGAACAGGTTTTGTTCGATCAGGGCGCGCAAATCAGGGGCTTTTGCGCCCAGGATGGGGTGGAGGTCGAGCACATCGTCGCCGTTGACGATGCCGTAGCTGGCTTGGCCTGCGTTCAGAAAACTGATGAGTTTCACGGGGAGGAGTCCTTTCAGGAAATGGAGGGTGAATCAGGGAATGCGCACAGTGATTTCCTGTGCGGCACGGATGACCAGTTGGGTCAGTTTGGAAACATCCATCACGGCCATGCGCGGCACCGAGGTCACCAGCGAGATGGCGCCCAGGATGGTGCCGTTGGCATGTTGCAGGGGCGCCGCCAGCGCCGCCAGGTTGGGCTCCAGTTCGCCGTTGGAGAAGTAATGGCCGGCCTTGCGGATATTGGCGTAGTACTTGCGGAACGCCGGCCACTCCGTTGGCAGGCCAGCCTTGGCGATCTCGTCGCTGTGCTGGTCAAACACCTTGCGTAGCTGCACCGGCGTGAAGCACGACAGGATGACCTTGGGCGCCGCCCCCTGGAACAGCGGACGCGGCCGACCCCGACCGTAGCTCAGGGTGGCGGGTGAAGATCCGAACTCCCGGTGGGTGTCCAGCACCTGCTGGCCGTAGAGGCCCGAGATCACGCAGTCGAAGCCGGTTTTCTCGACCAACTCGGCCATGATCGGCACGCCATGCTGCAGCACGGGATCGGCCATGCGGATGTAGTGGTCCAGCACGATGATGCGCGGGCCCAGCGTGTAGTGCGAATCTGCGGCGCGCTGCAGCAGACCGGCGTCCGCCAGCATCTTGACGTAGCGATAGCCCGTCGGTAGCGACACCTGAAGGGCCTCGGTGATGCCTTCGGCCGTCCAGGTCAGCTGGTGATCGGAGAAGAGGTCCAGCACGCTGAGCATGCGCGAGAGGCTGGACATGGATTTGTCGGTCATGGGTCGCTTCAGTGGGGTTGAAGATCCGCCACGGGCATGCTGGCCGTGATGGCATCGAGTTCCCCGGGCGATGTGGCCACGCCCATGATATAGCGGTCGGGTCGCAGCACGACCGCGCCGAGGCCGTGCTGGTCGAACCATTCCCGCAGGCCGGCATCGTGGACGGGCAGTAGCGTCACGCCGCTGGCGGACCAGATGCCCCGCGTCTCGTCGCTCACGCCTTTGAGCAGGGCCTCGCGTGCGATGACCGCGAAGCGCGTGCCTAGCCGGACATCGAGCAGGTCGCCGTTGTCGAGCTCGGGCTGTACGAAAGGCTGGCCGACCAGCGGGTTGTTGCCGCTGAGCACCCCCGGCCCGAGCCGGGGTGATGGAAACTCGAAAATCTCCGGTTGCCCCGACTTGAAACGCGCATCGCGCTCGCGCGCCTGGGCCGGGTCGGTCGCCTGGATGATGTCGCCCAGGCGGACGGCCAGCTCGATAAAAGCCTGCACGTGCGGCGCGCGTTCGGACTCGTAGGTGTCGAGCAGGGCATCACTCACCCCGGCCTTCAGCACGGCTTCGAGCTTCCACGCCAGGTTGGACACGTCGCGCAGCGCAGCGCACATGCCCTGCCCGAGGAACGGCGGCGTCTGGTGCGCGGCATCGCCTGCCAGCATCAGGCGGCCCTTGCGCCAGCCCTGCGCAATGAGTGAATGGAAGGTATAGATCACGGCTCGCTCGATCTCTGCCTGGTCCGGGCGCAGCCAGGGGCTGACCAGCTTCCACAGCATCTCGGGCTCCACCATCCTGATGGGGTCGTCGCCAGGCATCAGCATGATTTCCCAGCGGCGGCGGTTGCCTGTGACGTTGCAGTAAGTCATGGGCCGTGCCGGGTCGCAATGCTGCACGGTGTGGTCCGGCAGGGTTGGCGCATTGGCCTTGAGCAGCACGTCGAACACGAGCCAGGGCTGGTGCAGACCCAGGTCCTGCATGGTCGTGCCCAGTGTCTTGCGCATCAGGGAGCGCGCGCCGTCACATCCCACGACATAACGGACCTGGACCTGGGACTTCTGGGTCTGAACCAGATCGGTGATGTCCAGCATGACGTGCTCATCCGAGGACGTGATGTGTGTCACCTCGTGCTGCAGCTTCACCGTGACGTTGCCGAAACGTCGAACGCCCTGGCGCAGCACCTGTTCCAGCTCCGGCTGGTGGAAGTAGTAGTTGTTGGCGCAGCCATGCGGGCCGCGCAAGGCCGTGCCGCCCCGGATCAGCATGGCCTCGCCCTCGGCATTCAGGAAATGCATGCCCTTGAGCCCGGGCCGGCAGACGGCCTCGACCGGGGCGCGCAGACCGGCCGTCTGGAAGATCCGCATGACCTCACCGTCGAAATGGATGGCACGGGGGAGCGGATAGATTTCGGCATCCTTCTCCAGCACCAGGACCGAGAGCCCGGCCTGGCCGAGCAGATTGGCCAGCGTGGCGCCCGCAGGGCCGTAGCCGATGATGGCAACGTCAAACATGCTCAGGCCTCCGTGCTGTAACCCATCAGGCGGGCCATGCTGGCCTGCCATTGCGCGCGGGACTGGAACCTGGGCCGACTGCGCGCAATGGCCTCGGCCCGGGCCAGGATGGCTTCGTCTGGCTGGTCCAGGTTGATGGGTTCACGCAGCGGCTGTTCGCAGTACCAGGGCGTGTCCATGAAGATTTCGATCCGGTTGCCCTCCGGATCGCGCAGATACACCGACACGGCGTTGCCATGCGTGGCCGGCTGGATGTCGCTCGCCCCGCCATCGGCCTGGGCGCGCGCCAGCACAGCGCGCAGCGTGGCCAGATCGGGCACGCGGAATGAAATCTGGTTGATGACGCTGAAGCCCAGGTCCTGCGGCCGGCCGGTGGCCAGCACCACTTGATGGTGCTCGGCTGGGTTACGACTCAAAAAAACCAGCTGCACGGTGCCCAGGTCGCCCCGGTCGGTTTCGGTGAAGCCCAATACGCTCTTGTAAAAGCGCGCCATTTTTTCCAGGTCGCGCACATAGAAACCCATGTGGCTGAAAACGACGGAATCGGGCCGGTTCAAAGGCGGGAAAGGGGGGCTCATGCGTTCTCCTGTGAAAATTTATATTGTTTTTTGTCAATTTATTTAAATTAATTGTGCATCAATTCTCATAATTTGACAATAGACTGATTTTAATCAAGAATTCGTCCAGACACCCAAACGGGCGTCGAAACCCATTCAATGCATCCAAGGAGACAACAATGACTCGCATCCATTTCCGCGCTGGCTTCATGGCGCTGACGCTGGGACTGCTCGCGGCTTTCAGCGCCCACGCGCAGGACTACCCCAGCAAGCCCATCCGCCTGATTGCACCGTTCCCGGCCGGCTCCGGACCGGACGCCAACGCCCGCGAGATCGCGGGGGAACTGACCAAGGTACTGGGGCAGACCGTCATCGTGGAGAACCGGCCCGGCGCCTCGGGCCAGATCGGCATGGAGGCCGCTGCCAGGTCCGCCCCGGACGGCTACACCCTGGTCGTCGGCACCACCAGCACCATGTCCGTGCTGCAGCACCTGTACACCCGGCTCACCTTCAATGCCGAAAGGGACTTCGTGCCGGTCAGCCTGCTGGGCGTGCTGCAAACCGGTCTGATCGCCAACCCCGGTGTGCCATTCACCTCGGTGCAGGACATGGTTGCCCAGGCCAAGGCCAAACCGGACAGCATCACGGCCGCCACCATCGGCGTGGGCAGCTACTTCCATCTGGCTGGCGAATGGTTCGGCCACGCCACCGGCACGCAGATCAAGTTCGTGCCGTACAACACCACCAGCCCCTATGGCGACCTGATCGGTGGCCAGGTGCAGATCATGTTCGACGCGCTGCCTGCCGCCGCCGGCAATATCCGTGGCGGCAAGCTCAAGCTGCTGGCACTCACGGGCAAGACACGTCATCCGGCCTTCCCCAACGTGCCCACCTTTGCAGAAGCCGGCCTGCCGGACTACACCCCGGTCGCGTGGCAAGGCATCCTGGCGCCGGTGGGCACGCCCAAGGCTATCGTCGACAAACTCAGTGCCGCCATGTTCAAGGCCACCCAGAACCCGCAGCTGGCCGAGAAATGGCGCTCCTACGGTGGCGAACTTCGCGCCACCAGCTCGGCTGAATTTGCCGCCTTCATCAAGGAAGATGCGGCCAAGTGGGGGCAGGTCGTGCGCCGTGCCGGCGTGAAGCTGGACTGATGACGATGGGTGCCCCCCTGACGCCCGAAATGGTGCTACAGCTGGAGCAGCGTCGCCGCGATGCCATGCTGGCCGGCGACGCCGCTGCACTGCGTGAACTGATTTCCGAACAGGTGATCTACGTGCACTCATCCGCCACGCGTGACACGAGGGACAGCTACCTGAAAAAAATCAGCAGCGGCGCGCTGCGCTACCTGCACCTGGTCTTGAGCGACACGCAGGTCCAGATGGTCGAAGGGGCAGCCCTGGTGACAGGCCGCATGCAGGCGACCGTTTCCAGGGGAGGCCAAGAGATCCCGGTTCGCAGTGCCTTCCTGACCGTGTGGGTCCCCGAGCATGGGGTTTGGCGCTTGCGTGCTCATCAAGGCACGTCGGTGAACGATTAAACGTGCTGCAGTTCAACTGCGGTTCACGTTCGGCAACAAGCCTCGGCCCGGGACCAAGCGACCCAACCCGCCTGCAGGCGCGCAGCGCAACCCGACTTACTCGTCGTCCGCTACCCCTCCGATCCGTTCCCGCAGACGGTCCAGCATCTGCTCCAGCTGTTCGCGTTCCTTGGCCTGCAGACCGCCGAACAGGTCCGTGGCCAGGCTGGCCTCGATAGCCAGGAACCACTCGCATTCCTTCTCGCCTGCAGGCGTCACGCTCAGGCGCCAGACCCGGCGGTCCTGCTCGTCCGGGGCGCGGGCCAGCCACGCGTGTTCCTCCAGCTCGCGGATCAGCCGCGCGATCTGCCCCTTGTCCCGGCCCATGGCCTGCCCCAGTTGCTGCTGGGTCCAGCCCGGGTTGCGCAAGCACAGGCAGAGCGCGCGCAGATGCACCGGCCCGAGTGCGTGCCCAGTGTCTTCGCCCATGCGGGTCTTCATCACCTGCCGGACGCTGCCGAACAGGGTCATGAAAGCCTGGAAGGTGGCCAGGGCAGAGGTGGTCTCGCGGCGGCTGGGTTTGCTCATGGTGGCTTTAAGGTTGATAAAGTCAACCATCTGTTATACTGTTGCTATTGTCAACTATTTTGCCATCCATGAAAAATCCCCGCCCCGCAGCACCGCCTTCCGCTTTTGTCCGCACGCTGCGCAAGATCCTGCCCCCGCTCATCCTCATGCCGTCGGTTGCCTTCATCCTCAGCGCCTTCATGACCTGGGCGAACGTCGGTTTTGGCGAGGCCTATCTCTCCACCTGGGGGCGCAGCTTCCTCAGCAGCCTGGTGATTCTTCCCCTGGTCCTGGCCAGCCTGGGGCCGCTGGAGAGGCTGGTGAACCGGCTCTTTCCCGCCCTGCACCCGTTCGCACGCAAGCTCGTGGTGTCGCTGCTCACGGCCTTCGCCATCGAGAGCGTGCTGGCCTTGGCGGTCACCACCATCAACAGCCCGTGGGACAGCAGCATGGGCCGCTACTGGTGGATGGCCTTCAGCCGCTCACTGCCGGTTGGCGTGCTGATCGGCCTGTTCATGGCCTTCTACGTCAAACCCAAGCTGGACCGCATGATGCAGGCGGGCCAGACCGCACAGGCCTGAAACCTAGGCCGCCGGCTTCTTCAGGTCGAAGTGGCCTTGCGCCACCGTCAGGCCGTTGACCAGCAGCTCCACGGGGTGCCGTCCCGCGTAGTGGGTGCGGGTCGTGAAGTCCGCGATGGTCTGGCTCTTGCTGAGTGTGACTTGCGCCAGGCCGTCCAGCTCTAGCGTGCGCAGCTTGAAGACCTTGCGGCTGCTGGCGCCGTTTTTCTTCACGTAGTGGATGGCGTAGTCAATCACCAGCCGCTGCGGCTGGCGCGCCGTGGAAACGAGGGTTGCGTTCAGCTGCAGCGTTTGCCCCAGGCGCAAGGCGCTGGGGGACACCTCAAAAGCGCCCAGCCGCACCTTGGCGCCCAGCGTCGCCCCCACGAGCTGGAGTGCGCGCGGGTGGCCGGCCTTGATGAGGTTGCGCAGCGCGTGTTTGGTAATCCATTTCGTCTCGGTCTGCTGCGTGGACCAGCTCTCCAGCAAGTCCAGCACCCAGTCGGGGTGGTCCTTGCTGATGTCATTGAGGTGGTTGGCCACCGAGCGGCGCACATAGTCGCTCGTGTCCGCCTTGAGTTTTTCCAGGATGGGCTGTGTGCGCTGCGGCTGGGCCGCCAGCAGGGGCAGGCGCCGGGCCCAGGGCAGGCGTGGGCGGGTGCCCTCGCTGGCCAGCCGCCGCACGTGCTCGTTGGCGTCTTCGGCCCAGCGGATGGCCAAGGCCAGCACCGCGTCGGGGTCCTGCGCAATGTAGGGGCGGATGGCGAACTCGGCGCTGCTATAGGGCGTGAGCTCGCGCAGCGCCTCCAGCGAGAGTTCGAAGTGATCCAGCCCGTGCCGACCCACGAACTCGGGCAGCACCATGTTGGCAAAACCGCCGGGCAGCAGCGGTGCCATGCGGCGCACGGTCTTGAGCGCACGGGGGTAATCGGCCGGCAGAAACGCGCGCAGGCTGTCCGCCGCCCGGCTCATGCGCTGCATGATGGAAAGCTCGTCCAGCTCCTCGCGCGCCATGGCCAGATAGGCCCGCTGGTCAAACGCCGGGTGCGCCTGTGCCGCCGCGCGGCCTATCAGGGCCAGCGCCTTGGCATTCAGCAATTCTTTCAGCAGCGGGGCGGACTCTTTTTCTTGTGCCATGGGGTCTAGCGTAGCGTTTTTTCAGTTCTTGCCGTTGTAGGCCAGCCCCGAAGCCGGCCGGAATTCGGGGCAGGCCGGTGTAACCCAGGCTTGGCAGTTGCATCCGGCACTGGCAGACTCTCGGCATGAAGCTCGTTGAATTGGGATGGGATGCGTGGTTTGCGGCAAAAGCCGGTGAACTGTGCGGGCCGGATTCGTCCGCGGCCAGGGTCACCGCGGTCGACCGGGGCCGCTGCCTCATCCGGGGTGAGCACGGCGAAGTGCCTGCCGAGCTGACCGGCAAGTTCCTCCACCTCGCGGAGTCATCCACCGAATTGCCCTGCGTGGGCGACTGGGTGTGCGCGCACTACCTGGATGGCGCCAGCCACGCGATCATTCACCACCTGCTGCCGCGCCGCTCCTTCCTGCGGCGCAAGGCCGCCGGCCGGGACGTGGCGTTCCAGATGATTGCCGCCAATATCGACGTGGCCTTCATCGTGCAGTCCTGCCACTTCGACTTCAACGTCCGCCGCCTGGAACGCTACCTGGTCATGGTGCGGGACGGGCACATCGAGCCCGTGGTGGTGCTGACCAAGACCGACCTGGTGACGCCGCAAGAGCTGGAGCAACTGATAGCCCGCATCCGGGACATGGGTGTGGACGCAAGAATCGTCTGCGTCAGCAACGTCACCGGCGCGGGTGTGGACCAAGTGCGCGAACTCATGGCGCCCGGCAAAACCTATTGCCTGCTCGGTTCTTCGGGTGTGGGCAAGACCACGCTCATCAACCGCCTGATGGGCGACGGCACGCTGGAAACCCGCGAGGTCAGCCACACAGGGGAGGGCCGTCACACCACCACGCGCCGCCATCTGGTCGTGCTGGGGCATGGCGCGCTGCTGATCGATATGCCGGGCATGCGCGAACTGGGCCTGCTGGGCGCAGGCGAGGGCCTCACCGAGACCTATGCCGACATCGACGCCCTGGCCACCGGCTGCCGCTACCCGGATTGCACCCATGTCAGCGAACCGGGGTGCGCGGTGCGGGCCGCGATCGAGCGCCAGGAACTCAGTGAAGAACACCTGCACAACTATCAGAAGCTGCGCAAGGAATCCGAGTTCCATGACCTCTCCAGCCTTGAGCGGCGCAAGAAAGACCGGGCCTTTGGCCGCTTTGTCCACAACTACAAGAAGCAGAAGGACTGAGCGCCAGCCTTGCCGCTCAGCCGGTTTTGGTGTCTGGCAGGCCTGACTCGGCTGGGCCTGCGGATGCCTTAAAGTGTCGCAATGTTTTGGACAGGCCCCGGCTTGAATAACAAGAACCGATGAATTTCCCCATGACTTCCCAAGTAAACGAACAAGACACCGTCCTCATCGCCGGCGGCGGCATTGGCGGCCTGACGCTGGCCCTTACCCTGCACCAGATCGGCGTGCCCTGCCAGGTCTTTGAGGCCGTGCCCGAAATGCAGCCCCTGGGCGTGGGCATCAACCTGCAGCCCAACGCCGTGCGCGAGCTGTATGACCTGGGTATTGGTGCCGACATGCTCGACACCATCGGCATCCAGGCCAGGGAATGGGCCCTGGTGGGCCGCAACGGCAACGACGTGTATTCAGAGCCGCGCGGCCTGCTGGCCGGCTACAAGTGGCCGCAGTATTCGGTGCACCGTGGCCAGCTGCAGATGCTGCTGCTTGCGGAGGTGCAGCGCCGCCTGGGGCCGGACGCCGTGCAGCTGGGCTGCCGCGTGGCGGGCTACCGCAATGAGGCGCAGGGCGTCACTGCCTTCGTGGAGACGCGCAACGGCGAGCGCCGCGAAGTGCAAGGCAAGTTGCTCATCGCCGCCGACGGCCTGCACTCCGCCGTGCGGGCCCAGATGCACCCCAGCCAGCCGCCCATCCAGTGGGGCGGCGCCATCATGTGGCGCGGCACCACGCCGGGCGTGGCCAGTCGCACCGGCGCCTCTTTCATCGGCGTGGGCTCGCTCAAACACCGCGTGGTGGTGTACCCGCTCACCCCGCCGGACCCGGCCACCGGCCTGTCCACCATCAACTGGATCGCCGAGATCACCGTGGACAACTCGGCTGGCTGGACCCAGGGCGACTGGAACCGCCGCGTCAAGCTGGACGAGTTCATCCACCACTTCGAGGGCTGGAACTACGACTGGCTGGACGTGCCCGCCATGCTTCGCGGCGCCAAGGAAGTGTTCGAGTACCCCATGATCGACCGCGACCCGGTGCCCACCTGGGTCGACGGCCGCGTCGCCCTGCTGGGCGACGCCGCGCACGTGATGTACCCCGTGGGGTCGAGCGGCGCGAGCCAGGCCATTGTGGACACGCGCGTGCTGGGCGCGGCCCTGCTGCAGCACGGTGTGAACGCCCAGGCCCTGCAGGCCTACGACCAGAAGCTGTGCAAAGACATCTCGGCCCTGGTGCTGCGCAACCGCGGCTCTGGCCCCTTCGCCATCCTGGGCTTGGTGGACGAGCGCTGCGGCGGCGTCTTCGACAACATTGACGACGTGATCCCCAAGGCCGAGCGCGACGAGTTCATGGCGCGCTACAAGCAGGCGGCGGGCTTTGCCATTGAGGCGTTGAATGCGGCGCCGGCGATCATTGCGGCGGGGGCGCGGGTTAGGCCGGGCTGATCCTCACGCCAGAATCTTTCCGAACCTTTCCATGCCTCGTGCCGCGCGTTTCAGCGCGGAGGTCTGGTGTGCGGTGATGGCTGCGTAGTGTTGATAAGGTCCGCGCCCTGCTGGCTGGGCAGGCTTACTGTGTTCCGGTGAAGCACTGGTGGATCCAATAGGGGCGTTGACGCGAGTGCTGGACGGATAGTCGCAAAGAGGCGGCAGAAGCACTGCTTTGGGGCTTGGAGAGTTCAAATACCTCTAGGCGCACAGTTTCCAGTGGGGTAATTCAGTGATCTGTACTATGCTCACCCATTGGATCATTCAGGGTGGTCCGCTATGCAGCATAGGGGCGGGGATGGAACTAGACGCACTGAAATCGCTCTTGCAGGATCATCTAAGTGATGGTCTTGTCACCATCGTTGGATCCGGTCTGTCTTGCGCTGAAGGCCTCCCAGGTATGGGTGAGCTTGCAAAGCATCTTCTATCCGAGATCGGACCGGGACTTAGTGGCAAGGACGCTGATGCTTGGGCCGCTGCATCACCACTAATTACAACCAAAGGACTTGAGGCTGCGCTGCTTGCAGCACCGCCGACGCCGTTGCTTGAATCATTAATTGCAAGAGTCACTGGTCAGTTCATATCGGAACGGGAGCGGTTCGTTGTGTCTGAGGTCTTTTCAGGAAAACGAACTCTTCGATTGACTAGGTTGGTTTCTCATATGGTCAAACCGTCAACAGGCTTGGCTTTCGTGACCACAAACTATGACCGGCTCATCGAGATTGCTGTGGAGGAGGCCAGTATTGGCGCAGACACTATGTTTGTCGGGCGTTTCGCTGGTCAGCTAAATGAGCGAGAAAGTCAGCTGAGCTTTTGCAAGGACGTCACATTCAGACCTCGTAGGACTGCTGCCACACTCCACTACCGGCAGCGAGCCTTGATCTGCAAGCCCCACGGGAGCCTTGATTGGTATGCGCGGTCTGGCCGCCCGGTGTTCTATGCTGGGGAACTGCCAGATGCGGATCGGCTCATCATCACACCAGGACAGAACAAATTTAGAAACGGGTATGAAAGTCCGTTTGATCACCACCGCGCTCGCGCCAATGATGCTATTGACCGCGCTAGGCGTTACTTGGTCCTGGGGTATGGCTTCAATGACGATCATCTCGAAACCCATCTTTCGCCAGCGATCAAGAGTGGTAAACCGACTTTGATGCTTACACACACGCTTTCAACTGTGGCGCGTGAGCTGGCTTTAATGAATGCGAATGTACTGGCTCTTGAGTATGGAAACGTCGCGGGCGTGGACGGAACAAAGGTAATCGCAGAACAAATCGAATCGTTCTTGCCGGGGATCGGGATATGGGACGTAAATTCATTCATACCGGAGGTACTTGAGCCATGACTAATACCCATGCAGCACTGCAATTCGTCGAAACGGATTTGTTAGGACGAGTTGCATCGGTTGATACAAGTCGTGTATCTGTGGATGTGTCGAATTCCGTTCTATTAACAAGAATTGGAATTGGTAACTTGATTGCAATCAAGGGAAGTACTGAGCGGGAGTTCTTGATCGCTATAACTGAGCGCGTTACCCGAAGCTTGAGCGACGATCTTCCTGACGATCTGCCGCTTGATGCTAGCGAACTTCCCTTAGTAGCAGTTCCGACCGACACTGTGCGGGGGGCGCTCATCGGAACCTTCAGGACCGTCGATGGCGCTAAGACAAACACATTCAAACGCGGAGCTGACAGTTTTCCTCAGATAGATCGCGAGTGTTATGTGATTGAAGGTTTGAATCTTCAACGGTTTATGGGAATTCTCGGCGCGGACTATCCGGAGAACGAGCGTTTGAAATTGGGAGTCTTTGTCGCAGATCGCACGGCCGATGCAATCGCTAGCGGCGACAAATTCTTCCAAAGACATGCGGCCATTTTGGGAAGTACGGGATCGGGTAAGAGTTATGCGGTAGCGTTGATTCTTGAACGCGCAGCACAGCTTAAGTACCCAAATATCCTCGTCTTTGACATGCACGGAGAGTACGCACCGCTCGCAGACAAGGCTAAAGGAGGATATGCGACGCGCCTTCGTATAGCTGGCCCTGGCGATCTAGCTGCGCCGAAGGATGATGTCCTTTTTCTTCCCTATTGGCTTTTGAATCGCGACGAAATGCTTTCAATGATCCTTGATCGCAGCGACCAGAACGCGCCGAATCAGGCATCGCGGTTTACTTCTCATGTCCGAGCATTGAAGCAGAAGACACTTGAGGTCGAAAAGAAAAATGACGTTGCGGATACCTTCACTGTTGACTCTCCGATTCCGTATGAAATCAGTGACCTTCTTGAACTGTTGAATACAGACAATACAACAAAGGGTATTGGCAAGACAGGACCGGTTAAAGGCGAGTGGGAAGACAAACTGACAAGATTCATTTCGCGAATGGAGGCCAAGTTAGAAGACCGACGCTACGGTTTCATGTTCGCGCCGCCTGCCGCCGCAAAAAGTTACAGCTGGCTTGCTGGGCAGATTGCAAAACTGCTTGGTACAAATGATGGTAAGGGCATCAAAATCATTGACTTTTCCGAAGTCCCTTCTGACGTCTTGCCTGTGGTAACGGGAACACTGGCTCGTTTGCTCTATGACGTGCAGTTTTGGATGGCAGCAGAGAAGAGGACCCCCGTCACATTGCTTTGTGACGAAGCTCACCTGTATCTGCCAGTCAGAGATGATGCTGATGCAGTTCAAAGACAAGCTTTAGGAGCGTTTGAACGGATTGCGAAGGAAGGGCGGAAATACGGTTTTTCGCTGCTGGTTGTCAGCCAGCGTCCCTCAGACGTAAGTCGAACCATTCTGAGTCAGTGCAATAATTTTCTTGCGCTTCGCCTTACAAACGACACAGACCAAGGTGTAATAAAAAGATTGATGCCTGACTCGCTGGCGGGTCTTACAAGTGTTCTTCCGTTGTTGGACACTGGAGAAGCGCTGCTGCTTGGTGATGCTGTACTTTTGCCATCGCGTATTAAGTTAGATTTGCCATCAGTGGTACCGGATAGTGCGACTCGTGATTTCTGGAAAGACTGGGGATCTCAGGCGCCGGATGTGGCTGCTCTTGAAAGGGCTGTCGAATCTCTTCGAAGTCAAACTCGAAATCTTGGCGTTTGATGTGACACTGGCACCTCGTCTCTATGCATTTCAGTGCACACCATCTATGCACCCCATTGCATACATTCGTAAATCGAATCAACCTATGTTTCGAATCAATTTGACCCTGCCCTGAGCCGGGCAGACACTGCCTCGCATGACGCGTTCGCCTTGAGCGCGTCGCTGAACAAGCGAGGCAGACATGACAAGTACAACGGGCCAGGCCCAGCACACCATTCGCCGGGTGCTGGACGAAAAACGCGATATGCCGGGGGCGCTGCTCCCCATCCTCCACGCCATCCAGGACGAGCTGGGCCATGTGCCGGCCGATGCCGTGGCTGACATTGCCGAGGCGCTGAACCTGTCGCGCGCCGAGGTGCATGGCGTCATCAGCTACTACCACCACTTTCGCAGCGAACCGGCCCGTGCCCACGTGGTGCAGGTCTGTCGCGCCGAGGCCTGCCAGTCCATGGGCGGCGAGGCGCTGTGGAACCACGCTTGCAGCCACGCGGGCAACAGCGTGACGCTGGAGCCGGTCTATTGCCTGGGCCTGTGCGCCACGGCGCCGGCCATGAGCATTGACGACAAGCCTTACGCCCGCGTGGGGGCGACGAAGTTCGACCACTTGATGACGCAACTCCGGGCGCAACAGAAGGAGGCCGCATGAGCACGATCAAGATCTACGTGCCGCGCGACTCGGCGGCCCTGGCGTTGGGCGCCGACGCGGTGGCCGCTGCCATTGCCACACAGGTGCGCCAGCATGGCCTGGACATCGAGTTGGTGCGCAACGGTTCGCGCGGCCTGTTCTGGCTGGAGCCGCTGGTGGAAGTGGTCACTCCCCAAGGGCGCGTGGCCTACGGGCCGGTGGCGCCGGAAGACGTGGCCAGCCTGTTTGATGCCGGTTTTCACACCGGTGGCCAGCACCCGCTGAGCCTGGGCCTGACGGACCAGATCGACTACCTGCGTCGCCAGGAGCGCCTGACTTTTGCCCGCATGGGCATCACCGACCCTGTGTCGCTGGCCGACTACCAAGCGCATGAGGGTTATGCGGGCCTGCGCAAGGCGCTGGCGCTGCAGCCCACCGAGGTGGTGCAGCAGGTGCTGGACTCCGGCTTGCGCGGGCGTGGCGGCGCGGCCTTTCCGGCCGGCATCAAGTGGAAGACGGTGGCCGCCGCCCAAGCCGCACAGAAATACGTGGTGTGCAACGCCGACGAGGGCGACTCCGGCACCTTCTCCGACCGCATGACCATGGAGGGCGACCCGTACATGCTGATCGAGGGCATGACGATTGCCGCCCTGGCCACCGGCGCCACGCGCGGCTACATCTATGTGCGCAGCGAGTACCCGCACGCCATAACCACGCTGAACGAGGCGATAACCAACGCCACGGCAGCGGGCTTCCTGGGTGACAACGTTCTGGGCTCGGGCCGCGCCTTCCATCTGGAAGTGCGCAAGGGCGCGGGCAGCTATGTGTGCGGCGAAGAGACGGCCATGCTGGAGAGCATCGAGGGCAAGCGCGGCGTGGTGCGGGCCAAGCCGCCGATCCCCGCGCTCAAGGGCCTGTTCGGCCAGCCCACGGTGATCAACAACGTCATCACCTTCGCCTCGGTGCCCATCATCCTGGCGCGCGGCGCGGCGTTCTACGCCAACTACGGCGTGGGCCGCTCCAAGGGCACGCTGCCCATCCAACTGGCGGGCAACATCTTGCACGGTGGCCTGGTGGAGAAGGCCTTTGGCGTGACGCTGCGCGAGCTGCTGCTTGACTACGGCGGCGGCACGGCCAGCGGCCGGCCTATCAAGGCGGTTCAGGTGGGCGGCCCGCTGGGCGCCTATGTGCCCGAAGCGCAGTGGGACCTGCCCATGGACTACGAGGCCTGGGCCGCGGTGGGTGCCACCGTGGGCCACGGCGGCATCGTGGTGCATGACGACACGGCTGACATGTCTAGATTAGCGCGCTATGCGATGGAGTTTTGCGCGGTGGAGAGTTGCGGCAAGTGCACGCCCTGCCGCATCGGCTCCACGCGCGGGGTGGAGGTGATTGACCGCATCACCAGCGGAGAAAACCGGCCGCAGCAGGTGAAGCTGCTGCGCGACCTGTGCGACACCATGGTCAACGGCTCGCTCTGCGCCATGGGCGGCATGACGCCGTTCCCGGTGCTGTCGGCCCTCAACCATTACCCGCAGGACTTCGGCCTGTCCAACCCGGACCGCAAGGCCGCTTGAAAGGAATCACCATGTTGGACCATCTCAAAGTGACCGACTACGGCACGCCCAAGCGCGAGTCGACCCAAGAGGTGACGCTGGAGATCGACGGCCAGAGCGTCACCGTGCCGGAAGGCACCTCGCTGATGCGCGCCGCGGTGGATGCCGGCATCAAGGTGCCCAAGCTTTGCGCCACCGACAGCCTGGAGCCTTTTGGCTCCTGCCGGTTGTGCCTGGTGGAAGTGGAAGGGCGCAAGGGTTTCCCGGCCAGCTGCACCACGCCGGCCGAAGCCGGCATGAAGGTGCGCACGCAGACCAGCAAGTTGCAGGAGCTGCGCAAGAACGTGATGGAGCTCTACATCTCCGACCACCCGCTCGATTGCCTGACCTGCTCCGCCAACGGCAACTGCGAGCTGCAGGACATGGCCGGTGTGACCGGCCTGCGCGAAGTGCGCTACGGCCTGGACAGCGCCAACCATTTCCGTGGCGAGAGCAAGCCGAAAGTGGATGACTCCAACCCGTATTTCAGCTACGACGCGTCCAAGTGCATCGTCTGCAACCGCTGCGTGCGCGCCTGTGAGGAAACGCAGGGCACGTTTGCGCTGACGATTAGCGGACGTGGCTTCGAGAGCCGCGTCTCGCCCGGACAGAGCCAGCCCTTCATGGAAAGCGAATGCGTGAGCTGCGGCGCCTGCGTGGAGGCCTGCCCCACGGCCACGCTGCAGGAGAAGAGCGTGATCTGGCTCGGCCAGCCCGAGCACAGCGTCATCACCACCTGCGCCTATTGCGGCGTCGGTTGCGGCTTCAAGGCCGAGATGAAGGGCAACGAGGTGGTGCGCATGGTGCCGTGGAAGGACGGCAAGGCCAACGAGGGCCACGCCTGCGTGAAGGGCCGCTTTGCCTGGGGCTACGCCACGCACAAGGACCGCATCACCACGCCCATGATCCGCAAGAGCATCCACGACCCGTGGCAGGAAGTGAGCTGGGACGAGGCCGTCAACTACGCGGCCAGTGAGTTCCGCCGCATCCAGGCCAAGCACGGGCGCGATTCGGTCGGTGGCATCACGTCATCGCGCTGCACCAACGAGGAAACCTATCTGGTGCAGAAGCTGGTACGTGCAGCCTTTGGCAACAACAACGTCGACACCTGTGCCCGCGTCTGCCATTCGCCGACCGGCTACGGCCTGGGCCAGACTTACGGCACCTCGGCCGGCACGCAGACCTTCAAGTCGGTGGAGAAGGCAGACGTCATCCTGGTGATGGGCGCCAACCCATCGGCCGCGCACCCGGTGTTTGCCTCGCGCATGAAGAAGCGCCTGCGCCAGGGCGCCAAGCTGATCGTGATCGACCCGCGGCAGATTGACCTGGTCGATTCACCGCACATCAAGGCCGACTACCACCTGCAGCTCAAGCCCGGCACCAACGTGGCCGTGATCACGGCGCTGGCGCATGTGGTGGTGACCGAAGGGCTGCTGGCGGCGGACTACATTGCCGAGCGCTGCGACGACAAGTCGTTCCAGCAATGGCGCGAGTTTGTGGCGCGGCCCGACAACTCACCGGAAGCCATGGCGGCGGTGACGGGCGTACCGGCCGAGCAGCTTCGCGGCGCGGCGCGTTTGTATGCCACCGGTGGCAATGCGGCGATTTACTACGGCCTGGGCGTGACCGAGCATGCGCAGGGCTCCACCACGGTGATGGGCATTGCCAACCTGGCCATGGCCACCGGCAACGTGGGGCGCGAAGGCGTGGGCGTCAACCCGCTGCGCGGCCAGAACAATGTGCAGGGCGCATGCGACATGGGCTCCTTCCCGCACGAGCTGCCGGGCTACCGCCATATCTCCGACAGCACGGTGCGCGGCGAGTTCGAGCACGCCTGGGGCGTGACGCTCAACCCCGAACCGGGCCTGCGCATTCCCAACATGCTGGACGCGGCGCAGTCGGGCAGCTTCATGGGCCTGTACTGCGAGGGCGAGGACATTGTGCAGTCCGACCCCGACACGCAGCACGTGGCCGCCGCGCTGGAGGCCATGGAATGCATCGTGGTGCAGGACCTGTTCCTCAACGAGACCGCCAAGTACGCCCATGTGTTCCTGCCGGGTTCGTCTTTCCTGGAAAAGGACGGCACCTTCACCAACGCCGAGCGCCGCATCTCGCGCGTGCGCAAGGTCATGCCGCCCAAGGCCGGTTATGCCGACTGGGAGATCACGCAGAAGCTGGCCAATGCGCTGGGCTACCCGATGGCCTACCAGCACCCGCGCGAGATCATGGCCGAGATTGCGGCGCTCACGCCCACCTTCCGTGGTGTCAGCTACGAGAAGATCGAGCAGTTTGGCAGCGTGCAGTGGCCCTGCAACGAGAGCACCGCCGAACTCGGCACCGAGACCATGCACATCGACAAGTTTGTACGCGGCAAGGGGCGCTTCATCATCACGCAGTACGTGGCCACCGATGAGAAAGTGACGCGCAAGTTCCCGCTGATCCTGACCACCGGGCGCATCCTGTCGCAGTACAACGTGGGCGCGCAGACCCGGCGCACCGACAACGTGGCCTGGCACAGCGAAGACCGGCTGGAGATCCACCCGCACGACGCGCAGGAGCGCGGCGTGAAGGACGGCGACTGGGTCGGCATCCAGAGCCGGGCCGGCGAGACCGTGTTGCGCGCCCTCATTACCGAGCGCGTGCAGCCGGGCGTGGTCTACACCACCTTCCACTTCCCCGAGTCGGGCGCCAACGTCATCACCACCGACAACTCCGACTGGGCCACCAACTGCCCCGAGTACAAGGTGACGGCGGTGCAGGTGATGCCGGTGGCGCAGCCCTCGGAATGGCAGAAGGGCTATGCGCGCTTCAACCAGGAGCAGCAGCACCTGCTGCAGGCGGCGCACGCTGAAGTGGCGGGCAAATAGGAGCGCGCCATGCACATGCACGAACTGCCTTTTCCTGCCGTGCCGGGCTGCCGCGTGATGCCGGTCAGCGGCCTGCGCGCGGGCTCGTTCTTCGAGACCACCGACTGGGTAATCGATGAGGTGCCGGTGGCGCTGGCCTACAACGGCGTGTCGCATGCCGTCATGCTGGCCACGCCGTCCGACCTGGAGGACTTTGCCTTCGGCTTCTCGCGCAGCGAAGGCATCGTGGACGATCTGTCGCAGATCTACGATGTCGAGCTGATTGCCGAAGAGCGCGGCTTCACGCTGGCGCTGCAGATTGCGTCCTCATGCTTTGCGCGTCTGAAGGACAAGCGGCGCAGCCTGGCCGGGCGCACCGGCTGCGGCCTGTGCGGCACCGACAGCCTGGCGCAGGCGGTGTGCTTTCCCGCCACGACAGCGAGCGCGGCGCGCTTCGATGCCACGGCGGTGGCGCGCGCGCTGGGCCAGATGCGCGAGCGGCAACAGCTGCTGGGCATGACGGGGTCATCGCATGCGGCGGCCTGGTGCAGCGCGGCGGGCGAGATCGCGCTGCTGCGCGAGGACGTGGGGCGTCACAACGCACTCGACAAGCTGGTGGGCGCGTTGCTGCGTGCTGACTTGCCCGCCAGCGCGGGCTTCATCGCCGTCACCAGCCGGGCCAGCTACGAGATGGTGCAAAAGACGGCCGCCGCCGGTGTGGCGGTGTTGGCGGCTGTTTCGGGCGTGACCGGGCTGGCGATCGAGGTGGCCGAGCACAGCGGCGTGGCGCTGCTGGGCTTTGCGCGTGGGCAGGATGTTTCGATCTACAGCCACGCAGAAAAAATCAACCTGAAGACATCATGAACCGTGACCACCTGATTCACATGGCCAACCAGATTGGCGTTTTCTTCGAATCTATGCCTGACCACGCGGAGGCCGTGGAGGGCATTGCCACGCACTTGAAGAACTTCTGGGACCCGCGCATGCGCCGGGAGTTTTTGCAATTGGTGGATAGCGACGGCAGTGCCGGCATCAACGCCATGGTGCTCGAAGCCATGCACCAATACCGCGCGATGCTGGCCTGAGTTGGGCCTAGTCGGCGGTGCTGGTGGTGCTGAACTTCAGTGAGTTCTTGGGATCGCGAAAGACCAGCGGCTTGACGTCGACGCGTTGTGCATCCGGTACCTGGGCGTAGGCCACGGCCTCTTCGATGCGGTGGTGAAAGGGCGACTTGTCGCACACCGGGTCGGCGTTGGCGGCGTCACCCGTGTGCATGAGGGCTTGGCAGCGGCAGCCGCCCAGGTCTTTTTCCTTCTCCGGGCAAGTGCGGCAGGGGTCTTTCATCCACTCAAAGCCGCGGTACAGGTTGAAACCGGGTGAGCTGTGCCAGATGTCGCGCACGCTCATGTCGCGCACATTGGGGAAGTCCACCGTCTTGATCATCTTGGCCGTGTGGCAGGGCAGGGCGGTGCCGTCGGGCGTGATGGTCAGGAACACATTGCCCCAGCCGTTCATGCACTTCTTGGGGCGCGTCTCGTAGTAGTCGGGCACGACGAAGAAGATGCGGATCTTGTCGCCGAGTTTTTGCCGGTACTCGTTGGTCACAGCTTCAGCGCGTTGCAGCTGTTCACGCGAGGGCAGCAGCCCCTCGCGGTTGAGCTGGGCCCAGGAGTAATACTGGTTGTTGGCCAGTTCCAGGTATTCGGCGCCGAGTTCGACCGCCAGTTCGATGATCTGGCCGATGTAGTCGATGTTGAGGCGGTGGATGACGCAGTTCATCACCATCGGCCAGCCGTGCGACTTGATGATCTCGGCCGTATGGCGCTTCAGATCAAAAGTCTTGGTGTGCGAGAGAAAGTCGTTGAGCTCGCGCGTCGAGTCCTGGAACGAGAGCTGGATGTGGTCCAGCCCGGCAGTTTTGAGCGCGGCAGCGCGCGCTTCGCTCAGGCCCACACCCGAGGTCAGCAGGTTGGTGTAGAAGCCCAGGCGGTGCGCCTCGGTCACCAGTTCTTCCAGATCGTCACGCAGCATCGGCTCGCCACCCGAGAAGCCGCACTGCACGCTGCCAGCGGCACGCGCCTCGCGCAGCACGCGCAGCCAGTCGGCGGTGCCAAGCTCCGGACCGCTGGCGGCAAAGTCCACCGGGTTGTAGCAGAACACGCAGTGCAGCGGGCAGCGGTAGGTCAACTCGGCCAGCAGCCACAGCGGTGGGCCGGGCTGGGGTGTCGTGGGTGCTGCCGCTGTGTTCATGATTTCACCCAACCCGTGCTCTTCGCGATGGCCAGGAAATCCAGCACGTCCTGGCTCAGGCCCGTGGTCTCGAATGCGCGTTCCAGTTCGGTAACAACGTCCTGCACGGTCTTGATGCCGTCCAGGCGCTGCATGATCTCGCCGGCACTGCCGTTGAGCTTGACCATGCCTTCGGGGTACAACAGCACCCAGGCCTTTTGTACCTCTTCCCACTGCAGGCGGAAGTGCCCCGCCACGCGCGGGCGCGAGTTGAGATCGAAGGCTTCAGTCATGCCTTCGGACCTTTTATCTCGATCTCGCACTGGTCAAGCATGATGGCGTCGGCCAGCGCCCACAGCACGTCGAGCTTGAACTGCAAAATCTCCAGCGCGCGCTCCTGCAGCGCCCGGGTCTGGCTGAAATAGTCGAGCGTGAAGCGCAGGCCGTGCTCCACATCGCGCCGGGCCTGCGTGAGGCGCTGCTTGAAGTAGTGCAGGCCTGCCAAGTCGACCCAGGGGTATTGTGTCGGCCAGGTGTCGATGCGCTGCTGGTGGATGTGGGGTGCGAACAGCTCGGTCAGGCTGGAGGCCACGGCTTCCTGCCAGGGCTGGCGGCGGGCGAAGTTGACGTAGGCGTCGACCGCGAAGCGCGAGGCCGGCGCCAGGTAGCGCAGCGAGGTGACATCGTCGCGCGTCAGGCCCACCGCCTCGCCCAGGCGGATCCAGGCTTCGATGCCACCGGGGTCATCAATGCCGCCGATCTTGTAGCCGTCGTGGTCGAGGATGCGCTGGATCCACTCGCGCCGGATCTCGCGGTTGTCGCAGTTGGAGAGGATCGCTGCATCTTTAATCGGGATCGAGATCTGGTAATAAAAGCGGTTGGCGACCCAGCCTTGCAGTTGCTTTTTCGTCAGCGTGCCCGCCGCCATCATGAGGTGAAAGGGGTGGTGGATGTGGTAGCTGGTGCTCTTGCCGCGCAGCTTGGCTTCAAATTCTTCCTGGCTCCAGGGGGCGGCGGTGCTGTTCATAGTTCGATTTCCATGCCGTCATGGGCGACCTCGATGCCGTGGCGCGTGAGCTCCTGTCGCTGCGCGCTGTCTTCGTCGAGGATGGGGTTGGTGTTGTTGATGTGAATCAGGACTTTGCGTGTGCGGCTGGGCAACTGGTCGAGCCACTCCAGCATGCCGCCGGGGCCGCTTTGCGGCAGGTGACCCATGGCGCGCGAGGTTTTTTTCGAGGCGCCCAGGGTGATCATTTCGTTGTCGGTCCACAGCGTGCCGTCAACCAGCACGCAGTCGGCCGCCTGCATGGCGGCCCAGACATGCGGCTCCATCTGGCCCAGGCCGGGGGCGTAGAACAGGCGCTTGCCCGTGGCGGTGTCAGTGATGGTGACGCCGACGTTGTCGCCGGCTTGCGGGTGGTCGCGGTGCGGCGAGTAGGGCGGCGCGTTGCTGATCAGCGGCAGGGCGGTGAAGTGCAGGCCGGGCACGCCGGCCATGGCAAAGCCGTCGCCTTGCAGCGGCACATCGTGCCAGTGCACGCCGCAGTAGTGCTCCAGTACCTTGAGCAGGGGGTTGCCGCTCATCAGGTCGTCGCGCACCAGCGCATGGCACCACAACGCGAGCGGCTGGCGATGCTCGCGCAGCATGAACAGGCCGGTGGTGTGGTCGATCTGGGCGTCGATCAGAAAGATGGCGCGAATGGCGGTGTCACGCAGGGCGCGCGCGGGCTGCAACTCGGGGAAGCTGCGGATCTGCTGCAGGATGTCGGGCGAGGCATTGAACAACACCCAGTTGTCCTGGTCGGCGCTGACGGTGATGGAGGATTGGGTGCGTGCCCGCACGCGCTTGCTGCCTTGGCGGTAGCCGTCGCAATTGGGGCAATTGCAGTTCCACTGGGGGAAGCCTCCCCCGGCTGCGGAACCGAGAACATGTATTTTCAAGCTGGAACTTCCCTAAGGTCAGCCCGCGCAGCATGGCAGGAGGGCGCGGCGGTCGCCCATGGCCTGGGCTGCAGGGGCGTCAGCCATCAATGGTGAGACTGCAGTCCGCCAGGGTGGCCCCGGCGGACTGGCCGGGATCAGCGATTGGCGATGTACATCGTGATTTCAAAGCCAAAGCGCATGTCGGCGGCAGCTGGTTTTTCCCATTTCATACGGTCTCTCCTTGATTTGTCCCGCAAGTCGCGGTGGGACGTACTGGCAGCGCATCTGCCGGTACGGGTTCAGTGTGCGCTGCTTTAGCGCTTTGGCCCATCGCGAAAATATGGATTGAGACCTCATGATTTTCATGAGTCTGCAAGTTGGTGGTGCTGAGGTGATGCCCACGTTCTCCAATCCGGGGCGGAATGGGGCTAGCATGGTGGCCATGCAAGAGATCCCTTCACCGGATGCCCCCGCCGCAATGCAGGAACCCTTCAGCGCGGACTGGCTGGACGTGGGGGAGGGGCACCGGATCTACCACGAGCAGTGTGGTCAGCCGCAAGGGGTGCCGGTGCTGTTCTTGCACGGCGGCCCGGGCGGCGGCTGTTCGCCACGGCATCGGCAGTTGTTTGATCTGCAGCGCTTCCGGGTGGTGCTGTTCGACCAGCGGGGCTGCGGGCGCAGCCTGCCGCGCGGTGCCGTGACGGCCAATACCAGCGCACACCTGGTGGCCGACATCGAACGGCTGCGCGCGCATTTGAAGATCGAGCGCTGGCTGGTGGTGGGCGGCTCGTGGGGCGCCGGGCTGGGGCTGGCTTATGCGGCGGCGCATCCCGTAGCCTGCAGCGGGCTGGTCCTGCGCGGGGTGTTTCTCGGGCGGCCTTGCGATCTGGACTGGTTTTTTCAGCACGCCCGGCAGCTCATGCCCGATGCCTGGGAGCACCTGGCGCAGCAGGCACCAGCAGAGGCGCGCGAGGATTTGCTGCACTGGCTCAGCGACGGCTTGCGGGGCGGTTCAAGCCAGCAGGCACTGGTGTGCGCCTGTGCCTGGGAAAACTGGGAGGCCTCGCTGTCACAACGCCAGTGGGTGGCGCCGCGCACCGGGTTGCCGCAGGGCGAGGCGGCGGCGGCCCTGCTGGACAAATACCGGGTGCAAAGCCACTACCTGATGCACGGTTGCTTCTGGGATGAGGTGGATTTGCTGGCGCGGGCGCGCCGCCTGGCGTCGGTGCCAACGGCGATTTTGCATGGCCGGCTGGACTGGATTTGCCGCTCGCTGGCCGCGTGGGAGTTGCACCAGAACCTGCCGGGCAGCCGTCTGCAGTGGCTGGAGGACTGCGGCCACAGCCCGTTCGAGCCCGGCATGGCGCAGGCGCTGAAACAGGCGGTCGGGCACCATGCCACCCACGGTGATTTCAAGCACTGGGGCCAGCATTTTCCGCCGGGAGGGGCCGCATGAGTTTGCGTCTGCAAGTCAACCTGATCATCACCACCTTGCTGGGGATTTTTGCGTCGCTGCTGATTGGCCTGCAGATCGACAACACCCGGCGCAGCGTGCATGAGGAAGTGGTGGGGGCCAATGTGGTGGCGACCCAGCTGCTCTCGCGCATGAACTTCGTCTATGGCTACAGCGGGCTGGAAGGCATGACCGAATTCCTCACGCGCGTGGGCCGGATCCGGGCCAATGAAATCGAGCTCTACAACGAGCAGGGCCGGTTGATGTACCGCTCGCCGCCGCCGACCTACAAAACCGGACGGGAGGCGCCGCAGTGGTACACCCGGATCGTGTCGCCGCCGCTGGAGCCCAAGGAGATCAGCCTGCCCAACGGGCGCATCGTGCTGCGGGCCGATCCGTCGCGCGCCACGCTCGACGGCTGGGACGACCTGCGCCCCATGCTGTGGATGGTGCTGGCCGGCTTTGTGCTCGGCAACGCCCTGGTGTATGCCTTGATGGGGCGGGCCATGAAGCCCATGCGCCGGGTGGTCCAGGGCCTGGAGACGATGGCGCAGGGCGCGTACGACACGCGCCTGAGCGACCTGTCGGGACGCGAGGGGCGGCTGATCAGCCAGGCTTTCAACAGCATGGCCCAGTCGGTGCAGGACAGTGTTGAAGCCCGGCGCCAGGCCCAGGCCGCGACCCAGGCGCTGGCGCAGAACCGCGAACTGACCCAGATCATCCAGGCGCGCATCGAGCAGGAGCGCGGCGCCATTGCGCGCGAGCTGCATGATGAGCTGGGCCAGCAGGTCACCGCCATCAAGAGCGTGGGCCTGGCGATTGCGCGGCGCGCGGCGGGGCAGGACGAGACGATCGAGCAGTCGGCGCGCCTGGTGATGGATTGCGCGGATCAAATCTACGATGGGGTGCACCAGCTGATCTCCAAGCTGCGCCCGCTGGCGCTGGATCGGTTTGGCCTGCGCGACGCCTTGCAGGATCTGCTGGCCGACTGGCGGGTGCGCCACCCCGGCATGGTGTTGAACCTGACGCTGAGCGGGCCGCTGGAAGGTCTGGATGATGCGCTGGCGACCACGGTCTACCGCATCGTGCAGGAGGCGGTCAACAACGCCTTGCGGCATGCGCAGGCCAGCCGCATTGATGTGCGCGTGCAGGCCGAGGACGCGTGGCTGCAACTGGAGGTTGCTGATAATGGGACCGGACGGCTGGCCGCCTTTGAGGTGCCGGGCCACTACGGCGTGCTGGGCATGCGCGAGCGCGCGCAGGCGCTGGGCGGGCGCTTTGAGCTGCTGCAGACCGAACCGGCGGGGATGCGCGTGCGCGCCAGCCTGCCGCTGACAAAACACCTGGGAGGCGAATCAATTGAAAGTGATGCTGGTCGATGACCATGCCGTGGTGCGCATGGGCTTCAAGCTCCTGCTGCAGGCGTGTGAAGACATAGACGTGGTGGCCGAAGCCGACAGCGGGGAAGCCGCGTGCCAGATCTACGAGGCCGCGGCTCCGGACGTGGTGGTGATGGACATTGCCATGGCCGGCATGGGCGGCATCGAGGCCATCAAGCGCTTGATGGCCAAGCATGCCCACGCGCGCATTCTGGCCTTGTCCGCGCATGAAGACACCAGCCACCCCAAGCGCGCGCTGCAGGCCGGGGCGCTGGGCTACCTGTCCAAGCGCAGTGCGCCCGAAGCCCTGATCGATGCCATCCGCGCCATTGCCAAGGGGCAGCGTTACCTGGATGCCCAGATTGCCCAGCGCATGGCGGTGCAGGACCTCAGCGGCGACAAGGGGCCGATGGAAAAACTCTCGGCACGCGAGTTCGAGGTCTTTGTGCAACTGGCGCGCGGCCAGTCGGTGGTGCAGATTTCGGAGACGCTCAAGCTCTCCAGTTCCACCGTGGGCACGCACCTCTACAACATCAAGCAAAAACTGGGTCTGGTCAACCAGGCCGAGATGACGCTGCTGGCCGTGCGCCATGGCCTGATCGATGTCAGCGGCTAGGGCGGCTGCGAAGCGCGGACGCTGAACTCAGAGCCAGCTGTAGCGGATGCCGACCCAGGCGCCGCGCGGCGCGCCGTAGCCACGGAACTGCTCGTTGATGGGCGCATCGGTGAAGGCGTTGCTGTAGTTGGGGAAGAAGTTCTGCCCCAGCGTGGCGAAGTTGGCATAGGTCTGGTCAAACAGGTTGTTGATGCGCCCGAACAGCTCCACCTGCTTGGAGGCCTTGTAGCGTGAGTCGAGGTTGACCACGGTGTAGCCGGGCACCTGGCCGCCGATATCCTGGTTGTTCTCGTCACCGCGGGCGTACACGCCGCTGCTCAACAGCACGCTGGCACCCATGGTCCACTGGGGCGTGATGTCATGGTCGAAGCGAAACCTGAGGGTGTGCTGCGGAATGCCGGGGATGCGGTTGCCGGGGCGGACCTGGATCACGCCGTCGGTGGCGCTGGAGTTGGCCGCGCTGTTGACCTGAAACGGTGACTGGTAGGTGGCATCCAGGTAGCCGTAGCGCACGCTCAGGCCCCAGTTGTCCCATTTCTGGCTCAGGGCCAGCTCGATGCCCTGACGCAAGGTGTTGCCGATGTTCTGGAAATAGCCGGTGGTGTTCGCGCCGCTGGTGATGAACTGGATGTCGTCCTGCAGTTCGGTGCGGTACAGCGCGGCGCTCCAGCTCATGCGCTGATCGGCCTTGCCGCGCGCGCCGACCTCAACCGTGCGGGCCACCACCATCTTGAGCGGCGGGTCGGAGAGGAAGTTGTTGGGCAGCTTGCAGGGAGCGGCGGGGTCGGCACAGGTCAGCTCGATCGGGGTGGGCGCGCGCATGCCTTCGTTGTAGGCGGCATAGGCGGTGAGGCTGGCCGCCGGCTTGAAGTTGATGCCCACCGCGGGGTTGAAGCGCACGAAGGTGTGGTCGCCATTGAGGGCGGTGCCGATCTGGTCTTCAATCTTCACGTTGGCCAGGTTATGCCGGCCTGACAGCGTCAAGGCCCAGCGCTCATTGAGCGCGAGCGTGTTGTTGACGTAGATGCCGTAGTAGCTGTTGCGGGTGTGTGCACTGGTGTCGAGTGTGAAGTCGCTGGTGCCGACGCTGCCGCGGCTGGCGTTGAACACCGCGTCCTGGTTCTCGCGGGTGTAACGTGCCAGGCCGAGGTCGGCACTGACGCCGGCCACAAACTGGTTCTTCCTGCCGGCTAGCTCGTTGAGGGCGGTGAGTTGCAGGCCCAGGCCATAACCGCTCTGGTCGATGATGGAGCGGTCATTGGTGGGGGCGGTTGTCACCGTGCCGGTGCCGGCATCGTAGCTGCCGTTGAGGTTGCTGCTGAAGTTCTGGTTCCTGTACTGGCGGTAGTAGACATTGCCGTCCAGAAACAGCTCGTCACTCAGGAAATGGCTGCCCTTGAGGTTGAGGAAGCTGAGCTTGTTGGTGTTCTGGTCTGGGTAGGTGTAGGCCTGGCGGATGTTGCTGGAGAAGGACACCGGCAGGGTTTGCGAGCCTTCCAGCGTGTTGTCGGCCAGGGTCAGCGTGAGGTCCAGTGTGGTGCGGGCGGAAACGTAGCCCAGCTTGCCGAAGAACTGCCGGACCTGGCTCGGGTTGTGCTCGCCCCAGCCGGTGTCATTGAATGAATTGCCGGTCAGGAAGTAATGCCAGTTGCCGGTCTTGCCGCCTTGTTCGAACTCCAGCGCCTGGCGGCCGAAGGAGCCGCCATAAAGCTGGAGCGCACCGCCGGGGTTGCTCAGGCCGCTTTTGGTGGTGACGGACAGCGCGCCGCCCAGGGTGTTGAGGCCGAAAGTCGGATTCGAGCCCGGCACCAGCTGGATGCTTTTGATGGCGGAGGCGGGGATCAGGTCCCAGTTCACCACATCGCCAAAGGGCTCGTTGACGCGCACGCCGTCCTGGAATACCGACAGCCCCTGCGGCAGGCCCAGCAAGGGCGAGGCGGTGAAGCCGCGAAAGCTGATGTCAGGCTGGAACGGGTTGCCCTGGGCCGAGTTCACGTTGACGCTGGTGGCATTGAATTCCAGGTAGTCGCTCAGGCTGCTGGGGCGTTGCCGGTCCATGTCTTCGCTGCTGTGCACCTGCACGTTGGCCGGCACGTCCTGGAGCGGCGTGCCCAGGCCCGGCAGCAGGGTAGTGCTGATGACCTCCACCGCCGGCAGCGTGGGCGGGTCTTGCGCCCACGCCCAGCCGTGGCACAGGCAGAACGCGGCGAGCGCGATGGGCGCGCTGGCAGAGCGATGGGACCGGGACACGCAAGCGAGGGGCATGGTGGGCTGATGACTATCCGTTGGAAATCACAGAGCCCCAATGTAAGTCCAATGCCGGTAGGAGTTTTTCCCGACTTTGACAATCGTGATCTCGTTTATTCTCGCGTCATGTCATTGATTCAAACCTTGATGCGGCGCGCCGTGCTGACCATGCTGGTCTGCCTGGGCGCTGCCTTGGTGCTGGCGCTGTGGCGTGCCCAAGTCGATACCGACCGGGAAGCCCGGGGCTCGGCGCAATTGGCGCAGATGGTGTCGGCCCTGTCATCCCTGCAAAGCGTGCCGCAGGCGCAACTGGCCGCACACCTGCAGACCATCCAGGCGCTCAATGCTTCCGGCGGTCTGCGCCATGTGCAGTTGCGCATCACCGATGACCAAGGCCATGAGCTGGTGGCGCCCGCCCAGGACGTGTCGGGTGCGGCGGGCTTTTCCTGGTTGCATCCGTTTGGGGCGGTGCCCGACTGGCGTCTGCCGTGGACGATTGCGCGATCACAGGGGCCGCCGTTGACCGGCGTTCTGATGGCCAACCCAGGCAGCGAGCAAGACGAGGCCCTGTCTGGCGTGCTGGGCCTGCTGGCCATCTTGTGTGTGTTTGCGGCGCTGCTGCTGCTGGGCGTCTATGTGTCGGTGCAGCGGGCCTTCCGGCCGTTGCAGGACATTCTGCAAGCCATCGGCCAGATTGAGAGCGGGGACACTCCCCGGCGCCTGCATGCCATGAGCTGCCGCGAGCTGGACCGTATCGGCAGCGCACTCAACCGGCTGGCCGATGCGCTTGACGTGGCCCAGCGTTCCCGTCGCCAGCTCGGTGCGCGCATCCAGACCCTGCAGGAGGATGAGCGGGCCCAGATCGCCCTGGACCTGCATGACGAGTTCGGCCAGCAGGTCACGGGTCTGCGTGCCAATGTGCGCTGGCTGCTGCGGCGCGCCGAGGGCCAGGCGGACATTCAAGCTGTGCTGCAGGAACTGGACCAGGAGTGCGAGCGCATCCAGCATGGCATGCGCCATTTGCTGCAGCGCTTGCGCCCGCAAAGCCAGGGTGGCGGTGATGCGGCCGGCCTGGCCAGTTGGCTGCAGGCGCTGCTGGATGGCTGGCACGCCAGGACCGGCAACCAGGTCCACATCGATCTGGTGTGTGATGTCGATGACATCACATTGCCGCAGGAGCTTGCCGTCACGCTCTACCGCATGACGCAGGAAGCGCTTACCAATATCGCCCGCCATGCCCAGGCGAAACAGGCCCGCGTCCACATCTGGCGCGAAGGCCAGACCGTGCAGTGGCAGGTTTCGGACGATGGCGTCGGCCTCGTGGAGCCCGAACAGGCCATGCTGCGGGGCCGTGGCCTGGCCGGTCTGCGCGAGCGGGTCTGGACCCACGGCGGGGAATTGAAACTACACAGCGTGCAAGATGGCGGCACCACGCTGCAAGCCCATTTCCCGCTGCCTCTGGAGGCCAAGGCCCTATGAACACTATCCGTGTGGTGCTGGTCGATGACCATGCGGTGGTGCGCTCGGGCTACCGCCGTCTGATCGAACTCGAAGAGGCCGTGCAGGTGGTGGCGGAATTTGGGGACGGCGAGTCGGCCTATGCCTGGCTGGCGCAGCATGAGGCCGATGTGCTGGTGCTGGATCTCTCGATGCCGGGGCGCGGCGGGCTCGATACCCTGATCCGCTTGAAGCAGCGCCAGCCCGCTTTGCGTGTGCTGGTTTTTTCGATGCACGACAGCGCGGCGATGGTGACGCAGGCCTTGCGCGCGGGCGCGGACGGTTACCTCACCAAGAGCAGCGCACCGGAATTGCTGATCGATGCCATCCAACGGGTCGGGCGCCATGAGCGTGTGCTGTCCGAGGATGTGCGACGCCATGCGCTGACCCATCCACACGCTGCCGCGCTGATGCCGCACCAGGTGCTGACGCCGCGTGAATTTGACATCTTCCGCCGTCTGGCGCAGGGCGTTACGGTGGACGTCATCGCCCAGACGCTGTGCCTGAGTCCCAAGACCGTGGCCAATTACCAGACCATGATCCGCCACAAGCTGGGCGTGGAAACGCCGGTGGAGATGGTGCGGCTCGCGCAGCACTATGGGCTGGCGAGCCGCTAAGGGACGCTGACTACTGTTCCAGCAGTTTGGCCACGACGAGGTGATTGCCTTCGCGTGCCATGTCGGCGGCGGATTTTCCGCGGTTGTCTTTCATGGCGCGGTCGGCGCCTTGTTCCAGCAGGAAGCGGACGGTGGCTTCATGGCCATAAGCGGCGGCCCACATCAGCAGCGTGAGCTGGTTTTCCAGCGGCGCATTCACCGCTGTGCCGGCGCGCAGCAGCTCGCCCAGGCAGGACGTGCAGCCATGTGCGGCGGCATAGGTGGCGGCATTCTTCTTGACGCGGTCCAGTGGTTCGGACTTTGCGCCCGCTGCCAGCAGCTGGCGGAAAATGTCGGGGTTGGCACTGAAGGCCGCACCCATCAGGGGCGTGACGCCCGAGAGGTTCGCCAAGTTGACATCGGCACCGGCCTTGAGCAGGACCTCGACCAGGGCGGCATTGCCTTTGGCGGCGGCCATGTTCAAAGGCGAGTCGCCATTGCGGTCGCGCGAATTGACGCTGGCACCTTCCTGCAACAGTGCGCTCACGCGTTCAACCCGACCCGCGCGTGCTGCCATGACGAACTGACCATTGATGTTGATTTGGTCCATGCCTCTTTGGGCAAATGCCGGCGGCAGCATGCTGCAAAGCAGCAAAGCAAAAAGGCCGCAACGGGGAATCTTGAACATGGTGGGGGGTCTCCTGGGTGTAGGTATCGGGTCGCTCAATCCAATCATGACTTGATCGCCAAAGCAACTGAAAAAAGTTCCCGATTTTGTTTCGACTCAGTATACTGATTCGGTCGAATGTCCTTAAATTCGACCATGAACAGCCCGTCAGAGGCGTGTCTATTACAACCCCAAGCACGAGGAGAAGTCTTATGTCTACGTTCCACGTTAGTCGAAAACTTAGTGCGGTTCTCGCACTGTGCGCCTTTGCCGCCATGGCAAATGGTGAGGAGATCCAAGGTCAGAAAGGCATGAACACCGGTTCGGCTGCGATTGCCAAGGGCATCAATGTCACCCAGGATCAGTTGAACGGTGCCGGCAAGCAGGCGGCCAATTGGCTGCATACCAATGGTGACTATGCGCAGACGCGTTTTTACCCGGGCACGCAGATCAACACCGGCAATGTGAAAAAGCTCCAGCCGGTGTTCACCTTTCAGACGGAAGTGCGTGAGTCGATGGAGACCGCGCCGATCGTGGTCGATGGCATCATGTACATGACCACCTCGTACAACCATGTGTATGCACTCGATGCCGTCACCGGCAAGGAGTTCTGGCACTACAAACACAAGATGGGTCCTATCACCACCTTCTGCTGCGGCCCCAACAACCGTGGTGTGGCAGTCGAAGGCGGCAAGCTGTTCATGGGCACGCTCGATGCCCGGCTGGTGGCGCTCGATGCCAAGACCGGCAAGCTGCTGTGGGACACCGAAATTGCAGACCCGGAAAAAGGCTACAGCGAAACCATGGCGCCCACGGTGGTGGATGGCAAGGTCCTGATCGGCACCAACGGTGGCGAGTACGGCATCCGCGGTTTCGTCAAGGCGTTTGATTCGAACACCGGCAAGCTGGTGTGGACCTTCCACACCATTCCAGAGAAAGGCCATGAAGGCGTCTGGGCTGAGAACGATGCCACGGGGCGCAATATGCACCGCGACATTGCGGCCGAGAAGGCGGCACTCGCACGTGACAGCTCGTTCTACCAAACCCTCGGTGGCGGGGTCTGGATGAACCCTGCGGTGGATCTGAAGACCCGCACCATCTTCTTCGTGGTGGGCAATCCCTCGCCCGACCTCTATGGTGCCGAGCGTCCTGGCGACAACCTCTACACCGACTCGATGGTGGCCGTTAACCTCGACACCGGGGCCTACAAGTGGCACTTCCAGTACATCGCGCACGACGTGTGGGACCTGGACGCTGTCAGCCCGCCCATCCTGATGGACGTCAAGGACAAGTCCGGCAAGATGGTGCCCGCCGTGATCCACGGCGGCAAGACCGGCCACGTGTATGTGCACAACCGCGAAACCGGGGCCTTGATCCGCTTCTCCGAAGCCATGATCCCGCAGGAAAACATGTGGGTGCTGCCGACAGCCCAAGGCGCGCGCATGCTGCCAGGCGCCAATGGGGGTGTCGAGTGGTCTCCCATGGCGGTCAACCCCAAGCTGCGTCTGGCCTATGCGCTGAACCTACATCAGCCCATGACCTACCACGTGGAGACGGCCAAGTACCCGGGCGGCAAGCTCTGGCTCGGTGGCGCCTTCAAGGTGATCGAGGGTGAGAAGCAGTGGGGCCGTCTGGCGGCCGTCAATGTGGACACCGGCAAGATGGCCTGGAAGTTTGATACCGAACAGCCGCTGATCGGTGGTGCCCTGGCAACCGCTGGCGATCTGGTGTTCTACGGTGAAGGCAACGGCCTGTTCCGCGCCCTCAACGCCAAGAACGGCAAGCTGCTGTGGGAGTACAACTGCGGCGCGGGTGCCAACGCCATGCCGGTGTCGTACACCGTCAAGGGCCGTCAGTATGTGGCCATGGGTTGCGGTGGCAACACCCAGCTCGACTTCAAGCGCGGCAACTCCATGGCGGTTTTTGCCTTGCCGAAGTAAGTTGATCGGACCGAGTCGCCCCCGAAGGGTGGCGGTATGAATGGCCGCCCTTCGGGGCGGCCATTATTCGTTTGCAGGACCTTATTTTGAAACTCACATCTTTTGTTACCCCGGTGCTGGCAACGCTTCTTGCCGTGTTCGCCATGCCACAGGCAGGCGCCCAGGACGTTGAGGCCGGACGCGTCAAGTCCCAGGCCTGCGCTGCATGCCACGGCGCCGATGGCAATTCCTTGTCGGGCCAGTTCCCGAATCTGGCGGGCCAGTCCTGGCGCTACATCTATATCCAGCTCAAGGATTACAAGGAAGGCCGGCGCAGCGACCCCATCATGACCGCCATGGCAACGCCCCTGAGCCGGCAGGACATGATCGACATCGGCAACTATTTCGCGGCCCAGAAAGCCAAGCCGTCGACCTACAAGGTCGACGAGAGCAAGGCCCTGCTGGGCAAGGCCAAGGCCGACGAAACGCTTTGCTCCATGTGCCATCTGGGCGGCTTTGCCGGCCAGAATGAAATTCCCCGGGTGGCCGGCCAGCAGTACGACTACATCGTCAAGCAGATGCGCGATTTCAAGGCCCGTACGCGGACCAACGACGCCGGCAACATGACCAGTGTGGCGCAGACCCTGAGCGACACGGACATTGAAAACCTGGCGCATTTCATCACCAGCTTGCGCTGAGCCGGGTCCGGCGCGGGGCTGTGGCGGGCACCGCCCGGTCAGCGACGGGTGGCGTGCTGGCCCTGTCAGGGCGTGAATGCGCCCAGTCCCAGCCGCTCGACATTGAGTTTTTCCGCGGCGAAGCGCTCCTGCATGGCGCGCCCATAGTCCTCGGGGCCAAGGTAGCTCGGCTCCTGGTCGTACTTGGCCAGTTCGGCGATGTGCGGGGCTGAAAAAAGCGCCTTCTTGAACGCATCGTGCAGACGCTGCACGATATCGGCCGGCATGTCGCGCGGGCCAGCCAGGCCGTAGGGTGACATGGCCACGATCGGGTAGCCCAGTTCCTTGAGTGTCGGCGTTTGCGGCCAGCGCTTGGTGCGCTGGGCGCCAAAGGTCACCAGCAGACGCAACTGCCCGGTCTCCACATAAGGACCAAAGCCGGTGGAGTTGACGCCCACCATGATTTGCCCGCTGGCCACCGCCAGCATCTGCTCGGAGGTGCCCTTGTAGGGCAGGTGAACGTAGGGCACGCCTTTGAGCGTCAGCAACTCTTCCATTACCAGGTGCGAGGTGCTGCCCACGCCGTTGGTGGCCACGCTCAGGCGCCCCGGGTTTTTGCGTGCCCAGTCCAGCACATCGGCCAGATTCTGGAACGGGCTGTCGCTTTTGACCACGATGCCAAAGGTGGTGCCGCTGAGTTGCAGGATGGGCGTCACATCATTCACCGGGTGCCACAGCACCTTGTGCGTGTGCGGGGCGCGGAACACGGTCTGCGGCATCTGGGCGATGGTGTAGCCGTTGGGTGGCGCTTGCAGCAGGGCCGGCATGGCCAGGGTGCCGGCAGCGCCGGGGCGGTTTTGCACGACCACCGGCTGGCCCAGATCCGCGCTGGCCTGCTCGGCCAGAATCCGCATCGCCAGATCGGTGCCGCCGCCGGCCGGCCAGGGCACCAGCAAGGTGATGGGGGCACTGGGAAACTTGCTTTGGGCCGGGGCCGCCAGCGGCCAGGCACCGCATGCAAGGGCCAGCAGGCTAAGCCGCCGCGAATATTGAAACCCCGTCACGTCGCGCCACCTCGTTTGCTTAGGGCGCCAAAGCCGCGCTGCGGATCGTAGCCCCAGCAGGCCAGACCAAAGCACAGCGCCAGCGTACCCAGCACGATCCACGGTGCCATGCCGGGGTCCTTGTCATACATGGCAAAGCGCATCCATTCCACGGCATGGGTGAAGGGGTTGAAGCGGGCGAGCTGATAGACCCACTGGGCGCCGGACTCCTCCAGTTTCCACAGCGGGTAGAGGGCCGTCGACATGAAGTACATGGGGAAGATCACAAAGTTCATGGTGCCGGCGAAGTTTTCCAGCTGGCGGATATGCACGCTGAGCAGCAGGCCCAGGGCGCCGAGCATCAGGGCGGCGCTCACACAGGCCAGCAGCACATGCGGGGTCTGTGTCCCCCACAGCGGCAGACCGGTGCCCAGCAGGGCCGCCACCACGACAAAGGCCAGTGCCTGCAACAGCGACAGCACCGCCGTGGCCAGCAGCTTGGCGGCCAGGATCCACCAGCGCGGCACGGGCGCGGTCAGCAGCAGGCGCATCAGCCCCATTTCGCGGTCGTAGACCATGGCCAGCGAGGACTGCATGCCGTTGAACAACAGGATCATGCCGATCAGGCCGGGCGCAATGTAGACGTCGTAGGGGATGTAGGTGTCGTAGGGCTCGATGATGGCGACGCCAAACACATTGCGAAAGCCGGCGGCAAAGACCGCCAGCCACAGCAGTGGGCGCACCAGGGAGGACGCCAGACGTCCGTACTGGCGCGAGAACTTGAACAGCTCGCGCTGGATCACGGCCCACATGGCCTGCAGCAGGTGGCCCGGGCGCGGGGAGGTGGGCATGGTCATGACGGGGCCTTGCACAGTTTCTGGGGCTCATCCGCCCCCAGCGTGTCGAGGCTGTTGTGCGGGTGCAGGATGCCTTCGAGCGGCAGCGTGGCCAGCACGCCCTGGCCGTCCGTGAGCAGCAGCGGCTGGCGCAGCTGCCGGTCCCAGGGGCGGAATTGCAGGTTCACGCCCTTGGAGCCATCGAGCTGGGCGTTGCCCAGGGCCTGCAGCAATTGGCGGCTGTTGCTGGCTTGCGGTTGCGCGGCGGCAGCGGTGGCAATCGCCTTGCCGGCCATCCAGCTGGCCCAATCGTGGTCGGTCATGGTGCGGCGTGCCGCCTTGGCAAAGCGGCGCGTGACCTGCGGTGCGCCAAAGCGCTCGAACTGGGGATGCCAGGCCAAGGCGACCCAGCCCGCGTCGCCCACCACCGGTCGCGCGGCGGCGGTGTTGTAGGGCAGGCCGCGGGCAAACTCGCCGTCGCTGTCGACAACCCAGACCACGTCGTAGTTGCTGCCAGCCGTCAGCAGCAAGGGGTTGGCCAGCTGGCGCTCGCGCGGGTCGGTGGAGAGTTTGAAATTTTTGCTGGCCACCAGCTTGAGGCCGTAGCGCTGGATGGCGGCCTGGGCGGCGGCGCTGCGCTCAAGGTCCGGCGCGCTGGGGCCGCTGAGCAGCAGCACTGTCGACCATTTGCGGTTGACCAGGGCCTGCGCGATGGCATCGGCGCGCATGCGTTCACTCGGCAGCACATGGAACAGGTTGAGGCGGCAATCGCGTTCACGCAAGCGGTCGGCGCTGGCACTGAGATTGATCACCGGCAGCTTCACCGCATCGGTGACGGCCAGCAGCCAGTCGGCCGGCAGGTTGGCCAGCAGGATTTTGGCGCCGGCTTTCTCGGCCTTCTGGGCCGCGGCGCGGGCGTCTTCGAGCTTGCCCACCGACTGCGTGTCCAGACGCGGCTCGGCCTTGACGGCGTTGAGTTCAAACTGCGCCTCGTCGAGCGCGAGTAGGACGCCGTCACGGGCCGAGCCGCCGGGGTGGCCGAGGTAGGCGCGCTCCAGCCGGGAGCGATCGAGTTCCGGGTTGTCAGCCTGTTCCAGCAGCGTGACTTTCCACGGCGCGGCCTGCACGGCGGAAACCAGCAGCGCAGCCAGCAGGAGGGCGGGGTATTGCCGGCGCATGCTTAGTCCAGCACCACGACGGTGTGCGGCACGCGCCCGACGGCAATGGTCTTGAGTGCCTTGGCCGAGGCCACGTCCACCACCGTCATGTCGTCCGACAGGCCGTTGACGACGAAGAGCTGCGAGCCGGCTTTGTTCAGCGCCACGCTCCAGGCGCGCTTGCCCACCAGCACCTGCTGCGTGACCTTGCGGCTGGCGACGTCGACAAAGGCCACATGGTTGGCGCGCCCCAGGCCGACGTAGGCGGTCTTGCCATCGGCACTCAGGGTGATGCCCACGGGCGTGATGTCGCTGGCACGCGCGCCCTTGAGCTCGAAGCCCAGGGTGTGAACGACCTTCATCTCGCGCGTGGAAATGATGCTGACGCTGGCGCCCAGCTCGTTGGTGACCCACAGCTCCTTGCCATCCGGCGTCAGGGCAAAGCGGCGCGGGCGTTTGCCCACGGCAATGTCCTTGATCACCTTGCGGCTGGCGGTATCGATCACATGCACCATGCTGGCGACTTCGGAGGCGACATAGACCGTCTTGCCGTCGGAGGAGAGCTTGACGCCTTCCGGCTCCTTGCCGACCTTGATGGCGGCCAGTTTCTTTTTGCCCGCCACATCGATGACGCTGAGCTCGGCGTCGTCTTCATTGGAAACGTACAGGGTCTTGCCATCGGGCGAGAGGTCGAAAATTTCGGGCGAATCACTCAAGGGGATGCGACCGACCGACAGGCGCGTGGCCAGGTCAATGATGTCGGCCGCGTTGTCGTTGCCGCAGGCCACCAGCAACTGGCGGCGGTCCGGCGTGACTTGCATGTGGCGCGGGCGCTTGCAGGTTGGGATGCTGCCCTGCACACTCAAGGTGCTCAGGTTGACGACCGTGATCGCCTGGTCTTTTTCACTGGAGACCAGGGCGATGGGTTGGGCCTGGGCGCTCAGGCACAAACCCAGTGTGCTGGCGGCCAGCAGGCCGCAGAGATGGCGAATCGATTTCATGTTGGTGTCGGGGTAGGTTGGCTGGTGCGGGCGATGAAACCCTGTTCCAGGGTGGGCTGGCCCAGGGCGGCGGTGACTTCGGCCGGGCTGCCGTCGGCGATCAGGTGGCCGCGGTGCAGCAGCAGCACGCGGTCGGCTGCCTGCGCTTCCTCAACCCAGTGGGTAGCCCACAGCACGCAACAAGCACGTTGGCGCACCTCTTCATGCACCACCCGCAACAGGTCCTGGCGCGACTTGGGGTCGAGCCCGACGGTGGCCTCGTCCATCAACAGCAGGCTGGGCTGGTGCAGCAGGGCGCGCGTGAGTTCGACCTTGCGCCGGTTGCCGCCCGAGAGTTCGCGCACCGTGCGCTCCAGATCGGCGGACAGGCCCAGCCGCTGGGCGAGATCGGCCATGCGCTGGCGGGCGGTGGTGCGTCGCATGCCGTGCAGATCGGCATGGAACTGCAGATTGCGGCGCACGCTCAAGTCCAGGTCCAGCGACTGCTGCTGGAACACCACGCCGATGCGCGCTAGCGCCTGGGCCGGGTGCTGCTGCAGGGACAGGCCATCGACGGTGATCGTGCCCTGGTCCGGCACAAACAGCCCCGTGAGCAACTGGAACAGGGTGGACTTGCCGGCGCCGTTGGGCCCCAGCAGGGCGCAGAACTGTCCTGCTTGCAGCGTCATGCTCACATCATCAAGCGCCGGACGCGAACCGTAGTACTTGCTGATATGGTCAATGGACAACATGTGAATCAGATGATGTTATGGGTGACCCAAGCAACTGTACTTGATCACATGAAACGCTGCGACAGCGGCCCCAGCCACCAGAGCCAAATGAGCCACAAGGCAGCGCTCCAGAGCAGAAGGATGATCACGATGCCAAAGAGGCTGCGTGGCTTGGCATGCCCGCGTGCCAGCCAGTCCTCGCCTTGCTGGCGACATGCGGTCAAGACAGCGTCGGGCGTGAGCCGAATCGCCAGCCAGATGAAGAGCGGCAGCAACAAGGCCTCGTCCAGATAGCCCAGGATCGGGATGAAGTCCGGGATGAGGTCGATCGGGCTGAGGGCATAGGCCACCACAAAAAAACCGAGGGCCTTGGCATACCACGGCGTTGCCGGGTGTTTGCAGGCGAACCAGAGGGTGATGGCATCGCGCTTCAGACGCCAGGCCCAGGTGCGCAGGGTGGACAGCATACGCATGAGGAGAATCTTGCGGCGCTAAGGGGCGACGGATTGCCGGCATGAGGCGCCACGAGAAATACCGCCGTGGATGATGCCGATCGCAGTCATGAATGAGGGGGGACCTTGTCCTGCTGGGGGCGAGGCAGCTTGCGGTACACCGTGGCACGGCTGATGCCCAGCACGCGTGCCGCTTCGGCCACGTTGCCCCGGGCATCTTCCACGGCTTTTTGAATCAAGGCGGCCTCCATGTCCTTGAGTTGCAACTGAGGTGTCGCCGCCGATGCGGCCTGGGGGGCGGTCCAGGGCGGGCGGATCGGACTTGGCCGCAGGGTTTGCCTGGCGCGGGCCTGAACCTGGATGCGCAGGCCTGACCACAGCGGCACTTCCAGCGCCGTCGCGCTGCGATGGGCCGCATCAAACAGCATCTCGAACGGCAGGGCGAACAGGTCGCGACAGTGGATCGAGGTGGTGACCATTAGACCGAGTTGGGGCAGCAACTGCCGTGCCGTCTGGTTCGCCGCGGTGATCAGGCCATCGGCATCCACAGCCACCAGACCATCCGCATCCTCGCCCAGTGGCAGACCCGGCCAGTTGAGCCGCAGCAGGATCTGGTGGGGCTGCCGCAGCACCAGCGCATTTTCAATGCTGCGGGCCGAGTGGGCGACCAGGTGGCGCAGCTCGGGCCGTTCTGTGGCCTCCACCCCGGTGAGGTCCAGCATGCCGACACAGCGGCCGTTGGGACCAAACACGGGGGCGCCGGCGCAGCTGTAGGCGGCGGTGTCATGGAAGAAGTGCTCACCCCGGTGCAGCCAAATCGGCCGCAACTCACCCAAGGCAGCGCCGATGGCGGAGGTGCCGATGCTCTTTTCCGACAAGTCGACGCCGATGCGGCTGACGACGGTGGCGCGACGGTCGCTGCGATCAATCGGGCCATCGACATCGACCACCACGCCTTCATGGTTGGTCAGGATGGCGAAATAGCGCGTGTCGGCCATGGCACGGCCGAGCTGGCTCAGGATGGGGCGCGCCGCTTGCACCAGTGTGCGGTTGGCTTCCGAGGCCTGCCGCATGACCTGGGCTGACACGGCTTGAAACGTCACCCGTTGTTCCGGGCGCTGCCCCTGGCTCAGGCAGCGGCGCCAGGACTGCTCGATCCAGGGTTCGACCAGGCCGCCAGCCAGTGGTGCCGACTCGATCAGCGCCATCTGCCGTGCCTGGGCAATGCGTCCCAAACGGGAAGTGGGCAGGGAGGTCATGGGCTGAATCATGGCGTGTGTGCTGCGTGTCAGAAGACGTGGATCATGCCAGTCCGTGCATGCCCCCGTGTTGCAATTTGAGAATATTGCCTGAAATCACCCGCTCCAACTAGGGTTGTCCCTAGGGTGGAAGACGTCAAGACTATCAACAATGAATATGCAAGTCGGTTCATAGGTGCCGCAGCACTTGGAGCCTGAACGCAGCTATTTCACGGACACGTTCTTAACGCCGAGGAGACACATATGCAAAAGGTGTTGCACATCAACGCGGACAAGTGCACGGGCTGTCTGCAGTGTGAGATGGCCTGTTCTTTCGAGAACTACGGCACGTTCGCCACCGCCAAGTCCCGCATCAAGGTCTTTGACTTCCACCACACCGGCAAAAAGGTGCCTTACACCTGCACCCAGTGCGACGAAGCGTGGTGCCTGCACGCCTGTCCGGTGGAGGCCATCACAGTCGACAAGGCCAGCGGCGCCAAGGTGGTGAATGACGCCACCTGCGTCGGCTGCAAGGTCTGCACCATCGCCTGCCCGTTTGGCACCATCAACTACGTGCAGGAAACCGGCAAGGTGCAGAAATGCGACCTGTGCGGCGGCGAGCCGGCCTGTGCTGAAGCGTGCCCGACCGGCGCCATCACCTTCATCGACGCCAACTGGACCGGCCTGGGCAAGATGGAGCAGTGGGCCAACAAGCTCGGTAACCAGCCTTCCGCCGCTTAAGGAGAACGACTATGTCTTGGGCAGGAAAAATTCTCCGCGTCGACTTGACTGCGGGCACCGTCAAGTCCGAACCCCTCAACATGGAGTGGGCGCGCAGCTATCTGGGCTCGCGCGGCCTGGGCTCCAAGTACCTGGTGGAAGAGGTCGATGCCAAGGTCGATCCACTGTCGCCGGGCAACAAGATCATCTGGGCCACCGGCCCGCTGACCGGCACCATGGCCTCCACCGGTGGGCGCTACACCGTCATCACCAAGAGCCCGCTGACCGGCGCCATTGCCTGCTCCAACTCGGGCGGCTACTGGGGCGCCGAGTTCAAGATGGCGGGCTGGGACATGGTGATCTTCGAAGGCAAGAGCCCGAAGCCGGTCTACCTCTATGTCAATGACGACGTGGCCGAGCTGCGCGACGCCGCCCACCTGTGGGGCAAGAGCGTGTGGCAGACCGAGGAGCTGCTGAAGAAGGGCTTGCAGGATCCGCTGACGCGTGTGTCGAGCATCGGCAAGGCGGGCGAGAACGGTGTGCTGTTCGCGGCCGTGGTCAACGACCTGCACCGCGCCGCTGGCCGCTCGGGCGTGGGCACGGTTATGGGAGCCAAGAACCTGAAGGCGATTGCGGTGCGCGGCACCAAGGGCGTGGGCAACATCCGCGACCCCAAAGCCTTCATGAAGGCGGTGAAGGAGAAGAAGCAGATCCTCAAGGACAACGCCGTCACCGGCCAGGGCCTGCCGGCCTACGGCACCCAGGTGCTGATGAACGTGATCAACGAGGTGGGTGCGCTGCCCACGCGCAACCACCAGGATGTGCAGTTCGAAGGCGCCAAGGACATCTCGGCCGAAGCCATGGCCACGCCGCGCAAGACCGACGGCAAGAAGCAGCTGGTGACCAACCAGGCCTGCTTTGGCTGCACCATTGCCTGTGGCCGCATCAGCAAGATGGACGAGGGCCACTTCACCATTGCCAACAAGCCGCAGTACTGGGGCACCTCCGGCGGCCTGGAGTACGAAGCGGCCTGGGCGCTGGGCGCGGCCAACGGCGTCAATGACCTCGAATGCCTGCAGTACGCCACCATGATCTGCAACGAGGAAGGCATCGACCCGATCAGCTTCGGCGCCACCATCGGAGCCGTGATGGAGCTCTACGAGATGGGGGTGCTGACCAAGGAGCAGATCGGTATTGAGGCACCATTCGGCTCGGCCCAGGCGCTGGCCTTCCTGGTGGAAGAAACGGTGCACGGCCGCGGTTTTGGCAAGGAGATCGGCCAGGGTTCCAAGCGCCTGACGGCCAAGTACGGCCACCCCGAGCTGTCCATGACCTCCAAGGGCCAGGAGTTCCCGGCCTACGACGGGCGCGGCATCCAGGGCATCGGCCTGGCCTACGCCACCAGCAACCGGGGTGGCTGCCACCTGCGCGGCTACACCATCGCCTCCGAGGTGCTGGGCATCCCGGTCAAGACCGATCCGTTGGAGCATGAAGGCAAGCCGGAACTGGTCAAGGCTTTTCAGGACGCTACCGCCGCCTTCGATTCCTCCGGTCTGTGCATCTTCACCACCTTTGCCTGGGGCCTGGCCGACCTGGCGCCGCAACTGCAGGGCGCGATCGGCGAGCAGTACACCACCGAGGAATTGGAGAAGATCGGTGAGCGCATCTGGAACATGGAGCGCGAGTTCAACAACCGCGCCGGCCTGACCAAGGCGGATGACTCGCTCCCGAAGCGCCTGCTGACCGAGCCCGCCAAGACCGGTCCGGCCAAGGGCAAGGTCAGCATGCTGCCGCTGATGCTGCCCAAGTACTACGAAGTGCGCGGCTGGGACAGCGAAGGCCGGCCGACCGCGGCGACCAAGACCCGCCTCGGGCTGTAGGGCCTGTTCACACCATGGCACGGCATGTGATTCTGGGTGCTGGTCCGGCCGGCGTGATTGCGGCCGAGACCCTGCGCCGGCATGCGCCGCGTGACAGCGTCACGCTGGTGGGCGAGGAATGCGAGGCACCTTACTCACGCATGGCGATTCCCTATCTGTTGATGGGCAATATCGCTGAGCGCGGTACCTGGCTGCGCAAGGGCGCCACGCACTACCGGGATCTGGGCATCGAGTTGCTGCAGGCACGGGCCACCCAGGTGGATACGGCGTCGCGCAAAGTCGTGCTGGACAACGGGCAGAGACTGGCCTTCGATACGCTGCTGATCGCCACCGGCTCCAACCCGGTACGGCCACCGATCCCCGGTATCGATCTGTCCGGCGTTCATCCGTGCTGGACGCTGGCCGATGCGCGCGCCATCCAGGTGCGTGCCGCTCAAGGTGCGCGCGTGCTGCAGATGGGCGCCGGCTTTATCGGCTGCATCATCATGGAGGCCTTGGCCGCGCGCGGCGTCGCCTTGAGCGTAGTGGAGATGGGCAACCGTATGGTGCCGCGCATGATGGGGCCAACGGCCGGCGGCATGATCAGGCAGTGGTGCGAAGCCAAGGGTGTGCAGGTGTTCACCGGCACGCGCGTGGAGGCGATAACGCAGGGCCAGGGCGATACGCTGGACGTCAGGCTGTCCAACGGCAAGACGCTCAATGTGGATCTGGTTATCAGCGCCACTGGCGTGAAGCCCGCTATCGGGTTCCTGGAGAACTCGGGGGTGCGCTGCCTGCAGGGCGTTCTGACCGACGAGCACATGCAGACCAATGTGCCCGGTATCTATGCCGCCGGTGACTGTGCCGAGGCCTTTGACAAGGTCAGCGGCAGCACGGTGGTCAGCGCCATCCAGCCCAATGCGGCCGAGCAGGCACGCGTGGCGGCGCTCAACATGGCGGGCCAGCGCACCGAACTCAAGGGCGTCACCCAGATCAACGTGCTCGACACCCTGGGCTTGGTCTCCACCAGTTTTGGCAACTGGCAGGGCGTGCCCGGTGGCGAGCATGTGGAGCTGACCGACCCGCCAGCGGGCCGGCACCTGAGCCTGCAGTTCAAGGATGATGTGATGGTGGGGTGCAACTCCGTGGGCTGGACCGAGCATGTGGGGGTGATGCGCGGCCTGGTGGAGGGGCAGATCAAGCTGGGGCCCTGGAAAGATGCGCTCATGAAAGACCCGACCCAGCTGGTGCCGGCCTACTTGGCCAGCGCCCAGGCACTGGGCCAGTGGAACGGTGCCGGGGACGAACGGCGGCGATGAAGATCACCTTCAAACTGTTTGCAACGCTGACCGACTACCTTCCGGCCCAGGTGCGACACAGCAACCAGATGGCGCTGGAGGTGGCGCCAGCGGCCACCATCAGCCAGATCATTGAACCCTTTGGCCTGCCGCCCAAACTGGTGCACCTGGTGCTGGTCAATGGCGTGTTCGTTCCCGCCGATCAGCGTGCCAGCCGCAGTTTGGTCGAGGGTGACGTGCTGGCGATCTGGCCACCGATTGCCGGGGGTTGAGGTAGCTGGCTGATTGCGGTGCAATCCTTCTACCCCGAACAGTTTGAGCGCGACATGGCCTGCACCGAGGCTGAGTGGCTGCAGTGGCTGCCGCGCGCCATCGGCACCCATGCCCATGCGCTGGGCGCGGGCTCGGCGCGGGTAGTGCTGGACGGCGGCGAGTTGCTGCTGCAATGGCAGGCGGCAGCGCCACGCGTGATCGCCCTGCTGCGCCTGCCACGGCTGTTGCTGCGTTTCGAATTTCGCAATGTGACGCAGGCGCAGCGCCTGGCGTTCATGAAGCGCTTTGACCTCTATACGCAGCGCGGGGGAGGGTAAACCCTTGCTTTGAACCGTCAGGGAAAAGCCGCTTGCATAAAAGTGGAACTTTCTTATATGCTGACATTCGAAATTATCGGTGCCCAGCCCGTTCATTCCCGACTGACCGCGGGGATGCCACTGGGGTCTCTTCGCAATCTAGCCATCAACCAACGCATGTCATCGAATCAAAGCCACGGACCGATCGCCGCAACCTTCAGAAAGCTCTGGTTTCTGGACAAGGGCGCAGACCAACTCCTCATCAACGACATCGCCGTGCGGATCCGCGCCGGTCTGATGCTGGCCATTCCCCTGTACATGGGGTTCACGCTCTTCGATGCCGTGTTCGGCTCGCACTGGATCGTCACCGGGAATTCCATCAAGGACACCTTCGATACGGATTTTGACGGCCACATTCTTTACAGCGTCGAGGCCATACGGCGTACTTACGACTACACGATACAGACCTGGGTGCTGCTGTACGCGCTGTTCGAGATGCTGGCGGGCATGTTTGCCTTCAGCGCCCGGTTTTCCCCCACGATTCTGATCGCCAGCTTTCTTGCCAGAGGCCATGCGCCGGTCTGGAAACCCCTGGCGCCCAAACGTTTCGCCTGGTCGATCGGCGCGAGCTTCATCACGGTCTGTCTGATCTTCTTCCACCCGGAAGTATTCGCCGGCTGGGTGAACTGGCTGTTCGCCCATGAGGTACTGCCGACCACCCGCAACTACATGCCCAAATGGATCCCGCTGGTCCTGGTGTGGGTGTGCATGGGCTTCATGTGGATGGAGACCGTGCTGGGATTTTGCGTTGGGTGCCAGGTCCATGCCTTGCTGGTCAAAATGGGTTGGCTGAAGGAGGAATGTGAAGCCTGCAACAACCTGAGCTGGAATACCTAGGGACTGTTCAAGGCATCAGCAAAAAGCCGCGCTACGCGCGGCTTTTTATTGGGTGCGCTTAGCCTCAGTCCCGCTGCTGCCACTTCATCGTCGCCACGGCGCCGATAACGATGCCGCTCAGGGCGACGAAGGAACCGATGGCGAGGGTGGAGACGCCGGACAGGCCCTGGCCCACGGTGCAGCCCATGGCGGTGACACCGCCAAAGCCCATCAGCATGGCACCGATGAGCTGGTTGCGCAGGTCATCCATCGAGGCAAAGCCTTCCCAGCGGAACTGGCGCGTGCTCAGGGCGTAGGCCAGCGAGCCCAGCACCACGCCGATGACGGTGGCAATGCCGAAGGTCACGCGCAGCGACTTGTCGGTCCACAGCATCAGCAGTTCCAGGTTGTAGGCAATGGGGGCCACAAAGCTGAACGATTCGAGCGTGCGGGTGTTGGTGCCGAAGTAGATCATCTCCAGCGTGTCCGGGTTTTCGCCGTAGCCGATGTGGCCGGTCAGGTACCAGGCCACCACGACGATCCCGCCCAGCACCACGGCGCCGATGATCTGGCTGGTGTTGGCGCGAAAGCGCTTGTCCTTGAAGATGAAGCCCAGCAGGGCCAGCGTGATGAGGCCGAAGACGATCAGCAGCGCGGTCTTGCCCGGCAGACCGGTGACACGCGCCAGCAGGTCGGGCAGACTCTGCGATTTCATGCCCCAGGCCGACAGGTCGATGGCCACCGGGTCCAGGTAGCTGGAACGCCACTGGGCAAACAGGCCCTTGAGCGTCATGTAGGCGGAGATGCCGAGGAAGGTCAGCACCACCAGCGCGCGCACGCTGCCGCCGCCGACGCGCAGCAGGTTCTTGTTGGCACAACCGCCAGACAGGGTCATGCCGATGCCGAACAGCGTGCCGCCTAGCAGCATGGACAGCCAGGGCAACACCGGGCGCTGGTAGACGCTTTTTCCCAGTTCGACGAAGCCGAAATACTGCAGCAGACTGGTGCCGGTCAGCGCGACGGCAATGGCCAGCAACCACATGCGCATGCGGCCCCAGTGTTCCATGTTGACGACGTCGGAGATCGCCCCCATGGTGCAGAAGTTGGTTTTGCTGGCGACGAAACCAAAGACCAGGGCCAAGGCGAAGCCACCCCACACGACCCAGGTTGCCACATTGACGGTACTTTCCATGAATGTCTCCGTTATTTTGTTTTGAACGTCAGGATTTGCTGGCGACCCGGCTCATGGTGTCGCGGATCGCATCGGGGGCACTCATGATGCGCATGAACTGTCCCATGCCCAAGTCGGGCCAGGACAGGGCGATGCGGTAGCGCGCGTAAAGGGAATACACCTTGTTGCCGACGATGAAGATCTCATAGGGCAGGGCCGCCACGTGATCGGCGCCTTCGATCTTGCTGACCCACCAGCCCTCACCGCTGTCCACGCTGTTCATGGCCACGCCGATGACGGCCATTTTTTGCTCCGGCATGAGCACCTCGTAGACCTTGCTGGTGTCGGCGGTCGCCTTGGCCAGGTTGCCTTGCACGGTGGCCAGAGCCTCCTCAAAACTGGCATGGGTGACGAGTTCGCTGTTGTCCGAGTCGAAGCGCTCCATGCCAAACATGTAGCGGTAGTCGGCCAGATCATCCGCCGGCACATCGCCGCCGAAGGGCTGGGCCGTGCCCAGCGCCAGGGTCAGACGGGCTTGCGTTGACTTGACGGCGGCCTGTGCCGCGCTGAACTTTTTGCGCAGGTAAGCACGGTACCAGTACTCCGGATTCATGTAGGACACGGTGCCGTCGCTCTGCACGCCGACGCGGATGCCGGCGGCCACCACGGCCGAGCCGCCAATGGCGCGGATTGCATTGAGGAGGCCCGGGTCAGTGACGATGACACTGCCGTGCTGCGGCATGCCTTTTGGCGTGTGCCGGCCGACCAGGGTGAAGCCGGCCGCCTGCAGTTTTTTCTCGACCGCGCTGAGTTGCGCCGACAGATCGGCCGGCGCCTGTTTGTCGCCCTGCATATAAGGCGCCAGCGCCATGCTGGCTTGGGAAATAAAGACCAGGAACAAACACAGGATCAGTCGCTTCATGGCAATCCTTTATCGTTTAACGATGAGATGGGGCGGCCGCTCCGTGACAGAGCGGCGAACTCCAGGCCGCGGCCGGGACGGTGTCGTGCCGGCTGCGTGTGCTTCAGATGAAGAGGCAGACGTCGGATTCGCCGGCGAACTTCATGAAGGTGGCAGCACCGCCGTATTCCATGTTGTCGATGAAGTCGCTCTTCTGGAATTCAAACAGGTCGACCGTCATCTGGCAGGCGACGAACTTGACATCAGCCTCCAGGCACAGGTCGCGCAGCTCTTCGAGCGAGGCCACGCCCTTGGACTTCATCTTCTGCTTCATCATCATCGTCGCCATGGATTCCATGCCCGGCAACATCTGCACCATCACCGGCATGGGGATCGGCATTGGCATGGCCGGGTTTCCCAATGGGCTGATCTTGACGGCGCTCAGATCCTTGCGCAGCAGTTGCAGGCCGTAGAAGGTGAAGAATATCTGCACGTCCCAGCCCAGCGCGGCTGCGGTGGAGCCCAGGATGAAGGGCGGGTAAGCCATGTCCAGCGTACCCTTGGTGGCAATCAGCGCCATCTTCTTTGTCATGTCGTCTCCTCGGTGGTGGATAGGGGGCGAGACAGCGGCTCAGGCTTTCTTGAGATAGAACACGAATTTGTTGTTCTCGCTGCCCTGCTCCAGCAGCGCATTGCCGGTTTGCTCGGCAAAGGCGGCCATGTCGCAGACCGAACCCGGGTCGGTGGCCAGAACTTTCAGCACCTGGCCGGACGCCATGTCGCTGAGTGCTTTCTTGGTCTTCACGATGGGCAGGGGGCAGGCCAAACCGGAAGCGTCATATTCCTTGTCGAAGTTCATCGTTGTCTCCAATCGCTGGCGGGTGCAGCTTTGTTTTGGTGGAATGCAGAACCATTGCTCGTGTCGGGCTTTGCCGCGCACGTGAAGTCATTCTTGAATAGCTGTCCGGTAGCGTCTATTACCGCAAAGGGTGATGATGAGTAACCCATGTGGGTTATGGGGCTAGGGCCTGTTAACACTAATTTCTCAAGATGCGTTGCGGATCAAAAAGGCCATGCGGTAGGCGCGTGGATGCTGCCGGGGTCAGTCCCCGGCAAGTCCGCGCAACACCC
>OFPN01000011.1_pt1 | contig 92679 bp, 101 predicted proteins | sample 1542611 | NCBI WGS metagenome assembly OFPN01 (sample SAMN05503973, study PRJEB24370) | sediment metagenome | isolation source: lake sediment | place: USA: Lake Hill lake, St. Paul Island, Alaska | collected 2013
GCAGGCGGCGCAGAGCCTCGGCGCGACCGAGCGAGCGCAGTGCATGAAACAGCAAGGACTGCACGCCCGGCCGCAAGCCCGCCTCAACCCGCTCCAACGCCGCCGTACCCGAGGCACCGGCCCGGATTTCCGCCAGCGCGCCGGCCGTCGCTTGTAACTGCCGCCACAGCGGCAGCATTCCCTCGTTCTTGTTCATGCGGTCCGTTTCAGATGATGTGGGCGGGCTTGAAACCAAACAGCCAGGCCAGCAAGCGGGCCGGGAATTGCACAATGGCCTCGTTATAGATCTGTACATGCCGGCCGAAATCGGTTTTCGCGATCTCGGCCACCATGGTGATGTGCTCCCATTGCTGCTGCAGCGTCTCCGGCAGGGGCGGCCCCGCCAGATCCGGGGGCTCGTTGCGCAAGCGCAGCCACGATGCATTCAGCGCCTCATAGGCTGTCTCAAGCGCGCGCATGGCCAGGGCATCGAGCGGGTGCGCCCGCGCCGCCCGCAGCGACGACTCGAACTGCTGGGCCGCCGCTGCCAAGCCGGCCCGGGTAGACACCACGTCATCGGTCGTGATCGGAAAGCTCAGTTGCACCAGGCTCACGTAGTGGCGAAATTGGTCATCCAGCGCGGCGAAGGCCGCGATGGCTTGCGAGCGCAGGCGTACCAGCCGGTTGTAGGCGCCAATGGCCCAGAACAGCACGACAGCCCAGGCGATCCAGATAATGACGGAGCCGTTCATATCTCGTGTTTCCTCGCAACAAAAAAACGCCCCAAGCCCTTTCAGGAGCTTGGGGCGCTATTTTGCGTCAGCGACGGAAGATTACTCGCCAGCAGCTTCCGCGTCGGCTTGCACTTCACCGGCCAGTTCGGCCGCATCCGCTTCAGCAATGGCGCGGCGCTCGGCGTCGTCCATGCTCTCGCGGGCCTTGCGGGCATCGTGATAGGCCATGCCGGTACCGGCAGGAATCAGGCGACCGACGATGACGTTCTCTTTCAGGCCACGCAGCTCGTCGCGCTTGCCCATGATGGCAGCCTCGGTCAGCACGCGAGTGGTTTCCTGGAAGGAAGCCGCGCTGATGAAACTGTCGGTGGACAGCGATGCCTTGGTGATACCTAGCAGCAGGTTGGTGTAGGTCGCGGGGATCTTGCCTTCGGCGCGCAGGGCGTCGTTGGTGTTGAACATCTCCGAACGCTCGACCTGTTCGCCAGCGATGTAGCTGGAGTCGCCCGTGCTCTCGACCACCACACGGCGCAGCATCTGACGCACGATCACTTCGATGTGCTTGTCGTTGATCTTCACGCCCTGCAGACGGTAGACGTCCTGCACTTCGTCGACGATGTAACGCGCCAGTTCTTCCATGCCCAGCAGACGCAGGATGTCCTGCGGATCGGCCGGACCGTCGACCACGCTCTCTCCCTTGTTGACCACTTGGCCTTCGTGCACCAGGATGTTCTTTTCCTTGGGGATCAGTTCATCCCAGATCTTGCCTTCCGGATCCGTGATCTGCAGGCGCACCTTGCCTTTGGTTTCCTTGCCGAAGGACACGGTACCGGTCATCTCGGCCAGCATGCCCTTGTCTTTCGGCGAACGGGCTTCGAACAACTCGGCCACACGCGGCAGACCGCCGGTGATGTCACGGGTCTTCTGGCCTTCGACCGGGATACGGGCCAGCACTTCGCCGGGGCCCACATCCTGGCCATCGCGCACCTGGATCAGGGCGCCAATCTGGAAGCCGATGGTCACGGCGTGATCGGTGCCAGGGATCTTGACTTCGCTGCCCGACGCATCGATCAGCTTGACCTGCGGACGCACGACCTTGGCCGCACCGCGACGTTTCGGGTCGATCACGACCAGAGTGGACAGGCCGGTGACCTCGTCCACCTGCTTGGCCACGGTCAGACCTTCTTCGACGTTCTCGAACTGGGCCTTGCCGGCAAACTCGGTGATGATCGGTCGGGTCAGCGGGTCCCAGTTGGCCAGGATCGCGCCAGCTTTGATCGTCTGATCCGCCTTGATCGTCAGGATGGCGCCATACGGCACCTTGTGGCGCTCACGCTCACGGCCATGCTCGTCATGGATGACGATCTCGCCGGAACGGGAAATCACGACCAGCTCGCCCTTGCTGTTGGTCACATAGCGCATCGTGGCATTGAAGCCGATGATGCCGTTGGACTTGGCTTCCACGCTGGAGGCAATCGCCGCACGCGAAGCGGCACCACCGATGTGGAAGGTACGCATGGTCAGCTGGGTACCCGGCTCGCCGATGGACTGCGCAGCAATCACGCCCACAGCCTCGCCGACGTTGATCAGGCCACCACGACCCAAATCGCGGCCGTAGCACTTGGCGCACAGACCGAAACGGGTTTCGCAGGTCAGCGCCGTGCGCACCTTGACTTCGTCGACGCCAGCGGCCTCGAGTTCATCGATGACATCTTCATCCAGCATGGCGCCGGCCGTGAACAGCACCGAGCGGTTTTCCGGATGCAGCACATCTTCAGCGGCGGTACGGCCCAGGATTCGGTCGCGCAGCGACTCGATCACCTCACCACCCTCGACGATGGCGCGCATCTGCGAACCTTCGCTGGTGCCGCAATCGTCTTGCGTCACCACCAGGTCCTGCGTCACATCCACCAGACGGCGGGTCAGGTAGCCGGAGTTGGCCGTCTTCAGCGCCGTGTCCGCCAGGCCCTTACGGGCACCGTGGGTGGAGATGAAGTACTGCAGCACGTTCAGGCCTTCGCGGAAGTTCGCGGTAATCGGCGTCTCGATGATCGAGCCGTCCGGCTTGGCCATCAGACCCCGCATACCGGCGAGCTGGCGGATCTGGGCCGCGGAACCACGGGCACCGGAGTCGGCCATCATGTAGATGGAGTTGAAGGACTCCTGATCCACTTCCTTGCCGTGGCGGTCGATGGTCTTTTGCAGACGCAACTGGTCCATCATCACCTTGGAGACCTTGTCGCCGGCCTTGCCCCAGATGTCCACCACCTTGTTGTAGCGCTCGCCCACGGTCACCAGACCGGAGACGTACTGCTGCTCGATGTCCTTGACCTCTTTTTCGGCGCTGGCAATGATCTCGTGCTTCTCAAACGGCACCAGCATGTCGTCGATACAGATCGAAATGCCGGAGCGGGTCGCCAGACGGAAGCCGTTTTGCAGCAGCTTGTCGGCAAACACCACCGTCTCTTTCAGTCCGCACTTGCGGAAGGACACGTTGATCAGCTTGGAGATTTCCTTCTTCTTCAGCGCCTTGTTCATGTTCGAGAACGGCAGGCCCTTGGGCAGGATCTCGGACAGCAAGGCACGGCCGACCGTGGTTTCCACCAGTTGGGTCACGGGCGTGAAGGCCCCGGTTTCCTTGTCCTTGGTGTACTCGGTCAGACGCACGGTGACACGCGAGGTCAAGTCGACTTCGCTGGCATCCAGCGCACGCTGGACTTCGGAGGTATCAGCGAAGACCAGGCCTTCGCCCTTGCCGTTGATGCGCTCACGGGTCGCGTAGTACAGACCCAGCACCACGTCTTGCGATGGCACGATGGACGGCTCGCCGTTGGCCGGGAACAGCACGTTGTTGGAGGCCAGCATCAGGGTGCGGGCTTCCATCTGCGCTTCCACCGACAGCGGGATGTGAACGGCCATCTGGTCGCCGTCGAAGTCGGCGTTGAAGGCGGCACAGACCAGCGGGTGCAGCTGAATGGCCTTGCCTTCGATCAGGATCGGCTCAAACGCCTGGATGCCCAGGCGGTGCAGCGTCGGCGCACGGTTGAGCATCACGGGATGCTCTTTGATGACCTCTTCCAGGATGTCCCACACCACAGGTGTGCCGGATTCGACTTCCTTCTTCGCCGCCTTGATGGTGGTGGCGATGCCCATGGCTTCCAGGCGCGAGAAGATGAACGGTTTGAACAGCTCCAGGGCCATCAGCTTGGGCAGACCGCACTGGTGCAGTTTGAGGGTTGGGCCCACGGTAATCACGGAGCGACCCGAGTAGTCGACGCGCTTGCCCAGCAAGTTCTGACGGAAACGACCGCTCTTGCCCTTGATCATGTCGGCCAGCGACTTCAGAGCACGCTTGTTAGCGCCCGTCATGGCCTTGCCGCGACGACCGTTGTCCAGCAGTGAGTCCACTGCTTCTTGCAGCATGCGCTTCTCGTTGCGCGCGATGATTTCCGGCGCTTTGAGTTCGAGCAGGCGACGCAGGCGGCTGTTGCGGTTGATGACGCGACGGTACAGGTCGTTCAGGTCGGAGGTGGCGAAGCGGCCGCCGTCCAGGGGCACGAGCGGACGCAGGTCCGGCGGCAGCACCGGCAGCACTTCGAGCACCATCCACTCCGGCTTGATGCCGGATTTCTTGAAGGCTTCGAGCACTTTGAGGCGCTTGGCGTTCTTCTTGACCTTGAGCTCGGAGCCGGTCAGGTCGCCGCGCAGGCGCTCGATCTCCATGTCGATCTCGATACCTTGCAGCAGGTCCTTGATGCCCTCGGCGCCCATCTTGGCGGTGAATTCGTCACCGTATTCCTTGACCTTGGCGTCGTAGTCGTCCTCGGTCATGATGCTGAATTTCTTCAGCGGCGTCATGCCGGGGTCGGTCACCACATAGGCTTCAAAGTACAGCACGCGCTCGATGTCGCGCAGCGTCATGTCCAGGACCAAGCCCAAACGTGACGGCAGCGACTTGAGGAACCAGATGTGGGCGCAAGGCGCGGCCAGGTCGATGTGGCCCATGCGCTCGCGACGCACCTTGGTCTGCGTGACTTCAACGCCGCACTTCTCGCAGATCACGCCGCGGTGCTTGAGGCGCTTGTACTTACCGCACAGGCATTCGTAGTCCTTGATGGGCCCGAAGATCTTGGCGCAGAACAGGCCATCACGCTCAGGCTTGAAGGTGCGGTAGTTGATGGTTTCCGGCTTCTTGACTTCACCAAAAGACCAGGAGCGGATCTTCTCGGGCGAAGCCATGCCGATCCTGATGGCATCGAAATGCTCATCCGGCGTGAATTGCTTGAACAGGTCGAGTAATGATTTCATGTGACTCTTTCCTTTTCGAATTAGGAGCGCTCGAGTTCAATGTCCAGGCCCAGGGAACGAATTTCCTTGACCAGCACGTTGAACGATTCCGGCATGCCCGCTTCAATCGCGTGCTCACCTTTGACAATGTTTTCGTAGACCTTGGTACGGCCCTGCACGTCGTCCGACTTGACGGTGAGCATTTCCTGCAGCGTGTAGGCGGCACCGTACGCTTCGAGCGCCCAGACCTCCATCTCGCCAAAACGCTGACCACCGAACTGCGCCTTGCCGCCCAGCGGCTGCTGCGTGACCAGGCTGTAGGGACCGGTCGAACGGGCGTGCATCTTGTCGTCCACCAAGTGGTGCAGCTTCAAGAAGTGCATGTAGCCCACCGTTGTGGTGCGCTCGAAGGCGTCACCGGTACGGCCGTCATACAGTTGCGCCTGGGTGCGCGTGGCCGTCAGACCCTTGGTCTTGGCCACGTCATCCGGGTAAGCCAGTTGCAGCATGGCGCGGATTTCGTCTTCCGAGGCGCCATCAAACACCGGGGTGGCAAACGGCACGCCCTGTGTCAGGTTGCCGGCCATTTCCAGTACCTGCTCGTCGCTCAGCTTGGACAGATCTTCCTTGCGGCCGGCGCCGTTGTAGATCTTCTCCAGGAAGGCGCGCAGCTCGGCCACTTTGGCTTCCGCTTGCAGCATGTCGCCGATGCGCTGGCCCAGGCCCTTGGCAGCCCAGCCCAGGTGGACTTCGAGCACCTGACCCACGTTCATGCGCGAAGGCACGCCCAGCGGGTTGAGCACGATGTCGGCAGGGGTGCCATCGGCCATGTGCGGCATGTCTTCGACCGGAACGATCTTGGACACCACACCCTTGTTACCGTGACGGCCGGCCATCTTGTCACCCGGCTGCAGACGGCGCTTGACGGCCAGGTAAACCTTGACCATCTTGAGCACGCCAGCTGGCAGCTCGTCGCCCTGCGTCAATTTCTTGCGCTTCTCTTCGAAAGCCAGGTCGAAGCTGTGACGGGTCTGTTCCAGCGAGTTCTTGATGCTCTCGAGCTGGGTCGCGACTTCGTCGTCGGCCGGGCGGATGTCGAACCAGTGGAACTTCTCGACCGAGGCCAGGTAGGCCTTGTCGATTTTGGCGCCCTTGGCCAGCTTCTGCGGGCCGCCGTTGGCGACCTTGCCGGTCAGCAGCTTCTCGATACGATCGAAAGCATCGGCTTCCACAATACGCAGCTGGTCGTTCAGGTCCAGGCGGAAGCGCTTGAGTTCGTCGTCGATGATCTGCTGGGCACGCTTGTCGCGCGTGATGCCTTCACGGGTGAAGACCTGCACGTCGATCACAGTGCCTTGCGAGCCCTGGTCCACGCGCAGCGAGGTGTCCTTCACGTCGCTGGCCTTCTCGCCGAAGATGGCGCGCAGCAGTTTTTCTTCCGGCGTCAGCGTGGTCTCGCCCTTGGGCGTGACCTTGCCCACCAGCACATCGCCGGGCTGCACTTCAGCGCCAACATAGATGATGCCGGACTCGTCCATGCGGTTGAGTTGCTGCTCGGACAGGTTCGGGATGTCGCGCGTGATTTCCTCGGCACCGAGCTTGGTGTCGCGGGCCATGACCACGAGTTCTTCGATATGGATCGAGGTGTAGCGGTCTTCGGCCACTACGCGCTCGGAGATCAGGATCGAGTCCTCGAAGTTGTAGCCGTTCCACGGCATGAAGGCGATCAGCATGTTCTGGCCAATGGCGATTTCGCCCAGGTCAGTCGAAGCGCCGTCGGCAATCACGTCACCCTTGGCCAGTTTGTCGCCCTTCTTGACGATGGGACGCTGGTGGATGTTGGTGTTCTGGTTGGAACGCTGGTACTTGATCAGGTTGTAGATGTCCACACCCACTTCGCCGGCCAGTGCCTCGTTGTCATTGACGCGAATCACGATTCGGGTGGCATCGACATAGTCGACCAAACCGCCGCGCGTTGCCGTCACCACGGTGCCGGAGTCGATCGCGGCCACGCGCTCGATACCGGTACCGACGACCGGTTTTTCCGGGCGCAGCACGGGCACGGCCTGACGCGACATGTTGGCACCCATCAAGGCGCGGTTGGCGTCGTCGTGCTCCAGGAACGGCACCAGGGAAGCCGCCACCGACACGATCTGTGCCGGCGAGACGTCCATGTACTGGATGCGCTCGGCGCCGCACAGGATGGATTCACCCTTTTCACGGGCAGACACCAGGTCACCAGTCAGCTTGCCGTCCTTGTCCAGGGTCGCATTGGCCTGGGCGATGACGTACTTGCCTTCTTCAATGGCTGACAGGTAATCGATCTCGTTGGTCACCTTGGCATCGGCGACGCGACGGTACGGCGTTTCAATGAAGCCATACTCGTTGAGGCGCGCATACAGCGCCAGCGAGTTGATCAGACCGATGTTCGGGCCTTCCGGCGTCTCGATCGGGCAGACGCGACCGTAGTGGGTCACGTGCACGTCACGCACCTCGAAGCCGGCACGCTCGCGCGTCAGACCGCCCGGGCCAAGGGCCGATACACGGCGCTTGTGGGTGATCTCGGCCAGCGGGTTGGTCTGGTCCATGAACTGCGACAGCTGCGAGGCACCGAAGAACTCTTTGAGCGCGGCGGAAATCGGCTTGCTGTTGATCAGGTCGTGCGGCATCAGCGGCTCTTGCTCGGCCTGACCCAGACGCTCTTTGACCGCCTTTTCGATGCGTGCCAGACCGGCACGGTACTGGTTCTCGGCCAGTTCACCGACGCAGCGCACGCGGCGGTTGCCCAGGTGGTCGATGTCATCGACTTCGCCACGACCATTGCGCAGGTCCACCAGGATCTTCACCACGGCCAGGATGTCTTCGTTGGTCAGCACCATGGGGCCGGTCGCCTCGGCGCGGCCCATCTTGGCGTTGAACTTCATGCGGCCGACGCGCGACAGGTCATACGTGTCGGGGTTGTAGAACAGGCGCTGGAACAGGGCCTGTACCGCGTCTTCCGTCGGCGGCTCGCCGGGACGCATCATGCGGTAGATGGCAACACGCGCTGCGAATTCGTCGGTCGTCTCGTCGGTACGCAGGGTCTGCGAAATGTAGGCGCCCTGGTCGAGTTCGTTGGTGTAGATGCACTGCAGGTCTTGCACGTTGGCCGAACGCAGCTTCTTGAGCAGCACTTCAGTCAGTTCGTCATTGGCCTTGGCGATGATCTCGCCGGTGTCAGCATCGACAATGTTGCGCGCCACCACACGGCCGACCAGGAAGTCTTCCGGCACGCTGATGTGGGTGGTGCCGGACTGCTCCAGCTCGCGGGTGTGACGGGCCGTGACGCGTTTGTCCTTGGCCACGATCACCTTGCCGCTCTTGTCGGTGATGTCGAAACGGGCCACTTCACCGCGCAGGCGCTCGGCGACGAATTCCATCTGGGCGCCACTGTCCATCAGGCGGAAGTTGTCGTTGACGAAGAAGTTCGCCAGGATGGATTCCGGGTTCAGGCCAATGGCCTTGAGCAGGATCGTGACCGGCATCTTGCGGCGACGGTCGACGCGGAAATACAGCATGTCCTTGGGGTCGAATTCGAAGTCGAGCCAGGAACCGCGGTAGGGGATGATGCGAGCCGAGAACAGCAGCTTGCCCGAGCTGTGGGTCTTGCCCTTGTCGTGCTCGAAGAACACGCCAGGCGATCGGTGCAGCTGAGACACGATCACGCGCTCGGTGCCGTTGATGATGAACGAGCCCTTGCCGGTCATGAGCGGTACTTCGCCCATGTAGACCTCTTGCTCTTTCACTTCCTTGACCACCTTGTTTTGCGGCGTCGAGGATTCGCGGTCGTAAATGATGAGCTGCACCCGGGCGCGCACGGCCGAGGCAAAGGTCAGACCACGGGTCTGGCACTCGCGCACGTCAAAGGCGGGTTTGGCCAGGTTGTATTCCAAAAACTTCATCTCGACAAAACCATTGTGCGAGACGATCGGGAAAGCGGCCTCAAAGGCAGCCTGAAGACCTTCTGGGGTGCGTTTTTTCGGGGCTGAATCAGCCTGCAGGAAAGCCGTGTAGGCATCCTTTTGCATCTGAAGCAGGTAAGGGATTTCGAGCACGCTGTCGCGGCTGCCGAAACTTTTGCGAATCCGCTTGCGTTCGGTATATGTGTAAGCCATGAGATCTCCGGGCAAAGACTGAGGAATCCTGGGGGTCCTAGGCGACTGACGTGTTGAGGAATTCATCCAACTCTCAACACTTCTTGGTGATTGGCCACTACCAACCATTGGCGGACGGTTGCGCATTGCACGCAACCCGAACCAAGGCATCTTCTGCAGTCGGGGTCAGAAGACACTAAAAAACAGCGTTGGCAACGCTACTTTTTAGTGTGCTCTTCAAGCACCAAAGGCTGGGGGCCCAGCAAGAGCACCCCAGCCTCAGAACAAAGATCGAATTACTTGAGTTCGACCTTGGCGCCGGCTTCTTCCAGCTTCTTCTTGGCGGCTTCGGCGTCAGCCTTGGCCAAGCCTTCCTTGACAGCCTTGGGAGCGCCGTCAACCAGGTCCTTGGCTTCTTTCAGGCCCAGACCGGTGATTTCGCGCACGGCCTTGATGACCGACACCTTGTTGGCGCCGGCTTCCAGCAGCACAACATTGAACTCGGTCTTCTCTTCAGCAGCAGCAGCGGCACCGCCACCAGCAGCAGCGGGAGCGGCCATGGCGGCAGCGCTCACACCAAACTTCTCTTCGATGGCTTTCACCAGCTCGTTGAGTTCCATGACCGTCATGCTGTCGAGCGCGGTCAAAAATGCGTCTTTATCGAATGCCATTTTTAATTTCCTAACAATTGGTTAACAGGGTTGCAGCGCTTTATGCAGCAGCAACTTCGCCTTCGCCTTTTTTGGCCGCCAGGGCGCCCAGCACCACGGCGGTGCGGGAGATCGGCGACATCAACAAGCCACACAGCTGAGCCAGCAAAACTTCCTTGGAAGGGATGCTTGCGAGCTGCTTGACGCCGTTCACGTCCAGGGCTTTGCCTGCGAATGCACCACCACGGATCACCAACTTGTCGTTGGTTTTCGCGAAGTCAGCCACCACTTTTGCAGCGGCAACAGCATCAACAGAGAAGCCATAGATCAGCGGACCGGTCATCTGGTCGGCCACAACCTCAAACGAGCTACCAGCGACAGCACGGCGGGCCAGGGTGTTTTTCAACACACTCAGGCTCACACCAGTGCTGCGTGCAGTAGCGCGCAGTTTGGTCATGTCTGCGACCGTGATGCCACGGTATTCCGCTATCACGAGCGTTTGAGCTTTAGCGGCGAGGTCGGTCACTTCGGTGATGACCGCTTCCTTCTCACTGCGATTCAGACTCAAGGTCTACTCCTTCAAAATGTACCTTTGGGACAATCCCTGGGGCACGCCTCATTGCAGCGACCAACTGTTTACGGAACTCATTCCATCTGCAGCGGGATCGCCATCTGCGTTGGCCGAACCCCGGGACGAACCCAGAGTCACTGATTAAGTGCAGACAACCTGCACACCAACGGTCTTGGATGACCCGCCCTGGCCTTGCGACCGAGACGACCCACCACTCTAGGCAAGCCTTGCGGCCCGCCTAAATTCTTCTTGCGATTACGCCGAGATGGTCTGGGTGTCCACGCGAACACCAATACCCATCGTCGAAGAAACCGCCACTTTGCGCAAATACACACCCTTGCTCGTGGCCGGCTTGGCCTTGTTCAGGGCTTCCACCAAAGCAGCCAGGTTGCCCTGCAGCTTGGCGGCGTCGAACGAGCGACGACCGATAGTGGAGTGCACGATACCAGCCTTGTCAACACGGAACTGCACCTGACCCGCCTTGGCATTTTTCACAGCCGTGGCCACATCGGGCGTCACCGTGCCGACCTTCGGGTTCGGCATCAGGCCACGCGGGCCCAGGATCTGGCCCAGCGTACCCACAACGCGCATGGCGTCAGGGGCTGCAATCACGATGTCAAACGGCATATCGCCGGCTTTGACCATGGCAGCCAGGTCATCCATACCCACCACGTCAGCACCAGCGGCGCGGGCTTCATCAGCCTTGGCACCCTGGGCGAACACGGCCACGCGCTTGGTCTTGCCGGTGCCGTTGGGCAGCACGACGGCGCCACGCACCACCTGGTCAGATTTCTTGGCATCAATGCCGAGCTGCACGGCCACGTCGATGGACTCATCGAACTTGGCGTTGGCGCATTCCTGCACCAGGCTCAGGGCTTCAGACAGCGGGTACAGCTTGTTGCTGTCAACCTTGCCCTGGAAGGCTTTTTGTTTCTTGGTGAGCTTGGTCATTTACACGCCCTCCACATTCACGCCCATGGAACGGGCAGAACCAGCGATGGTACGAACCGCAGCGTCCAGATCGGCAGCGGTCATGTCTTTCATCTTGGTTTTGGCGATTTCTTCCAGCTGGGCACGGGTTATCTTGCCGACCTTGTCCTTCAGCGGATTGGCCGAACCCTTGTCCAGCTTGATGGCCTTCTTGATCAGGACCGTCGCGGGCGGGGTCTTGATGATGAAGGTGAAACTCTTGTCCGCGAAGGCGGTAATCACCACCGGCAGCGGCAGACCAGGCTCGACGCCCTGGGTCTGGGCGTTGAACGCCTTGCAGAATTCCATGATGTTCAAACCGCGCTGGCCCAATGCGGGACCAATCGGCGGCGACGGATTGGCTTTACCTGCTGGCACTTGCAGCTTGATAAAACCGACGATTTTTTTCGCCATGCTTTTCTCCTTGCGGGTCATAACGCCTTGGCAATGTGCCGCGGCTCCCCGGGGTTAACGACTCACTTCCAACATTCGCGCCGAGTCGAAAAACGCGAACTATCCAGTTGAGGCCAAAAGCCTCAAACCATCAAGTCTTCTCGACTTGCGAGAACTCCAACTCCACCGGCGTCGAACGACCAAAGATCGTGACGGCCACGCGCAGTTTGTTTTTCTCGTAGTTAACCTCTTCCACCGAGCCATTGAAGTCGGTGAACGGACCATCCTTGACGCGAACAAACTCACCCACCACGAACTCCACCTTGTGGCGCGGCTTGTCGGAGCCTTCTTGCATCTGGCTGACAATCTTCATGACCTCTTCTTCAGAGATCGGGGCCGGGCGATTCTTCGCGCCACCCACAAAACCCGTCACCTTGTTGGTGTGCTTCACCAGGTGCCAGGTGTCGTCGTCCATGATCATCTCGACCAAGACGTAACCCGGGAAAAATTTCCGCTCGGTGGTACGCTTCTGGCCGTTCTTGATCTCAACCACTTCCTCCATCGGAACCAGGATGCGACCAAATTTGTCCTGCATGCCAGCACGGTTGATGCGCTCAAGGATGTTGCGCTCAACCGCTTTTTCCATGCCCGAATAGGCATGAACCACGTACCAGCGCAGGTCTGGGTTGGCCGGCTTGGCCGCCAACTTCTGGGAGGCAGTTTCTACAACATCAGTCATTATTTCTTCCACCCCAGAATCAAGTCGTAAAACAGCCACTCGAGCGTCTTGTCGGTCAACCAGAGGAACAAGGCCATGATGACGACGAAGCCAAACACATAGGCGGTCATCTGAACAGCCTCCTTGCGCGCCGGCCAGACCACCTTCTTGACCTCGCGCACGGCATCACGCCCGAAAGCAGACAGCTCGCGCCCCGACTCGGAGGCAAAAAACACCACGACCGCCGCAACCAACCCAGCCAGCAGAGCAGCCCACTGAGCCAACTGCCCCTGCTTACCCAGCAGATAAAAGGCCGCCAACGCCGCGACCACCAAAATCACCGCAATGGCGAGTTTGGCCTTGTCACCACCGGTATTGACCGTTTCAACCTGTGAAGTCGCCATGTTTTTCCTAATTTCCGCGCGTTTTTATCTCAATCAACACCAGCACCCCTGAGACGCTGAAGCCCGCCATTGATGTGGCGGGCTTTTGAATCCATCCTGACATCAGGTCAGGTGGCAGGGGCAGTAGGAATCGAACCTACAACCTTCGGTTTTGGAGACCGACGCTCTGCCAATTGAGCTATACCCCTAAAAAACCATTACGCAATGATCTTGGCAACCACGCCAGCGCCCACGGTACGGCCGCCTTCGCGAATAGCGAAACGCAGACCTTCTTCCATGGCGATGGGAGCAATCAGCTTGACCGTGATCGACACGTTGTCGCCAGGCATCACCATTTCCTTGCCTTCAGGCAACTCGATGGCACCGGTCACGTCCGTGGTACGGAAGTAGAACTGGGGCCGGTAGTTGTTGAAGAACGGGGTGTGGCGACCACCTTCGTCTTTGCTCAGCACGTAGATTTCGCCGGTGAAGTGAGTGTGGGGCTTGATGGAGCCGGGCTTGCACAGCACTTGGCCGCGCTCAACCTCTTCACGCTTAGTGCCGCGCAGCAGGATACCGACGTTGTCGCCAGCTTGACCCTGGTCGAGCAGCTTGCGGAACATTTCCACACCGGTGCAGGTGGTCTTGAGGGTGGGCTTGATACCGACGATTTCGATTTCTTCGCCGACCTTGATGATGCCGCGCTCAACGCGACCGGTCACCACGGTACCACGACCGGAGATGGAGAACACATCTTCCACCGGCATCAGGAAGGCACCGTCCACTGCGCGCTCAGGCAGGGGGATGTAGGTGTCCAGGGCATCAGCCAGCTTCATGATGGCCTCTTCACCCAAGGGACCCTTGTCGCCTTCCAGCGCCAGTTTGGCCGAGCCATGGATGATGGGGGTCTTGTCGCCCGGGAAATCGTATTTGTCGAGCAGCTCGCGCACTTCCATTTCAACGAGTTCGAGCAGCTCGGCGTCGTCGACCATGTCGCACTTGTTCAGGAACACGATGATGTAAGGCACGCCAACCTGACGGGCCAGCAGGATGTGCTCGCGGGTCTGGGGCATGGGGCCGTCAGCAGCGGACACAACCAGAATGGCGCCGTCCATCTGGGCCGCACCGGTAATCATGTTCTTGACGTAGTCGGCGTGACCAGGACAGTCAACGTGAGCGTAGTGGCGATTGGCCGTTTCGTACTCGACGTGGGCGGTGTTGATGGTGATGCCGCGGGCTTTTTCTTCCGGCGCCGCATCAATCTGGTCGTAGGCCTTGGCTTCACCACCGAACTTGGTGGACAGCACGGTCGCAATGGCCGCGGTCAAGGTGGTTTTGCCATGGTCCACGTGACCAATGGTGCCGACGTTGACGTGCGGCTTGGTACGTTCAAATTTCTCTTTTCCCATTTTCAAATCTCCAAAAGGAAGCGAAAAGCAACTATTTCAAATTACCACAGCACGTCAGCCAACAGCCACGCACCAGAAACTGGTGCCCTTTGCGGGAATCGGACCCGCGACCTCTCCCTTACCAAGGGAGTGCTCTACCACTGAGCCAAAAGGGCAAATTCTTTCACCACAACAACAAATCAACTGTGGAGCGGGGTAGGAGAATCGAACTCCTCGCTTTAGCTTGGAAGGCTAAGGTATTACCACTATACGAACCCCGCGCAAACCTGCCTAACAAGCATTCACGGCAGTTGGCTCACTTCCAACGCTCCTGACAATCAACTTATCACTGGTGGAGAGGGCTGGATTCGAACCAGCGTACTCGTAAGAGGGCAGATTTACAGTCTGCTGCCATTAACCACTCGGCCACCTCTCCAATAGGTGAGCCTTTGATTATGCCACGAAAAATTGGCTTTGCGAAACAGCTAGGCAATCCAAGCTACCAAGCAATGGGTTTACAGCCATGTTGTTGCAAAAACGCATTGGCCTGCGCGAAATGCCCACAACCCAGAAAAGGCTGCGGCGGTCGCAGTGCAGACAAAGGCGAGGGGTGATTGGCCTGCAGCACCAGATGCCGGCCACACCCCGCCTGCACCACCATCTGCCCCAATTTTTGGGCATGGGCGCCCCACAGCATGAACACCACGGGCTGAGCCCCATCCAATACCGCGCGGATGACAGCATCAGTGAGCACTTCCCAACCCCGACCCGCATGACTGGCTGGCTGGCCGTCCTCCACCGTCAGGCAGGTGTTGAGCAGCAATACGCCCTGCTGCGCCCAGTGCACCAGCGAACCATTCGCCGGCAGGGTTTGGGGCGGCGCAGCGGGATCAGCGGCCGCCGCTTCACGGGCCAGCTCCTTGAAGATATTGCGCAGCGAGGGCGGCGGCTTGATGCCGGATGCGACGGAAAACGCCAGACCTTCGGCCTGACCTGGCCCATGGTAGGGGTCTTGCCCGACGATAACGACCTTGACACCGGCCAATGGCGTCAACGCCAAGGCATGAAAAGGTCGGGGCGGGTAGATCGTTGCCCCCGCAGCCAGCCGTGACGACAGGAAATCGCCCAGTTGTGTGGCCGGCTCGCTGAGCAGGAAACGCGTCACCGTCGGCTGCCAGTCGGGCGCCACCGGCCATTGCGCCGGTTGCCAGTTCGTCAGGCACGGCGCAGCAACCGCCGAGGCCGGCTCAGCATCGAAGGGCAACGCCACTTGCACGTCCAAGCGCCTGCCCACCTCAGGCAAACAACTCGGCCAGTGCCACCCCCGGATCGGATGCGCGCATGAAGGCCTCGCCCACCAGGAAGGCATTAACACCGGCCGCACGCATGCGCAGCACATCGTCGCGACCGAGGATGCCGCTCTCCGTCACCAGCAGGCGATCCGCCGGAACCTCTTGGCGCAGGGCCAGCGTGGTCTCCAGCGACACCTCGAAAGTGCGCAGGTTGCGGTTGTTGATACCCACCAGCGGGGTCTTGAGCTTGAGGGCGCGCGCCAACTCGGCGCCATCATGGACTTCAACCAGCACGGCCATATCCAGACTGTGCGCAATCGCCTCCAGCTCCGCCATCTGCGCATCTTCCAGACAGGCGGCGATCAACAGAATGCAGTCCGCTCCCATGGCACGCGATTCGTAAATTTGATACGGGTCGACCATGAAATCCTTGCGCAGCACCGGCAGATCGCAAGAAGCGCGTGCCTGCTTGAGGTAGTCCGGCTCACCCTGAAAGAACTGGCGATCGGTCAACACCGACAGGCAGGCCGCACCATGCTCGGCATAGCTCTGCGCGATATCGGCCGGCTCGAAATCGGCACGCAACACGCCTTTGCTGGGGCTGGCCTTCTTGATCTCGGCGATCACCGCCGCCTTGCCATCCCCGATCTTGGCGCGCATGGCGCCGACGAAGTCCCGCGTCAGCACGCGCGACTCGGCATCGGCACGCATGACGGCCAGGGATTTGCGCTTGACAGCCGCTGCGATCTCTTCGCGCTTGACGGCCACAATCTGGTTGAGAATGTCACTCATGGTTGGGGGACTCTTGTGAGCCGTTTTTCAAAATTTTGACGAATAAGCGGTGCATTACCAGGCCTGCCACAAGGAACAGGACCGAGACGCCCAGCGCAATCCAGGTCCCGGGGTCTTGCCACATCTCAGGCGGCCTGCCCCAGGGCTTTGGAAATTTCAACCAGTTGCTGGACCTTGGCCTTGGCCGCACCGGAGGCCAGCACACCACGCGCACGCTCGATGCCCTCGGCCATGGTGCCACAGACATTGGCAGCATACAGTGCCACACCGGCGTTGAGCGCCACGATGTCGCGCGCCGCGCCGGGCTGGTTGTCCAGCACGCCCAGCAGCATGGCACGGGACTCTTCCGGCGTCTCGACCTTGATGGCGCGCGTGCTGGCCATGGTCAGGCCGAAATCCTCGGGATGGATTTCGTATTCGGTGACCTCGCCGTACTTGAGTTCACCCACCAGGGTGGACGCACCCAGTGACACTTCGTCCATGCCGTCCTTGCCGTAAACCACCAGCGCATGCTCGGCGCCCAGGCGCTGCAAGGCGCGCACCTGGATGCCGACCAAATCGGGGTGGAACACGCCCATCAGGATGTTGGGGGCGCCCGCCGGGTTGGTCAGCGGCCCCAGGATGTTGAAGATGGTCTTGATGCCGAGTTCGCGGCGCACCGGCGCCACGTTCTTCATGGCCGGGTGGTGGTTGGGTGCGAACATGAACCCCACGCCAACCTGCGCCACACACTGCGCAATGGCTTCGGGCGAGAGGTTGATGTTGATACCCAGCGCCTCCATCACATCGGCGCTGCCGCTCTTGCTGCTGACACTGCGCCCGCCGTGCTTGCTGACCTTGGCGCCCGCGGCGGCGGCCACGAACATGGCGCAGGTGGAAATGTTGAAGGTGTGCGAGCCGTCGCCACCGGTGCCGACAATGTCCACCAGATGCGTCTTGTCCGCCACGTTGACCTTGGTGGAGAACTCGCGCATCACCTTGGCCGCCGCGGTGATTTCACCAATGGTTTCCTTCTTGACGCGCAGGCCCGTAATGAGCGCGGCCATCAGCACCGGCGACATCTCGCCCCCCATGATGAGGCGCATGATATGCAGCATCTCGTCGTGAAAGATCTCGCGGTGCTCGATCACCCGCTGCAAGGCCTGCTGCGGCGTCATTTGATGGGATTGAGACATGGTCGCGTCCTTAGGCTTGCTGCAGGAAATTCTTCAGCATGGCGTGGCCATGCTCGGTCAGGATGGATTCGGGGTGAAACTGCACCCCTTCGATGGCCAGCGTCTTGTGCTTCACGCCCATGATCTCGCCGTCCTCGGTCCAGGCTGTGACCTTGAGCTCGGGCGGGCAACTGGCGCGCTCGATTGCCAGCGAGTGATAACGGTTGACCGTGAACTGCCTGGGCAGGCCGGCGAACACGCCTTCCTGCGTGGTGGTGATGACGCTGGTTTTGCCGTGCATGAGTTGCTGCGCACGCACGATCTTGCCGCCGAAAGCCGCGCCAATGCTCTGGTGGCCCAGGCACACGCCCAGGATCGGCAGCTTGCCGGCAAAGTAGCGGATCGCCGCCACCGAGATGCCGGCCTCGGCTGGCGAACACGGGCCGGGCGAGATCACCAACCGGTCCAGCTGCCCGGCCTTCAGCTTCGCGTCGATCTCGTCAACCGTGATTTCGTCGTTGCGGTGCACCTCAACCTCGGCACCGAGTTCGCCAAAGTACTGCACCAGGTTGTAGGTGAACGAGTCGTAGTTGTCCACCATGAGGAGTTTGATCTGCTTGCTCATGATGTTCACTCCAGTCCCTGTTCCACCAGCTCGCTGGCCCGAATCAAGGCGCGCGCCTTGTGCTCGGTCTCGCGCCACTCCATCTCGGGCACCGAGTCAGCCACGACGCCGGCGGCCGCCTGCACGTAGAGCGTATCGTTCTTGATGATGCCGGTACGGATCGCAATCGCCACGTCCATGTCACCGGCGTAACTCAGATAGCCGCAAGCACCGCCGTACAGGCCGCGCTTGCTGGGCTCCAGCTGATCGATCAACTCCATCGCATGCACCTTGGGCGCGCCGGTGAGCGTGCCGGCCGGGAAAGTCGCCTTGAGCACATCCATGGAGGTCATGCCCTCATTGAGCAGGCCCTCGACATTGCTGACGATATGCATCACATGGCTGTAACGCTCCACCACAAAGGCTTCCGTCACCTTGACGCTGCCGGTCTGGGCAATGCGGCCGATGTCATTGCGCGCCAGGTCAATCAGCATGACGTGCTCGGCACGCTCCTTCGGGTCGTTGATCAGCTCCACCTCGGCCGCCTTGTCGAGCTCGGGTGTGGCACCGCGTGGGCGGGTACCGGCCAACGGACGGATGGTCACCTTCTGCCCTTCGGGCGTCTGCTCCTGGCGCACCAGAATTTCCGGCGAGGCCCCGACCACATGGAAGTCGCCGAAATCGTAGTAGTACATGTAGGGCGAGGGATTGAGCGAACGCAGCGCGCGGTACAGTGACAGCGGCGACTCGGTATAGCGCTTCTTGAGGCGCTGGCCGACCTGCACCTGCATGAAGTCACCGGCGGCGATCATCTCCTTGGCGCGCTCCACCGCCGCGATGTAGTCGTCCTTGGCAAACTCGCGCACCACCTCATGCGTCCTGGTCGGCTTGACCTGCGGCGCCAGCACCGGCGCGTTCAGCCGCTCGCGCAGCTCGCCCAGGCGCGCCTGCGCACGGGCATAGGCCTGCGCCTCGCCCGGGTCAGCGTAGACCATCAGGTAGAGCTTGCCTGACAGGTTGTCGATGACGGCCAGCTCTTCGCACTGCAGCAGCAGGATATCGGGGCAGCCCAGCGTGTCCAGCGGGCAGGAGCGCACCAGCTTCTTCTCAATATGGCGCACAGTGTCATAGCCAAAATAGCCGGCCAGACCGCCGCAAAAGCGCGGCAGGCCGGGCTGCAAGGCGACCTTGAAGCGCTGGTGGTACAAGGCGATGAACTCCAGCGGATTAAGGCGCGAAGTCTCTACCACCGCACCATCGGTCACCACTTCGGTCACGGCATCGGCACCGAAGCCGCGCGAGCGTACCAGCGTGCGTGCCGGCAGGCCAATGAAGCTGTAGCGCCCGAAGCGTTCGCCGCCAACCACGGACTCCAGCAGGAAGGTGTTCTTGCCACCGGACTGGGTATGGGCCAGCTTCAGGTAAAGCGACAGCGGCGTTTCCAGATCGGCAAAGGCCTGCGCCATCAAGGGAATGCGGTTGTAGCCCTGGCGGGCCAGGTCGTTGAATTCAGATTCAGTCATCACAGGAAAACCTCCAGTTTTGCGCGTGGTCTTGGACCTCGGCAAGGGCGCAATGGGCCCAATTCATTCACATCAGGAACCTCGGGGGCCGAGGTGGGAAACGGGTCGGCCGCTCAGGGCGACTCGCTCGTCTCAGGCGTGCGCCAAGGCGCGTGCAGTCTGCGACCGGCGCCAAGGCCAGGCTCCCCGGTCGCTGCAACCTGTGATGAAGATTCGGTGAATGAACATGGCCAAAGTGTAGCAAAGTGTCCTCATGCGGTTTCACCCGAGCCACCAGCCCGGCCTGGGCCGCATCAGCCCGATGATCCTGGCACGCCCTGTTGGAATTGGCCGCTGTGCGGCGGCTGGCCACCCCGCCACCAACGAGCAATGGTTGCCACTCCCGGACCACGGCCACCGCGGCCTGCTCGAGGCCATCACGACCTTACCGCATGGCAACAACGGCTCCCGGCTGTTCAGGCCTCGGCGTACCTTGACACGATCCACGCCTCCAGCGCCTCGGCTTTGAGCGGCGGGCTGTAGAAATACCCCTGCCCTTTGCCGCAACCGAGCACCCGCAACAGCTCATCCTGTTGCGCCGTCTCGATGCCCTCGGCCACTGTCGCCAGGCCCAGTGTCTGCGCCATGCGAATGGTGGCCTCGATCATGACGCGGTGGTAGTCGCTGTTCAAGGCCTGGCTGACAAAGGAACGGTCAATCTTGACGATATTGACCGGCAATTCATGCAAGCACGACAGCGATGAATAACCGGTGCCAAAGTCGTCCAGCGAGAGCGCCACGCCCAGCGCGCGAATGGCGCGCAGTGTGCTCTGCACCGTGCTGTCCTGCGCCGCCAGACTCTCCGTCACCTCCAGAATCAATTGGTCGGCGGCCATGCCGGTGGCAAACAGCACATCGAACAGATTGGCCACCAAGCCCGGCTGGCGCAACTGGGCACGGGACAGATTCACGGAAATCGTCGGCGGCGCCCGCTCCCCCAGCTCAAGCTGCCAGCGCGCAAACTGTTCGCAGGCGGTGTTCAGGACAAACAGCCCCAGCTCCTCAATCAGCCCGCAGGTTTCCGCCATCGGAATGAAGTCCAAGGGCGACACCGCGCCGCGTTGCGGATGCTGCCAGCGCACCAAGGCCTCCAAGCTTGCCAGCCGGCCATTGGCCATGTTGACCAAGGGCTGGTACGCCACCGACAACTCGCCGTTTTTCAGCGCCTGCCGCAGGTCGTTTTCCAGCGCCACATCGTCGCGCAGCCGCTTGCGCATGGACGGCTCGAACATCACATAACGGCCCCGCCCTTCACGCTTGGCCTCATACATCGCAATGTCCGCGTCGCGCAACACACTATCAGGGTCAGCCGCCATGTGCTCGGACGTCACCACACCGATGCTGACCGATGAGCTCACTCGGTGGGCGCCGATCTGGTACGGTTCGGCCAGCACATCGAGCAATCGCGAAGCCACCACCTGCGCATCCAGATCACCCCGGATGTCATCCAGCAACACCACAAACTCATCGCCGCCCAGACGGGCCGCCATTTGGCTGAAGTGGCTGGCTTGGACAAAGGCATCCCCGGGGCGCAGGCTGTCTTGCAGGCGCTGCGCGATCAGTCGCAGCAAGTCATCGCCGACCGCATGACCCAAGGTGTCATTGACCTGCTTGAAGCGGTCGAAATCCATGAACAAGACGGCGAAGTGATAGCCCGGCTCCTGACGTGAGCGCAAGAGGCAACTCAGGATGCGGTTGAGCACTTCACCCCGGTTGGGCAAGGCGGTCAGGTGATCGGTGCGCGCCGCCTGACGCAACTGCTCTTCCATCTCTTTTTGCGCATTGATGTCATAGCAAATACCCGCCATGCGCACCGCGCGCCCCTCGGCATTGCGCGCCACCACCGTGCCGCTGTACATGGTCCAGGTCCAGTGCCCCGTGAGGCCGTGCCGGATACGGACCTCCCAATGCAAGGGATGGTGCGAATCCTTGAGATTGGTCTGGATCGCCCAGAGCCAGCCTTTCAGGTCATCGGGGTGGATGAGCGAGTTCCAGTCAGACACCGTCATGCCGAAGCCGCCGCGTTCATAACCGTACAAATTCAGCAAACGGTCGTTGCATGTCATCGCACCCGTCGTCACATCCCACTGCCAGATGCCCAACGAGGCGCCTTCCGTGGCCAGTGCCAGCAGCTGCTGCTGGGCGCGCTGGTCTGTCACATCGACGGTACACGACACGACGCCCGTCATCACCCCGGCCGAATCCCGCAAGGGCTCGGTATTGACCATCAGCCAGCGCAAATCGCCATCGGGCGCGACCAGACCAATCAATTCACCGCGCAAGCCCTGGCCGGTGCGCAGGGTTCGGATGGAAGGACGCTCGCTGACCGGGTACGGCGTCAAATCGTCATGCACCGCAATGCCTTCACGGGCCAGCCCCGCCCGCCCCAGAAGCTCCTGCCGCTTCAGCCCCAGCATCTGGGTCGCCGCCACATTGCACTCAATCACTTCGCCATTGGCCGCCTGCAGCACCACGCCGACCGGCAAGGCATCCAGCAAGGACTTCATTTTCAGTTGCTGGTTGACGCGCTCCGTGATGTCGCTGGCCACGATGGTGAAACCGGCGAGCATCCCATGGACATCAAAAATGGGCTGGTAATCCACATCCAGCCAGAGGTCCCGCCCATCCCCGGAACGGGTATGGATTTCCTGCCGCACCCCGTGCCCACGATCCAGTTCCTCACGCAAACGGACCATTTCATGGGGGTCGTTGTATTCGCCAGAAAGCAGGCCCGGATGCTTGCCCACCAACTGCGCCAACGTACCGCCACGCCCCTGGAGAAAAGCCAGATTGGCCCAGAGCACGCGGCGCTGCGCATCCAGTACCGCCACCCAGTTGCTGGTCCGCTCAGCCACCAGCGCCAGCCGCTTGAGCTCCTGCGACTGGGTGTACAGCGTCTGGTATTGGCGCTTGACAAAGCGCGCCAGGGGTTCGGCCACCCCGATGGTCAAGCCCAACAACAGGGACACCATCACCAGCACGGACCACTCGATGTGATTGATCGCGTTGCGCGCCCGTTGCTGCGCGGCCAGTTGCACCTGCTCGACCAGCGCCTGCGTGGTCAGCAGTGAACGCTCCACCTCATCCTGCAAGGCCTGGATTGTGGTCAGCGCACGCTTCGAATCGGTGCGATCGCCGGGCGCCAGCAGCAGCTGGGCCTGGTACCAGAGTCGCGCCCGACCATCCTGCCATTCAAAAACCGCGCGCCGCAAGACTTCAGAAGCATCCGCGCCCCAGACACCTTGCTGCAGCAGCAACTCATCTAGCCGTGGCGCCTGCTCCTGCGACTGATGGAGTGTTTCGCCCAAGGCATTGCGGCGCTCTTCTTGCGGGCCATCCGCTACCGCCAGCAAGGCCGCCAGCATGCCCATGCGCTGCGCCAGCGTGCTCTGGCCCGCGGCGAAGCGGATGACCTCGGCATCGGCCAGACGCACCGCCTCGGATTTTTCGATCTGCCAGGCCCCCCAGGCCGAGACAAGCCCGACCATGAACAGCACCAAATACATCGACAGCCGCACCCGCCGATGCACCGGGGCATTCGGCGTGTCGGGCGTTTCCATCAACCCCAGCCAGCTGATGGTGCGCCTCAAGGCCTGTTTCACAGAGCGCTCGCCATGCTTTGGGATGTCTTCCTGTTTCGGGGTCATGTTCAAGCGATGATCCTACCGCAGGCCAGACCGGCTCTGTCTCGCCCCCACCCCCCTGGCCAGCTCGCTTCAGGCCAGCGCATGACGCATGGCATCGATCACGGTCTTGTAGTCGGGCTGACCGAAAATGGCGCTGCCAGCGACAAAGGTATCGGCGCCGGCATCAGCCACGCGGCGGATGTTGTCGACCTTGATGCCACCGTCGACCTCCAGCCGGATGTCCTTGCCGCAGGCCTCGATGCGGCGGCGCACGTCTTCGGTCTTGCGCAACGCCGAGTCGATGAAACTCTGGCCGCCAAAACCCGGGTTAACGCTCATGATGAGAATCAGGTCGATGTCCTCGATCACCCAGTCCAGCACATCGAGCGGCTGCGCCGGGTTGAACACCAGGCCGGCTTGGCAACCCTTGGCCTTGATGGCCTGGATACTGCGGTGCACATGCCCGGAGGCGTCGGGATGGAAGCTGATCAGGTCGGCCCCGGCGTCGGCAAAGGCCGCCGCCAGCGCATCCACCGGCTGAATCATCAGGTGCACGTCGATCGGCACCGGCGTGCCATCGGATTTCTTGGCATGCGGCTTCAAAGCCTGGCACACCATGGGACCAAAGGTCAGGTTGGGCACGTAATGGTTGTCCATCACGTCAAAGTGGATCCAGTCGGCGCCAGCGGCAATGACGCTGCGCACTTCTTCGCCCAGGCGGGCAAAGTCGGCCGACAGGATTGAAGGGGCAATACGGAAGGTTTTGGGCATGATAGGCATTTTCGCAGGTACGATCAAAGAATATATGGCCAAGTATCAGATTCTTGTCGAAGTCCAGCCCCGCTATCTGCCGGAGCAATCCTCCCCGGAGCAGGGCCTTTTCTCTTTTGCCTATACGGTCACCATCACCAACACCGGTGAAGTGGCAGCACAGCTGATCTCGCGTACCTGGAACGTCAATGATGCCAGCGGCCACACCGAGAAGGTGCGCGGCCTGGGCGTGATTGGCCAGCAGCCGCTGCTGCAGCCCGGCGAAACCTTCGAATACACCAGCGGCACCCGCCTGCGCACCCCCACCGGCACCATGCACGGCAGCTACTTCTTCGTGGCCGAGGACGGCGAGCGCTTCGACACCGACATCCCGATGTTCGTGCTCGACGCGCTGAGTGCCGGCGGCGGCACACGCACCCTGCACTGAGCCCCCTGCGCCCGCCCGCCATGCGCGACCTGCCCAGCCTGTTGGACTCACTCGACCCCGAAGCGTCACTGGTTGAGCGTCACCTCTGGCTGGTGGCGCTGCTTGACTGGATCCGCGGCAACGGCAGCGATGTTCCGACCGCGATAGCCCGGGTACATCTGTTGCTCGACCTGGTGGAAGACCGGCCAGCACTGCGGTCACGCGTGCAGGCCTGGTGGCAGGCCCTGCTCGGTGCGGTGGATGGCACCACCCTGCTGGCCGACCACGGCTTCGCCCAGCGCCCGGTGTTCCTCAGCGAGTTTTTCAACCGGCTGCTGCGCAAGATCCTGCCGGCCACGCCCCAAACGCGCGATTCGTCCGAACTTTTTTCCTTGCTGTTCCCGCACGCCTTCGACGCCGAGTGGCTGGCCCTGCTGGATGAAGAGACGACCCGGCGTCTGGCCGAGTTGTTAGGCCCGACAGCCAGCACGGCGCCCACGCCCTGGCAGCTGGCATTGGAAGAAGCCATCACCTACTGCGTCAGCCAGATCCGCGCGATCGGCTTTGCACCCGAATTGCGCCTGCGCATGAGCCCGGCCACCCTCGAAGCCCGCGCCTTTCATACCCTGGCCGCCGATTTCGACGTGGTGCATCAGGCCCTGCAGCAGACACCGCCGGACGAGGCCACCCTGGCGTGCGCCGTGCAGCACTTCAAGGAACGGCTGGATGCCTGCCGCCATGCGGCGGCCAGCGTCTACCCCCATCTGGACGAGCACGGCATCTCGGTCGACATGGTGTTTCGCCTGCGCCAGTTGCGCGAGCGTGTACTGCGGGTGCGCGAACTGCTGGACTGTCTGCTCTCGCCCACACCCGCCCACAGCGCGGCCCAATTGCTGGCGCGCCTGGTCCAGATCGGCCAGCAAAGCCGCAGCCTGCGCGCCTTGATCGCCAGCAACTCCTCGCTACTGGCCGCCAAGGTGACCGACCGCAGCGCCGAAACCGGCGAGCACTACATCACGCGCAACCGAGCCGAGTACCGCGACATGCTGCGCAAGGCCGCTGGCGGCGGGGCGGTGATGTCGCTCACCACGCTGCTGAAATTCGGGCTGCTGTCGCTCGGCCTGTCGGCCTTCTGGCTCGGTTTCTTTGCCGGCATGAACTACGCACTGAGTTTTGTGCTGGTCCAGTTGCTGCACTGGACCGTGGCCACCAAGCAGCCGGCCATGACCGCCCCCGCCATGGCCGCCAAACTCAAGGATCTCGGCGCACCCGACGCCGTCGAACAGTTCGTTGATGAAGTCACCCATCTGGTGCGCTCGCAAGTAGCCGCCGTGGTCGGCAATCTGGCGCTGGTGGTACCTTGCGTGCTGCTGCTCTGTGGCACCTGGTTCCTGGCCTTCGACCGACCGGCGATCAGCCCGAAGGAGGCCGCCCATGTGCTGCATTCGCTCACGCTGCTGGGCCCGACGGCCCTGTTTGCCGTCTTCACCGGCGTGCTGCTGTTCGCCTCCAGCATTGTGGCCGGCTGGGCCGAGAACTGGTTCGTGCTGCACCGGCTCGACTCGGCCCTGCGCTACAACCCACGCATCACGACCGTGCTGGGCAAGACACGCGCAGCGCGCTGGGCCAGCTTCCTGCGCGACAACATCTCGGGCCTGGCCGCCAACATCTCGCTGGGCCTGATGCTGGGTCTGATTCCGGCCTTTGCCAGCTTCTTCGGCCTCGGGCTGGAGGTGCGGCACGTCACCCTGTCCACCGGCCAACTGGCTGCCGCCAGCGCCACCCTCGGCCCTGCGGTATTCACCACGGCGGCCTTCTGGTGGTGCCTGGCCGCAGTGCTGGTGACCGGTCTGCTCAATGTGGCGGTAAGTTTTTATTTCGCCCTGCGGCTCGCCTTGCGCGCCCACAATGTCAGCGGCCTTGACCGCGCGCGCATCCGTGCCGCCATCTGGGCGCGGGCCCAGTTGGCGCCATTGAGCTTTTTCTGGCCAGCCCGCGAAACGGCTAACGCGGAGGAGCTGCCGGGTGGGTGAATTCGACCTGATTGAACGCTTTTTCAAGCGGCCGGTCCGCCAGGCAGTGCTAGGCGTGGGCGACGACTGCGCCCTGCTGCAACCCAAGCCCGGCACGCAGATGGCCATCTCCTGCGACATGCTGGTCGAGGGCCGGCATTTCTTTGCCGACGTCAATCCTTTCACGCTCGGCCACAAGGCCCTGGCCGTCAACTTGAGTGACCTGGCGGCCTGCGGCGCCAAACCGCTGGCCTTCACCCTGGCGCTGGCACTGCCCGACGCCAACGAAGACTGGCTGGCCGCCTTTGCGCGCGGCCTGTTCGCCCTGGCCGATGCGCACGACTGCGAACTCGTCGGCGGCGACACCACGCAGGGGCCGCTCAACATCTGCATCACGGTATTCGGTGAAGTGCCAGTGGTCAACGGCCAGAGCCGGGCCCTGCTGCGCGCAGGCGCCCGGCCCGGCGACGACCTCTATGTCAGCGGCATGCCGGGCCAGGCGCGGCTGGCGCTTGAGGCGCTTCAAGGCAAGCGCAACATGCCGGCGGACGCCCTGACCGCCTTGCGTGCCCGCCTGGAACTGCCGACGCCGCGCGTGGCGCTCGGTCTGGCCCTGCGCGGCGTGGCGAGCGCCGCGATTGACGTCAGCGACGGTCTGCTCGGCGACCTCGGCCACATCCTCAAAGCATCCCACTGCGGCGCCACCATCGACACCTGGCTCGCCCTTGATTTGATCGCGGGGGACCAAAATACATCGACTGCCGAGACCCCATTCATCCTGCAACTCCCGGCCAAGCAGCGGCTCGCCCTGGTGCTGGCCGGCGGTGACGACTACGAACTGCTGTTCACGGCGCCAGCGGCCGCACGCGAGGCGGTGCAGGCCGCCGCGCAGACCTGCGCCACGCCGGTCGCGCGCATCGGCCGTATTGAGGCCAAGCCAGGCTTACGGCTGATCGACGCCGCGGGGCAAGCGGTCAGCGGGCAGTTCGCCTCGTTCGATCACTTCGCCTGACACAGCGGCACGTGCCTGTTGCCGCGCCTTTTGCGTCTGGCCGCCATAACCCCAATCGGTCGCGGGCAACTCGCGCACGATGACGTAGCTGGCTGGCTCCAAGGGCTGATCCCCACCCCATTCGCGTTGCAGCAGCGCAAACGCGGCATCGATGAAGGCCGCTTTCTGCGCCGGCGTGTTGGTGCCGGCCGTGATGCTGATTTCCAGCCAAGCCGTGGGCCGTTGCACCACCTGCGCACCGACATACCAATGCCTTGCCGGCAAGGCGTCGATCAGCACCGCCGTCACCTCGGGTCGTTTGCCCAGCCGGGCCTCGGTGATGGCCGTCAATTCGCGCGCCAGTGACGGATACAGCGCCGCATCGCGGGGTGGGGACAGCTTCAAGTGCAGGGTCGGCATGGTTCAGACTCCATCATGGTGAGCGCATGGCACAACGTCTGCTTGCGTCCGCGTGCGCGCATGATGAGCCAGACGATATGCCAGCCGCTGCGCACTGCGGTATGCGCCAGCCACCGTCGCCGCCAACGCGGCGTCTGCCCCGCGCCAGAAATCGTTTATCGCCTCGCGCCGTAACAGCTTGGCCCGGCGCAGCGCCTCGGCATGCAATGCCGTCAAATCTTCGCTGGGGGTGGGACCGTGTTCAGTGTTCATGGCGTATTCCTCTTGAAGTGGGTATGGACTGAACTTTATTGAATTAACCAAGTTCGCGAAATGGCAAAAAATTCAATATGGCTTTGCACATAATGCAAAATAAGCCACACTGCGCTCATGCAACTCCAGCTTGATGACGTCGTCCTGTTCCTGCGCATTGCCGAACTCGGCACCCTGTCGGCCGCCGCCCGTGAGCGCGATGTGCCGGTGAGCCAGGTCACCCGCTCGCTGGCCCGGCTGGAAGCCGCGTCTGGCGTGCGCCTGCTGCATCGCAACACCCATGGCCTGAGCCTGACCGATGAAGGCGACACCTTCCTCGCCTACGGGCGCCGCTTGCTTGAGACCACGGCCGAGCTCAGCAGTGAGTTGAGTGGCAAGCTGAGCGGCCCGAGCGGCTGGGTGCGCTTGAGCGTGAGCCCGCTGATGGCGCAGATGGTGGTGGCGCCCAGCCTAAGCCGCCTGTACCAGCGCCACCCACAACTGCACATCGACATCAGCGCCGATGACCGCATGGCCGACATGGCACGCGACGGCATCGACATCGCCATCCGCACCGGCACACCGCACAGCGACTCCCTGGTGGCACGGCAGATTGGCACCTTTGGGCGCTCACTCTATGCCGCGCCCGCCTACCTGGCGGCTTTTGGCACGCCACAACATCCGGACGAGCTGCAGCAACACCGACTGATCGGCAACAGCGCCAGCCCCATCCTCAACCATTGGACACTGGCTACCGGCGGCAAACCACAGGCGCTGCAGGTGCAGGGCCACACCCGCACCGACAACTCGGCCGTCGTCATGACGCTGGTGCAGCAGGGCGTTGGCATTGCCCGCCTGATGGACCTGTTGGCCCAGCCCCTGGTGCAGACCGGCGCGCTCGTACCGGTGCTGCCCGGCCACTTTGACAGCGCGCGCGTGCCCATTTACGCCGTGATGCTGCAGCAACGCCAGCGCCTGCCCAAGATTCGCGCTTGCATCGACCACTGGTCGCAATGGCTGGCCGACATGACGCCCGCCACAGCCGCTCGACCATAATCGCGTCATGCACGAGCCCTCACCTCCTCCTGTTGCTCTGGCGCCTGGCAGCTATGCCAAACCACCCGGGATGCAGCGCCCCACCAGCCGGTTTTTGCTCTCCCATCCGGCCCACCTGATCGCGCTGGGCTTTGGCTCCGGCCTCAGCCCCAAGGCGCCCGGCACCGTCGGCACGCTGTGGGCCTGGGCTTCATTTATGGCCTTGCAGCCGTGGATGAACGACCTGCGCTGGGGCTTGCTGCTGGCTGCCGCGCTGCCCCTGGGCTGGTGGGCCTCGACAGTGACGGCGCGCCACATGCGGGTGAGCGACCCCGGCAGCATCGTGTGGGACGAGGTGGTGGCCTTCTGGCTGGTGCTGTGGCTGGTCATGCCGGCCGGCTTTCTGGGCCAATTGGTGGCCTTCGGGTTGTTCCGTTTCTTCGATGCCGTCAAACCCGGTCCGGTAGGCTGCGCGGACCAGCTGTTTCACGACAGCGTGCGCGCCGGCCGGCCCGGCACTTGGCGCCGGGCCGGCCTGGGCATCATGTTCGACGACTTGGTGGCCGCCTTTTGCACGCTGCTAGTGATCGCCCTGTGGCGGACTATATGAAACATCCCCAGGCTTCGCGCAACGCGCCGTGAAAACCAACATGACCTTCCCCGACACCCCCACCCTCGTGCAGCGGCTGGCCGATTTGCTGCAGCAGAAACAGCTGTTCCTGGTGACGGCCGAGAGTTGCAGCGGCGGCCTCATCGCCGGCGCCTGTACCGACCTGTCGGGTTCGAGCAACTGGTTCGAACGGGGTTTCGTCAGCTACTCGAACGCGGCCAAGACCGAACTGCTGGGGGTGGATGCCGCGCTGATTGCGCGTCATGGCGCCGTCAGCGAGGAAGTAGCACGCGCCATGGCGCAGGGCGCGCTAGCCCACGCGCATGCCCAGGTCGCGGTGGCCGTCACCGGCGTGGCAGGCCCCACGGGCGGTAGCCCGGACAAGCCGGTGGGCACGGTCTGGTTCGGCTGGTGCCTGCCGGGCCGCACGCTGACCGAACACCAGCGCTTTGAAGGTGACCGCGCCGCCGTGCGTGCCGCCACTGTGCAGCATGCGCTACAACGCTTGACGGAGTTGCTGACATGACTTGGTTTGATGGCTTCGAGACCCGCCGCTTTGCGGTCAATGACACCGAAATTTTTGCGCGCGTGCCCAAGCAGGCGCAGGGTTCGCGCCCGGCCCTGCTGTTGCTGCACGGTTTTCCGCAAAGCCATGTGATGTGGCATCGGGTTGCACAGCAACTGCAGCGAGACTACTTTGTGGTGCTGCCCGACCTGCGCGGCTATGGCGACTCGGCCAAGGCCCTGGGCCTGCCCGACCACAGCAACTACAGCAAACGCACCCTGGCGCAGGACATGGTGGATGTGATGGACACGCTCGGTGCGCACCGCTTCTTCCTCTGCGGCCACGACCGCGGCGGCCGCGTGGCGCACCGGCTGGCGCTGGACCACCCGGAAAAGGTCGAGCGCCTGTGCGTCATCGACATCGCGCCGACGCTGGATATGTACAACGCCACCGACATGGCCTTCGCCCGTGCCTATTACCACTGGTTCCACCTGATCCAGCCCTGGCCACTGCCCGAGCGCATGATCGGCGGCAATCCGAAAGACTACCTGCACGCCAAGCTCGGCGGCTGGGGCGCCAAGGGTCTGGCTCATATCGAAGTGCAGGCACTGGCCGAGTACGAACGCTGTTTCTGCAACGCCGACGCCATCCACAGCGCCTGCGAGGATTACCGCGCCAGCGCCGACATCGATCTCGAACATGACAGCGAAAGTCGCGCCCGCAGCGCCAAAATCGCCTGCGACATGCTGGTGCTGTGGGGCGAGCGTGGCGTGGTGAACAAGCTCTTCAAGCCACTGGAACTCTGGCAGGCGCAGTGCACGGGCCAGGTCAGTGGCGTGGCTTTACCGGCCGGGCATTTCATTCCGGAGGAGTTGCCACACCCCACGGCGGCGGCACTGCAGGCCTTTTTTGGACAGGGCAAATAATTCAACCGTTTGCCCTGTTCTCGCGTCTGGCGTCCCATCATGGACGGCCCCCAATCGAGTTGCACATGCCAAAACAAAAGCCCCGCACGTGAACGTCGGGGCTTTGGTCTTGCTGCGGGCTTTGAGCCCGGGCAACTGAAGCGATTTACCTCTTCTGACGGTACCTGCGCGCAGCCGCAATCTCGGCCGCCATGATGGCCAATTCAGCCTGGATTTTCGCGATGTCAATCTCGCTCTTGGCATTCTTCAGCGCTTCTTCGGCCGCGAGCTTGGCCTCATTGGCCTTCTCTTCGTCCAGATCCTTGCCGCGCACCGCAGTGTCGGACAGCACGGTCACGCAGTCGGGCTGCACTTCGAGAATGCCACCGGCGACGAAGACAAACTCTTCGCTGCCATCAGCTTTTTCAATGCGCACCGAGCCGGGCTTGATGCGTGTGATCAGCGGTGTGTGGCGCGGGTAGATGCCGAGTTCACCCGCTTCACCGGGCAAGGCCACGAACCTGGCTTCACCTGAGAAGATGGACTCTTCGGCACTGACAACATCAACGTGGATGGTGTTCATAGTTACTCCTGGAAAGATGTTGCGCAAAACAGGGGCCGGCAAGCGGAGCTACCGGCCACACTGCTTTAGGCCATCTTCTTGGCTTTCTCGAAGGCTTCGTCGATGGTACCGACCATGTAGAAGGCCTGCTCGGGCAGGTGATCGCACTCACCCGCAACGATCATCTTGAAGCCACGGATGGTTTCAGCCAGTGACACATATTTACCAGGCGAACCGGTGAACACTTCCGCCACGTGGAAGGGCTGGCTCAGGAAACGCTGCATCTTACGCGCGCGGGCCACGGTCAACTTGTCTTCGGGAGCCAGTTCGTCCATGCCCAGAATCGCGATGATGTCGCGCAGTTCCTTGTAGCGCTGCAGGGTTCCCTGCACAGCACGGGCCGTGGCGTAGTGCTCTTCGCCGACGACGTCGGGCGACAGCTGACGGCTGGTGGAGTCCAGCGGGTCCACGGCGGGGTAGATACCCAGCGAGGCGATGTCACGGCTCAGCACCACGGTGGAATCCAGGTGGGCGAAGGTGGTGGCAGGCGACGGGTCGGTCAAGTCGTCGGCCGGCACGTACACCGCCTGGATCGAGGTGATCGAGCCCACCTTGGTGGAGGTAATACGCTCTTGCAGACGGCCCATTTCCTCGGCCAGCGTCGGCTGGTAGCCCACGGCGGAAGGCATGCGACCCAGCAGGGCGGACACTTCGGTACCGGCCAGGGTGTAACGGTAGATGTTGTCCACGAAGAACAGCACGTCACGGCCTTCGTCACGGAAGGATTCGGCGATGGTCAGACCGGTCAGGGCCACGCGCAGACGGTTGCCCGGGGGCTCGTTCATCTGACCGTAGACCATGGCCACTTTGGACTCACCCAGGTTCTCCAGGTTCACCACGCCGGAATCAGCCATCTCGTGGTAGAAGTCGTTACCTTCACGGGTACGCTCGCCCACACCGGCGAACACGGACAGACCGGAGTGCGCCTTGGCGATGTTGTTGATCAGCTCCATCATGTTCACGGTTTTGCCCACACCGGCACCACCGAACAGACCGACCTTACCGCCCTTGGCGAACGGGCAAACCAGATCAATCACCTTGATACCGGTTTCCAGCAGTTCCTGTGAAGGGCTCAACTCGTCATAAGCCGGGGCCTTACGGTGGATCGACATGGTCCGCTCGGCGCTCACCGGGCCGCGCTCGTCAATCGGCGCACCCAGCACGTCCATGATTCGGCCCAGTGTGGCCTTGCCCACCGGCACCATGATCGGCTTGGCGGTGTTGTACACCATCATGCCGCGGCGCAGGCCGTCGGAAGAACCCAGGGCAATGGTACGGACGATGCCGTCGCCGAGCTGCTGCTGAACTTCGAGCGTCAGGGTCGAGCCGTCCATTTTCAGGGCGTCATAGATGCCGGGCATATTGTCGCGCGGGAACTCAACGTCCACCACGGCGCCGATACATTGAACAATTTTTCCCTGCACTTGCGTGTTTGCTTGAGCCATTTTTCGCTCCAAAAATTTGAATCTTTAACGTAACAAAGGTCAGACTGGAGATGCCGCTTACACAGCAGCCGCACCCGCCACAATTTCCGACAGCTCTTTGGTGATCGCCGCTTGGCGCGTCTTGTTGTATACCAACTTGAGTTCACCAATCACGCTGCCAGCGTTGTCGGTGGCAGCCTTCATGGCCACCATGCGTGCCGACTGTTCCGACGCCATGTTTTCCGCCACAGCCTGGTACACCAGTGCTTCGACGTAACGCACGAGCAGGTTATCAATGACGGACTGCGCGTCCGGTTCATAGATGTAATCCCAGTCGTGCTGCGGGCCGCTGGCTTGCGCCTCTGCCTGCATCTTGGCCGACGACAGCGGGAGCAACTGCTCCACCACCGGCTCCTGCCGCATGGTGTTGATGAACTTGGTGTAGCTCAGGTACACGGCGTTGACTTCACCTCGGGTGTAAGCATCGAGCAGCACCTTGACGGGGCCGATGATCTTGTCCAGATGCGGCGTGTCACCGAGCTGCGTCACATGCGCCACCACCGGAGCACCAACGCGCCCCAGAAAGCCCAAGCCCTTGTTGCCAATAGCCACGGCCTTTGTGGAGATGCCGGCATTTTGCAGCTCGCGCAGCTTGACCGTCACACCACGCAAAACGTTGGTGTTCAAGCCACCGCACAGGCCCTTGTCGGTTGTGACGACAATCATCCCGGCGCTCTTGGCATCGTTCTTTTGCATGAACGGATGCACATACTCCGGATTGGCCTTGCCGAGGTTAGCGGCAATGTTGCGGATCTTCTCGCTGTACGGACGGGCGGCGTGCATCCGCTGCTGCGCCTTGCGCATCTTGGATGCGGCCACCATTTCCATGGCCTTGGTGATCTTCTTGGTGTTCTCCACCGATTTGATCTTGCCGCGAATTTCCTTACCTGCTGCCATGCTGGGCTCCTTAAGCTTTCAGGACGGGATCAGGCGAAAGACTTCTTGAACGCTGCGGTTGCAGCATTCAATTCAGCCTCAGCGTCCTTGTCCATCGCCTTGTCAGCTTCCAGCTTGGCCAGCAATGCAGCGTGCTTGTCTTTGAGGTAGCCGTGCAGGCCATGCTCGAAGGACAACACCTTCTTGACATCGATGTCGTCGAGGAAACCCTTGTTCACGGCGTACAGCGTAGCAGCCATCAGACTGATGGGCAACGGGCTGTACTGGGCCTGCTTGAGCAGCTCGGTCACGCGGGCACCGCGGTCGAGCTGCTTGCGGGTGGCCTCGTCCAGGTCGGAAGCGAACTGCGCGAAGGCAGCCAACTCACGGTACTGGGCCAGGTCGGTACGAATACCGCCGGACAGGTTCTTGATCAGCTTGGTCTGGGCAGCACCACCGACTCGCGACACCGAGATACCGGCGTTGATGGCGGGGCGGATACCGGCGTTGAACAGCGAAGTTTCCAGGAAGATCTGGCCGTCGGTGATCGAGATCACGTTGGTCGGCACGAACGCGGACACGTCGCCCGCCTGGGTTTCAATGATCGGCAGCGCTGTCAGCGAACCGGTCTTGCCCTTGACGGCGCCTTTGGTGAAGTCTTCGACATATTTCTCGTTCACGCGGGCGGCGCGCTCCAGCAGACGGCTGTGGAGATAGAACACGTCGCCAGGGTAGGCTTCGCGGCCCGGGGGGCGGCGCAGCAGCAACGAAACCTGGCGGTAGGCCACAGCCTGCTTGGACAGATCGTCATACACGATCAGGGCGTCTTCGCCGCGGTCGCGGAAGTACTCGCCCATGGTGCAGCCAGAGTAGGCCGACACGAACTGCATGGCGGCGGATTCGGAGGCGGTCGCCGCCACCACGATGGTGTACTCCATCGCACCAGCCTGCTCCAGGGCACGCACCACGTTCTTGACGCTGGAGGCCTTCTGGCCAATCGCGACATAAACGCAGGTCATGTTCTGACCCTTCTGGTTGATGATGGCGTCGATGGCCACAGCGGTCTTACCGGTCTGACGGTCACCAATGATCAGCTCGCGCTGGCCACGGCCAACCGGCACCATGGAGTCGATCGACTTCAGGCCGGACTGCATCGGCTGGTCCACCGATTTACGCGCGATCACGCCTGGGGCGACTTTCTCGATCACGTCAGTCATCTTGGCGTTGATCGGGCCTTTGCCGTCGATCGGCTGACCCAGGGCGTTCACCACGCGGCCGATCAGCTCGGGGCCGACCGGCACTTCCAGAATGCGGCCCGTGCACTTGACGGTGTTGCCTTCGGAAATGTGCTCGTACTCACCCAGAATCACGGCGCCGACGGAGTCGCGCTCGAGGTTCAGGGCCAGGCCGTAGGTGGGCAGACCATCGCTGCCGGCCGGGAATTCGAGCATCTCGCCCTGCATCACGTCGGACAAGCCGTGGATACGGACAATACCGTCGGTCACGGAAACAACCGTGCCCTGGTTGCGAATGTCGGCACTGGCTGCCAGACCTTCAATACGGCTCTTGATCAGTTCAGAAATTTCTGCTGGATTGAGTTGCATGACTCTTTCCTTCTTTCGTTAAGGGGGCCGACAGCCGAAGGCAAAGCGCCTTCAAGCCGTGAGAGCCACTTTCATTTGTTCCAGACGGGCTTTGACAGATGCGTCAAGCACCTCATCACCCACCACCACGCGAATGCCACCGATCAGCTCTGGATCGAGCTCAACCTTGACGTTGAGCTTGCGATTGAAGCGCTTTTCCAGCGTGGCGGACACATTGGCCAAGGCCGTGCCGTCCATCGGGAACGCGCTGTACACCACCGCGTCTGACGAACCACCTTGTGCGTTCTTGAGGGCACGGAACTGCGCAGCGATTTCCGGTAGGGCGTTCAAGCGGCCGTTGTCGATCACGGCGCGCAAGAGGTTTTTCGCTTGCTCCGGCAGTGCGGTCTTGGCAACGCCGCTGATCAGGTCGAACACCTGGTTCGTCGTGATCTTCGGGTTGCCGGCAAACTGCTGCAATCCGGCATCGCCTGCGATAGCAGCAAGCTCTTCCACCCAGGCTGCAGTACCGTTCAAGTCCGCGTGAGCGGCCTTGAACAGAGCTTCAGCGTAAGGGCGGGCAATGGTGGCAAGTTCAGCCATGGTTCACCTTACAGCTCGGTCTTAAGGCGATTGAGCAAATCAGCGTGGACACCGGCATTGACTTCCTTGCGCAGGATTTGCTCGGCGCCCTTGACTGCCAGCACGGCGACCTGCTCACGCAGGGCCTCGCGTGCCTTGGCGGTCTGCTGCTCGGCTTCAGCCTTGGCAGCGACGATGATCTTGTTGCCTTCTTCGGTGGCGCGGGTCTTGGCTTCTTCGATGATGCCTTGCGCACGGCGCTCAGCATCAGCCAGACGCGCAGCCGTCTCGTTGCGCGACGTGGCCAGTTCAGCCTCAACGCGCTTGTTGGCGGCATTGAGTTCGGATTTGGCTTTGTCGGCGGCAGCGAGGCCGTCGGCGATTTTCTGGGCCCGCTCGTCCAGCGCCTTGGCAATCGGAGGCCACACGAATTTCATCGTGAACCACACCAGGATTGCAAAGACAACGGCCTGCAGGAACAGGGTTGCGTTAATGTTCACGGCTTGCTTCCTTCTTTAGCGTGAAGGGCCCGTCTATTAGTGCAGAACGAAGGGGTTGGCGAAAGCGAACAGCAGGGCGATAGCCACACCGATCAGGAACGCAGCGTCGATCAGACCGGCCAAGATGAACATCTTGGTCTGCAGTTCGTTCATCAGCTCAGGCTGGCGAGCCGAAGACTCGAGGAACTTGCCACCCATCAGGGCGATGCCGATAGAGGCACCAATAGCACCGAGACCGACGATCAAACCACAAGCCAGTGCGACGAGGCCGAGAACGTTTTCCATGAGAAGCTCCTAAAAGTTAGCGGAAAAAAGAAAGAGAGAAATCGAAAAAATACATCAATGTGCGTCGTGCGCTTGACCGGTGTAGATCAGCGTCAACATCATAAAGATGAAGGCTTGCAGTGTGATGACCAGGATGTGGAACAACGTCCACACGGTACCGGCGACGACATGGCCGATGGCCAAACCGACACCGGTTGCCGACAGCGCCCAGCCGCCACCCATCAGGGCGATCAGCATAAACACCAACTCACCTGCAAACATGTTGCCAAATAACCGCATGCCGTGCGACACGGTCTTGGCAAGGTACTCAATCATCTGCATCAGGAAGTTGACCGGATACAGCGCCCAGTGGTCACCAAAAGGCGCGGCGATCAGCTCATGCGCCCAGCCGCCCAGACCCTTGATCTTGATGTTATAGAACAGGCAGACCAGCAACACACTGCAGGACAGGCCCAGTGTGGTGGATAGATCGGCCGTCGGCACGACACGCATGTAGTCCTTGAAGCCCAAGTCCGGCCCAGCGCTGTGCCAGAAGTAGGGAATCAGGTCGACCGGCAGCATGTCCATGGCGTTCATCAGGAAGATCCAGACAAACACGGTGAGCGCCAGCGGCGTCACCAGCTTGCGGCTCTTGGCGTTGTGCACCACGCCCTTGGCCTGGTTGTCCACCATCTCGGCCATGAACTCGACCGCCGCCTGGAAGCGCCCCGGTACGCCGGAGGTGGCCTTGCGCGCAGCCAGCCACATGACGAAACAGCCAATCACACCCAGAATCACCGAATAGAACACGGAGTCGAGGTTAAACAGACTGAAGTCAACAATCGTATGCTGCTCGACATTCTGGAAAGAAAAGTCTTTTTGCAGATGATGCAGGTGGTGCTGGATGTACTCTCCAGCCGTCGGGGCGTGCGCTCCAGCTTGTTCAGCAGACATATATCACCAGTTTGTCAATTCAAATCTTTACGGCCGACTTGCGACGCATTGGATGCAGCCACATGGCCAGCCAATACACCTTCATCGTCACCACGAAACCAGCCAACAAGGCCAGCCAACTCAATCCGGGAACCAGCTTTGGCGCCGCCAGCAACATAACCACCGTCAGGGCAATCTTGGCCAGCTCCCATACAAAAAACCCAGACAGCGCAGCACCCGCCAAACCCGCCTGCCGCGTCAGACCACGGGCAAACAGCGCCGCGGGGATCACCACCGCAAGAGCACCATAGCCAGCAGACCACGCCACGAAAGACCGCCCCGTCAGGAGCCAGGCCAACAAGGCCAGCACACCCCCGACAGCCACCTGAAGCCACACGATCCGCCACAGCGAAACCGGCGGATTTGCCTCACGCCACAAACGCGCCTCATCGGCCGTCAGCGGCTTGAAATCAGGCTCAAGCACCGCATCTGTATCTTCTGCAGAAGCCGGCTTTCCCTGTTGTGGCGTGTTTTTCGTCATCTCCAGCGATACCCGGCTGCACTTGGCAACTTCTGCAAAGCCATTGATTATACTTAGAAATACCCCCACTTCCAGCCATTTCCGACTGCAAGTACGGGACAAACCCGCTTTCGGCCTCGCCAGCCCTGTGGCGGTGCAACTTGGCCACCCCCGGAACACCTCGCCATGTACACCTTCATCAAGCTTCTTCACCTGGTCAGCGCCATTGTCTGGCTGGGCGGCATGACCTTCATGCTCTGGGCTCTGCGTCCGGCTCTGGGCGAACCCCTCACACCGGCGCAGCGTCTACCCCTGCTGGCCAGCGTGCTGTCGCGCTTTTTCTCCCTGGTCTGGGGCGCCATCGCGCTGTTGCTGCTCTGCGGCGGCTACATGTTCGCCCATGCGGGCGCCCAGGCCGCCCCGATTGGCTGGCACCTGATGGCCGGCATCGGCACACTGATGTGCCTGATCTTTGCCCATATCTATTTCGCACCGTTTCGCCGCCTCAAGGCTGCCGTGGCCGCCGCCGACTGGCCGGAAGGCGGCAAGCGCGCCAACCAGATCGCCAAGCTGGTGACCCTCAATTTCTGGCTCGGCTGGCTGGCCACTGCCGCCATCGTCCTGCTGACCTGAGTCAGCGCCGCCAGTCAGCCCTTAGCGAACACCCATGGAATCCCTGTCATGAGCCAGCCCCCTTCTTCCGACCTGCCGGACAAGCCGCGCGCCGACTCGCTGATCGAGTACCCCTGCCGCTTCCCGATCAAGGTCATGGGTGCCAAGGTTGACGGTTTCGTGCATGCCGTGAGCCTGATCGCGCGCGAGTTCGACCCGAACTTCGATGCCAACACCATCGAGCTGCGCGAAAGCAAGGCCGGCAACTACCTCAGCGTCACCATCACCATCAATGCCACCAGCCGCGAGCAACTCGACGAGCTGTACCGCACGCTGTCCACGCACCCGATGGTGAAGGTCGTTCTCTAAGGCTGGCGTGAACATCGACCTGCATCACCTGGGCCGGGTGGACTACGAGGCCACTTATGCCGCCATGCAGGCATTCACCACTGAACGCACGGTCGACACAGCTGATTTGCTCTGGATTTGTGAGCACCCACCGGTGTTCACCCAAGGCCTAGCCGGCAAGGCGGACCACTTGCTGGTGCCGGGCGACATTCCCGTCATCGCCACCAACCGTGGCGGCCAGGTCACCTACCATGGCCCGGGCCAGGTGGTGGCCTACCCACTGCTCGACCTCAAGCGCGCCGGCTATTTCGTCAAGGAATACGTCTACCGCCTGGAAGAGGCCGTCATCCGCACCTTGGCGCACCTTGGCGTCACCGGCCACCGCGTGCCCGGTGCACCGGGCATCTATGTGCGACTGGACGACCCACGCTCGCACGCGCTGCTGCCGCAGCGGCCGCAAAAATCGGCGCTTGGCACCGAGCCCGATTTCACGGGCCTGGGCAAGATCGCCGCCTTGGGCATCAAGGTCAGTCGCAATTGCACTTACCACGGCGTGGCGCTCAACGTCGCCATGGACCTGCAACCCTACTCGCGCATCAACCCCTGTGGCTACGCCGGGCTGCAAACCGTGGACCTTTCTACAATCGGGGTAGCCGTCGACTGGACGGACGCTGCCAATGTTCTGAGCCAAAAGCTCATCACCTACCTGACGCCCTGAACGTCACACCTGACGCCGAACGCACATCATGAGCACCCCTGAATCCAGCACGGTCCGCCCCACTGTCCGTGAAGAACAAACCGTTGAAACCTACGATCCATCGGCCAAGCAAAAGGCCGCCGCCAAGCTCTCACGCATCCCGATCAAGGTGGAAGCGGGCGAAGTGCTGAAGAAACCGGAGTGGATCCGCGTCAAGGCCGGCTCGCCGACCACGCGCTTCTACGAGATCAAGGACATCCTGCGCTCTAACAAACTGGTGACGGTGTGCGAGGAGGCCAGCTGCCCCAACATCGGCGAATGCTTCGGCAAGGGCACGGCCACCTTCATGATCATGGGCGACAAGTGCACGCGCCGCTGCCCGTTCTGTGACGTCGGTCACGGCCGCCCCGATCCGCTCGATGTCAACGAGCCGGACAACCTGGCCAAGACGATTGCCGCGCTCAAACTCAAATACGTGGTCATCACCAGCGTCGACCGCGACGACCTGCGCGACGGCGGTGCCGGCCACTTCGTCGAATGCATCCAAAAGACGCGCGAGCTGTCGCCGCAAACGCAGATCGAGGTACTGGTGCCCGACTTCCGCGGCCGCGACGACCGCGCACTCGACATCCTGAAAGCCGCGCCGCCCGATGTGATGAACCACAACATGGAAACCGTGCCACGCCTGTACAAACAGGCGCGCCCCGGCAGCGATTACCAGTTTTCGCTTAATCTGCTGAAGAAGTTCAAGGCCCTGTTCCCCAACGTGCCGACCAAGAGCGGCCTGATGGTCGGCTTGGGTGAAACCGACGAAGAAATTCTGGCCACCATGCGCGACATGCGTGCCCACAACATCGAGATGCTGACCATCGGCCAGTACCTCGCCCCCTCCAATTCGCACCTGCCCGTCAGGCGCTACGTACACCCGGACACCTTCAAGATGTTCGAAGAAGAAGCCTACAAAATGGGCTTCACGCACGCAGCGGTCGGTGCCATGGTGAGGTCGAGTTATCACGCTGACCAGCAGGCGCATGCCGCAAGCCTGGCGCGATGAACACAGCACTGGTGAGCGACGAACTCGACCTGCTGCAGTCGCTGGTCGATCTGCAACAGCACCCGCGCATCATTGAACTCGGCTGCGGGGCGGCCCAGTTGTCGCGCAAGCTGCTGCTGCGCTTTCCGGCCTGCGAGGTCACCGGCCTGGAAGTCGACGAGCGCCAGATGGCCAAGAACCTGCTGAAACCCCAAGACCGCCTGCACTTTGTGCCGGCCGGTGCCCAGGCCATTCCGTTTGAAGCCGACCAGTTCGATCTGGCGCTGATGCTCAAATCATTGCACCATGTGCCGCTGGAATTGCTGGGCCAGGCGCTCAATGAGGTGCACCGCGTGCTGCGGCCACAGGGCTTGCTGTATGTGTCGGAGCCGGTGTTTGCTGGCGCGCTCAACGAAGTGATGCGCCTGTTTCATGACGAGGAAATTGTGCGTGCCGCCGCTCTGCGTGCCGTGCAGGCCGCCGTTGCCTCCGGCGCCTGGGAGCAGGTCAGCGAAACATATTTCGACATGCCGGTTTACTACCGTGACTTCGCCGAGTTCGAGCAGCGCATGATTGGCGTCACCTTCGTCACCCACAAGCTGGATGCCGCCACGCTGGCCGCGGTACGCGAACGCTTTGAGTCGAACATGCGCGCCGACGGCGCCCATTTCGTGCGCCCGATGCGCGTCAACCTGCTGCGCAGGCGCTGAACCCGGAATTGACATGCTCCGGCACATTTGCCGGCATGGCAATCCGGCGCCTTGATTCAAGGCAAACGGGACTTTAGCCCACCACCAGCGACGCTGGCTCCTCATGCGCCAGCACGGCCTGCGCCCACGGCTGCAGCTTGCTCGTATCGGCGCGCAGCACCTCCTGCTTGACCGCCAGGATCTGCGCCGGGTGCATGGAAAAACTGCGCAAACCCAGGCCGAGCAGCAGGCGCGTCATGCCGATGTCGCCGGCCATTTCGCCGCACACGCTAACGCCCTTGCCTTGGGCCTGGCATTCTGCAATGGTGTCGGCCACCAGGCGCAGCACCGCCGGGTGCAGCGGATCGTAGAGGTGAGCCACGGATTCGTCGGCCCTGTCAATGGCCAGGGTGTACTGGATCAGGTCGTTGGTGCCGAGGGACAGGAAGTCGAAATACTTCAGGAAGGTCTTGAGCATCAGCGCCGCGGCCGGGATCTCGATCATGGCGCCGACTTCGATTGGCCCATAGGCCAGACCATCGCGGTCCAACTCGGCACGGGCCTGGTCGATGAGCGCCATGGTCTGGCGGATTTCGCTCAGGTGTGCCACCATCGGAATCAGCATATGCACTTGGCCATGCGCCGCCGCACGCAGGATGGCGCGCAGTTGCGTGATGAACATGGCCGGATCGGCCAGGCTCCAGCGGATGGCGCGTAATCCCAGCGCGGGGTTGAGGTAGGAATCTTCCTTGAGCGAACCGCCCATGGGCTTGTCGGCACCGACGTCCACGGTGCGAATGGTCACGGGCAAGCCCTGCATACCCTCAACGGCACGGCGGTAGGCCATGTACTGCTCTTGTTCATTGGGCAAATTACCCTGCCGCCCCATGAAGAGGAACTCGCTGCGAAACAAGCCCACGCCCACGGCGCCGGCCTTGACCGCGGCCGGTGCATCTTCCGGCATTTCAATGTTGGCGAGCAGTTCCACCTTCTGGCCGTCCAGCGTGACGGCTGGGGTATTGAGCAGCCGCGCCAAGCGCCCGCGTTCCAGATCGAGCTGGCGCTGCTTGAAACTGTATTCGGCGAGGATGATGGGCGAGGGGTCGACAATGACCACGCCAGCATCGCCATCGATGATGATCCAGTCGTCTTGGCGGATCAGTTGGCTGCCAGTACGCGCGCCCACCACGGCAGGGATATCCATGCTGCGCGCCACGATGGCCGTGTGCGAGGTCTTACCGCCCACATCGGTGACAAAACCAGCAAACACGCTTTGCTTGAACTGCAGCATGTCGGCCGGCGACAGTTCGTGCGCCACCAGCACCAGCGGCACGTCCACCGTGTCTTCCAGCAGCAGATCGGCCTGCGAGGCCTTGCGCGCCGAACGCGCTGGCACGGCGAGCACCGGGGAGGCCGCGCCCTGCATGGCGCGCAGAACTTTTTCCGTGATCTGTTCCAGGTCACCCTTGCGTTCGCGCAAGTACTCGTCCTCCATCTCGTCAAACTGGCGCGCGATGATCTCAAGCTGTGTGGTCAGCGCCCATTCGGCGTTGTAGAGACGGTCCTTGATCCAGTGCTTGACGCCTTCGACCAGTTCTTCGTCCTGCAGCAGCATCAGGTGCACATCAAGCAGGGCCTTGAGTTCATGCGGCGCATCCTTGGGGCCCATGTGGGAGATGCTTTCCTGCAAACGATGAAGTTCGTCCACTACGGCATTGCGTCCATCGCGGACGCGATCAATCTCACTCTCAACCTGCGCCGAGTCGATAAAGTAGTGCGCCACATCGACACGGCTGGACGCCACCAGCACAGCACGCCCGATCGCGATGCCCCGGGCGACCGCAAGGCCGTGGATGGAAAATGTCATGGCCGGGTTCCCACGGAAATAGCCCCCGGCGCTTGCCTCGGCGTGCGCAGCGCCGCTCCCCCGAGGGCAGCCTTCCCACCTTGGGACAGCCCGGCGGCGCTCATCACCCGCCTTCTCCGAACTTGTCGTTGATCAGGGTCAGCAAGGCATCCAGTGCCTCCTGCTCGCGTTCACCCTCGATATCGATCTCAACCGTGGTGCCAATGCCGGCGGCAAGCATCATCACCCCCATGATGCTTTTGGCGTTGACGCGCCGCTCGCCTCTGGCGATAAAGATTTCGCACGGAAAACTGCCGGCCAGCTTGGTCAGCTTGGCAGATGCCCGAGCATGCAGTCCCAGCTTATTGCCGATCGTCGCTGTTGCCTTGACCATTGTTCTTGTTCCTCTTTCTTTTATGCCTTCGTCGTCTCAACCTGCATGACGCCTTGGGCTCCACCATTGAGCGCCCGGGCCATCAGCTCATCCAGCGGCTGCTGCTGATACGTCACCGCACGCAACAACATGGGCAGATTCACCCCCGTCACGAGCCGGGTATCGCGCACCCCGTCCACCAACTGCCGCGCCACATTGCAGGGGGTAGCCCCCATCACATCCGTCAACACCAGCACGGGCGCCCCGGCCAGTTTGGCCAGCGTCACGCGCGCGGCCGCCAGCGTTGCCTCAGGCGTCAGGTTGGGCTCAACATCCAGCGCCTGCACGTCGGCCACCCGGTCCGGGAAGACATGGGCCACACATTGCCGCAAGGCACTGGCCAAGGGTGCATGCGCGATGATGAAAATGCCGTTGTTCATGACGCTTGCGATGCCTCATTATGGTGGCTTTTCGCCGCCAGGAAATATACGTAGGCGCCCAGGCTGCACAGCAAAAACACGCCCAGGGCGGCCTGAAAGGCCTGGACTTCTTTCAGGCCCGCCGCCTGAAAGCCGTCAATCAGCAGCCCGATGCCCCACTGCATGGCGAACACCCCGGCAAAGATCACGAGGTTGTAGGCCGACAAGGCCCGACCCGCCAGTTCTGGCGCAAAAGCCATGCCAACCGCCGGTTGCGCCAGCGAGACAAAGGTGCAGCTCACGCAGAACAGCGCCAAAAAAATACCGGTCCATGAAACCAAGGCATCTCCCCCCAGCACCAAGACAGCCAGCAGGACGAGACTCCATGGTACGCCCCACGCCATCAGGCGGTCAGTGCGCCAACCGCGCCGCGCCAACCCGGGATTGAGCAGGCCCCAGGTCCAGAAGGTGAAGAGCATGGCCACATTGAGCCAGAACAGGCCGGTGGCCGCCTGCACCGGCGTAGAGCCTCCAACCTTGATCATCCAGGGCACGGCCCATAGCGTCTGGATGGCCACCATGCCACCATAATTGAAAAAACCGATGGGGATCATCTTGCGAAAGTAGGGATGTCGCCAGACTTCGGCGTAGCTGTCCTTCGCTGCACCGGGCGCCTTGCTGTGGCTCGTCCACGCCGGCACCTGCCAGACGATCACCAGCATGGACAGCAGCAGCAAGCCCGCCAGCCCCCAAAACAGGGGACGCCAGCCCCATAAGGGCATGAGCCACTGCACCGGCAGCGTGGAGGCCACCATGCCCATGGAGCCGGTCATCAGCATCCAGGAGTTCGCGCGCAATTGCGTGGTCGCGTCAAACCAGCGGCGGTAAGCCGTCAGCGGCGCCATCAGGCAGGCGCCCAGGCCGGCACCGCACAGAATCCGCGCCAGCAACAGACTGGCGAAGTTGGTGGCCAGGGAAAATGCCAGGCAGCCCGCCACCGCCACCGCCAGGAAACTCAGAATGACTTTTTTCGGGCCGTAGCGATCCAGCCAACGACCCAGCGGCAATTGCATGGCGGCAAAGCCCAGGAAGTAGCCGCCCGCCAGCAGGCCCAGGTCCCGCGCATTGAGTACGAATTCCTGCGTCAGGGTAGGCGACAGCGTGGCCGTGATGGCACGGATCAGGGCCGAGAAGAAATAAGCGAAGGCAAAGACCAGGAACACCGTGATGGCGGTCCGCCGCGATAAAACACTCATTGAAATTCGAGCCCTGAAAAAAATGCTTCCGCCGCATCCGGATTCAGCTTGTCGGCATAGATGACGGCGTGGAAGATCTGCGTGCCGCGCACAAACCACGCGCCTTGCGCCAGCACTGCTCGCCCGTCCTGCTGGCGGCCTGTGGCTGTCAGGCGCACGCCTTTCGGCGGCTCGGTTGCCCCCTTCGGGCTGAAGTCCGCGACCTGGGTCGTTGTCGCCTGCATATTGGCCAGCATGGCGCTCTGCCACTGCGCCAGCGCAATCCCTGTCTGGCCGGCCTCTTTGACCTCGACCCAGGCGATGGCAAACAAGGCCCCGCCAGCTTCGCAGCCTGACATATGCATGTCGACTTCAGTTCCTGCCATGGGCATCTTGCGGCTGCCCTGATCGGGCTTGCATGGCAGCATGAGCTTCAAAGGCGTGCTTGCCAAGCGCATCTCACGCCAATTGAGGGTCGGACTGCAGCCCGCCAAGGTGATCATGCACAAAATGAAAGACGGGATGAGACGACGACGCATCGTTCAATTATCGTTGCACCAGCCAGGTGCCAGCCTTGCGGCCGACTTCACCCACGCTTCCTGTCCACTTAATAGCCTGACCGCCGAACTTTTTCATCGCTGATAGGTCTTATAGTTTTTCTTCTGGACTCTCGGCTGTTGGCACAGTCCGCCCCAGCACTTGCCGCCAAACAGAATTAAACTCCCTGAGATCCATGGATACCTACTGATATGAAACGAGCCCTTTTTCTGCTGCCGCTCCTGCTGGTCGTGGCCATTGCTTGGTCGCTGTTCCAGACTTCAGGTATCAGCACAGCGCCGGAATCCAGCTTCGTGCTACTTGATGGCTCCCAAAAAACCACCGCCGACTACAAGGGCAAGGTCACTTTGGTCAACTTCTGGGCTACCAGCTGCGTCACCTGCGTGGCCGAGATGCCCAAGATCATTGCCACCTATGACAAGTACCACCCGCGCGGATTTGAGACCCTGGCCGTGGCCATGAGTTACGACCCGCCCAGCTACGTGGTGAACTTTGCGGAAACCCGCAAACTGCCGTTCAAGGTTGCCATCGACAACAGTGGCGCCGTGGCCAAGGCCTGGGGTGATGTGCGGCTGACGCCCACGACCTATATCGTCAACAAACGGGGCGAGATCGTGAAGCGCTATGTGGGCGAACCCGATTTTGCGGAATTGCACCGCTTAATTGAAGAACTCCTGGCGCAGTCCTGATTGGCCTGTCCCAAGTAAAAAGGGCGGCTCGATGAACCGCCCTTTTTTCTTGCTTCACCGGTTTACTGGGCGCGGAAGCTATCGTGGCACGACTTGCAGGAGCCCGAGGTAGCAGTGAAGGCCGTCTTGATGCTGTCGAGATTGCCTGTTTTGGTGGCCGCCACCAATTTGGCCATTTCAGCCTGCATCTTGTCGGCGCCTTCCTTGAACTTGGCCTGCTCCTTCCAGATTTCCGGTTTGGCTTTGGTGTCGCCCTTGTCGGTGCCGTCGCCAAATCCAGCCCACGGCAGTTTTGACATGCTCTCTGCAATGGCTGCGTTGTCGGCGGCCACCTTGGCATCAAACGGAGCTTTGCCACTGGTCATGGCACCAATGCGTGCATAGTGCTGCTGCATCACGAACAAGGCGTTCTTGCGGTACTTGATGGCATCTTCCGGTTTGGCAAACTGGGCCGATGCGCTTGTACCCAGGGTCAGGGCGACTGTGGCGAGAACGAGGCTGGCGATGGTTTTCATGTTATTTTCCTTCGTGGGTTGAGGGGAATGTGAACCTGAGTGAGTGTAGTTTCGACTAAAAAGTTCTGCAGAATGGCATTGCTCAGGGAAAATACCTAGCGATCCATTATTTATAGATTCATTTATAGCGAGGCTCTCCATGCCATACAAGATCAGGGTCTGGGATTTACCCACCCGCCTATTTCACTGGACGCTTGTTATCTGCGTCATCGGGCTGGTCGTCACCGGCCAGATCGGCGGTGCCGCCATGGACTGGCACTTTCGTCTCGGTTATACCGTCTTGACGCTTTTACTGTTCCGCTTGGTCTGGGGGCTGGTCGGCGGCCACTGGTCGCGTTTCTCCTCCTTCCTCTTTTCACCTGCCAGCGTCATGCGCTACCTGCGCGGTCAATCCACCGTTGAGCACACTACGGGACACAACCCCTTGGGAGCCGGCTCTGTGTTGGCCATGCTCCTTTTTCTTTTACTGCAGGTCGGCACGGGGCTGGTCAGCGATGATGAGATTGCTACCAGCGGTCCGCTGACTCGTTTGGTCTCCTCCGGCCTTGTCAGCCAAGCCACGGCGTACCACACGGAGGTGGGCAAGGTCATCCTGCTGGTATTGATTGCCCTGCACGTGGCCGCCATCCTGTTTTATTTCTGGCGCAAACGGGAGAACCTGGTGCGCCCCATGCTGCTGGGGGACAAAGTCATTTCGCAGCCAGCGCCCGTCTCACGCGATGATGTGCGCACCAGAATCCTTGCCGCTTTATTGCTGGCACTCAGCGCCGGCATGGTGGCGCTGATGCTCAAGCTCGCCGCTTGAGCATTCTTGGTCAGCGCCGCTTGGCCTGCTGGTACAGCGGATACACCACCTCGGCCGTGCGCGCCAGATCCTGTTCACGCGTTTCTGGTGCTGGGTGCGTGCTCATGAATTCCGGTGGCCGCGCTCCGCCGAGCTTGTTCATCTTTTGCCACAGCGTTATCGCAGCGCGGGGATCGTAGCCGGCGCGCGCCGCGAGCTCGACCCCCATCACGTCGGCCTCGACCTCGGCCTGACGGCTGCGTGGCAAGCTTAATGTGACATCCGTCACCATGTCGCCCAATTGCGCGATCAGTCGGCTACCGGTCACGACGGACAGGATCATGCCTGGCAACTGCGCAGCATATTGCAAGGAAACCTGCTCGCGAACATGCTCGCGCAAGGCGTGTGACATTTCGTGCCCCATGACGGCGGCCAGTTCATCATCGGTAATCTGCAGCTTGCTGATCATGCCGGCGTAAACACCTATTTTTCCACCGGCCATGCAAAACGCATTGACCTGCTCGCTCTGGAATACATTGATCTCCCAAGGCCATTGCTGTGCATCTTCCCGAAATACCACGGTTTGCGTGATGAGCCGCTGCGCAATGGTTTGCACCCGCCGTACCATCGCCGGATCCTGATTAAGCTGGTTCTTCTGCCGGGCATCCTGCAGCATCTTGCTGTAAGCCTTGACGGAGGCCGCGTTCATTTCCTCGGCGCTGATGGCCATGCTTTGCGTACGCGTGACACCCACGGTACCGGGCTGCGTGGTCTGCACGGTCTGGCAGCCGCTGGCCGCCAACCCCACCATGAGTGCCAGCACCCATTTGATTTGCCGATAACCGTTGACTGCCATGATTTACCCCAGATTGACGCTAAACTTTGATTTCATGTACTGCGCTACGGCCCACCGTGAACACCAAGTCAATTGAAATCGCTGCGCCGAACTCTGAAACCGAGTTCGGCGCTTTGCGCGAGATTTTCCGCGAGTATGCCGCAAGCCTGCCGATTGATCTCGCCTTCCAGGATTTCGAGCATGAACTCGCCACCCTGCCTGGAGAGTATGCGCCGCCGCGCGGCACCTTGCTTACGGCCACCGTGGACGGTGAGCTTGCGGGTTGCTGCGCCTTGCGCCCGATGGATACGGTTGACTACCCCAATGCCTCCGAGATGAAGCGCCTGTATGTTCGACCGGCTTACCGCGGCCTGGGTCTTGGCCGGCAAGTCGTCGAAGCCATCCTGGACGCGGCGCGCATGGTCGGCTATGACTACGTGCTGCTCGATACGCTGGACGACATGGAAGCCGCCCGCACCTTGTACGAGGATCTTGGCTTCGAGGAAATTCCGCCCTACTATCACAACCCGATTGCTGGCGCGCACTACCTCAAGGCCGAACTCTGAAGCTCAAATGAAAAAAGGCCGCCACAAGTCGTTGGCGGCCTTTCACGGGAGGGCGTCAGAGTTCGCTGTTGACCGCCTGATTCAGCAGGGTTCCAGCATCGCTAACTTCAAACTTACCCGGAGCTTCGATATTGAGCGTTACCACCTTGCCATCCTTGACCAGCATGGAGTAGCGGTTGCTGCGCAGGCCCATGCCACGTGCCGTCAAATCCAGCGTCAAGCCAGCAGCCTTGGCGAAGTCAGCACTACCATCGGCCAACATGCGAACCTTACCTTCGGTCTTCTGATCACGCGCCCAGGCGCCCATGACAAAAGCATCATTGACGCTGACGCACCAGATTTCATCCACGCCGGCCGCCTTGAGCTCGTTGAACTTTTCGACGTAACCCGGCACATGCTTGGCCGAGCAAGTCGGCGTGTAGGCGCCAGGCAGGCCGAAGATGGCAATCGTCTTGCCAGCGGCGGCCTTGGCCACATCGACCGGATTGGGTCCGATGCTGCAGCCATTGCCTTCCACCTCGATGTATTCCATCAGGGTGCTTGCGGGCAGGGTGTCACCGACTTTGATCATGTTGTGCTCCTCGATATGAAAGTTGTATGGACAATTGAAAACGGCTCACATTGTGAGCCGTTTTCGCAAGTCCTGCCGTAGAGGCCCGTAAAGGCTTAAACCGCAGCAGCCTTTTCCACCAAGCGGGTCGCAACCCAGTTCTTGGTTTTGGAGATCGGCTTGCTCTCCGTGATCTCGATGACATCACCCAGCTTGTACTCACCCTTTTCATCATGGGCGTGGTACTTACTCGATTTGGCCACGATCTTGCCGTAGAGTTCGTGTTTCACACGACGCTCGACCAGCACAGTTACAGTCTTGGCTCGCTTGTCGCTGACCACCTTGCCAATCAAGGTGCGCTTGAGGGATTTTTTAGCTTCCGTCATTCAGGGCTCCTTATTTGGCGGTTTTTTCAGCGCTTTGCTTCTCGACAAGAATAGTCTTGGCGCGAGCAATATCGCGGCGCGTGGAGCGCAGCGTAGCGGTGTTGTTGAGTTGTTGCGTGGCTTTTTGCATACGCAGGCCAAAGTGGGCTTTTTGCAGCTCTTTGACTTCCGTTTTCAGGCCGGCAACGTCTTTCTGGCGCAGTTCAGCAGCTTTCATTTCTTCATTCTCCTGATTACTGGCCGATCATGCGGCTGACAAACGTCGTACGCAGCGGCAGCTTGGCAGCGGCCAGACGGAAAGCTTCGCGAGCGAGTTCTTCGGGCACGCCGACGATCTCGAACACAATCTTGCCGGGCTGAATTTCAGCCACGTAGTACTCGGGGTTGCCCTTGCCGTTACCCATACGAACTTCAGCGGGCTTCTGTGAGATCGGCTTGTCCGGGAACACGCGGATCCAGATGCGACCACCACGCTTGACGTGACGGGAAATGGCACGACGGGCCGACTCGATCTGGCGCGCCGTGAGGCGGCCTCGATCGGTACATTTCAGACCGAAGTCGCCGAACGCAACCGAGCTGCCACGAGTGGCGATGCCCGTATTGCGGCCCTTTTGCTCCTTGCGGTATTTTCTGCGAGCAGGTTGCAGCATGTTTATTCTCCTTTGGCGCCGTCAGCTGCTGCTGCTGGCGCGGCTACCTTGCGGACGCGCTTAACGGCGGTTTTCGGGGCATCGGCGCCAGTGGCCTCTGCGGGTTTGTCGCTGCCATCGGCAGGCGCGGTGTTGCCACCGACCGGACGACGTGCACCGCGGGGAGCGGGGCGGTCAGAACCGGGACGGGCATCACGACGCGGGCCGCGGGGGCGACGCTCTTCTTCAGCACGGGGCTCAACAGCGGCCGGCAGGTCATTACGACCCAACGTATCGCCCTTGTAGACCCAGACCTTGACGCCGATCACACCATAGGTGGTCTTGGCTTCAGAGGTGCCGTAGTCAATGTCGGCGCGCAGGGTGTGAAGCGGCACGCGACCTTCGCGATACCACTCACAACGAGCGATTTCAATACCGTTGAGACGGCCAGACGACATGATCTTGATGCCCAGGGCACCCAGACGCATGGCATTTTGCATGGCGCGCTTCATGGCGCGACGGAACATGATGCGCTTTTCGAGCTGCTGGGTGATCGAGTCAGCAATCAGCTTGGCATCGATTTCGGGCTTGCGCACTTCCTCGATGTTGACTGCGACCGGCACGTTGAGCATTTTGCCGAGTTCGCGCTTGAGGTTCTCGATGTCCTCGCCTTTCTTGCCAATCACGACGCCCGGACGAGCCGAGAAAATCGTGATGCGGGCGTTCTTGGCGGGGCGCTCGATCAGAACGCGCGACACCGAAGCGTTTTTCAGCTTGGCCTTCAGGTACTCACGTACCTTGATGTCTTCCGCCAGCATGCCAGCGAAGTCACGGTTGTTGGCGTACCAGCGCGAAGCCCAGTTGCGGCTGATCGCGAGGCGAAAGCCTGTTGGGTTGATTTTTTGTCCCATATCTTCCAGACCTCTTTCAGTTGCCAACCGTCACGTACACATGGCACGTGGGCTTGCTGATACGGTTACCACGGCCTTTGGCGCGGGCGGTAAAACGCTTGAGCGTGGCACCCTGCTCGACGTAGATGGTTTTCACCTTCAACTCGTCGATATCAGCACCGTCATTGTGCTCAGCGTTGGCAATAGCGGACTCCAGAACCTTCTTGATGATCACCGCAGCTTTTTTCTGGGTGAACTGCAGAATGTTCAGGGCTTGGTCCACTTTCTTGCCACGGATCAAATCCGCGACCAGGCGACCCTTGTCAACCGACAAGCGAACGCCGCGAAGGGTTGCACGTGTTTCCATGGTCAACTCCTTATTTCTTTTGGACTTTTTTGTCCGCCGGGTGACCCTTGAAAGTCCGGGTGAGTGCGAACTCGCCCAACTTGTGGCCAACCATTTGATCGGTGATATAGACCGGCACGTGCTGCTTGCCGTTGTGCACAGCAATGGTCAAGCCGATGAACTCGGGCAGGATCATAGAGCGGCGCGACCAGGTCTTAATCGGCTTTTTATCCTTGGTTGCCACGGCCTTGTCGGCCTTGGCTACCAGGTGATGGTCCACAAATGGACCCTTTTTGAGAGAGCGAGTCATTTGCGTTCCCCTTACTTCTTACGACGCGACACAATCATCACTTGTGTGCGCTTGTTGTTACGGGTACGGTAACCCTTGGTCAGATTACCCCAAGGATCGACTGGATGACGGCCCTCGCCGGTTTTGCCTTCACCACCGCCATGGGGGTGATCAACCGGGTTCATCACCACACCGCGAACGGTCGGGCGAATACCCATCCAACGCTTCACACCGGCCTTGCCCAAACGGCGCAGGCTGTGCTCTTCATTGGCGACTTGACCGATGGTGGCGCGGCATTCAATGTGGATCTTGCGAACCTCACCCGAACGCATGCGAACCTGGGCGTATGTGCCTTCGCGTGCCAGCAGGGTTGCCGAGGCACCGGCGGAACGAACCACCTGTGCACCTTTGCCAACCTGCAGTTCGATGCAGTGAATGATCGAACCCACGGGAATGTTGCGGATCGGCAGGGTGTTGCCAACACGGATCGGCGCTTCGGCACCGCTCATGATGGTAGCGCCCACTTCCAGACCACGCGGCGCAATGATGTAGCGACGCTCGCCGTCGGCATAGCACACCAGAGCGATGTGAGCCGAACGGTTCGGGTCGTACTCGATGCGCTCGATCTTGGCCGGAATCCCGTCCTTGTTGCGCTTGAAGTCGACCACACGGTAGTGGTGCTTGTGACCGCCGCCCTTGTGACGGGTGGTGATGTGACCGTTGTTATTACGGCCAGCGTGCTGGAACTGGGGTTCCAGCAGGGGAGCGTATCCCTCACCCTTGTGCAGGTGGTCACGCGAAATCTTCACCACGCCACGACGGCCCGGTGAAGTCGGTTTCATTTTGATAACAGCCATGATTACGCAGCCTCCCCGGAGAGGTTCAGCTCTTGACCAGGCTTGAGCATCACATAGGCTTTGCGAACGTTGTCGCGACGACCGTTTGATTTGCCAAAGCGCTTGGCCTTGCCCTTGGTATTGACCACGGAAACACCCTGCACGTCCACCTTGAACATCAACTCCACAGCGGCTTTGATTTCCGGTTTGGTGGCGTCTTGCAGGACCTTGAACGTCACGGCATTGGATTTTTCAGCCACCATGGTTGCCTTTTCAGACACGATGGGAGCAACCAGCACCTGCATCAAGCGACCTTCGTCGTACTTGACTTTCGATGTATTGTTCATACGAGCGCTCATGCGAACATCTCCTTGAGTTTGTCCACAGCTGCCTTGGTGACCAGCACCTTGCGGTAGTGGACCAGCGACACCGGATCGGCGTAGCGCGGCTCAACCACAAGCACATTCACCAGATTGCGGGAAGCCAGGTACAGGTTTTCGTCGACTTCGTCGGCAATCACCATCACGGAGTCCAGGTTCATCGCTTTGAACTTGGCAGCCAGGGGCTTGGTCTTGGGCGACTCAACCTTGAGGGAGTCAACCACGGCCAGGCGGCCTTCACGAGCCAGTTGCGAGAGGATGGACGCCATGCCGGCGCGGTACATCTTCTTGTTGATCTTCTGGGTGAAGTTCTCATCAGGCATGTTCGGGAAAATCCGGCCGCCTCCGCGCCACAGTGGCGAGGACGTCATACCGGCACGGGCACGACCCGTTCCCTTTTGCTTGAACGGCTTCTTGGTCGAGTGATGAACCTGTTCGCGGTCTTTCTGGGCACGGGTGCCCTGACGCGCATTGGCCTGGAACGCCACCACGATCTGGTGCACCAGATCTTCGTTGTATTCACGACCGAACACGGTATCAGGAGCTTCCAGCTTGGAAGCGGCCTGGCCTTGGTCATTCAGGAGTTCGAGCTGCATCAGTTCGCTCCTTTCGCGCTTTTAGCTTTGACTTTGACTGCCGGACGAACGGTCACAAAACCGCCGGCGGAGCCAGGAATCGCACCCTTGATCAGGAGCAACTGACGCACTTCGTCGATACGAATCACGTCGAGGTTCTGGGTTGTCTTGGTCTGGTCGCCCATGTGACCGGTCATGCGCTTACCCGGGAACACGCGGCCCGGATCCTGCGCCATACCGATAGAGCCCGGCACATTGTGCGAACGGCTGTTACCGTGCGATGCGCGCTGGGATTTCATGTTGTGGCGCTTGATCGTGCCGGCGAAGCCCTTACCGATGGAGGTGCCTTGCACGTCCACTTTCTGGCCCACAGCAAACACGGCCGTCACAGGCACCGTTGCACCAGTTTTGTACTGGGCAGCGACGTCAGGCGTCAGACGAAATTCTTGTGTGATTTCACCGGCTTCAACACCTGCCTTGGCAAGGTGGCCGGCTTGCGGCTTGGTCACGCGCGATGCTTTGCGCGCGCCGAACGTCACCTGCAAGGCAACGTAGCCGTCATTCTCTTGGGTTTTCACCTGGGTCACACGGTTGTTGGATACATCCACCACCGTGACGGGCACTGCGTCCCCGTCATCAGTGAACAGACGCATCATGCCCACCTTGCGGCCCAGCAACCCGAGGGAGTTGCTCAGACTCATGTTTTTCTCCGTTACTTCCACCACGACAACTTCAATTGGCTGTCATGTTTTTGCGTGAAAGAGAGTTAATAAAACCCCGCCAGACTTGCAATGCAAATCCAGCAGAGCCGACAAGTATAGCGCGAACCGCCCTTTCAGGCAAGTCCACGCCAAACTCATACCTTTTTGGACCCCGATTGGGGCCCGAAACCGCTTATTGCAGCTTGATTTCCACGTCCACGCCGGCGGGCAGATCGAGCTTCATCAACGCATCAACGGTTTTGTCCGTCGGGTCAACGATGTCCATCAAACGCTGGTGGGTGCGGATTTCCAACTGGTCACGACTGGTCTTGTTGACGTGCGGCGAGCGCAGGATGTCAAAACGCTTCATGCGCGTGGGCAAGGGCACCGGACCCTTGACGATGGCGCCGGTGCGCTTGGCAGTGTCCACAATCTCAGCGGCCGACTGGTCGATCAGTTTGTAGTCAAACGCCTTGAGGCGAATGCGGATTTTTTGCTTGGTAGCCATGGTAATTCCTTGTTGGCTGCGAATTACGCAATGATCTTGGCAACCACGCCAGCGCCCACGGTACGGCCGCCTTCGCGAATAGCGAAACGCAGACCTTCTTCCATGGCGATGGGAGCAATCAGCTTGACCGTGATCGACACGTTGTCGCCAGGCATCACCATTTCCTTGCCTTCAGGCAACTCGATGGCACCGGTCACGTCCGTGGTACGGAAGTAGAACTGGGGCCGGTAGTTGTTGAAGAACGGGGTGTGGCGACCACCTTCGTCTTTGCTCAGCACGTAGATTTCGCCGGTGAAGTGAGTGTGGGGCTTGATGGAGCCGGGCTTGCACAGCACTTGGCCGCGCTCAACCTCTTCACGCTTAGTGCCGCGCAGCAGGATACCGACGTTGTCGCCAGCTTGACCCTGGTCGAGCAGCTTGCGGAACATTTCCACACCGGTGCAGGTGGTCTTGAGGGTGGGCTTGATACCGACGATTTCGATTTCTTCGCCGACCTTGATGATGCCGCGCTCAACGCGACCGGTCACCACGGTACCACGACCGGAGATGGAGAACACATCTTCCACCGGCATCAGGAAGGCACCGTCCACTGCGCGCTCAGGCAGGGGGATGTAGGTGTCCAGGGCATCAGCCAGCTTCATGATGGCCTCTTCACCCAAGGGACCCTTGTCGCCTTCCAGCGCCAGTTTGGCCGAGCCATGGATGATGGGGGTCTTGTCGCCCGGGAAATCGTATTTGTCGAGCAGCTCGCGCACTTCCATTTCAACGAGTTCGAGCAGCTCGGCGTCGTCGACCATGTCGCACTTGTTCAGGAACACGATGATGTAAGGCACGCCAACCTGACGGGCCAGCAGGATGTGCTCGCGGGTCTGGGGCATGGGGCCGTCAGCAGCGGACACAACCAGAATGGCGCCGTCCATCTGGGCCGCACCGGTAATCATGTTCTTGACGTAGTCGGCGTGACCAGGACAGTCAACGTGAGCGTAGTGGCGATTGGCCGTTTCGTACTCGACGTGGGCGGTGTTGATGGTGATGCCGCGGGCTTTTTCTTCCGGCGCCGCATCAATCTGGTCGTAGGCCTTGGCTTCACCACCGAACTTGGTGGACAGCACGGTCGCAATGGCCGCGGTCAAGGTGGTTTTGCCATGGTCCACGTGACCAATGGTGCCGACGTTGACGTGCGGCTTGGTACGTTCAAATTTCTCTTTTCCCATTTTCAAATCTCCAAAGAGCTAGTTCCCGTGTATTGGTTTAATGTCTGCACGATATTGCTGGTTCGCCCCGCACGGGAACAGGGCGGCACACCGTCGCAGACAACTTAAAAATTACTTGGCGCGAGCAGCCATGATGGCTTCGGACACGTTGCGCGGAGCTTCGGCGTAGTGCTTGAACTCCATCGTATAGGTGGCACGACCCTGTGTGGCAGAACGCAGCGTGGTGGAGTAGCCGAACATTTCGGACAACGGCACCTCGGCCTTGATGGCCTTGCCACCGCCAACCATGTCTTCCATGCCCTGCACCATGCCGCGACGTGAGGACAAGTCGCCCATCACGTTACCCGCGTAGTCTTCAGGCGTCTCCACCTCGACGGCCATCATGGGCTCCAGAATCACGGGGCTGGCCTTGCGGCAACCTTCCTTGAAACCGAAGATGGCGGCCATCTTGAAGGCGTTTTCGTTCGAGTCCACGTCGTGGTAAGAGCCGAAGGTCAGCGTGACCTTGACGTCCACCACGGGATAGCCCGCCAGCACGCCAGAGTTCAGGGCTTCGATCACACCCTTCTCGACCGCCGGGATGAATTCACGCGGAACCACACCACCCTTGATGGCGTCAACAAACTCAAAGCCCTTGCCCACTTCGTTCGGCTCGACCGTGAACACGACGTGGCCGTACTGCCCCTTACCGCCGGACTGACGCACAAACTTGCCTTCGACATCCACAACCTGCTTGCGGATGGTTTCGCGGTACGCCACCTGGGGCTTGCCCACATTGGCTTCCACGCCGAACTCACGCTTCATGCGATCCACGATGATTTCGAGGTGCAATTCGCCCATGCCGGCAATGATGGTCTGACCGGATTCTTCGTCGGTCTTGACGCGGAAAGAAGGATCTTCCGCGGCCAGGCGCTGCAGGGCAATGCCCATTTTTTCCTGGTCAACCTTGGTCTTGGGCTCCACGGCCTGGGCAATCACCGGCTCGGGGAAGACCATGCGTTCCAGGGTCAGAATGGCAGTTGGGTCGCACAAGGTTTCACCGGTGGTGACGTCTTTCAGACCCACGCAGGCAGCGATGTCGCCAGCGCGAATTTCATCGACTTCAACGCGGTTGTTGGCGTGCATCTGCACGATACGACCAATACGCTCTTTCTTGCCGCGCACGGGGTTGTACACGCTGTCACCTTTTTTCAGCACGCCGGAATAGACGCGCACAAAGGTCAACTGACCGACAAAGGGGTCGGTCATCAGCTTGAATGCCAAGGCGGCGAATTTCTCGCTGTCATCCGCCTTGCGCGAGGTGACATTCTCGTCCTCATCCGTGCCAGTCACCGGGGGAATGTCCACCGGCGAGGGCATGAGTTCGATCACGGCGTCCAGCATGCGCTGTACACCCTTGTTCTTGAAGGCGGTTCCGCACAGCATCGGCTGGATTTCACAGGCGATCGCACGGGTACGCAGGCCCAGGGTGATCTCTTCTTCCGACAGATCGCCCTCTTCCAAGTACTTGTTCATGAGCTCTTCAGAAGCTTCGGCCGCAGCCTCCACCATCTTCTCGCGCCACTCTTTGGCCTGCTCCAGCAGTTCCGCCGGAATTTCCTCGAAGCTGAACTTCATGCCCTGGGAGGCTTCGTCCCAAATGATGGCCTTCATCTTGCGCAGGTCAACCACGCCGGTGAAGTTTTCTTCAGCGCCAATCGGGATCACGATCGGCACGGGATTGGCCTTCAGACGCAGTTTCATCTGGTCCACGACCTTGAAGAAGTTAGCGCCGGTGCGGTCCATCTTGTTCACAAAGGCCAGACGCGGCACTTTGTACTTGTTGGCCTGACGCCAAACGGTTTCAGACTGCGGCTGCACGCCACCCACAGCACAGTAGACCATGCAGGCGCCGTCGAGCACGCGCATGGAACGCTCCACCTCAATGGTGAAGTCCACGTGGCCCGGGGTATCAATGATGTTGATACGGTGCTCAGGGAAAGACAGGTCCATGCCTTTCCAGAAGCAAGTGGTCGCAGCAGAAGTAATCGTGATGCCACGCTCCTGCTCCTGCTCCATCCAGTCCATGGTGGCGGCGCCATCATGGACTTCACCGATCTTGTGGTTCACACCGGTATAAAAAAGAATGCGCTCGGTCGTGGTGGTCTTGCCAGCGTCAATGTGCGCCGAGATACCAATGTTGCGATAGCGCTCAATGGGGGTATTGCGAGCCATGATGGATCCTTGTTGATCTGTGTATTCCAAACCACTACCCGCAAAGACTTGTGGTCTTTGCGGTGTAGCGAGCGGCCTTCAGACTAGGCGCAGCCCTGTAGGCAGTGCTTAACGCACGGCAAAGGACTGCAACGGCGCATGAAAGCCGCGCAGTAGCCGCCTTAGAAGCGGAAGTGCGAGAAGGCCTTGTTGGCTTCTGCCATGCGGTGCACTTCATCACGACGCTTCATGGCGCCGCCACGGCCTTCGGTCGCCTCGATCAGCTCATTGGCCAGACGCAGGGCCATGGACTTCTCGCCACGCTTGCGGGCAGCTTCCTTGATCCAACGCATGGACAGCGCCAGACGACGGACCGGACGCACTTCAACGGGCACCTGGTAGTTGGCACCGCCAACACGGCGGGACTTCACCTCAACCATGGGCTTGACGTTGTTGATGGCAACGCTGAAAGCCTCCAGCGGGTCTTTGCCAGTTTTCTTCTCGATCTGCTCAAGGGCACCATAAATGATGCGCTCGGCAACCGCTTTTTTGCCGCCTTCCATGATCACGTTCATGAATTTGGACAGCTCGACATTGCCGAATTTCGGATCCGGCAGGATTTCACGTTTAGGGACTTCGCGACGACGTGGCATATTTCACCTCAATTGCTTCAGTTGGTGTTTTCTCAAACACCGCGAGAGTTATTTCCAACCCTCACTTACTCGACCCACCCGGACAATTCCGAGCTTCGGGCCACTACGTTCAAACCGTCCGCCAGACGATCCGAACACCGATATCAAAAATCAGGTCTTAAAAAATTAAGCCTTCTTGGGGCGCTTGGCACCGTACTTGGAACGCGACTGCTTGCGATCTTTCACGCCTTGCAGGTCAAGCGAGCCACGCACGATGTGGTAACGCACACCTGGCAAGTCTTTGACGCGACCACCGCGCACGAGCACCACAGAGTGCTCCTGCAGGTTGTGGCCTTCGCCGCCGATGTAGGAAATGACTTCGAAGCCGTTGGTCAGGCGCACCTTGGCGACTTTACGCAGAGCGGAGTTAGGCTTCTTAGGCGTCGTGGTGTACACACGGGTGCACACACCGCGGCGCTGCGGAGAGTTTTGCATCGCGGGGCTCTTGGATTTGGTCGTTTCGACCTCGCGCCCCTGACGCACTAGTTGGTTAATGGTTGGCATTGAAAAACGTCCCTAAACGTTTGAAAACAAAAACGAAAACGTGAATCCCTTCGGAAATTCCGAAAAGCCTTCTACTATATCAGGTCAGCCACTGCGCCGCAATGCTTTTTACATCGCTTCAATAGTGCTCACTCACTTTCGGCGAGTGATCCGAATCACTTGATCCAGAGCCGAATCGCATCCCAAGCCCGGCCAAGCAAGCCCGCCTGGTCAACCGCCTCCAGCGCCAGCAAGGGCACATCGACAAGTGACTGCTCACCTAACATCACCTTGAGGGTGGCCACTGGCTGGCCTTTGGCAAACGGCGCCACCAGGGGGTCTGGGCGCACCACTTGGGTCTTGATCCGGGCGGCACTGCCGGCCGGCACCGCCACCACGATCGGCTGCGGCCGCCCAAGCCGGACCACCGACGCATTGCCCTTCCAGACATTCGGCGTGGACACCGCCTGATTGGCCTCGAACAACTTGACCCCTTCGAACGCGGTGAAGCCCCAGTTCAGGAGTTTTTGCGACTCATTGGCACGGGCGTTCTCACTGACGGTCCCCAACACAATCGACAACAGACGGCGGCTTCCTCTGGCCTCTGGCGATCCAGGCGCCGCACCCGGCTTGCCCAGGTTCGGGAAATCGCGCTTGGCCGTGGCGATCAGGCAATAGCCAGCGGCCTCGGTATGCCCGGTCTTGAGCCCATCGACCGACGGGTCTCGAAACAGCAGCAAATTGCGATTGGTGTCGTTGGCCGCCGGCGTGCCCTCATAGCGGTACTTCTTGATGGCGTAATAGCTGACGTATTGCGGGAAATCATTCATCAGCCGCGTGGCCAGAATGCTCAAGTCCCGCGCCGTAGTGGTATGACCCGGCTCGGTCAGTCCTTCGGGGTTTTTGTAGCCGGTGGACTTCATGCCCAGCATCCGCGCCTGCTCGTTCATGAGTTGCACGAAACGCTCGGCCGTGCCGCCGATTCCCTCGGCAAGAACCATGGTGGCATCGTTGCCCGACTGCACGATCATGCCCTTGATCAGATCGTCAACCGGCACCTTCATCTTGGGATCGATGAACATACGCGAGCCTGGCATGCGCCAGGCCCGCTCACTCACCGGCAAGGTCTGCCGAAGATCTATCTTCTTGGCCCGCAGAGCGTCAAACACCAGGTATTGGGTCATCAGCTTGGTCAGCGAAGCCGGCTCTACCGGGCTGTCGATGTCCTTGGCCGCCAGCATCTGGTTGGCGGTGATATCCAGCAGCAGGTAGGAACGCGCGGCGATTTCAGGCGGCTGCGGCAAGCCCTGGGCAGATGCCGACAAACAAACCGCAGCAGCAAGAACAAGCAAGAATTTTTTCATCACAAAGGGGTACTGAGGTGGCGAACCACCAGGTTCTTCAACAGGGGCAACTGACCATGGAAAAAATGGCTGCCGCCGGGCACCACGGTCACCGGCAGCACCTGGGGTCGCGCCCAGTCCATCACATCACTGAGCGGCACGGTGTCGTCGAGCTCACCATGAACCACCAGTGAGCGCTCATGCGCCTCGGGCGGCAGCTTGGCAACCTGAAAACGGCTGGCGGCCGTGCCGACAAACACCAGCTTCTCGACCGAGCGCGTCGGCCACAGCGTTTGCAGCGCCTGGCTCATGACAAAAGAGCCAAAGGAAAAGCCCGCCAAAGCCAGCGATCCTTCGGGCGCACATTGCTGCACCACGGCCAGGAAGTCATCCACCTCACCGCGCCCCTCATCATGCGCGCCCTGGCTGGCACCCACGCCGCGGAAATTGAAGCGCACGGCGCGCCAGCCGCACTGCACAAAGGCACGCGCCAGCGTCTGCACCACCTTGTTGTCCATGGTGCCGCCAAACAAGGGATGCGGGTGGGCAATGATGGCCACGCCGCGCGGATTCGTTCCTGGCGCCAGCGTCGGCGCATCGCTCAGGGCCTCGATCGTGCCAGCCGGGCCATCCAGCAGCAGCCGTTCGGTCTGGGAGTTCATCTCAACGTCCCAGGTGCGGCGGCGTCAGCAGGCGCTCGACCACCTGGCCGTTTTTCAGATGCGACTCGACGATTTCGTCGATGTCGTTGGCATCCACATAGGAATACCAGACGGCCTCGGGATAGACCACCGCCACCGGGCCGGCCGCACAGCGGTCCAGGCACCCCGCTTTATTCACGCGCACCTGACCGGGCCCCGCCAGACCGGCCGCCTTGACCAACGATTTGCAGCGATCAAAGGCCTCCTGGGCCTGGTGCCGGGCGCAACACTCTTCGCCGCCCTTGCGCTCATTGAGGCAGAAAAAAATGTGGCGCTCGTAATAAGACGCCACCTGGGCAACGGATTGGGGAGCTTGATTTGAATTCATCAGGGCATTCTAGTTTTTTGCCTCATGCCCCCACACGCGGGTCAACACATACGACAAGGCCGCGTAGGGCCACAGCCAGCCCAGCCATTGGGCCAGGCCATGGAAACGGATGAAACGGCCCTGCTCCCAGGTCTGCAGCGTTTGGGCAAAGTAGGCACTGGTGGGCGCCTGGTTGAGCAGGCTCAGATACACCCCCAGCGCCAACAGCATCAGGGCAGCACTGACTCGACCGGGAATGGACATCAAGAAAAACGCCAGCACCAGGGCCAGGCCAAGCCCCAGCTGCACCGGCAGGCTGAACCAGGCCCAGGCATGCGTCGGCCCGTAACTCAGCGCCGCCGACAGGGTGGTCGCCCCGATACCAGCCGCCAGCACGGCCAGCGCAAACACCACGCGACGCGTCGAGGCCCGGATGATGCAGTAGCCCAGCAGGCAGGGAATCAACGCCCCCAGCATCACGCAGACCAACTCAGCGCCCGCCACCAAAGGCTGCAGCTCCAGCTCCCGCATCGGTAGCCACTCCAGAAATGGCGTGTCCTGCAACAATTCAGCCAGTGCCGCTTCAAGCCGCTCGAACACCTGCCCCAGGCCCAGCGGTACCGCCGCCGGAAATAGCAAGGCCATGGGCCACAACGCCAGCAACACCAGCGCGCCGCGGGCATCGGCCACAAACCAGCGGGCACGAAACCGGCCCCAGTGGGAAATCGCACCCAAGCGCTCCAGCAGCCCGGCCAAAATACCACCCAGCCAGGCGCCAAACACATTCAGGATGAAATCCACATTCGACGGCACCCGCGCCGGCAGGTAGACCTGCAAGGCCTCCATCAGCAGCGCCAGCCCCGCAGCAGCCAAGGCAGCATGTCTCACCGCATGCGCCCCGCGCCGCGTGCGCAAGGCGCTCAAGGCCAGCAAGAAACCCAGCGGCACGTAGCCCAGCACATTGGAAATCAGGTCAAAACCCGTCCAGTACTGCGGAAAAGGGGCCCACAGAAAGCCCCAGGGCACAACCCCTTGATAACGCCAGTCGGCAAACGGATAGAGGCTGGCGTAGACGATCAGGCCGGCATAGACCCATGCCAGCGGCCAGGCGGACGTCTTGTGCAGGGCGCGTCGTTCCAAACGCAGCCTCAGAACGGTTTGACCACCACCAGGATCACCGCCGCCAGCAGCAGCAGCACCGGAACCTCATTGAACCAGCGGTACCAGACATGGCTACGGTGGCTCTCGCCGCGCAGGAACTTTTTCAAGACCCGCCAGCAGGCATGGTGATAGCCCAGCACCAGCACGACCACCGCGAGCTTGGCATGCAGCCAGCCATTGCCCGGTCCTTTACCGATGCCATAGCCCAGCCAAAGCCAGAAACCCAAGGCCAGCGCCGGCACCGCCAGCATGGTGGTGAAGCGCATGAGCTTGCGCGCCATCAGCAGCAAGCGCTCGCGCTCAGCCTGCGACGCTGGCGCGACCATGGCCAGATTCACAAAGATGCGGGGCAGGTAGAACAGGCCGGCGAACCAGCTGGCAACGAAGACGATGTGGAGTGATTTGACCCAGAGCATGCGCCGAGTTTAGTCGCAGACCCCAGCTCGCCCGCCACAAGCGGCACGGCAGGCTGCATCGAAGGCAAACTTTGCTTGCCGGGTAGAGTTAAACGCCGGGCGCCGCAGGCAAAAAAAACCCCAGCACAGGGCTGGGGTGGCAAGCCTTTTTTGCTGTCACACATCAAGGCCCCGCTCAGGGAGGAAAAGCGGGAGGCAGCAAGCTGCCCATCAGTAATCTAGCAAACATGCAAATCGGTTTCAAGTCTTTTTTGTCAACTTTTTGTGAAATCACACCGATCATCGGCCAACACGCCAACCGCTTTCCCGCCCAGGAATTTTTGTAGCATTCGAGATTCAGGCACAATTTTCCCCATGACACTGCACGCCCCTTACCCCCTGGGTCGTCCGCGCCGGCTGCGCCGCGACGACTTCACCCGCAACCTGGTGCGCGAAAACGCCCTGACTGCCCATGACCTGATCTACCCGGTGTTCGTGGTGGATGGCCAGCAGCGCCGCGAAGCCGTGGCCTCCATGCCCGGCGTGGAGCGCCTGAGCCTGGACCTGCTGCTGCCCGTCGCAGAGGAGTGTGTCGAGCTCGGCATCCCGGTCATGGCCCTGTTCCCGGTGATCGACCCCGCCCTCAAAACCCCGGACGGCAAGGAAGCACTCAACCCCGACGGCCTGGTGCCGCGCGTGGTGCGCGCCCTCAAACAACATTTCCCGGAACTGGGCGTGATGACCGACGTGGCGCTCGACCCCTTTACCAGTCACGGCCAGGACGGCCTGCTGGATGAGACCGGCTACATCCTGAACGACGAGACGGTGGACATCCTGACGCAACAGGCGCTGACTCAGGCCCAGGCCGGCGTGGACATCGTGGCGCCGAGCGACATGATGGACGGCCGCATCGGCGCCATCCGCAGCGAACTCGAAGCGCAGCGCCTGGTGCACACCCGCATCATGGCCTACAGCGCCAAATATGCATCCGCCTTCTACGGCCCGTTCCGTGATGCGGTGGGCTCGTCCGCCAACCTGGGCAAGAGCAACAAAAAGGTCTACCAGATGGACCCGGGCAACAGCGACGAAGCGCTGCGCGAAGTCGCCATGGACATTGCCGAAGGCGCCGATATGGTGATGGTCAAGCCCGGCATGCCCTACCTGGACGTGCTGCGGCGAGTGAAAGACGAGTTCCGCATGCCGACCTTCGCCTACCAGGTGTCCGGCGAATACGCCATGCTCAAGGCCGCCGCGCAGAACGGCTGGCTCGACCACGACGCCGTCATGATGGAAAGTCTGCTGGCCTTCAAGCGCGCCGGCGCCGATGGCGTGCTGACCTACTTTGCCGTGGCGGCGGCCCGCTTGCTGCGCCAGGCCTGAATGGGACGGCAGGTGAAGCTGACGGCGCCAACTGCGCCAGGCAGCGAGCTCGCCTGCTTTCGGTTTAGGCCTTGGGCTCCTGGGGCTGCCCCCCCACGACAGACCAACCCGCTTGGCGGTTGACCTTGTTGTTTTCGTATTCCCACACGGTGCCACAGCGCTCACAGCGGTATTTGGTGATCGTGACCTGACCATGCTTGTGCGCCACGGTACGGTGGGTGCCCTGCATCAGTTCGGGGTGGCCACGGGCGCGGCGCCAGTTTTGCTGAATGCCCGCGCACGATTCGCACATCTCTGTTTTTGGGGTTTCGGATGGTGGGGTGGGATCTTGGGGCATGGGCTGTTCTGTCAAAGAGGAGGCGGCTTAACCTGAAGTGGTTGGCTTGCGCAACGGGTCATTGTCGCAGGGCGGCAAACACAGCGTGCGCAAACGCTGGTGTGCGGCATCTTCCATATCGACCGGCACCAGACGCTTGGCCTGCAGGTAGTGGTTGGAAAATACGTCAAAGTAAGCATCCAGTGTAGCCGCCGCATGGGACTCACCGGCCAAATCCAGACACAAGGCGGCCACCTCGGCGGTGCACAGATGCGCCTCGCGCTGGGAGCGACGCAATCGGTAGCGCGACAGCTGCTCGGGCTGAATACTGAGCACCGGCAGGTGATTCAGAAACGGGCTCTTGCGAAACATCTTGCGCGCCTCTTGCCAAGTGGCATCCAGCAGCACGAACAGCGGCCGTTTGCCCGTGGCCTCGCCAGAGTTCGCGCTGGCTTGCACTCTGTTCACAACCCGTTCCGGCGCCACAAACTCGGCCGGAAACACCACATAGGGTTGCCACTGCGGGTCAGCCAACAGGGTCAGCAGGGCCGGGTCCACCGCAGTGCGCGCCCAGCCGAAAGCAAAGGTATCAGCCACCACATCGGCAATCAGCCATCCGGTGTTGGTCGGTTTGATGGGTTCGATGTCAAACATGATCAGGCACACCCCGGCCTGTGTGGGGACCGTGGGGCGCAGGGCGCACAGGCAGTAGCTCACGGGTACGCGGCAGCCCGGGCAACGTATGGCGCGCGAACCCCGGGCGACAAAAGGTTTGGCGCTGCGGGCCAAACGGTCTGTGCGCAGGCGTGAGACGGCGTGGGGTGTGACGTGGGTCATGCGGATGGCTTGGCCAAGTCGTCTATGCACTCCAGCGCAAACACGGGCAGCTGGGCCTGCCGGCTCAGCCACACACCACCGCCCAGCGCGGTGAACCCTTCGGCCAGACCGCGCCGGTACAACTGCGCCGGGTGCTGGAACATGCGGGGGTCCGTCAGCGTCTCATCCACCGTGTCTTGCGCCCAGTCCTCACGGGTGATGGCCTCAACATAAAGGGCGCCGCTGCAAAGCGTTCCAAGGTTGCGCATGGCGGTCTTGGCGTCCGCCTCGTTCAGGTAGGGCAGCACGCCCTGGCAGATGACCAGGTCAAAAGGGGCTTTGGCCCGATAGTCGAGCACCGAGCCCTGCTCCCAGCCAAAGCGTCCACACAGGTATTCGCTGTACTCCACGCCGTGGTAACGGGCATGGGGGTAATGTTTGGCGATGACCTCGCGCCAGATGCCGATGCCGCAGCCCATGTCCAGCACGCGCCGCACGGGCACCCGCAGGAACTGCAGGTAGCTGCACACAAAGGTGCCCAGCCGGTCTACGTGGGCAGGATCGACCACACTGGTCTTCTTGTTGAAATAGAACCGCTGGTAGTACGCCTCATCGAAGATCTTTTCGCTCGCAGATTTCATTTGCCTCCCTTCAGGCATGCAACAGCCGCGTTCGCGGTAGCCGATGACGGCCATGATGTTAGATCTGTGATGATGGCACACCCCACCGCGCCCTCGCGGCCATCTGCTGGGGCGCATAGGCCCCAACGGCGCAGGGCGGCGAAATCTGCCCCCCGCGCCTTTGCCGTTGAGGGACAATCAGCCACCCACTTCTGACCTTTTCCCCATGCGTATCTTCAGCATCAGCCCTGGCAGCGTGCGCGAAAGCGCGGTCTTGCCATCCGTCCTGCCTGAGCAGGGCCATGTCTGGATCGCCTGCACGCGCGCCGAGTTTGAAAGTCAGCTGCCGCAAATTCAAGCCACCTTGCAGACGCTGTGCAGCACGCAGTTGGTGGACCTGCATGTCTCCGACCTGCTCAACCAGCAACTGCCCTCGCACTTCGACTACACCTCGCAGTACGACCTGCTGGTGTTTCGCCGGCTAGCCAGCGGCCAGGGTCCCAGCAACAGCCCGGCCGACGCCGCCGCCCCTCAAGCCCGGCCCAAACGCAGCGGCCCGCCGATCCTCAAGCGCATCGACACCAGCCCGGTCGGGTTTGCCGTGTTCGAGCAGGTGCTACTGACGGTCCACCCCACCGATTGCATGGCGCGTGACACCTATGCCGCGCGACTGCTGCAATCCGCCTCCAACGAGGCACGTACCGCCGGCAACCGCTTGCCCATGTCGCCTGCTGACCTGATGCTGCGCATCGTCAACCAGATGGTCGATGGCTTTCTGGAACTGCGGCGCGAACTCACACGCCAGCTCGACCACTGGCAAGCCGAACTGCTCAACCCGCGCACCCGCTTCAACAACTGGGCGGCGCTGCTCGAAGCCCGCCTCTCGCTGCACCAGCTCGATGCGATTTGCGAAGACCAGCGTGCTTCGATCCAGGACTGGATCGAAGCACTCAAAACCTGGCCCGATGCCCACAACAGTCCGGCCGCGCAGCGCGAGCGCGACCTGTTGCATGTACGCAGTCGCGACGTGCTGGAACATATTGAGCGCGTGGTGCACCATGTGCGCCGCCTGGAGCAAAGCGCCGAGACCGCGGTGCAGATGCATTTCAATGCGCAAGGCAACCGCACCAACGAGATCATGCGCACGCTCACGGTGCTGACCGCCATTTTTATGCCGCTCAACCTGATCGCCGGCATCTTCGGCATGAACTTTGATTTCATTCCGCTGATTCACAACGCCCGCGGTTTCTGGTGGGCCATGGCCGCCATGGGCCTGATGGCAATCGCCTTGGCCTTGCTGTTCTGGCGCAAGCGCTATCTGGAGCGCAGCGCTCGCTGAGCGCTCGCAACTGTTGCGTTACTGCACCAGCAAGCCAGCCGTCCATTGATCCGCATCAAACACCGGCCACTTTGGCCGCGGGAGAAATTCCAATTTGACATGCCGCAAGGCGGCACACGAGCCAAAGTCATCCAATGGGCGTTCGGGGGTCGTCCCCGATTGTGATCAAAAAAGGAACCTCATTATGAAAAAGAGTTTGTTGGCAGCAGCCGCTCTCTGTGCTTTGACGTCAGGCACTGCATTCGCGCAGCAGGCCGAAGGGCCCTGGATGGTACGGGCGCGTGCCGTCTATCTGCAAAGTGCCAACAGTGACAGCACCGGCTTGGGTCTCACTGTGAATGACAAGTGGATCCCTGAGGTCGACGTTTCCTACTTCTTCAACAAGAACGTGGCCGCCGAACTGGTGCTGACCGTGCCGCAACAACACACCTTGCGCTCCAACGGCACCGATATCGGCACGCTCAAGCATTTGCCACCCACGCTGACCCTGCAGTACCACTTCGATGCCCCGGGTTACAAGCCTTACGTGGGCGCGGGCGTGAACTTCACCAGCTTCAGTGATGTCAGCGTGCCGGGCTTTGACGTCAGCCGCACCAGCTGGGGCGGCGCATTGCAGCTGGGCGTGGACATTCCCGTGGCCAAGAACCTGTACCTCAACTTTGACGTGAAGAAGGTCTACATCCGCACCGACGTGAGCACCGCTGCTGGCGTCAAAGCGGGCACCCTGAGCCTGGACCCGCTGCTGCTGGGAGTCGGTTTGGGCTGGCGCTTCTGATTGGCGACGACCACAGACGTCAAAGCTGACTTGAAATGCCGGGGCACTATGGGCTCCGGCATTTTTTATGGGCGATCAGATCGCGTGATGTCGGCGGGATGAACGCCGCACCATTTACGCCGAAGCCGGGGGCTCACCGATCTTGAGGTGCTCCAGCAGATCGGCCACCAGTTCCAACCGCACCAGCGGGTTCTCCAGCGCCATGAACTGCTGCTTGAGTTGCGGGCTGACTGGCAGCAACTCGCACCAGCGGTTGGCCAGCCAGCCGCAGTCGTCCCAACGGTAAGGTGGCTGCAGCGGCAGATCGTCTGAACGGCTCACTTGGGCCTGCATGTGTTGCAACAGCCGCTCCAGTCCAAGCCTGACCGGCACCAAGTCCGGCGGTACCGGCACCGGCTCGTCGTCGGGCAACCAATCGGCGTCGCCCACCCACAAGCCATGCTTGAGTTGCCCGCTCTTGCGCAAGCGAAAACGTCGCCCACCGCTGCAGCGGATCACCATCAGCCCGGGCTGCGGACGTTGGAGCTCGACAATGTGCGCCAGCGTCCCCACCGCGTGAAAGGCCTCCGGTTCGAAGTCATCGCCAACGGCCGCAGGATTCAGCGCCTGGCGCGGTTGACGCACTTCGCGGCCCTGGGTGAGGGACACCACGCCGAATGGGGCACCCTCCTTGTGGCAGCGCCCGATCAGGTCGAGGTAACGCACCTCGAAAATGCGCAACGGCAGTACACCGCCCGGGAACAACACGGTCTGCAGCGGAAACAGCGGCAAGGACACGTCTGGCATGTCCGGGCCATCAGGGCCTGGGGCCGAGGAACAGACTAGCGCCGTTGTCCCATGCGATCTTGCGCGCCAGCTCGGGCGGCAAATCACCGAGCCAGCGACGGTAGCCCTGCATCAGCTCGTCATACTGCAACCAGCGCTGGTTGATCCAGGTGTCCGAACCAATCAGGAAGCGTGTCGGGTACTTGAGCAGCAAGGCACGCCATTCGGGACACAGTTTTCCGCCCTCGCAGGTGAGTCCCGGACGGTACGACAACTCGCCCATGAGCCAGGGGTACTTCGTGAACAGCGCATCCACGCGCGCCACTGATGTCCCGCCAATACCGGTGTGCGCCCAGATCAGCCGCGCTTGGGGTGCATGCGCCATCAGCAGGTCAATCGCCGCATCGTCCACATGGGCAAGCACGGCAAGCTGGTTTTTCTCGGCGAACTGCATCAGCTTCTTCGCCACCGGGCCGTTGGCATTGGCGCTGTCGTAGAGGTGGAACTCGCCAATGCCGCGGTAGGGCCCGGCCGCGGTGCCACGCGCAAACTCGGCCTGCACCAGGGCGTAGATCGTCTCATCGCGGAACCAGTTGTTGTAGTCCTCGCGGTTGCGGTACAGGCGAATGAAAGGCACCACCGCGACCCCGGCCGCCTGGGTCTGGGCGCGGGCTTCGGCCAGCGCCCGGGTGTTGTCGTTGGGTCGCGAGTTGGCCAGCACCGCCTTGACCCCATTGCGCTGCATGCGCGCCAACACATCGCTCAAGGGATGCGGGCCGCTGCGGCCGTTCCAGGCCTCTTCGTTGTAGTGCAGGTGGGCATCAAACAGCGGGCCGCTGTAGTCTGCCGCCAGCACCGGGGAGCCGGCAGCGGCCAGCACGAGCGCCACCGCCACCAGCCGCTTGCCGGCAGATCCGACAAAACCCATGGCAACACAGGCCGGTCGCATGATCAGCCTAGGTGCTGGGCAAAGAAGGCCAGTGTGCGTTCGCGCGCCAGGTTGGCGGCGGTCGCGTCATAGGCACCGCGCTGGTCGCAGTTGAAGCCGTGGTTGGCGGCATAGAGGTGCACTGCCACGGCCGGATGGGCGGCCCGGAACGCTTCGACGCCGTCGAGCGGAATCCAGTGGTCCTTCTCGCCGAAATGGGCCAGCACCGGGCATGTCGGATGGCGGGCGATCTCGGCCTCGGTCGTGACGCCACCACCGTAGTAGGGCACGGCGGCGCTCACGCCATTCAGGAGACAGGCGCTGCGCCAGGTCAGCAAACCACCCCAGCAATAGCCCACCACCCCGACCTTGCCGGCTTGGGCCGCGTAGTCGATGGCGGCCTGAATGTCCTGCAGCACGCCCGGCGCCGGCAGCGCTTCTACCGCGGCCTTGAGCGCCGAGCCGGCGCTCATGTCGTCGGGCGCATAGCCGAGTTCGACACCTGGCTTGACGCGGTGAAAGGTGGCGGGCGCCACCGCCAGATAACCGGCAGCGGCATAGCCATCGGCCACCGCGCGGATGTGGGCGTTGACGCCAAAGATCTCCTGCACCACCACCACCGCACCACGCGCTTTGCCAACCGGTTGCGCCACATAGGCGGGAAAACTAAAGCCGTCGGCGGCTGTCAGGTCTACGAATTTACCCATGCTGCGTCTCCTTGCATTGATCAGGTATTGAGCTTGCGCTCTACAAAGTCGAGCCGGTCCTGGCCCCAGAAAATCTCGCCATCGATCACGTAGCTGGGTGCGCCGAACACGCCGGCGTCGATGGCCTGCTGCGTGTAGGCTTCGTAGCGCTCATCCACCGCCTGGCTGTAGGACTGCTCCAGCCGTTGCGCGTTCAGGCTGCACTCGGCCAGCAGTTCGGCCAGCACCTTGGCGTCGGCGATGTTGCGCTCCTGCGCCCACACTGCGGCCAGCACCGCACCGCTGATGCGCATCGCCGCCTCGGTGCCGTCGTGCAGGTCCACCGCAATGATCAGGCGCGCGGCATCATCGCCGGCCACCGGAAAGAATTTCGGCTGCACATGCAGCGGCGCGTTCAGGTAGTCGCTGTAGCGCCTGAGTTCCTGCAGCCGGTAGGCCTGACGCTGCGGCGCCCGCTTCGGCAACGGCAAACCGCCGGAAATCGGGAACACCTTGCCGCCGAGATCCACCGGCAGCACCCGCAGCGTGGCACCCGCCGCTTTGGCGATGGCAGCCAGGCGTTCATGACCCAAATAGGCCCAGGGGCTTTGCGGTGCAAAGTAATAGTCAACGGTGCGACTCATAGGTCTCCTTGTGTTGTTTTGCGTCTGCACCGAGGTGACAGACGGGGCGATCGCGGTAATGGTATCTTGTCAGCGCTTCATCTGCAGGAGGTCGTTTTGGACAAGGTGCTTCTCATTACCGGCGGCAGTCGCGGCATTGGCGCCGCCACCGCCCGGCTGGCCGCTGGCAAAGGCTACGCGGTGGCCGTCAACTACACCGCCAATTCACTGGCCGCCGACGAGGTGGTGCGGCAGATTCGCGCCAGCGGGGGCCAGGCCATCACGGTACAGGCTGACGTGGCGGATGAAGCCCAGGTGCTGGCCATGTTCGAGAAAGTGGACGCCAAGCTCGGCCGGCTCACGGCTCTGGTCAACAACGCCGGCGTGGTCGATGTGGCATCCCGGGTCGACCAGATGAGCTTGGCGCGCCTCAAGCGCATGTTCGACATCAACGTCATCGGCAGCATGCTGTGCGCGCGCGAAGCGGTACGGCGCATGAGCACACGCCATGGCGGCCAGGGCGGTGCCATCGTCAACGTCAGCAGCGTGGCGGCCAGCCTGGGCTCGCCCAATCAGTATGTGGACTATGCCGCCAGCAAGGGCGCCATCGATGTCTTCACGCTCGGCCTGGGCCGCGAGGTCGCCGCCGAAGGCATCCGCGTCAACGCCGTGCGCCCCGGCATCATCGACACGGATATCCACGCCAGTGGTGGCCAGCCGGAGCGGGCACACCAGCTGTCGCCACAGATTCCGATGCAGCGCCCCGGCAGCGCCAGCGAAGTGGCGAATGCCATCGTTTGGCTGCTGTCCGACGAGGCCAGCTACGCCACCGGTTCAATTCTTGACATCACGGGGGGACGTTGATGAGCAGCATCAAGTACTACTGGGAAGACCTGACCCCCGGCAGTTCGCGCGAGCTGGGTAGCGTGCGTCCGACGGCCGAGGAAATCCGCAGCTTTGCCACGCAGTTCGACCCGCAGCCGTTTCATGTCGACGAGGAAGCCGCCAAAGCCTCCATCTTCGGCCGCCTGTGCGCCAGTGGCTGGCACACCTGCAGCATGGCCATGCGCCTGATGGTGGACAACTTCCTGCGGGAGTCCTCCAGCCTGGGCTCGCCGGGACTGGAGAGCCTCAAGTGGCTCAAGCCGGTTTTCCCCGACGACACGCTGACACTGAGGCACACCATTCTGGAGAGCCGCCCCATGGCCAGCCGCCTCGACGTCGGCCTGGTGCGCACCGCGTGGGAGATGTTCAACCAGGACGGCGACCAGGTGCTGCACATGGAAGGCTATGGCATGTTCCGCCGCCGCACGCCGGCCAGCACCCCGGAATGAGCATGGACTTCAAACCTCTCGTCACCCTGCTGGCCATTGTCAACCCGCTGGCCATCGTGCCGTTTTTCATCCACTACACACAGGGCTTCTCGCGCGAGCAGCGGCTGCGCACGATCTGGATCTCGTCCTGCAGTGCCTTTGCAGTGATTGCCATCAGCGCGCTGCTGGGCCTGCAGATCCTGGCCTTCTTCGGCATCTCGCTGGCGAGTTTCCAGGTCGGCGGCGGCATGCTGCTGCTGACCTCGGCGCTCTCCATGCTCAATGCCCAGCCGGCCGAAGCCAAGTCGAATGCCGAAGAGATGCAGAGCGCCGCCGAACGCTCGGCCGCCCGCGCCAGCATCGCCGTGGTGCCGCTGACCATTCCGCTGCTGACCGGCCCGGCCACCATGTCCACGGTGGTGATCTACGCCGACAAGGCCAAGACTTTCCTGCAGCTCGGCACCCTGGTGGGCTACGGCGTGGTCATCGCGCTGGCCACCGCGCTGTGCTTTTCGCTGGCGCAACCGATTGCCCGCGTGCTGGGCAAGACCGGCATCAACGTGATGACCCGGCTCATGGGCCTGATCCTGGCCGCGCTCGCCGTGGAGGTGATGTCCGATGGCCTGATCAAGCTGTTTCCGGCGCTGGGGCGCTGACCCGGGCCCTCAGCGCAGTTGCTGCAGCCACTGCGCCAGCTCGGCGACGGCGGCATCGGTCGCGGCGGTGAGCGCACGCACGCCACCGCTCGCATCGGCACTGGGCGCCGGGCGCTGCACCACCACCTGCCGCTGCGCCACCAGCCTGTCACCATTAGGCGTACCTTGCAGCACCGTGGCGCGCAGGCGCAGCAGGCCCGTGCTTTGCTCGGGCGATGCAAAGACCTGGCTGAATTCTTCCAGTTCGATGTGCAGCACGCGCGCCGCGCCTTCACCCGGCTTGAGCACGGGCTGCTGCTGGCTCAAGCGTTCCCGCAAGCGCTGCTGCACCAGTTCGGCGGGCGGCATGGTCCAGCGCGCCAAGGCATAGGCCCGCAACTGCTGGGCATCGGCGTAGGCCAGTCGATAAAGCACCGCCGTTCCTTCCAGGGATGACGGCGCCTGCACGCTGGCCGCCAGCGCCGGCTGTGTAGCGCCCCCCGCTGCCGTGACCGGCACCGATGCGGCGACACCAAAGTCGTACAGCACAGGGCTGGGTGTGCGCTCGGGCATGGCACAGCCGGACAGCAGTCCGGCCAGCACCAGCCCCCACAAGGAACCCGTCCGTGCCAGACGGTCAACCCCAGAGTTCAAAGACATCATGTTTTTCATGGCTTACTCCCCGGCGCAGCAAAGCCCGGCTCACCAGGACCCGGGACGATCGGCCGATTGCCGAAGATCAGGGCCTGCGGGTTGTCATTCAAGGTATTGGCCGCACGCCCCACCTGGCGCGCGGCACGACCGGTATCGTCGATGGTACGGTTGATGCGCGGCAAGGTATCGGCTTGCATGGTCTGCCCGGTGGCTGCCAGGGCGCCCGTGCCCTGCGTGAGTTGGTCCAGCATCCCGCCGGGCTGTTGCACGCGCAGCGACAGGCGCGTGAACTCGGCTGCGGTTTTTTTCACCTCTTCCGCGCCACCCAGCACGCTGCTGGAGGCTTCACGCAATGACTTGAGCGTAGTACCGGCCTCTTGCATCACCGGTGGCACGCTGGCGGCGGCTTGGCCCAGCGTACCGATGGTGCCCATCAGAATTTTCTGATTCTCAGGCGCGAGCAGTTGATTGACACGGCGGCTGGTTTCTTCGAGCTGCTCCAACAAACGTGAGCCCTGCGCCGAGAGCTGGCCCACCAGGCCGGGTCGCATGGGAATCCGGGCCGGCAGCTCGTCCGTGGACGCCAGCAACTCTTTCGAGTCGCCGCTGTCGTCGAGTTGCACGAAGGCGATGCCCGTCACGCCCTGAAAACCCAGCGAGGCAAAGGTCGAACGGGTGATGGGGGTGCCCGCATCAACGGCAATGCGCACCAGCACATTGCCCTGGATTCTGGGGTCAAACCCGATGCTGGTGACTTTGCCCACCTTGACGCCACGAAAGCGAACCGAGGCCTGCGGCTGCAAGCCGGTAACCGTATCGGGCGTGGACACTTCAAAGGCGCGTCGCTCCCCGGAGTCGCGCGTCAGCCAGACGGCCAGCGCCACCAGCAAGGCGCAGAGCAGCAGCGCGAAGGCGCCGGCGGCCAGGGCATGGGCTTTGTTTTCCATAGTTCTCTTTCTACACTGCACGCGGCGGCTGATGCAACAAGGCCACCGCGCGTTGCCCCCGCTCACCGAGGAAAAAATCACGAATGAAGGGATGCGGGAAAGCCATCACTTCCTGGGGTGTCCCGCTCACAATCACCTTCTGCTCAGCCAGTACCGCCACGCGCGTGCTGAGCTCAAACAGCGTATCCAGGTCATGCGTGACCATCACCACCGTCAACCCCAACTCGCGATGCAAGGAACGCAGCAGCGTACAGAAAGCATCCGCGCTGTCCGGATCCAGGCCGGCCGTGGGCTCATCCAGCAGCAGCAAGGGCGGGTCCATGATGAGGGCACGCGCCAGCGCCACACGCTTGATCATGCCGCCCGAAAGATCGGCCGGCATCTTTTGCCCGTGCCTCGGATCCAGCCCCACCATCTGCAGCTTGACCAGTGCCGCATCGCGCACCAATTCATCGGGCAGGGTCCCGAGTTCGCGCAGCGGAAAGGCAATATTGTCCAACACGCTGAAAGCCGAGAACAGCGCGCCGTGCTGAAACAGCATGCCCACGCGGCTGGCCGCGCCTTGCGCACCGAGCTGCGCCGCGGGCTTGCCCAGCACGGTGATGCGACCGGTGTATGGTTTTTCCAAACCGAGAATCTGGCGCAGCAGCACGGTTTTTCCGCTGCCCGACCCCCCGACGATGGACACCAGCTCGCCCGCCATGATGCGCAGGTCCAGTTTGCGGTGCACCACAAACTCATGACCGGCGGCGTGAAACACCGAGGACAGCTGGTCGATTTCAACGACCGGGATGTCGGCGCTCATATGCCCACATCCTTGAACACCACCGCGAACAGCGCATCGACCAGGATCACCACCGTGATCGATGTCACCACCGAGGCCGTGGTGCCCTGCCCCAGGCTTTCGGTATTGGGTTTGACGCGCAGGCCGTAATGGCACCCCACCAGCGCGATGAACACGCCGAACACCGCCGACTTGGCAACGGCCAGCGTAAGGTTGGACGCCTGCACCGCATCCGGCAGGGTCGACAGGAAGAACGAAGGTGTCACGTCCATCACCAGGTCGGAGGCCAGCATGCCGCCGAGCATGGCCGACATGGTGGTCCACACCGAGAGCAGCGGCATGGCCAGCGCCATGGCCAGCACGCGCGGCAGCACCAGGCGAAAGCCGCGCGGGATGCCCAGCACGCGCATGGCATCAATCTCCTCGGTCACACGCATCACGCCGATCTGCGCCGTGATGGCCGAGCCGGAGCGCCCGGCGATCAGAATGGCCGCAAGCACGGGGCCGAGCTCGCGGATCAAGGAAATGCCCAGAATGTTGACGATGAAGGGGTCGGCCCCGAACTGCCGCAACTGCTGTGACATCAGGTAGGCCAGCACCACACCAATGAGAAAGCCAACCAGCGCCGTGATGGGCAGCGCCGTGGCCCCAATGTGATACAGATGCCCGGAGAAGTCACGCCACGGCCCCTGCCGTGGATAGCGCAGCAGGCGCAAGGTATCCAGCATAAGCTGGCCGATCAGGCGCAAGGCACTGCTCAGGTGATCCAGCACCCGCAAAACCTGGCCCCCCAGCGCGAGAAAGTACTGACCGATGGACTTGCGCACGGGCGGCGCCGCCGTGACCGAGAAACGCGCGACGCGCTCCAGCATGGCACGCTGCGCCGGCAGGGCCTGCCACTGTAGCGGCCACTGGCGACCCCAGGCATTCCACAGCACCTGCGCACCGATGTGGTCGAGCCGCAGCAGGTGACTTGAATCCCAGAGTTGCGCCGCCGTTTCAGGGCGCGTGGATGCATGCAGTTCGCGCTGCAAAGCGTCCCAGGCCCGTGGCTCCGCCAGTTGCGCGGCGGTCCAATGCCCCAGCAACAAGGCGCAGCGCCCCTGTGGCATGTGCTGCCAACTGATGCGGGGCGTGATGTCCTCCATGGATGGTGCTGCTCTTTGTCTGAATGCGCGAACCGCCATCGTACAGGCAAGTCAGGTCAGGGCGGGTATAAATGTCATCGCACAATACCCGCTTCAGGAGACCCCATGACCCAAGCCCCCCCCGCAACCGAGTTGCTGACCGAACAACGTGGCCCGGTGCTGTGGCTGACCATCAACCGCGAGGCGCGCCGCAATGCCATGAGCCACGGGGTGCTCGCCGCCATGGCGCAGGCCATCAATGCGGCCCAAGGTCAGCGCGAGATCCGCGCCATCGTCATCACCGGTGCCGGCGAGAAGGCTTTTTGCGCCGGCGCCGACCTGCAGGCGAGCCAGGCTTTCACCACGGACTACTCCGACCCGCACGGCCACTTGGCCCAGGTGCTGCGCAGCGCCCGCATGAGCACGGTGCCACTGATTGCGCGCGTCAATGGCGCCTGTATGGCCGGCGGCATGGGACTGATGAGCATGTGCGACATGGCGGTTGCCGCCAGCCATGCGGTGTTTGGTCTGCCCGAGGTGAAAGTCGGGGTGTTCCCGGCCCAGGTGCTCAGCGTGCTGCAGCACCTGATCCCGCGCCGCAAACTCTCGGAAATGTGCCTGACCGGCGAACCCCTGACCTCGGCGCAAGCGCTGGACATCGGGCTGGTGAATTACGTCGACGATGACGTGGATGTGCGCTTGCAGTGGCTGCTGGAACGCCTGCTGGACAAATCGCCGGCGGCGATCCGCCGTGGTCTCTACACCATGAAGAAAATCGAGGCGATGGCGTTCGAGGAATCGATGGCCTTCACGGAAAGCCAGATCGCCCTCTTTACCTTGACGGAAGATGCCAAGGAAGGGCAGACCGCCTTCCAGGAAAAACGCCAGCCTCAATGGCCGGGCCACTGAGGCCGGCCAGAAGCCGGGCTGCGCTTTCAGCCGCAGCCGACTTCCATCTGACCGGCCCTGGGTTGCTACGGCTAGGCTCGTCTGCCACAGAAACGATTCTTGATATTGATCAAGCAGGCAGGCCGCGACACGCGTAGCATGCAAGGGTCGATCAACCACCCGGGGGAGACCCATATGTCGTCGAACGTTCCTGCCCAGACAGCAGCAAAAAATGTCCCCCATGAATCCGTGAACGTTGTGGGCCTGCTGGCCGCCATCGTGGGGCTGATCGCCGTCATGTTGCTGCCCCGGCCGCAAGCCCTGCCGGTGGCCGGGCAGATCATGCTGGCCTTGCTGCTGTTCTCGGTGATCTTATGGGTCACCGAGGCGGTGGACTACGCCATCAGTGCCGTGCTCATCACCACCCTGATGACCTTCATGCTGGGCATGGCGCCCAACGCCGCCAAACCAGACGCCGTGCTGGGCACGGGTGCCGCGCTCACGCTGGCGCTGGGCGGCTTCGCCAACACCGCTTTGGCCCTGGTGGCGGCGGCCTGCTTTTTGTCGGCCGCCATGACCATCACCGGCTTGGACAAACGCATCGCCCTGTTCATCCTCTCCAAGGTCGGCGCCCGCAGCAACCGGGTGTTGATCGGCGCCATCCTGGTCGGCATCGTGCTGTCCTTTCTGGTGCCTTCAACCACGGCACGCGTGGCCTGCCTGGTGCCCATCATCATGGGCATCATCCTCGCCTTCGGCGTCGACAAACGCTCGCGCTTTGCCGGGATGCTGATGATTGCAACCGCCCAGGCCGCCTCGATCTGGAACGTGGGCGTCAAGACCGCCGCAGCGCAGAACATGGTGGCCATCGGCTTCATCGAAAAAACCTTCAAGACCACCATCACCTGGGGTGACTGGCTGATTGCCGCCGCGCCGTGGTCGATCCTGATGTCGATCGCGCTGTATTTCGTGATGATCAAGATGATGCCGCCGGAAACCAGCGAGATCGCCGGTGGCAAGGAAACCATTCGCAAGGCGCTGCACGAGATGGGGCCGATGAGTTTCAACGAAAAAAAGCTCCTGGCCATCACGCTCACGCTGCTCGGTTTCTGGGCCACCGAGAAAGTGCTGCACCCGTTTGACACCTCATCGACCACGATTGCCGCCATCGCACTGATGTTCACGCCGGGCATTGGTGTCATGGGCTGGAAACAGGCCCAACCCAAAGTGCCGTGGGGCACCATCGTGCTGTTCGGCACCGGCATCAGCCTGGGCACCGCTCTGCTGCAGACCAAGGCTGCCGCCTGGCTCGCCAACATCATCGTCGCCAACCTCGGGCTGGCCGGCTCTTCCGCCTTCATGATCCTGGCGCTGCTGTCGCTGTTCCTGATCGTGGTGCACCTGGGCTTTGCCAGTGCCACCGCGCTGGCTTCGGCCATGATTCCGATCATGATCAGCGTGCTGCAGCAGATTGCTGGCGGCCCCGATGCGGCCCCGCTGAATCTGGTCGGCATGACCATGCTGCTGCAGTTCGTGGTGAGTTTCGGCTTCATCCTGCCCGTGAACGCACCGCAGAACATGGTGGCCTACGGCACCGACACCTTCATGGTCAAGGACTTCGTCAAGACCGGACTGGTGCTTACGGTGATCGGCTTCGCGCTGGTGCTGCTGCTGGGCGCGACCTACTGGCCGTGGATGGGCTACATGACAAAGTGAGACTGCATGGGGTGTTGGAATGCAAGACCTGACCCCAATGGCTCCTGTCCCTCCCTTTGTTTGCCATCGGCAAGATAGACCCCGTTCAGCGGGGGGGGTGGCAAAAAAATGATTCTGTCCCCTTTTTCTTTTCTTACCCTCGGCGAGAGGGTTTTTACATAGTCTCGTTGGTAATTCAAAGAGGGGGGCTGAATCATGCGATTTGCTGGCTTCACAGAAACCAGTCGTGCAAACGCAGTTGCACGATCCCTAAAAGATGCGTTAGTTTTTTGCAATGGACATGAAATAAATCATCTTAAGAACGAGATCGTTATCGCTTGGACCGGACCTTCATATGCCAGGCTTTCACCTGCATCGATGGTCGATATTTACTTGCGGACAGTTTCTGACGAAAAACAAGAGTTCAATTGGAAAAGTTTGCTTGGCGTTACCACAACGAGCTTTAAGCTGAACCCAGAGAAGCTCAAGAACCTGATAGCCGAATCTGAGCCCTACATCGATGAGCAAGAGAAATATCTGCGGACACGGTGGCACGATATTGTTGTTCTATTGTTGCTACAAAAAGTGACAGCCCCAGTATCTGAATTGAATCGCTATGCCAACTATCATCTTCAACGGCTTGCTTCGTTGAATTCACAACTTTCCGATGCTTATGCCAATTTCAATGCGCCGGTTTTTAGCTGAATGAAGCCACGCGAACACTGCGCTCTAAGGGAGCGCTGCGCGATAAAGCCGCACCGCGCACCTGAGCTTGGACGTTGGGCGCCGCTATCTGAACCGTATCAGGAGGCATCTCATGAACATTTCTTTTCAGTGGAACGGCGACAAAATCACACAGGAACAGAAAGAGAGAGTGGAAGAAAACATCCGAGAGGAAATGCCAAGTCTCATCGAGAGATTTCCTGAACCACCAAGCGATCTTGTGGTGCACCTGTTCGGCAGCGTGTTCTTCTCATCGCTAGAAGGTGTTGCTACAAACACTGATGGGAGAAAGTTGGTCAAGATTACATATGCCCTTGAGCATCCGTGTCTTCGGGAATACTTTTACCTCGGGCAGTCTTGTTCAAACGAAGATTAATTCTCTCCTCCAGGACTCCAGGAAACGGAGTCAGGTCTTGCGTTCCACCAATTGGCCCGTCAACTAGGATTACGTCAGATGACGAAGTGCCAAAGTACAGACTCTGACCTGATCGAACTAGGTGCAAGCTGATACGCCGGCGACAGCCTTTCAACCGCTTACCGCCACACCTGCTCCAGCGCCGCCCAGGCGCTGGCCACCACCGGCTCGGTTCGACGTGCCTGCAGGCAGACAAAGTTGAGCATGCAGTCCAGGCTGACGCGGTCGGCAACCACCAGGCCACGCGCCTGGGCCTCGCGGATGGCGATGGAATCGCGCACCAGCGACAGGCCCACGCCGGAACGCACCAGGTCGAGCATGGAGGCCTCCTGGTCCACCAAGGCCACCTGCCGCGGCGTCACCCCCAGCGGGCCGAATACGCTGGCCAGCAGGCGGTGGTGGGCCGAAGCCGCCGGCGTGGCGACCCAGGGCAGGGCGGCCAGCGCCTTCCAGTCCCGCCCCAAGACCTGTTCGCCCCAACCAGCCGGCGCCAGCACCCGGTAGGTGAAGTGGGACAGGACTTTGGTTTCAAAGCGCGAGGCCGTCGGGCTGCGCGCCTTCATGCCCGCTGGCGTTTTTGACGCGTCGTCTTCTGGCAAGCCGAGGTAAAAACCGACATCGAGCTCGCCGCGCCCGATGCGCTCCAGCACCTCGCCGCTCATGCCCTGACGCAACTCGGTTTCAATCTGCGGCGCCGACTCCACCAACTCCTTGAGAAAGGCGCCCAGGCGGGTGAATTCGGGGTCCAGGATGGTGCCGATGCGCAGCCGCCCGCGCACCGTGCTGTGCAGGCTCAAGGCCGCCTGACTGAAATCGGTCAGCGCCGTCAGGGCTTTTTCCGCCTGCGGCAGCAGGGCGGCGCCGTCGCGCGTGAGCACCAGCCCGTGCGGCATGCGTGTGAACAACTGCAGCCCGGTGCTTTCGGCCAGGTGTTTGAGTTGCAAGCTCACCGCCGGCTGGCTCAGGTGCAGGCGCAGCGCAGCGCGCGAGACATTGCCTTCGCGCGCCACGGCGACAAAGGCGCGCAAGGTCTGGGGATCCGCGGCAGTAGCCATATTTGTTAAATTTATATCACCGTTTTGGCAAAATCATTGGAAAACCCATTCCAATTCAAAGACACTATGCGATCACTTGGGGACATCACCATGAGCACCACAAATATTGATCACTTCATTGCTGGCCGCATCGTCGCCGGCAGTTCCGGCCGCAGCCAGGACGTTTTCAACCCGGCCACCGGCGCCGTCAGCGGCCACACGGCCCTGGCCAACGGCATGGAAGTGGACGCTGCCGTCGCCGCCGCCAAAGCCGCCTTTCCGGCCTGGGCTGACACGCCGCCGATCCGCCGCGCCCGCGTGCTGTTCAAGTTTCTCGAACTGCTGAACCACCACAAGGATGACCTGGCGCGCCTGATCACCGCCGAGCATGGCAAGGTGTTCACCGATGCCCAGGGCGAAGTGGCGCGCGGCATCGACATCGTGGAGTTTTCCTGCGGTATCCCGCAACTGCTCAAAGGCGACTTCACCGACCAGGTCTCGACCGGCATGGACAACTGGACCTTGCGCCAGCCGCTGGGCGTGGTGGCCGGCATCACGCCATTCAACTTCCCCGTCATGGTGCCGATGTGGATGTTCCCGGTGGCGATTGCTGCGGGCAACACCTTCATTCTCAAGCCCAGCCCGATCGATCCCTCGCCTTCGCTCTTCATGGCCGAGTTGCTGAAAAAAGCCGGCCTGCCCGATGGCGTGTTCAACGTGGTGCAGGGCGACAAGGATGCCGTGGATGCCCTGCTGGTGCACCCGGATGTCAAAGCGGTGAGCTTCGTCGGCTCCACGCCGATTGCCAACTACATTTATGAAACTGGCGCCCGTCACGGCAAGCGCGTGCAGGCACTGGGCGGGGCCAAGAACCACATGGTGGTGATGCCCGACGCCGACATCGACCAGGCGGTGGACGCCTTGATCGGCGCGGCCTATGGCTCGGCCGGCGAGCGCTGCATGGCGATTTCGGTCGCCGTGCTGGTGGGCGACGTGGCGGACAAGATCATGCCGAAGTTGATTGAACGGACCAAGGCGCTCAAGATCAAGAACGGCCTGGAGCTCGACGCCGAGATGGGCCCCATCGTCACAGGCATTGCCCACAAGCGCATCACCGGCTACATCGAGCAGGGCGTCACGGAAGGCGCCACGCTGCTGGTCGATGGCCGCGGCTTCAAAGGTGCGACGGCCGGCGCCGGCTGCGACCAGGGCTTCTGGCTGGGCGGCACGCTGTTTGACGACGTCACGACCGAGATGCGCATCTACAAGGAAGAGATTTTCGGCCCGGTACTGGCTTGTGTGCGGGTGAAAGATTTCGCCACTGCGGTACAGATCATCAACGACCACGAGTTCGGCAACGGCGTGTCCTGCTTCACGCGCGACGGCAATGTGGCGCGCGAATTTTCACGCCGCATCCAGGTTGGCATGGTCGGTATCAACGTGCCGATCCCTGTGCCCATGGCCTGGCACGGCTTTGGCGGCTGGAAGCGTTCGCTGTTCGGCGACATGCATGCCTATGGCGAAGAAGGCGTGCGCTTCTATACCAAGCAGAAGTCCATCATGCAACGCTGGCCAGAGAGCATTGGCAAGGGTGCCGAGTTCGTCATGCCGACGGCAAAGTAATTGACCCCCACGGTCGCCCACTGCGTGTGGCTTCCTGCCCCCCGAGGGGGCCGCGTTTTGCCTTGGGACGGCCCGGCGGCAAAACATCTCTCTTTCACGGGGACTCCTGACTCATGACCGACACCACCTTCGACTACATCATCATCGGCGCCGGCACCGCCGGCTGCCTGCTCGCCAACCGACTCAGTACCGATGCCAGCAAACGCGTGTTGCTGATCGAGGCCGGGCGCCGGGATGATTACCACTGGATCCACATTCCGGTCGGCTACCTGCACTGCATTGGCAATCCGCGCACCGACTGGCTTTACAACACCGAGCCCGATGCCGGCCTGAACGGCCGCACGCTGCGCTACCCGCGCGGCAAGACCTTGGGTGGCAGTTCCAGCATCAACGGCATGATCTACATGCGTGGCCAGTCACGCGACTACGACCAGTGGGCCCAGCTCAGCGGCGATGCATCCTGGACCTGGGACAAGGTGCTGCCCTACTTCAAGCACCACGAGGACTACTACAAGGGCGCTGACGCCCTGCACGGCGCCAAGGGCATCCCGACCGACTTGATGGACCTCAAGGGCCAGCCCGCCGACGCCTACCGCAGCCTGCTGCGCCACCACAACACCGGCGGCGAATGGCGCATCGAAAAGCAGCGCCTGCGCTGGGATGTGCTGGATGCCTTTGCCCAGGCCGCGCAGCAGGCCGGCATTCCGGCCTCTGACGACTTCAATCGCGGCAACAACGAAGGTGTCGGCTACTTCGAGGTCAACCAGAAGAAGGGCTGGCGCTGGAATACGGCCAAGGCCTTTTTGCGCCCGACCTGTTATGGCCGGCCCAATTTCGAGATGTGGACCTCGGCCCAGGTTTCGCGCCTGGTACTGGAAAAGCAAGCCGATGGCAGCCAGCGCTGCACCGGCGTGCAAGTCTGGGCCGGCCACGAGATGGTCACCGCCACGGCCAGCCGCGAAGTGATTCTGAGTGCCGGCAGCATTGGCTCGCCGCAGATCCTGCAACTCTCCGGCATCGGTCCGGCGGCCTTGTTGCAGCAGCACGGTATCCCGGTGGCGGAAGATCTGCCAGGGGTCGGCGCCAACCTGCAGGACCATCTGCAGATTCGCTCGGTCTACAAGGTCGAAGGCGTCAAAACCCTCAACACACAAGCCAACAGCCTGTGGGGCAAGGCCATGATCGGACTGGAATATGCCTTCAAGCGCAGTGGCCCCATGAGCATGGCTCCAAGCCAGCTCGGCGCCTTCACCAAGAGCGATCCCAGCCAGCCCTGGCCCAACATCGAGTACCACGTGCAGCCGCTCAGCCTCGATGCCTTTGGCCAGCCGCTGCACACCTTCCCGGCTTTCACCGCCAGCGTCTGCAACCTGAACCCGACCAGCCGCGGTTCGGTCAAGATCCAGAGCGCGCGCTTCGAGGACGCCCCGGCGATCGCGCCCAACTACCTGAGCACGCTGCAAGACCGCAAGGTGGCCGCTGACTCGCTGCGTGTGACGCGCCGTATCGTGGCGCAGCCCGCCCTGTCCAAGTACAAGCCACAGGAATGGAAACCCGGTGCGCAGTACCAGAGCGACGAGGAACTCGCCCGTCTGGCGGGCGACATCGCCTCCACCATCTTCCACCCGGTGGGCACCACCAAAATGGGCCGGGATGACGACCCGATGGCGGTGGTCGACTCGCGCCTGCGGGTACGTGCCCGCACCGGCCTGATCGGCGGCTTGCGCGTCGTGGATGCCGGCATCATGCCCACCATCACCAGCGGCAACACCAACTCGCCGACGCTGATGATTGCCGAGAAGGCGGCCCACTGGATCATCGAGGACGCGGCCAAATGATAAAAACAAGCCGCCTGAGAAGAGGGTAAACCCGATATCCGGAAATGGCTGGCCGGAGTAAACTTTGCTCACTCGCAAACGGGCCTCAGGCACCGTGAGAGAGGAGCCGAGGAGAGACCCCCGATAAGCACTAGAACATTGATTCCATTCAAAGTAAATGGATTTGAAAGGCACCGCCAAAACCGGTGCCTTTTGTTTTTTTTCAGCTCACCATCTCATGGAACTTTTGCTGGTAACGCTGGCCTCGCTGCTGGCCGGATTTGTCGACTCGATCGTCGGCGGTGGCGGCCTGCTCCTGGTGCCGGCACTGTTTGCCACTTTCCCCGGCGCCCATGCCGCCACCTTGCTGGGCACCAACAAGTCGGCCTCGGTCTGGGGCACGGCCTTTGCCGCCTGGCAGTACAGCCGCCGCGTCGAGATGCGCTGGGGCGCCCTGCTGCCGGCCACGCTGCTAAGCTTTGCCGGCTCCCTGGCTGGTGCCTGGGTCGTCACCCTGATCTCACCCCTGTTCCTGCGCCAGCTGCTGCCGCTGATCCTGCTGGTCGTGCTGTTTTACACGCTAGCGAAAAAGGACTTGGGGCGCACCCATGCCCCGCGCTTTGCGGGCCAGCGGGAAGCCCTGGCTGCGGGTCTGGTCGGGGTCAGCGTGGGCTTTTACGACGGCTTCTTCGGCCCTGGCACGGGCAGCTTCTTTGTTTTCCTGTTCGTGCGCTGGCTCGGTTATGACTTTCTGCATGCCTCGGCTGCGGCCAAGCTGCTCAACATGGCCAGCAACCTGGCGGCGCTGATGCTGTTTGCCTTCAAGGGCTATGTCTGGTGGCACTTTGCGCTGACGCTGGCTGTGGCCAATGTCCTGGGCAGCCTGCTGGGCACGCGACTGGCGCTCAAACATGGCGCCGGATTTGTGCGCCTCATCTTCATCTTCGTCGTCACCGCCCTGATTCTGAAAACCGGGTTTGACGCCTTCGTGCGTCAGGGCGTCTGAAGCGGCGCCCGCTTGGGTGGCCAGGCCACTTCAGCGGCGAGCCGCGTCTTGCCCATCGGCGCGCCCCCATGTCCTTTTTTGACGGCGGCCAGGTCTTCTTCATTGGGGTACTGCCCCAGCAGCCAGTAGTCGAAGACGCGGCGCGCGATGGGCGCAGCCACCTCGGCACCCCAGCCGGCGTTCTCCACAATCAGCGCCAGCGCAATCTTCGGGTCATCGGCCGGCGCGAAGGCCATATAGACGGCATGGTCGCGCTGCTGCTCTTCGAGCTTGGAGGCGTTGTACTTTTCCTTCTGGCCGATGGTGACCGCCTGCGCCGTACCCGTCTTGCCACCGCTGAGATAGCCCGCCCCGGCAAACGCGCGTGCCGAGGTGCCCTCCTGCGTCACGCCGACCAAGGCCTTGCGCACCACGGCCACGTTTTCAGGGGCATAGCCGAGGTTCTGCGGCGGTTTGGGCGGCACCGGAATCCGGGCATGGCTGACGGCATCCTGCGTCGCCACCACCAATTGCGGTGTGTGTTTGATGCCGCCATTGACCAGCGTGGCCGTGGCCGAGGCCAACTGCAGCATGGTGAAGGTGTTATAGCCCTGGCCAATACCCAGTGAAATGGTTTCACCGGCATACCACTTCTGCTGCTCGGGCCGCTTGTAGGTCTTTCTCTTCCACGCCTGGCTGGGCAGCACCCCGCGCACCTCACCCTGGATATCGATGCCCGTGAGCTCGCCAAAACCCAAGGGGCTCATGAAATCGTGAATCGCATCCACCCCGAGGTCGTTGGCCAGCGAATAGTAGTAGACATTGCTCGACTTCACGATACTGCGGTACATGTCCACCGCCCCCAGACCACCATCACCATGGCTGCGGAAGGTGTGGCCGCCAAAGGTCCAGGAACCGGCGTCATTGACGATGAAGGAGGGCGAACGCTTGCCGGTCTGCAAGGCGGCCATGGCCATGAAGGGCTTGTAAGTCGAGCCTGGCGGGTAGGTCCCGCGCAGGGCCCGATTCAACAAGGGCTTGTCGAGGGACTCGTTGAGCTCGCGCCAGCTCTCCGAGTCAATGCCCTCGACAAACAGGTTGGGATCAAAAGTGGGCTTGCTGACAAAGGCCAGCACCTCCCCACTCTTGGGATCGAGCGCCACCAGGGCACCACGCCGTTCGCCAAACATCTCCTCGATCAGGTTCTGCAGCTTGATGTCGATGGACAGCTGTACGGTGTTGCCCGGCGTGGACGGGTTGCTGGCGAGTTTGCGCACGGCGCGGCCTCCCGCCGACGTTTCAATCTGTTCGACCCCGGTGATGCCGTGCAACTCTTTCTCGAAACTCTGCTCCACGCCAAGCTTGCCGATGTATTCGGTGCCACGGTAGTTGCCCTGCTCTTCGTCAGGCCACTCCTCGATGACTTTTTTCTCGGCTTGGTTGATGCGGCCGATGTAACCAATCACGTGACTGGCCAGTTCACCCCAGGGATAGCTGCGAAACAGCCGCGCCTTGATCTCCACGCCGGGGAAACGGTAGCGCTGGGCCGCAAACTTGGCCACTTCCTCGTCGGTGAGGCGCGTGCGGATCGGCAGCGACTCGATGCCCTTGAATTCCTCGCGCATTTTTTTGAAACGCCGTCGGTCCCGCAACGTGATATCCAGCACATGCGAGAGATCGTCAATCGTTTGCTCGACATCGCTGACTTTGGCGGGGGTGATCTCCAGCGTGTAGGCCGAATAGTTGGTCGCCAGCACAATGCCATTGCGGTCCAGGATAAGACCGCGGTTGGGCACCACCGGCACAATCGCCGTGCGGTTGTTTTCGGCTTGCGCACTCAGATCCTCGTGCCGCACGATCTGCAGGTAGACCAGCCGCAGCGCCAGCAGGGTAAAGCAGGTGAGCATGAGCACCGTGACCGCCAGCACACGGGTGCGAAAGCGCGTCAGGTCAGCTTCAACGTTGCGCAGTTCGGTCATGGCCTGTCAGGCGTGGGGGCCATGTCTTTACAAGGGCCGGTGGGCATCAGGGTTGGGCGTGCGTCTTTGCGGCAGCAGCAAAAGCACACTGACCACGGGCCACAGCAAGGATTCGATCAGCGGAGCCAGCAGCATCCAGGCGCCAGGGAAAGTCCCCCCCACCATCATGCGGATGGCCAACTCCACCGCGTGGGCCGACATGAACAGGGGCAGCACCTGAAGTGCCTGGGACGGCACGGTGAACCAGAGCAGCCGCCGGTGAATGGCGATGGAAAAATAACTCAACACGGTATAAGCCAAGGCATGCTGCCCCAACACGCTGCCCTGATGCACATCCATGAACAGGCCGAATACAAAGGCGGCGCCAATGCCAACGCGCAGGGGCTGATGCACACTCCAGAACACCAGCACCAGCGCCAGCACATCCGGCACCCAGGCCGCGCGCCCCCAAAAACCCATGTTCTGCAGCATGTTGAGCAACAGTGCGGTCACCAGACTGCCCCAGATGAACAGCGGATTGGCGGGCAACAACAGTTGCTGACCCGGACGCATGATCATTTTGGTTTCACCTTCTTCAAGGGCACGGGCGCGGCATCAGGCTGCGGCCGGGCCGGAATGTGGGCCGACACCGGCTGCAGCACCATGACATGGGCCGAGCCAGCCACTAGGGCCACCGGGGTGCAGTAAATACGTGCAAAGGCGGAGTCAACGCGCCGGTCCACTTTGTCCACCCGCGCCACTGGCAGGCCCGGCGGGTACACGCCATCCACGCCACTGGTGCTCAAGAGGTCACCCACTTGCACATCGGCGTTCGCCGCCATGAAACGCAGCTCCAGCGCGCCGGCATGGGTGCTGGGATCGCCGAACGCCACGGCGCGCGCACCGGTGCGGGTGTTGAGCACGGGAATGGCTTGGTCGCGATCGGTGACCAGGGTCACTTCGCTGACCAGGGGATAGACCCGCGTCACCTGTCCGAGCACGCCGGACTCGTCGAGCACCGGCGAGCCGGCGTCCACGCCATTCACCAGCCCCTTGTCGATCACGACCTTGCGCGTGTAGGGATCGGCCGCGTCATACAGCACCTGGGCCGCCTGCCCGGTCGCCACGACCCGTTCGCGCAACTGGAGCAGTCTGCGCAGGCGCTCGTTCTCCAGGGCCAGCTGCTCGACCTGTCCGGCCCGCTGCGATTGTTGCCGCAGCTTCTGGCGCACCGCTTCCTCGGCGGCCTGCGCCGTCTTGAGAGACTCGAAATATTCGGAACCGCCCTGCGCCCACACGACGGGGCGCATGACCAGCCACTGCACCGGGTACAGCACAGCCGCCACAGCGATGCGCAGCGGCTGAGTGAGTTTGAAACGTGCATCGGCCACCATCAAAAACAGGGCCAGTGCGCTGAAGACCATGAGTTTGGTCAGCGCAGACGCGCCTTGCCGGAAGAATGGCGGCGGCGATCTGTCCAGCGTCCCTAAGGGCATCGCTGCGCCCTCGGCTTATTCGCTTGTGAAGATATTGCCCAGGCGCTCCATGCGCTCCAGTGCGATGCCGCAGCCACGCACCACGCAGGTCAGCGGGTCTTCGGCCACCAGCACCGGCAGGCCGGTTTCCTCAGACAGCAGGCGGTCGAGATCCCGCAGCAGGGCGCCACCACCGGTGAGCATCATGCCGCGATCGGCAATGTCGGCACCGAGTTCCGGGGGGGTCTGCTCCAGCGCGTTCTTGACGGCCGACACGATGCTGTTGAGCGGGTCGGTCAGCGCTTCCAGGATCTCGTTGGACGAGATGGTGAAACTGCGCGGCACACCTTCAGACAGGTTGCGACCCCGCACTTCCATTTCCTTGACTTCCGAGCCGGGGAAGGCGGAGCCAATGTTTTTCTTGATCGCTTCGGCGGTCGGCTCGCCAATCAACATGCCGTAGTTGCGGCGGATGTAGTTGATGATGGCATCGTCAAAACGGTCGCCACCGACGCGCACGCTGCCCTTGTAGACCATGCCGCCGAGCGAGATCACGCCCACTTCGGTGGTGCCGCCACCAATGTCCACCACCATCGAGCCGCTGGCTTCACTCACCGGCAGACCAGCACCGATGGCCGCGGCCATCGGTTCTTCGATCAGGTACACATCGCTGGCGCCGGCGCCCAGCGCAGACTCGCGAATGGCACGGCGCTCGACCTGGGTCGAACCGCAGGGCACGCAGATGATGATGCGCGGGCTGGGCTTGAACACGCCGCGCGGATGCACCATCTTGATGAACTGCTTGAGCATCTGCTCGGTGACGGTGAAGTCGGCAATCACGCCATCCTTCATCGGGCGGATGGCTTCGATATTGCCCGGCACTTTGCCCAGCATGGCCTTGGCCTCGCGACCGACCGCCTGGATGGACTTTTTGCCCTGCGGGCCGCCTTCATGGCGAATGGCGACCACCGAGGGTTCGTCCAGCACGATGCCCTTGTCGCGCGCGAAAATCAGCGTGTTGGCGGTTCCCAAGTCAATCGCCAAGTCGGTGGAAAAGTACCGACGGAATGCTCCAAACATCACAAGTCCTCTCTGCAGGCATGGCGGACACCTCGGTCCACCACCACCTTGTTAACCATTTAAATACGTCTTTTTAGCGCCTAATTCCGCGAGTTCACAGATGCGGCGCCAAAGGCGGGATAATACCCTATCCCCTGTGAATAACTTGGCCTATGGTGCCCGCAAATACGGCCACTTTACACCCCGTTTCAACTCCTTGCCTGCCATGTCACTGACATCCTCTGATATTTCCCGCATCGCCAACCTCGCCCGGCTTGAACTTGCCCCCGAGGAAAGCGAGCGCATGCTCACGCAAATCAACGGTTTTTTCGACATCGTGGAGAAAATGCGCGCCGTTGACACCACGGGCATCGAGCCGTTGGCGCACCCCGTGGCGACCATCGCCGACATCGCCCTGCGCCTGCGCGAAGACGTAGTCAGTGAGCCCAACAACCGCGAAGCCAACCAGAAGAGCGCCCCGGCCGTCGAGCGCGGCCTGTTCCTGGTGCCGAAAGTAATTGAATGATGCCCAACGAACTGCACCAACTTTCTGTAGCTGACCTGGCCCGGCAACTGCGTGACAAAAAAGTCTCGGCCGTCGAGACCGCGCAACACTTTCTGACCCGCGTCCGTGCGCATGAAGCACTGGGCGCTTTTGTCGACCTCAACGAGGACGCCACGCTGGCCCAGGCGCGCGCCGCCGACCAGGCCCTGGCGGCCGGTACGGGCGGCGCCCTGGCCGGCGTGCCGATCGCCCACAAGGACATCTTCGTCACGAGGGACTTCGTGAGCACCGCCGGCTCGCGCATGCTGAAAGCTTACCGCTCGCCGTTCGACGCCACCGTGGTCAGCCGGCTGGCTGCGCAAGGCGCCGTCACACTGGGCAAGGTCAGTTGTGACGAGTTCGCCATGGGCTCGGCCAACGAGAACGTGGCGGTGGCCGCCGTCGGCCACAGCGGCCCGACTGCCGTGCGCAACCCCTGGGACACCAGCCGCATCCCGGGCGGCTCATCGGGCGGCAGTGCTGCCGCCGTGG
>OFPN01000013.1_pt1 | contig 81953 bp, 75 predicted proteins | sample 1542611 | NCBI WGS metagenome assembly OFPN01 (sample SAMN05503973, study PRJEB24370) | sediment metagenome | isolation source: lake sediment | place: USA: Lake Hill lake, St. Paul Island, Alaska | collected 2013
CGCTCCGGCGCCGGTAGCCGCGCCGGCTGCTGCCAGCGGTGGCGCCATGGCTGGTGTGGCCATGCCGGCCGCCGCCAAATTGATGGCGGACAACCAGCTGGCGGCCGGCTCGGTGTCTGGCTCCGGCAAAGACGGCCGCGTGACCAAGGGTGATGTGCTGGCGGCTGTCGCCACCGGCACCGCCAAGGCCACCGTGCCGGCGGCCATTCCCACTGGCGCGCCCAAAACGGCGCTGCCACAAGTGGCCGCGCCGTCGGTCAACCTGGGTGACCGCCCCGAGCAGCGCGTGCCGATGAGCCGCCTGCGTGCCCGTGTGGCCGAGCGTCTGCTGCAGTCGCAGTCCACCAATGCCATCCTGACCACTTTCAATGAGGTCAACATGGCGCCGGTGATGGAGATGCGCAAGCGCTTCCAGGACAAGTTTGAGAAGGAGCACGGCGTCAAGATCGGCTTCATGAGCTTCTTCGTGAAGGCCGCAGTGCACGCGCTCAAGAAGTACCCGGTGCTCAACGCCTCGGTGGACGGCAACGACATCGTCTACCACGGCTATTTCGATATCGGTATCGCGGTCGGTTCGCCGCGCGGTCTGGTGGTGCCGATTCTGCGCAATGCCGATCAGATGAGCTTTGCTGAAATCGAGAAAAAGATTGCCGAATACGGTGCCAAGGCACGCGACGGCAAGCTGGGCATCGAAGAGATGACGGGTGGCACGTTCTCGATCTCCAACGGGGGCGTGTTCGGCTCCATGCTGTCCACGCCCATCATCAACCCGCCGCAGTCGGCCATTCTGGGTGTGCACGCGACGAAGGACCGGGCGGTGGTGGAAAACGGCCAGATCGTGATCCGTCCGATCAACTACCTGGCCATGAGCTATGACCACCGCATCATCGACGGCCGCGAAGCCGTTCTGGGTCTGGTGGCGATGAAGGAGGCGCTGGAAGATCCGGCGCGCCTGTTGTTCGACATCTGAGCGCACGACGCTGACGGGGACCTCCATGTCGCTCACCGACGAACTCCACAAGCTTGAGGGGCTGCGCCAGCGCGGTGCCTTGAGCGAGGCTGAGTTTGCACGGGCCAAGGAGCGGCTGCTGGAGGCGCCGTCTGCCGGCATCGCGGCGATCAACAAACTGCGCCGCAGCAGCACGGACCGCTGGCTCGGCGGCGTGTGCGGCGGTCTCGCACGGGTCACCGGCCTTGAGAGCTGGATCTGGCGCCTGGGTTTTGCCGTGCTGGGCTGCTATGCCGGCGCGGGCATTCTGGTCTACCTGCTTCTTTGGATCTTCGTGCCGAGCGAGTGAGCGCGCGGTACCAACTTACTGAACACTATGTCTAAACAATTCGACGTTATCGTCATCGGTGGTGGCCCCGGTGGCTACATCGGTGCCATCCGCGCCGCCCAGCTGGGCATGAACGTGGCCTGCATCGACGAGTGGAAGAACGACAAGGGCGGCCCTGCTCCGGGCGGCACCTGCACCAACGTGGGCTGCATTCCGTCCAAGGCGCTGCTGCAGTCGTCCGAGCATTTCGAGCACGCCAACAAGCACTTCGCCGAGCATGGCATCACAGCCACCGGCGTGAAGATGGACGTGGCCAAGATGGTAGCCCGCAAGGACGCCGTGGTGAAGCAGAACAACGACGGCATCCTCTACCTGTTCAAGAAGAACAAGGTCAGCTTCTTCCACGGCCGCGGTTCCTTCGTGAAGTCGGTGGACGGCGGCTACGAGATCAAGGTGGCGGGCGCAGCTGAAGAGACGCTGGTGGCCAAGCAGGTCATCGTGGCGACCGGCTCCAGTGCCCGCGCGCTGCCGGCTACGCCGTTCGACGAGGAGAACATCCTCTCCAACGACGGTGCCTTGCGCTTGGGGGCCGTGCCCAAGAAGCTGGGCCTGATCGGCTCGGGCGTGATCGGTCTGGAGATGGGCTCGGTCTGGCGCCGCCTGGGTGCCGAGGTCACCATCCTCGAAGGTCTGCCGACCTTCCTGGGCGCGGTGGACGAGCAGATCGCCAAGGAAGCCAAGAAGGCCTTCGACAAGCAGGGCCTGAAGATCGAGCTGGGAGTGAAGGTCGGCGAGATCAAGTCCGGCAAGAAGGGCGTGAGCATCGCCTATACCAGCGCCAAGGGCGAGGCCCAGACGCTGGAGGTGGACAAGCTGATCGTCTCGATCGGCCGCGTGCCGAACACAACCGGTCTGAATGTCGAAGCGGTGGGCCTCAAGCTCGATGAGCGCGGCGCCATCGTGGTGGATGGCGACTGCCGTACCAGCGTGCCGGGCATCTGGGCGGTCGGTGACGTGGTGCGCGGCCCGATGCTGGCGCACAAGGCCGAGGAAGAGGGCGTGGCCGTGGCTGAGCGGATTGCCGGTCAGCACGGCCATGTGAACTTCAACACCATTCCCTGGGTCATCTACACCAGCCCGGAGATTGCCTGGGTCGGACGCACCGAGCAGCAGCTCAAGGCCGATGGCGTCAAGTACAAGGCTGGCACTTTTCCCTTCCTGGCCAATGGCCGGGCGCGCGCGCTGGGCGACACGACCGGTATGGTCAAGATGCTGGCCGATGCCACCACCGATGAAATTTTGGGCGTGCACATCGTCGGCCCCATGGCCAGCGAATTGATTGCCGAAGCCGTGGTGGCCATGGAGTTCCGTGCCAGCAGCGAGGACATTGCCCGCATTTGCCATGCGCATCCGTCGCTGAGCGAGGCGACCAAGGAAGCCGCGCTCGCGGTGGACAAGCGCACGTTGAATTTCTAGACGGCTCGCACCGTTTGGATTTTTGACCGATACGCAGGTTGACCGGTTTGCCATCTGTTCTTGAAGCCTATCAAGCTGAACTTGAAACGCGGGGTTACGCCAGTGACCCCGCGCAGTTGCGTGCGGTCGAAGCACTCGACCGCTGCGCTTCCGAGTGGGCCGCGTACAAGGACAAGCGCTCCAGCACGCTGAAAAAGCTCATCAACAACCCCGACATACCCAAGGGGGTCTACCTCTATGGCGGCGTCGGGCGGGGAAAGAGCTTTTTGATGGACTGTTTTTTCGGCGCGGTTCCCTTGAGGCGCAAGACACGCTTGCACTTTCACGAGTTCATGCGTGAAGTGCATCGGGAGCTGGCGGAGCTGCAGGGAACCGTCAATCCCCTGGATGCCCTGGCGGTCCGAATCGCCAAGAAATTCAAGTTGATCTGTTTCGATGAGTTCCACGTGGCGGACATCACCGATGCGATGATCTTGCATCGTCTGCTGGCGGCACTGTTCAAAAACGGTGTCGGTCTGGTGACGACATCCAACTTCCGGCCCAACGATCTCTACCCAAACGGCTTGCACCGCGACCGCATTTTGCCGGCGATTGATCTCCTCAATGAACGCATGGAAATCGTCAATGTCGACAACGGGACGGACTACCGGCGCCGCACGATGGAACAGGTCAAGTTGTACCACGTGCCGCTCGGGCCAGAGGCGGATGAAGCCATGTCCAAGGCATTTGACCAATTGGCCGAGTCACAGGATGAGAATCCTGTGCTGCACATTGAGTCGCGTGAAATCCGGGCTCGGCGCAAGGCGGGCGGCGTGGTGTGGTTCGATTTTCGTACCCTGTGCGGTGGCCCCCGGTCGCAAAATGACTATTTGGAAATTGCAACCCAGTTTCATACGGTGTTCCTGAGCGATGTGCCCCACATGCCGGTGCGCATGGCCTCGGAGGCGCGACGCTTTACCTGGCTGGTCGATGTGCTGTACGACCGGCGCGTCAAACTCATCATGTCAGCCGCAGTGCCGCCCGAAGCGTTATATACGGAAGGTCCGCTGGTGCATGAATTTCCACGCACCGTTTCCCGCCTGAATGAAATGCAATCCAATGAATTCCTGTCCCTGGAACGTCGTCTGGTTGACACGCGTCTGACATGAAACGCCTGATCGTCAGTGTCCTCTTCCTGTGTTTTGGCTGTGCTGTGCTGGCGCAGCCGGCGCCAGAGCAGGTCCCGTCTTCCATCGCGGCGCAGCGGGTGCGCATCGAGCAGGATCGCAAACGAGAAGAGGGCCGTTATGCCCAGGAAGAGGCAGCTTGTTACCAGCGTTTCGCGGTGAATGACTGTCTGCGCGAGGTGCGGGTTCGCCGCCGCCTGACGTTCGAGGATTTGAAGCGCCAGGAAATTTCGCTCAACGATGAGGAAAGAAAAATCCGCGCCGGTGAACAAGTCGATCGCACGGATGAAAAGGCTTCCATCAAGTCCTCACAGGAAGAGGCGGACAAACGGGCTGCTGCACGTCAGGAATCCCAGGAGCGTATGGAACGCGCCGAGCAGAAGAAAGCCGATCGCCAAAAGGATGCTGAACAGAAAGCGGCCACGCCGCCCCGTGAACGCAGCGCGACAAGCGATGCGCCCAGCGAAGGGTCCAAGGCAGAGCAGAAAAAGAGCTTCGAGGAGAAGCAGCGGCAGGCGATTGAGCGCAAGGCCGAGCGCGACAAGGCGCTGGCTGAAAAGAAGAAAGCCAAGCCTGCCAGCACCTTGCCTGAGCGGCCCTGAAGCCGCTGGCTGTCACAATGCGGTCTGCCGTGGAGATGCTAGGCGTCGAGCGGCTCGAGTTTGACCACCACCAGCGACAGGTTGTCGCCGCCCCCATGAGCGCGGGATCTGGCTTTGTCGATCAGGAATTCTGTGGCCTCGCGCGCCGTGAGTGTTGAAAGGGCGGAGCCCATTTCAGCCGGCTTGAAGTAGTGCCAAACGCCATCACTGCAGGCCATCAGGGTGTCGCCAGGGCGCAGCTGGGCAATGAAGTGCTGCTGCAGGGGCGGGTCGGTCTCGGTGCCCAGGCAACCCATGAGGATGTTGGACTGGGGATGGGCTTGGGCCTCTTCCTCGGTGATCTCGCCGCGGTTGACCAGCGTCTGAACGTAGGAATGATCCAGGGTCCGTTTGACCAGACGGTCGCCATGGTAGTGGTAGATACGGGAGTCGCCGGCATGGATCCAGTGACAATCCCCGCCGGGGTTGATCAAAAAAGCGGCCAGGGTGCTGTGCGGCTCTTGCTCGGCGGAAATGGCCGTCAGCTTGATGACGAGGTGGGCCTCCTGCGCCAGTTGCTTGAGCAGATCGGCGGCATCATCGGTCTCGGGTGCATAGCGCTCAAAGAGCTGCTTGGCGGTCATCATGACCTGATCCGAGGCTTTGCGCCCGCCGCTGCGGCCACCCATGCCATCGGCGACGACCGCCAGAAGGCAGCCATTGCTGCGGGGATGCTTGAGCAGTGCCACCTGATCCTGCTGGTAGTCGCGGTCCCCTTTGTGAATGCCAGTTGAAGCGGTGAGTCGATAACCTTTGTTCATGGGCAGCTGTTTGGAGGAAAATACCCCGAGATGTCGGGTTGAAGGTCTTATTATCAGACCATCCTGGGATCCTGCATCCCTGGCCGATTGGCTTCTTTTTTTGCGTTGTTTTTTGGACTCCAACCTACATTCCCCCGAGCGTCGGCTCATCGAATTGCGCATCGAGCATGCAGATCTCGACGCCTTGATCGACCAGGTCAGCGAGACCACGCCCCTGGACGAACTGATGATCCGCCGTCTCAAGAAAAAGCGTTTGAGCCTGCGCGATGAAATTTCTCGCCTCGAACGTCAGCTCACACCCAATGAGCCCGCCTGACGCATGAGTTTGCATGATCTTGTTCAGGAGGCGTTTGCCCCCGACAGTATGCTGGCGCAGGCGATCGAGGAGTTCCGGCCGCGCCAGGGCCAGACCGACATGGCATTGGCGATCGCCCGTACGATTGAGCAGGGCGGCTCACTGGTCGTGGAAGCCGGCACCGGTGTCGGCAAGACCTTTTCCTACCTGGTGCCGGCCCTGCTGGGGGGGGAGCGGGTGCTGGTGTCAACGGCGACCAAAAACCTGCAGGATCAATTGTTCGGGCGGGACTTGCCGCGCTTGATCGAGGTCCTGGGTTTGCCGGTTCGGCTGGCTTTGCTCAAGGGGCGCAGCAGCTATCTGTGCCTGCATCGGCTGGAGCTGGCGCGTCAGGATCACGCTAGCGCTGATGCCGCCGCATCCAGGGCGCTGGCCAGGATAGAGGTCTGGTCCCAGAGCACACGTACCGGCGACTTGGCCGAACTCCCCGGCCTTGACGAGCGCTCGGCCCTGATCCCGCTGGTGACTTCCACCCGAGACAACTGTCTGGGGGCCCAGTGTCCGAGGTTCAAGGCCTGTCATGTGAACCTGGCCCGGCGCGAAGCGCTAGCGGCCGATGTGGTGGTGATCAACCACCACCTGTTTTTTGCCGATCTGGCCGTGCGTGAGTCCGGCATGGCCGAGTTGTTGCCGACGGTGCGTACCGTTATTTTTGATGAAGCCCACCAGCTCAACGAAACCGGCGTCCAGTTTTTGGGCCGCCATCTGTCCACGGGACAATTGCTGGACTTCGCGCGCGACATGCTGGCCAGTGGTTTGCAGCAGGCGCGTGGCCTGGTTGACTGGTCGCAACGGGCTTCCGTACTGGAGCGTTGCGCGCGCGACCTGCGCCTGACGGTGGGCAAAACCTACCCGGGCGCCAGGCTGCGCTGGACGCAAGAGGCGCCGGAGGCGCTCCATGCCGGGACGTGGCAGGATGCGCTGACTAACTTGCGGCAGGCCTGCGTGCAAGCGATGGACGGTCTGGCAACGGTCAGCGAAATTTCACCGGATTTCGTGCGCTTGCATGAACGGGCGGATTTGCTGGTGGATTTGCTGGATTTTTTCGCACACCCGTGCGAGGATGGCTCGGTGCGCTGGCTCGATGTGGGTCATCAGTTGCGTTTGGTGGAGTCGCCGCTGGACATCGCCCAGGCGGTTCAAAGCAAGCTGCTGCGTTCGGATCAGCCAGAGAGTTCGGTCAAGTCTTGGATTTTCACCTCGGCGACGCTGGGGGCTGATCCGAACTTACGCTGGTTTACCGAGCCTTGCGGCCTGGAGGGGGCGGAAATCCTCCGGGTGGACAGTCCTTTTGACTACGCCAGACAAGCGGCGGTGTATGTGCCGCGCGATCTGCCCAAACCCAGCGAGCCGTCGCACAGCACACAGGTGGCCGCGCTGGTGGCCCGTTTGTCGCCGGTGATCGGCGGGCGGACCCTGGTGCTTACGACCACCTTGCGCGCCTTGCGCGCCATCAGTGAAGCCCTGCAGCAGCAGTTTCAGAGCGGCGGTGGCTTGGAGGTGCTGGTTCAGGGGCAGTTGCCCAAGCGGCAGCTGATGGAGCGTTTTCGGCAAGGCCAGTCGGATGGGCAGCCGGGCTGCATTCTGGTGGCCTCAGCCTCGTTCTGGGAGGGGGTTGATGTGCCGGGCGATGCCTTGCAGCTGGTTGTGATTGACAAGCTGCCTTTCCCGCCACCGAATGACCCGCTGGTGGAGGCGCGCTCCAAGCGGCTCGAACTGGCGGGACGGAGTCCCTTCAACGATTACTTTGTGCCAGAAGCGGCCGTGGCGCTCAAGCAAGGGGCAGGACGCCTGATCCGGCGTGAATCCGATCAGGGCGTGCTGGTGATTTGCGATACGCGGCTGGTGTCGATGGGCTACGGTCGGCGCATGCTGGCGACCTTGCCGCCGATGCGTCAGCTTCGCTCGGAGACCGATGTGATGGAGGCGCTGGAAGCGCTTACCAGAACTTCCACCACGGATTCGATTTAGGCTTGAAGCCGCGGTTGATGTATTCACTCTGCGGGTAGTTCTTTTCCAGCACCCGCATGGCATCGTCACGCAATTGCGTCATGTCCAGCGCTTCATACGACTTGACGAGAATGAACAGCGCCTCTTCCAGCGCCGGTGCTTCACGGTAGTCGGTGATGGCCTGCTGGACCCGGTTGATGGCCGCCAGATAGGCGCCCCGGTTGTAGTAGTAGCGGGCGACGTGGACCTCGTATTGAGCCAGTGAGTTGACGATGTGGGTCATACGCAGGCGCGCATCGGGGGTGTAGCGGGAGGCGGGGAAGCGGGTAATGAGTTCCCTGAAGGCTTCGTAGGATTCCTTGGCGGCTTTTTGGTCGCGTTCAGACAGGTCCTGGCTGGTGACCGAGGAAAACATGCCCAGGTCATCATTGAAGTTGATGATGCCCTTTAGATACAGCGCATAGTCCAGCGCCGGGCTGGCCGGGTGCAACTTGATGAAGCGGTCCAGCGTGGCAATCGCCTGGGCTGGCTCGCCGGACTTGTAATGGGCATAGGCCTTGTCGATCTGTGCTTGCTGGGCCAGCGGGGTGCCGGCGGCACGGCCTTCGAGTTTTTCGAACAGGCCGATGGCCTTGTCGTACGCACCGTTGTTGAGGTCGTCTTTGGCTTCCTCGTAAATCTTTTCAGGCGTCATCCCGGCCGTCTTGTCCACCGGGGTCGATGAACAGGCGCTCAACAGCAATGCCGAAGCCATCAGCATGAGGGCGCAGACCACCGATAATTTGGTACGAAGCATTACAGGCAACTTTCTTGAAATATACCGAATCGATTATATCGGCCGACCCCGCCAATGAGGATCTGGACGAGGGGATTGACACTGGCGCCCAAGTCGAATGGCGTGAATGGACGGCGACGGACGCACAGCATGGCGTGCGCCTGGACCGCGCGCTGGCTGAGCTGGTGCCTGAGTTTTCCCGCAGCTACCTGCAGCAGTTGATCGAAGCCGGCGCCGTCACCCAGAACAGCGTGCCCCTGCGCAAGCCTTCGCAGCGGCTCAAGGCTGGTGAGCGCGGCATGATCGAATTGCGGCCAACACCTCAAAGCCAGGCCTTCAAGCCCGAGCCCATGGCGCTGGATGTGGTGTTTGAGGATGAACACCTGCGCGTCATCAACAAGCCGGCCGGGCTGGTGGTTCATCCGGCCCCTGGCAACTGGCAAGGAACGCTGCTCAACGGGCTGCTGGCCCATGATGCCGGCGCATCCCTCTTGCCGCGCGCGGGCATTGTGCACCGGCTGGACAAGGACACCAGCGGTCTGATGGTAGTGGCCCGCACCCGCGCCGTCATGGATGCGCTGGTGCGCATGATTGCGCAGCGCGACGTCAGTCGACAGTATGTGGCGCTGGCCCATAAGCCCTGGTCTGGTCCAGGGTTTCGGGAGGTTGAGGCCCCCATCGGGCGTGATCCGCGCAACCGGCTGCGCATGGCCGTCGTCGATCTGACGCGACATGCCGGCAAGCCGGCCAAAACCGGCTTTGAGCTGTTGCAAAACGCAGCACAAGGCTGCTGGTTGCGCTGTACCCTGCACACGGGGCGCACGCACCAGATCCGGGTTCATTTGGCCTCCATCGGCCATCCGCTGGTGGCCGATGAGTTGTATGGCGGGGCTGCCACAGCGGGGATGCAACGGCAAGCCCTGCATGCATTTCGGTTGGCATTTGCGCATCCGGTCACAGGGCAGTCCCTGGTTTTTCAGGCCCCCTTGCCAGACGATTTGCGCGCGGCGCTGCAGGCCTGGGGCCTAAGCTACAATGTTCCGTAACGGCTCCAGAGCCGATGCCCAGGCGCGCACGCCGGGACGCGCGGTGGTGTTCCAGGCCCGCCAGCAGCGACTTGTATGACCCTCAATGAGTTTGCACCGAAGGTGCCTTTTCCCGGAATTACAAAACCATGAATACGGCGGATGCCAAGCGCGTACTAGAGACCGCCTTGATCTGTTCGCAGCAACCCTTGCAGGTGCGTGAGTTGCGGACCCTGTTCAACGAAGGCTTGGGGGTGGACACCATCAAGCGTCTGTTGGAGGAGCTGCAGCAGGATTGGGCCCAGCGTGGGGTGGAACTGGTTTGCGTGGCAACCGGCTGGCGCTTCCAGAGCCGTCCGGAGATGCGTGAATTCCTTGATCGCCTGCACCCTGAAAAACCGCCCCGCTACAGCCGGGCGACGCTGGAGACGCTGGCCATCATTGCCTACCGGCAGCCGGTGACGCGGGGTGACATGGAAGATATCCGTGGCGTGACGATCAATTCGATGATCCTCAAGCAGCTGGAGGATCGTGGCTGGGTTGAGGTGATCGGGCACCGCGAGGCCGCTGGTCGGCCGGCACTGTATGCGACCACCAAGCACTTCCTGGATGACCTGGGGATTGAGTCGCTGGAGCAGTTGCCCCTGATGGAAAGCCCGGCGCAACAGGGCGGGTTGTTGGAGGCCCTCAATGGGCTGGAGGAAGTCGCTGGCACCGGACTGTTGGGCGATCCGTCGCCAGCAGACTTGCCGGCTGTCGATGGCAGTAATGAAGAAATCTTTGTCTTGAGTGGGAATCAACCATGACCGAAAACAACCCGACCCCTGCCTTGCCTGTGCCGGCCGTGGATTCCGAGGACGCTGGCCAGCAGATGGCGGTGGCGCAGGTGCCGGGCCTGAGTGCGCCCGTGGAGTCGACCCAGGACAGCATGGTGGCTTCCAGTGTGGTGTCGCTGAAGCCAGCGACCGATCCGGCGCTGGCCACAGAAGCCGCCCACCGCTTTGAAGAAGTAGTGACGGGCCAGTTCGATGCCGATGAGGAAGGCGAAGAGATTGGCATCCCGAAACGGGTGCTGGCGCCACAGGCTGAAACGCCGAAACTTCACAAGGTGCTGGCCCAGGCCGGCATGGGCTCGCGTCTGGAGATGGAGCAGCTCATCATGGAGGGGCGCATTTCGGTGAACAATGAGCCGGCCCATATCGGCCAGCGCATCCAGTTCGGCGACCACATCAAGGTCAATGGCAAGCCGATTCGTTTTCGCATCGATCCGCCGCCGGCCCGTGTGATCGCTTATCACAAGCCGGCCGGTGAAGTGGTGTCGCACGACGATCCGCAAAACCGCCCGACGGTATTTCGCAAGCTGCCCAAGCTGCCGCAAGGCAAGTGGCAGTCGGTCGGCCGGCTCGACCTCAACACCGAGGGCCTGCTGCTGTTCACCAGTTCGGGCGAGCTCGCCAATAAGTTGATGCACCCGCGTTTCGGCCTGGAACGTGAATATGCGGTTCGCGTGCTGGGGTCCTTGAGCAAGGAAGAAAAACAGCGCCTGCTTGAGGGTGTCAAGCTCGATGACGGCATGGCCCAATTCGGCTCGATTGAAGAGGGTGGCGGTGAAGGCGCGAACTGCTGGTACCGGGTCACGATCAGTGAAGGACGCAACCGCGAGGTGCGGCGCATGCTCGAAGCGGTGGGCCATGCCGTCAGCCGCTTGATCCGTATCCGTTACGGCGCCATGGTGTTGCCGCGCGGCCTCAAGCGCGGTGCCTGGATGGAACTGGATGAGGGCGATATCCGGGCCCTGATGCAGGCCGTCGACAAGCGTGGGGCGCAACAGGCGGAGCGCCCGGAAGGTGAAGGCCGAGCCGAGCAAGGCAAACCAGAAGGTGGCGGTCGCAACCGACGTCGCGGTGGCCCCCGTGGTGCGGGCGGCAATGCACCTCCACGCAACATGCCGCCGGCCAAGGGCGCGCGCGGTGGCCAGGGTAATGCTGGCGGGCAAGGGCGCAAGGAGCGGGGCGATCGGCAGGGTGCTGGAGACTCGCAGCCTGATCCGATGAAAACGGCGTTTGGCTACATCGGAGCCGACAGCTTCACACGCCAGCGCCAGGGGCCAGGTCAGGGCGGGGCGCGACGCAGTGGCGGCTCCGGTACTGGCGGCCCGCGACGGGGTGGCCGCGGGCGTTGAGACGCCACTGGTCCACGGCCTGTCGGATTTCCTCCGCTGTCGAGGCGGAGAAGTAGCAGACAGGTTAAAATATAAAGCTTTGCCCATGGGGCAGAAACTGAAAACCAATTTCTCAGGAATAACACATGTCTATCGAACGTACCCTCTCCATCATCAAACCCGACGCAGTTGCTAAAAACGTGATTGGCCAGATCTATGCCCGTTTTGAAGCTGCCGGCCTGAAGGTGGTTGCTGCCAAGATGGCTTATCTGTCGCGTCGTGAAGCCGAGGCGTTCTACGCTGTTCACAAAGAGCGTCCTTTCTTCAAGGATCTGGTGGATTTCATGATCTCCGGCCCGGTGATGATTCAGGCGCTGGAAGGTGAAGGCGCCATCCTGAAAAACCGTGACCTGATGGGCGCGACCGACCCCAAGAAGGCGGCTGCCGGCACCATCCGTGCTGACTTCGCTGACAGCATTGATGCCAACGCTGTGCACGGCTCCGACGCTGCCGAGACCGCTGCTGCGGAAATTGCCTTCTTCTTCCCCGGCATGAACGTCTACTCCCGCTAAACCATGGTGCCGATGCTCCGCCGCGTTTCACTGCTCCTGCTGGGGGTGGGTGCGCGCTTGGGGCGCCCCGGCGCCATGCCGACGCAATGACGGCCAATCTTCTCGATTTCGACCTCGAGGGTTTGGCCCTTTTTTGTGAGCGGCTGGGAGAGAAGCGTTTTCGCGCTACTCAGCTGTTCCGCTGGATTCACCAGAAAGGTGCGACCAGCTTCGGCGAGATGACCGATCTCGCCAAATCCCTGCGTGAGAAACTGCCGAATTCGGCCCACATCAAGGGGCTGGACGTCATCTCGCAACATGTTTCTGCCGACGGCACCATCAAGTGGCTGTTTGATGTCGGTGACGGCAATGCCGTCGAGTCCGTTTTCATTCCCGAAGAAGATCGCGGCACCTTGTGCGTGTCATCCCAGGCCGGCTGCGCCGTGGGCTGCCGTTTTTGCTCCACTGGGCATCAGGGCTTCAGCCGCAACCTCAAGAGTGGCGAGATCATCGCCCAGCTTTGGTTTGCCGAGCACTTTTTGCGCAAGCACCTGGGGCGCAGTGACCGCATCATCACCAATGTGGTGATGATGGGCATGGGCGAGCCGCTGCAAAACTACAACGAACTCATTCCCGCCCTGCGCGTCATGCTGGATGACCATGGCTATGGCTTGTCGCGCCGTCGCGTGACGGTGTCGACCTCGGGCGTGGTGCCGATGATGGACCGCTTGGCGCAGGACTGTCCGGTGGCGCTGGCGGTATCGCTGCATGCGCCCAACGATGCCTTGCGCGACAACCTCGTGCCCTTGAACCGAAAATACCCGATTGCCGAGCTGATGGCGGCCTGCAATCGCTATCTGGAGCACGCCCCGCGTGACTTCATCACCTTTGAGTACTGCATGCTCGACGGCGTCAATGACCAGCCCGAGCATGCGCGGCAGTTGATCGAACTGGTGCGCACCTATGCGACCGGCGGCGTCTGGTGCAAATTCAATCTGATTCCCTTCAACCCCTTTCCGGCCTCAGGCTTGCTGCGTTCTCCGCAAAGCCAGGTGTTGGCCTTCGCAAAAATCCTCTCAGATGCTGGTATCGTCACTACCGTGCGCAAAACCCGCGGTGATGACATTGATGCGGCCTGCGGTCAGTTGGCCGGTGACGTCAAGGACCGAACCCGTGTGGGTGAGCGCATGGCCCAGCAGCGAACCGTGATGCTCAAGCCAGTCATGACATTGGATAAGAAACCCGAGGAGATTTGACGCATGCAAATGACCGGAGTTGGATGGGAACGAGTCAGGCAGTGGTTGTTTTTTGCCTGTCTGGCCGTAGTCGGGTTCACCGGATTGACCGGTTGCGCCACAACACCGGGTGGCAGCGAGGGCTCCAGTGCGGACATCGTGACGGATTCGGACGAGTCGGAAGGGCGCCGGCGCGCGCGTATCCGGCTGACGCTCGCCGTTGGTTATTTTGAGCAAGGCCAGACCACCGTGGCGCTGGATGAACTCAAGCAATCCCTGGTCGCCGATCCGAATTTCGCCGATGCCTATAACCTGCGCGGCCTGATCTACCTGCGCTTGAATGACATGCGCTTGGCCGAGGAGAGCTTTCGACGGGCTTTGAGCCTCAGTCCAAATGATGGCAATGTGTTGCAAAACTTCGGCTGGATGCGCTGCCAACAAGCCCGTTATGCCGAGGCCGTCCAGATCTTCGGGCAAGCGCTCGCTAATCCAACCTATGGCGGGCGAGCCAAAACCTGGATGACGCAGGGACTCTGTCAGGTCCGGGCGGGGCAACTCGCCGAGGCTGAGCACAGCCTGATCAAATCCTACGAGCTCGATGCCGGTAATCCGGTGACGGGCTACAACCTGTCGTCTCTCTTGTATCAGCGGAGCGACTTCGTCCGGGCCCAGTTCTATATCCGTCGTTTGAACAACAGTGAACTGGCCAATGCCGAGTCCTTGTGGCTCGGGATCAAGGTGGAGCGACGGCTGGACAATCGGGATGCCATGGAGCAGTTGGTGACACAACTCAAACGACGGTATCCACAATCACGGGAACTTGGTGCGTTTGAGCGGGGGGCGTTCAATGAGTGAAGCGTTGGATCAGGTAGTAGAAGAACAAGTGCTTGGCGAAGAGCCGAGCCCGCAGCCCTCGGCGGGGGCTTTGCTGCGAGCCGCGCGTGAGGCTGCGGGGCTGCATATTGCAGCCTTGGCCGTTTCGCTCAAGGTGCCGGTCAAAAAGCTGGAAGCGCTTGAGTCCGACCGGCTCGATTTGCTGCCGGATGCGGTGTTCGTGCGTGGTCTGGCATCCAGTGTTTGTCGCGCCCTGAAAGTGGACCCGGCCCCGGTGTTGGCTCAGTTGCCGCAAACCAACGCGCCGCGTCTGCGGCCCGATGAATATGGGCTCAATACGCCCTTCACGGCGCCCGGAGATGTGACGCGGGCGTCGGTGTTGGAACAGCTCTCCAAACCCGGCATCCTGGCGGCCTTGGTATTCCTGGTCGGGGCCTTGGTACTTATTTTTTTCCCGTCGATGGAGTCGTCCGACAAGGACGCCGGGGGCAAGACCAGCTCTGAAGTGGTGGAGTTGTCTGCGCCAGAGATCCTGACCGCACCCACTGCGCCTGTGGCAGCCGGTGCGATCGTCGAGGCGCCGGTGTCCAGTTCTGAGCCGTCGCCAGCCGTGGCCGCAAATCCCATTCCAGCCCAAGTGGTGAATCCGCCGGCGCCGGCGGTGACTGCACAGCCGGTAGCCGCGGTGCCGAGCGTTGCCGTGCAACCCCAGCCGGTAGCGGTGACGCCCAGTAGTGTGATGGTGTTCAAGGCCCGCGGGCCGTCCTGGATTGAAGTAACCGATTCGCAGGGTGTGGTGCAACTGCGCCGGACCCTGGTGGCTGGTGAGACGGTGGGGGCAGCCGGCGCCTTGCCGCTTTCGGTCGTGATCGGACGGGTGGATGCGATTGAAGTCCAGGTGCGCGGCAAACCCTTCAGTCTGGATGCCGTGACCCGTGAAAATGTGGCCCGTTTCGAGGTGAAATAAGTGAAGGATTGTTTGCCGATTGACCAAGCTGCACCGAAGCCGCGACATTCCCGACAGGCTCGTGTATCTTGGGGCTCGCATGTCGTGACGGTGGGCGGGGACGCGCCAGTGCGCGTCCAGTCCATGACCAATACCGATACGGTGGACGCCATCGGTACCGCGATTCAGGTCAAGGAACTGGCGCTGGCCGGTTCGGAAATGGTCCGCATCACGGTCAATACGCCCGAGGCGGCGCAGGCCGTGCCGCACATCCGTGAACAGCTCGATCGCATGGGGGTCGATGTGCCCCTGATTGGGGACTTCCACTACAACGGCCATACCTTGCTGACCAGCTACCCGGCCTGTGCCGAGGCGCTCTCCAAATACCGCATCAACCCGGGCAATGTCGGCAAGGGCGACAAGCGTGACAAACAGTTCGGGCAAATGATTGAGGCCGCCATGCGCTGGAACAAGCCGGTGCGCATCGGGGTCAACTGGGGCAGTCTGGACCAGGAGTTGCTCGCTAGTCTGATGGACGAGAACAGCCGCCGTGCTGCGCCCTGGGATGCCAAGCCGGTAATGTACGAAGCGCTGATCACGTCGGCCATTGACTCCGCGCGCCGTGCGCAGGACATGGGAATGGACGGCAACCAGATCATTCTGTCTTGCAAGGTCAGCGGCGTGCAGGACTTGATTGCGGTCTACCGGGAACTGGCCAAGCGTTGTGATTACGCCCTGCATCTGGGCCTGACCGAGGCCGGCATGGGCACCAAAGGCACGGTCGCTTCCAGCGTGGCACTTGGCATCCTGCTGCAAGAAGGCATTGGCGACACGATTCGTGTTTCGCTCACGCCGCAGCCAGGCGAAGCCCGCACCCAGGAAGTCCTGATTGCCTCCGAGATTCTCCAGGCCCTGGGCCTGCGCACTTTTGTGCCCAGCGTCACAGCCTGTCCAGGCTGTGGCCGCACCACCAGTACCACGTTCCAGGAACTGGCCAAGCAAATCGATGACTTCCTGCGCGCGCAGATGCCGGTCTGGCGCGAGAAATACCCAGGCGTCGAGACCCTCAAGGTGGCAGTGATGGGTTGTATCGTCAACGGTCCCGGTGAGAGCAAGCACGCCGACATCGGCATCAGCCTGCCGGGTACCGGCGAGGCGCCGGCCGCGCCCGTCTTCATTGACGGCGAAAAGCGCATGACCCTGCGGGGCGACGCGATTGCGCAGGATTTCCAGAAAGTTGTTGAAACCTATATTGAAAATCGCTTCGGTACGCTCAAAGTGGCTGAAGTCGCCTGAACTGATTCATGACAGAGAAAAACAGTGCCGCCAAGGCAGAAAAGCTGCTTGCCGTCAAAGGCATGAACGACATCCTGCCGCCGGATTCGGCGCGCTGGGAGTGGCTGGAAGAACAGGTGCGCGCGCTGATGGCGCGCTACGCCTATGGCAACATCCGTACCCCCATCCTGGAGCACACGCCCTTGTTCATCCGTGGCCTGGGCGAGGTGACAGACATTGTTGAGAAGGAGATGTATTCCTTCGACGACCGGCTCAACGGCGAGCCGCTGACGCTGCGCCCTGAGAACACGGCTGGCGTGGTGCGAGCCGTGGTCGAGCACTCCATGCTGTACGACGGCGGCAAACGCCTCTACTACATGGGGCCGATGTTCCGTCATGAGCGGCCGCAGCGGGGTCGCTACCGCCAGTTTCATCAGATTGGCGCCGAAGCCCTGGGCTTTGCGGGTGCGGAAGTCGACGCCGAGTTGATCCTGCTGGCCTGCGCCCTGTGGCAGGTGCTGGGTCTGACCGATGTGCGGCTGGAACTCAACAGCCTGGGCCAGCCCGAGGAACGCAAGCAGCACCGCGCGGCGCTGATTGCCTATTTCGAACAGCATGCTGAAGCGCTCGACGAGGATGCGCGCCGCCGCCTGTATCTCAACCCGCTGCGCATTCTGGACACCAAAAACCCGGCCATGCAGGCGCTGGTGGATGCCGCACCCAAGCTCATGGATTTCCTGGGTGAAGCTTCGCTGGCGCACTTCAATCGCGTGCGATCCATTCTGGATGCGAACGGCGTGGCGTACAGCATCAATCCGCGCCTGGTACGCGGCATGGACTATTACAACCTGACGGTCTTCGAGTTCATCACCACGCGGCTGGGCTCACAGGGCACGATTTGCGGCGGTGGCCGCTACGACTACCTGGTCGAGCAGATCGGCGGCAAGCCGGCACCGGCGGTCGGCTGGGCGCTCGGCGTGGAGCGTGTGCTGGAGTTGCTCAAGGAGCAGGGGACAGGGCATCCGGCGCCCACGCTGGACGCCTATGCCATCGTGCCGGATGTCCAAGCCCTGCCAGTGGCCATGACCTGCCTGCAGCAACTGCGGGCTGCGGGCGTGAGCGTACTCATGCACGCCGGTACCGGTGACAGCATGGGCAGCATGAAATCCCAGTTCAAGCGGGCCGATGCCAGTGGCGCCAGTTATGCCCTGATCTTTGGCGCTGACGAGCTGGCGCAAAACCTGGTGACCGTCAAAGCGTTGCGCGACGGCACCGGTGCCCAGACGACGCAATCCCTGGCACAGGTGACGGCCTGGGCGTCCAACCTACAATCGCGGACTTAAAACCTGCACATAGATATGGCAAATCATCTCGACCTTGAAGAACAAGAACAGCTTGACCAACTCAAGCATTTTTGGAAACAGTACGGCAACCTCATCACCTGGGGTTTGATCGTGGTGCTGTCCGCTTATGCCGGCTGGAATCTGTACCAATACTGGCAGCGTAACCAGGCGGCTCAGGCCGCCGCCATGTACGACGAAGTCGAGCGCGTGGTCAAGTCCGGCGATATCGCCAAACTCGATCGGGCCCTGGCGGACATGAAGGACAAGTTTGGTCGCACCACGTATGCCATGCAGGCCGGTCTACTTGGCGCCAAGGTCTATAGCGATGCGGGCAAGACAGAAGCGGCGAAATCTACCTTGACCTGGGTGGCCGAAAAATCTTCGGATGAAGGCTACCAGGCCATCGCACGTTTGCGACTGGCGGGCGTGCTGCTTGAGTCCAAGGCGTATGACGAGGCCATCAAGCAACTGGCGGCTTCGTTCCCCGCAGAGTTTGCTCCGCTGGTGGCGGACCGCCTGGGTGACATCTACATGGCGCAAGGCAAGAAATCCGAGGCTGTGGCTGAATACCTCAAAGCCTACAAAGGGCTGGAAGAGGGCGCTGAATACCGTCGATTGGTTGACGTGAAACTGGCCGCACTCGGTGTCGATCCGCGGGCTGACGCGGCGGCCGCAGGAGCGAAAAAGTGAAATTGGCGTCATTCCATATTCCCCAACTAGGGCGTCGCCTGCTGGCGCTGACATTGCTCACCGTGCTGGCGGCTTGCACCAGTGGCCCCAAAAAACCGCAACCGGCTGAGTTGCCGACGAATCCTGATCTGGTCCGGGCGCGGCAAATCTGGAACGTGCGCATTGGTGAAGTGGGCTTCCCGCTGGATGTGCGGGTCCTGGGCGAGACAGTTGTGGTCGCGTCTTCGGCCGGCACCGTGGCCGCCCTGGATGCCCGCACCGGCGGCGAACTCTGGCGCGTCGCATTGGGTGAACCTCTGGCCGCCGGCGTTGGCCACGATGGTCGTTTGACGGCGGTGATGACCCGCAACAACGAGCTTGTGACATTGCAGGGTGGCCGGGAGTTGTGGCGTCAGCGTCTGGGTGCGCAAAGTCTGACAGCGCCGCTGGTGGCGGGCGAACGTGTCTTTGTGCTGAGTGGCGATCGCAGCGTGACGGCTTTTGACGGCCAGTCCGGGCGCCGCTTGTGGAATCAGCAACGTGCTGGTGAAGCGCTGGTGTTGCGCCAGTCCGGGGTGATGCTGGCCGTGGGCGATACCCTGGTCGTCGGACTGTCGGGCAAGCTCGTCGGTATGAACCCGCTCACGGGTAGTGTGCGTTGGGAAGCCGCTATTGCCACACCGCGCGGCATCAACGACGTCGAGCGCTTGGTCGATTTGGTCGCCCAGGTCAGCCGCGAAGGATCGGTGGTTTGCGCGCGTGCGTTCCAGGCCGCTGTGGGCTGTGTCGACACGGCGCGCGGTGCGCTGCTGTGGAGCAAACCCGCCGCCGGGGCGCAAGGGCTGCATGGGGATGAGCGCGCCGTCTATGGGGTCGAGGCCGATGGCACGGTCCTGGCTTGGCGGCTCAGCGATGGTGAGCGCGTCTGGAGCCAAGAAGCCCTGCGGTATCGCAACCTGGGCACCCCGCGTGTGGTGGGGCGTTCCGTGGTGGTAGGTGACGGCAATGGGGTGCTGCATTTCCTGTCGCGGGAAGACGGTAGTTTTCTGGGGCGTGCCAGCACGGATGGCTCGCCCCTGGTGAGTGCGCCGGTACTGGCAGGCAATACGCTGGTGGTGGTCACCCGTTCGGGTGGTGTTTTTGGCTTCAGGCCTGAATAAAGATTGGGCTTGAAGTCATGAAACCTGTAATCGCTCTGGTCGGACGACCCAATGTCGGCAAATCAACGCTGTTCAATCGCCTGACCAAGTCACGCGATGCCATCGTGGCCGACTTTGCGGGCCTGACGCGCGACCGGCATTACGGCAACGGCAAACAGGGCAAGTACGAGTACATCGTCATTGATACCGGCGGCTTTGAGCCGGATGCCGGTAGCGGCATTTACAAGGAAATGGCCAAGCAGACCCGCCAGGCGGTGGCTGAGGCCGATGTCGTCGTCTTCGTGCTCGATGCCCGTCAGGGTGTTTCGGCCCAGGATCACGAGATTGCCAAATACCTGCGTCGCCTGGGTAAGCCCTGTGTGCTGGCGGCCAACAAGGCCGAGGGCATGCAGGAGGGCGCGCAACTGGTCGAGTTTTTCGAGCTCGGACTGGGTGAGGTGCACCCGGTTTCGGCCGCCCACGGGCAGGGCATCCGCTCGCTGGTGGAACTGGCGCTTGATCCGCTGAACCTGCCCGACCCGGATGAGCTTGAGGAAGAGCGCGATCCCACGCTCATCAAGCTGGCCGTGGCCGGCCGCCCGAACGTGGGCAAGTCGACCCTCATCAACACCTGGCTGGGCGAAGAGCGGCTGGTGGCCTTCGACTTGCCAGGCACGACGCGCGACGCCATCAGTGTGCCGTTCGAGCGTAACGGCCAGCGTTTCGAGTTGATCGACACCGCCGGCTTGCGCCGCAAGGGCAAGGTGTTCGAGGCGATCGAGAAGTTTTCAGTGGTCAAGACGCTGCAGGCCATCGAGTCGGCCAATGTCGTCCTGCTGTTGCTCGATGCAACGCAAGGGGTGACCGATCAGGACGCACATATTGCCGGCTACATCCTCGAATCTGGCCGTGCTGTGGTGCTGGCGGTCAACAAATGGGATGCGGCCGACGATTACCAGCGCGAACTGGTGCAGCGCTCAATTGAAACCCGGCTGCCTTTTCTCAAGTTCGCCAACCTGCATTTCATTTCCGCCGCCAAACGCCAGGGTCTGGGGCCTTTGTGGGCGTCCATCATCCAGGCGCACAAGTCCGCGAACTGCAAGATGTCAACCCCGGTCCTGACGCGCTTGCTGCAGGAAGCGGTCCAGTTTCAGACCCCCAAGAAGTCGGGTATGTTCCGTCCCAAGCTGCGTTATGCGCACCAGGGCGGCATGAATCCCCCGATCATCGTGATCCATGGCAACTCGCTCGAACACGTGACCGATGCCTACAAGCGCTATCTGGAAGGGCGCTTCCGCAAGGAATTCAACCTGGTGGGAACCCCTTTGCGGATCCAAATGAAGACGGCCCAAAATCCCTACGCTGACAAAGAGGCGTGAGGCCCGTTCGCGGGCAACAGGGCCTGCTGAAATTGAGGGGCATTCGCGCCCCTGAACCCACGCCACGGCGTACTGTGGTATTGTTGCAACTTCAATCACAATTTTTTGAACACGGAGAATATCGTGAGCAATAACAAAGGTCAGTTACTTCAAGACCCTTTCCTCAACGCCCTGCGTCGAGAGCATGTGCCAGTTTCGATTTATCTCGTCAACGGCATCAAGTTGCAAGGGCAGATTGAGTCTTTTGACCAGTATGTCGTGCTGCTGCGCAACACGGTGACCCAGATGGTCTACAAGCATGCGATTTCCACCATCGTGCCGGGCCGTGCCGTTAATTTCTCGACCGGCGAAGGCGAGCCGCAACCGGCGGCCGCTGCCTGATTTCCGCCTGTGTGGGGCGCCAGCGCCTGCGTGGGCGGTTTCTGAGTCTTTTTTCTGGCGGCCTCTCATTTGACTGACTTGTCTGATCGTTCTCCGGCCCCGACCATTCTGGTAGGGGTGGATTTGGGCTTGCCCCATTTTGATGCCGAACTGGAAGAACTGGGCCTGCTGGCGCAAACCGCAGGCCTGCAGCCTGTTGCGCGTGTCACGTGCAAGCGCAAGGCCCCTGATGCCGCGCTGTTTGTAGGCAGTGGCAAGGCCGATGAAATCAAGCTGCTGGCTCAGCAGTACGGTGCGGTCGAAGTGCTGTTCGATCAGAGCCTGAGTCCGGCCCAGCAACGCAATCTGGAGCGCCATCTGGAGTTGCCGGTCAATGACCGGACCCTGCTGATCCTGGAAATCTTTGCCCAACGTGCCCGCAGTCATGAGGGCAAGCTGCAGGTCGAACTCGCGCGCTTGCAATACCTGAGCACCCGGCTGGTGCGCCGCTGGTCCCATCTGGAACGCCAGACGGGCGGTGCCGGTGTGCGCGGCGGCCCAGGCGAGAAGCAGATCGAGCTGGACCGCCGCATGATTGGCGAGTCCATCAAGCGCACCAAGGAGCGTCTGGTCAAGGTCAAACGCCAGCGCCAGACCCAGCGGCGCCAGCGTGAGCGGCGCGATGCGTTCAACATCTCGCTGGTGGGCTACACCAACGCCGGCAAATCCACGCTCTTCAATGCCCTGGTCAAGGCCCGGGCTTATGCGGCCGACCAGCTGTTTGCCACCCTGGACACCACCACGCGCCAGCTCTACCTCGGTGAGGCCGGACGTTCAGTTTCCCTGTCCGATACGGTGGGGTTCATCCGTGATTTGCCGCACGGGTTGATTGATGCCTTCCAGGCCACCCTGCAGGAGGCGGTCGACGCCGATTTGCTGTTGCACGTGGTGGATGCATCGAATCCCAACTACCCCGAGCAGATCGAGGAAGTCATGCGTGTGCTCAATGAAATCGGGGCCGCTGACATCCCGCAGGTGCTGGTGTTTAATAAACTCGATGCGATGGAGGCCGAGCGCCGGCCGCGTCAGTTGGAGGACCTGTTTGACCTCCATGGTGTTCTGACGCCGCGGGTTTTTGTCAGCGCCCGTGGCGGCGAGGGACTGCAAAATCTGCGTTTGCTGCTGGCGCGCAAAGTCAGTGCGGTTGAAATACCTACAGCTGATGGGGCGCATTCCACAGACAATCACGAAGCCGCTCCTTGATTGGGCACAATCCGGTATCGAGACGAAGAAGAGACGAAACAATGAAACTCCAATTACGAGCCCTTCGACTGGCGCATTGGCCTGCTCGCATCCGGGGCATGTTTAATCTGAACGACCCGCGTTGGGGTCGTGGTGACGACAAGCCGGCCGATGCCAGCAAGCCCGAGCCCGCTCGGCCGCAAGACGAACTGTCGCCGCCGCCCCAGAGTGGCAATGGTCGTGGCCAGAACCCGGGACCGACGCAAGGCCCCCCTGATCTGGACGAACTCTGGCGCGATTTCAACCGCAAGCTCTCCGGCTTTTTCGGTGGCGGGCAGGGCGGCGGCGGCCGCCCCGGTAACAACGGCGGCGGCTTTCAGCCCAGCATGAAAAGTGCCGGTATCGGTGTCGGCCTGATCGCCGCTGTGGTGGTGCTGATCTGGCTCGGTACCGGCTTTTTCATCGTGCAGGAGGGCCAGCAGGCCGTCATCACCCAGTTTGGCAAGTACAAGACGACGGTGGGGGCCGGCTTCAACTGGCGCCTGCCGTACCCGATCCAGCGCCATGAGCTGATTTTTGTGACCCAGATCCGCTCGGTAGACGTCGGTCGCGATATGGTGATCAAGGCCACCGGTCTGCGCGAGTCGGCCATGCTGACCGAGGACGAAAACATCGTCGAAATCAAGTTTGCCGTGCAGTACCGCCTTAGCGATGCGCGAGCCTTCCTGTTCGAAAGCAAGAACCCTGGCGAGGCCGTGGTGCAGGCGGCCGAAACCGCCGTGCGTGAAGTCGTGGGCAAGATGCGCATGGACTCGGCCCTGTCCGAAGAACGTGACCAGATCGCCGTCCGTGTGCGCGTCCTGATGCAGAAAATTCTGGATCGCTACAAGGTCGGTATCGAAGTGGTCGGCATCAACCTGCAGCAAGGTGGCGTGCGTCCGCCCGAGCAGGTGCAAGCCGCCTTTGACGATGTGCTCAAGGCCGGTCAGGAACGCGAACGCGCCAAGAACGAAGCCCAGGCCTATGCCAATGACGTGATCCCGCGCGCCATCGGTGCGGCCTCGCGCCTGAAGGAAGAGTCGGAAGCCTACAAGGCACGCATCGTGGCGCAGGCCCAAGGCGATGCCCAGCGTTTCCGTTCGATCCTGACCGAATACCAGAAAGCGCCGCAGGTGACACGTGATCGCCTGTACATTGAAACCATGCAGCAGATCTACGGCAATGTCACCAAGGTGCTGGTGGATTCGCGCCAGGGTTCCAACCTGCTGTACCTGCCGCTGGACAAGATCATGCAAATGAGTGCCGCGGGCGAAGCCGGCACGTCTCCTGCCGTTGCCGCACCTGGCCCTGCGCCAGCGGCTCCCGCCACACCGTCCATCGATCTGCGTGCCCGGGATGCTTCCCGCTCGCGCGACCGTGATTCACGTTAGGAGCCCAGAATGAATCGGGTTGGATTTATCTTTTCTTTCCTCCTGGTGCTGCTGGCACTGGCGAGCTCCATGTTGTTCGTTGTCGATCAGCGCCAGTTTGGCGTGGTCTACGCCCTGGGTCAGATCAAGGAGGTCATTACCGAACCGGGGCTGAACTTCAAGCTGCCGCCGCCGTTCCAGAATGTGACCTACATCGACAAACGCCTGCTGACGCTGGACAGCACCGACAACGAACCCATGCTCACGGCTGAGAAGCAGCGCGTGGTGATCGACTGGTATGTGCGCTGGCGCATTTCGGAGCCGACGGAATACATCCGTAACGTCGGTCTTGATGAGGCGGCCGGCGCCAGCCAGCTCAACCGCGTGGTGCGCAACGCCATTCAGGAAGAGATCAACAAACGCACCGTCAAGGATCTGCTGTCGCTCAAGCGTGAAGCGCTGATGGCCGATGTCAAGACCGAGGTGCTGGAGAAGGTGCGCGGCGCCAAGCCCTGGGGTGTGGATGTGGTCGATGTGCGCATCACCCGGGCCGATTACGTCGATACCATCACCGAATCGGTCTACCGCCGCATGGAGGCCGAGCGCAAGCGTGTGGCCAACGAGTTGCGTTCCACCGGCGCCGCCGAAGGCGAGAAAATCCGCGCCGATGCCGATCGCCAGCGCGAAGTGACCATCGCCAACGCCTACCGCGATGCGCAGAAGATCAAAGGCGAGGGCGATGCCGAGGCGGCTCGCATTTACGCCGATGCCTTCGGCCGTGATCCGCAGTTCGCCCAGTTCTATCGCAGCCTGGAGGCCTACAAGACCAGCTTTTCCAAGAAGAGCGATGTGATGGTAGTGGACCCTTCATCTTCGGAGTTTTTCAAGGCGTTTCGCGGCCAGGGTGCCCCCGCTGCCGCGAAGAAGTAAGGCGTGAGCAGCGATAGCTTCTGGCTGGCCATGGCCCTCGTTCTGGTGATCGAGGGCCTTTTTCCCTTCCTTTCTCCTTCGGGCTGGCGGCGCATGTTCGCGCAAATCCTGCAACTGAACGATGGCCAGATCCGGTTTTTCGGCCTGTTCAGCATCCTCGCGGGCCTTTTATGGCTCTGGTGGTTGAGGTCCTGAGATTTTTCGGACCTCAAGCCCGGTAAAATCACGTTTTTAACAGCTCCCCCCTTTTCACATGTCTGCTTGGGTCCTGCCGGATCACATTGCCGATGTCTTGCCTTCCGAGGCACGTCACATCGAAGAATTACGTCGCGACTTGCTGGACATGGCTCGCTGCTATGGCTATGAGTTGGTCATGCCGCCGCTGCTCGAGCACTTGGAGTCGCTGCTCTCGGGCACCGGCAAGGCGCTGGATTTGCAAACCTTCAAACTGGTCGACCAGCTTTCTGGCCGCACCATGGGTCTGCGTGCCGACAGCACGCCCCAGGTTGCGCGCATTGATGCCCACCTGCTCAACCGCCGCGGCGTAACCCGCCTGTGCTACGCCGGCCCGGTGCTGCACACGCGTCCGGCCAGCCCGCATGCCACCCGCGAGCCACTGCAGTTTGGTGCCGAAATCTATGGCCATGCCGGCCTGGAAGCCGATCTCGAAGTGCTGCAATTGGCACTGGACTGCCTCAAGGCGGCCCAGGTGTCGGCTTTCGCGGTGGACATGGCCGATGCCCGTATCGTGCGCTCCCTGCTGGCGGGCGTGAACATCGGCGCCGACATCCAGATGCAGGTGCATGAAGCACTGGCCGCCAAGGACCACAGCGAACTGGTGCAGCTCACGCGTGATTTCCCTGCGGCTTCACGTGATGGCCTGCTGGCCCTGGTGCAACTCTATGGCGATGCCAAGGTGTTGGACGAAGCCGCCAAGGCCTTGCCGGCGCTGCCGGCCATCAGCGAGGCGCTGGCCAACCTGAAGTGGCTGGCCGGCCATCTGGACGACGCCCGCATCACCTTTGACCTGGCCGATCTGCGTGGTTATGCCTATTACAGCGGCATGCGCTTTGCCATCTATGCGCCGGGTGTCAGCGATGCGCTGGTGCGCGGTGGCCGCTATGACGAAGTCGGCGCCGTGTTTGGCCGCAAGCGCCCGGCGGTGGGTTTCAGCCTGGACATCAAGGCCCTGGTTCAGGGCGTGACGCCCTTGCCCTTGCGGGCCGCCATCCGAGCCCCCTGGGGCGAGTCGCCCGCTTTGCGCCAGGCCATTGCGGCCCTGCGTGGCCGGGGTGAAACCGTGGTCTGCGTGTTGCCAGGCCATGAAAGTGAAATCGACGAGTTCCACTGTGACCGCGAGCTGATCGAAGCCGCCGGCCAGTGGGTTCTGCAAGCTATCTGAGCTATCTGAGAAAACCGAGATGAATACAACCAAAGGACGTAATGTCGTTGTCGTGGGCACCCAGTGGGGCGACGAGGGCAAGGGCAAGCTGGTGGACTGGCTCACCGAAAGCGCGCAAGGCGTGGTGCGTTTCCAGGGCGGCCACAACGCCGGCCACACGCTGGTGATCAACGGCGTCAAAACCGCGCTGCACCTCATTCCCAGCGGCATCATGCGCCCGGGCGTCAAATGCTACATCGGCAACGGCGTGGTGCTGTCGGCCGCCAAGCTGTTCGAGGAAATCGAAGGCCTGGAAAAAGCTGGTGTCGAAGTGCGTTCGCGCCTGCGCATCAGCGAAGCCTGTCCGCTGATCCTGCCGTTCCATACGGCGCTCGACGTGGCACGTGAAGCCGCGCGCGAGCAGGGTGGCTCCGAGAAGATCGGCACCACGGGCCGCGGTATCGGCCCGGCCTACGAAGACAAGATTGCCCGCCGTGCGCTGCGCGTGCAGGACATGAAGTACCCCGAGCGCTTTGCCGCCAAGCTGCGCGAGCTGCTGACGCTGCACAACCATGTGCTGACCACCTTCCTCGGTTCGAAGAACTTCACCTTCGGCGACGCCCTCAAGCCGTATATGAAGGACGGTGAAGTCCAGTTCGATGCGGTCTACAGCGAGGCCATGCGCCACGCCGAACTGCTCAAGCCGATGATGGCCGACGTTTCGCGTGAACTCAATGACGCCCATTGCCGTGGCGCCAACCTGCTGTTTGAAGGCGCGCAGGGCACGTTGCTGGACGTTGATCACGGCACCTACCCGTATGTGACCTCCAGCAACTGCGTGGCCGGTAATGCGGCCGCCGGTTCCGGCGTCGGCCCGGGCATGCTGCACTACATCCTGGGCATCACCAAGGCCTACTGCACGCGCGTCGGCGGCGGCCCGTTCCCGACCGAACTCGACTGGGAAACGCCGGGCACGCCGGGCTACCACATGAGCACCATCGGCGCCGAGAAGGGCGTCACCACCGGCCGTTCACGCCGCTGTGGCTGGTTTGACGCCGCGCTGCTCAAGCGCTCGGCCCAGGTCAATGGCCTGACCGGCCTGTGCCTGACCAAGCTGGATGTGCTCGACGGCCTCAAGGAACTGCTGCTGTGCACCGGGTACGAGCTCGACGGTGAAATCACCGACATCCTGCCCATGGGGGCCGATGACATCGCGCGCTGCAAGCCGATTTATGAAACCATGCCGGGCTGGACCGAGAGCACGGTGGGGGTGACGCAGTACGACAAACTGCCCATCAATGCGCGGCTGTACCTGCAGCGCATTGAGCATGTCACGGGCGTGCCGATCCACATCATTTCCACCAGCCCTGATCGTGACCACACGATCATGATGCGTCACCCCTATATTGCCGACTAGGCCAGGGTTGACGTCGAACCCGTCGATCATGGTGGTCGACGGACTTAGCCAGCTATAAATTCAGGAGCGACAGTATGTTGACGGAAGACGGCAGGCACTTGTATGTGAGTTCGGACGAGTACCAGAACCTGATTGAAAAGCTGGCCATCAAGGTCCATCTGTCGGGTTGGGAATTCGACACCATCCTGTGCCTGGCGCGCGGCGGCATGCGACCGGGTGACATCCTGTCGCGGATTTTCGAGAAACCGCTGGCCATTGTCTCCACCAGCTCCTACCGGGCGGATGCGGGGACGAAGCAGGGCCACCTGGACATTGCCAAATACATCACCACGCCGCAAGGCGAGATCGCCGGGCGGGTGCTGCTGGTCGATGACCTGGCCGATACCGGCCACACGCTGCAAGCGGTGATCGGCATGCTCAAGAGCAACTACCCGGCCATCACCGAAATGCGCAGCGCCGTGCTCTGGAGCAAGGCCAGTTCGACCTTCCAGGCCGATTATTCGGTGCAGGCGCTGCCCACCAATCCCTGGGTACACCAGCCTTTTGAACGTTATGACCAGCTCAGGCCAGCGCAACTGCTGGCCAAATGGAAAATTTGAGTGGAGGGTGTGGACATGCGGGATATCGCCACCGAACTGATCCACCACCCCTACACGCCGCCTGAAGGTTTTGTGGCGCCGCAGCCCGGCGTGTTCAAGGCCTCCACCGTGATCTTTCCCAATGTGGCCACCATGCGCAGTCGCCAGTGGAAAGACAAAATCGGCTACACCTACGGTCTGCACGGCACCCCCACCACCTATTTGCTGGAAGAGCGCCTGTGCGCCCTGGAGGGCGGCGCCCAGTGCGTGCTGGTGCCCAGCGGCCTGGCGGCGATTGCCAATGTGTCGCTGGCGCTGCTCAAGACCGGCGATGAGGTACTGATCCCCGACAACGCTTATGGCCCCAACAAGGCGTTGGCCGAAGGCGAACTCAAGGCCTGGGGCATTACGCACCAGCTGTATGACGCCATGAACCCGCAGGACCTGGCGCGCCGCATCAACAGCAAGACGGGCCTGGTCTGGCTGGAGGCGCCGGGCTCCGTGAGCATGGAGTTCCCCGATCTGTGCGAGCTGGTGCGCATCTGCCGCCAGCACAAGGTGCTGACCGCGCTGGACAACACCTGGGGCGCAGGCCTGGCCTTTAAGCCCTTCGAGCTGGCGCCCGGCCTGGGGGTGGACATCTCGGCCCATGCGCTGACCAAATATCCCAGCGGCGGCGGTGACGTGCTCATGGGCAGCATCATCACGCGCGACGAAGCTTTGCACCTGCGCCTCAAGCTCACACACATGCGGCTGGGGTTCGGCGTGGGCGCCAATGACGTGGAGACGCTGCTGCGCTCCTTGCCCAGCCTGGCGCTGCGCTATGCCGCCCATGACCGTGCGGCCCGCGCGCTGGCCCTGTGGTGCCAAAGCCGCCCGGAAATCGTGCAGGTGCTGCATCCTGCACTGTTGGGCTCACCTGGCCATGAACACTGGCGCCAGCTCTGTGGTCAGGGTGAGGGCGCTGCGGCCGGTCTGTTCAGCATTCTGATCGATTCGAAGTACAGCCCAGCGCAGGTAGATGCCTTTTGCGATGCGCTGCGCCTGTTCAAGCTCGGCTACAGCTGGGGCGGACCCATGAGCCTGGTGGTGCCGTATGAGTTGGCCAGCATGCGCACGGCCTGGCCAGCACATCTGGCGCCGGGCCACCTGGTGCGCTTCTCGGTCGGGCTCGAAGCCGTGGCTGATCTGCAGGCCGACCTGGCCCAGGCGCTGGCCGCTGCACTCGCCTGACTTGGTGTTTTCCTGAGTAGCCAGAGCGGCTGGCATCCGATAGTCTTGCGAGACATGAATCAAGTCAGCCCATCCCCCGAGACCACCGGTCTGCCCGTCAGCCCTGAGCCCTATGTGCCGCCACCGCCCGAGGGGCCCAAGCGGGACATCCTCACCCTGAGCCTGGCGGATCCTTTTCGCTGGCTGAGCCGCGGTTTTTATTGTCTGCGCAGCCAGATGGGGATTGGCCTTTTTTACGGCGGCTGCTTTTGGGCCATGGCCTTCATCCTGGGCGCCGTGTTTCGCAACATGCCCGAGTACACCATGTCCTTTGCCTCCGGCTGCCTGCTGGCCGGCCCGTTTCTGGCCATGGGCCTGTACGAGGTGAGTCGGCGGCGTGAACTGGGGCTACCCTCCGATCTGGCGACGTCGCTGACCTGCTGGGACTCGCATGTCGGCAGCATGGGCATGATGGTGCTGGTGCTCATCGTGCTCGAATTGCTGTGGGGCCGCGCCTCGCTGGTGGTGTTTGCCGTCTTCTTCAATACCGGCATGCCATCGACTGCCAATGTGGTGCAGGCGGTGTTCAACCCGGACAACTGGGAGTTCCTGGCGGTCTACTCGGCCATTGGCGGCATTTTTGCGGCCCTGGTCTATTCCAGCACCGTGGTGGCTCTGCCCATGATCCTGGACCGCGACACCGATGCCATTTCCGCCGTGCTCACCAGCTTTGCGGTCGTCTTCCACAATACGGCGGTCATGCTGCTGTGGGGTCTGCTCATCACGGCGCTGGTGGGGGTGGCGTTGCTGCTGCCTTGGGGCCTGGGCTTGCTGGTCGTCGGCCCCTGGCTGGGACATGCCAGCTGGCACGCCTACCGGGGCTCGGTGCGCTGGCTGGATGAGGCCGCAACCCCGCTCGAAGCGGCCTGAAGGCAGAAAAATATCCCCGGGGGGGCTGAACAAATGGCCGTGAACTGTTAGAGTGCCCCCATTAACCTGAAAGCATACTTTGGCAACTCCCAATTACGGATACGAAAAGCGTCAGAAAGAACTGGCCAAGAAGCGCAAGAAAGAAGACAAGCTCAAGAGCAAGGCCGAGCGCAAGCACGGTGACACCTCTGGCGACGAAGGCGCGCTTCAGGATGGCGATGTGACCGAGCAAGGCTCACCTTCGCCCGATCAGCCGGCGCAGCCCTGACGTTAGAACCTCCCATTGAAGGGCCGGGGTTAACTCCCCGCGCCGTGGCCGCGCAACGCGTCCAGCGGGCTGGCGGTTCCTCCCGCCGCCACCTTCAGAATACAGATAGGGCGCCATGTTATTCCGCACTTTTGCGGGATATACAAAATTGGTCCTCTAATTACAGCGAGGAAGTTTTGTGGTCCTAGATATTCTCAAGAACGAGCGATTCTCCGTTGTCTTCACTGCCCTTATGGTGGCGATGTCATTGGCGTCTGGTTACATAGACTTTTCATTGTCAAACGACGTTTTTTGGTTTCAACGCTCAGGAGCATTGATTGTTCTTGCAGGAGCAAATCTCCAATACTCAAAACTCGTCAGCCTCTGGAGGATGGCGCTGGAACGAGAGATGGCTATTGAGCACGTCGAGTCGCAAATTTCTAGTGGTCAAGGAATAAGCATGCTTGCAATGGCAAAGGAGTCTGTGCAGACTCGCGATTTTGCGATTCGCATACATGACGTCGTCACCGAAAAAAGTATGAAGGACGTCATCGCAATATTTCTTATTGTTCTTGGTACGGTTGTGTGGGGCTATGGCGATCTTCCATTCAAGAATCAAGGCTCAACTAATCATTCCACCGGATCTGCCGCGACAAACGCGGCCGGCCGGTGAATTCATTCGTTAGGCTTCATACCAACAAATGCAACCACAAGGTATTAACCGGTGCCGTCACATCGAAGTGATCGATGAAGCGATCGCAGAGCTCTTGACGTTGCATGCGCGGACGGCGGAACCCGCACCTTTGCCACATCAGTACGTCGGGACAATCGTAGACAACACGATAGGATTGCTCACGGCACCCGCCAACTCCTTGGACAGAGGCGCGCGTCACATCGGTTTTGAGCAGAATGAAAACTGGCTTTCATTAATGCAGGCGGTTCATCGAAGCTTCTTCTCATCACTGCATACTGCAACGGAGAAGGCTCTTGCAGATATCTGCACAAAGCGGGGAGTACAAGTTACGTCCCGACTCCAGACAGCATCCGAGAAAGCACTTACTGAGCTAATCCCAGAACTTCCACAGACACCTAACGCTCATCGAGTGCTCAAGAACTTGCGCAAGTTGTTTCGAACCGTTCATCCGGGCTTCGACGACTACTTGAACTCGGCGCTTGGAACTAGCGCAATCCCGCCGAGCGCGCAAGTGACTTGGCGAAAGTTTTTCAGAGGACTATCGATTGTCCGAAATAAGGTGTCACATTCTGATCCGACACTATCTTTGGCTGAAATATCGGATTTGCGCGCTGGAGGATTTAGCTTCATGGTGAAGGAGCCGGACACGCTTGTAATGAATCCCCGCATGTACTTTCAATCGGCCACCTTTACGCTCGATTTTCTGGATGTCGTCTGCATTGCCGCAGAATGAAGCCTAACCTCTCGTATATGGACTCCCCCACAAGCGCAAGAAATTGATCGATAGTTTGGCTTTGGGGGAAGCGCCTGCAGTAGTATTTCCGGCATCTGAGGGGGGTGTTTGTCCCGTGCCGACATGGCATCGGCATCACCGTGTCGTCGCCTCAACTCAAACGCTGAACCAACGTTCTAGAAAATCAATGTGCTCAGGCCGCCTTGGCTCGATGTCGCGCTATGCGTCTGGCCCATAGAGGTAGTCATGCTTGCCCAGCTTCACGCCCTTGTGCCGCAGGATGGCATAGGCGGTGGTGATGTGAAAGAACAGGTTGGGCAGGGCCCAGTGTTTCAGGTAGTCTTCGCCGCGCAGGGTCTGGGTTTGGCCGTTGCCGGCGGGCATGGTGATTTCCCGTTCCTCGGCGCCATCCAGTACCGCGGCCGGGATGGTGGCCAGCCAGGCCAGGGTCTGGTCGATCCTGGCCTGCAACTGTTCCAGCGTGCTCTCATCATTCGGGTACTTGGGCGGCTGCAGGCCCTGCATGCGGTGGCCCCACAGTTTGACCACGTCGCAGGCCACGGTGACCTGTCGTGACAGCGGCAGCATGTCTGGTGCCAGCCGCGCCTGCATCAGTACCTGCGGGGCATAGCCGCGCGCCTGGGCGTCTTCAATGCCAATTTGCACGATGTGCCGCAGATTGCCCAGCGCCTGGCGAAACACCGGCAGGCTGGCGCTGGACATCGACAGACTCATGCCGTGGCTTGGGCTTGCTGCTGCGCCACCAGCTCCGCCGCCAGTGCCTGCATGGCCGCCACTGTGCGGTCGCGCGGGCTGATGGTTTGCGCCTGGGCGTAGTGCTGGAAGTTGCGCTCCATCGACTGGATGTACACCGGGTCGTAATGGCTGAGCAGCAGGTCGCGCACCACGGGCTCGATTTGCCCGGCTCTGACGGAATCTTTCCAGCCGTCAACGACGACCTTGCCGCGGATTTGCGTCAGGGCGTCGAGGCGCTCGCAAAAGGCTTCGGTGTTGCGCACGAAGAAATCGTAGTCTTCCAGCAGCAGGGCGACGCGCTCTTCATCCGGCAGCACCAGGTTGAGGCACTGGCCGGTGCGCATGACCTCGATCAGGGCGGCGGGCACCGCCACATTGCCGACCTTCTTGCTTTCGCTCTCCACGAACACCGGGCGTGCCGGGTCCAGGCGGCGCAGGGCGTCCCAGATCCGCATGTCGAAATGTTTTTGCGACGGCTGCGCCACGCCAGGAATGGCGCCCAGCACCGAACTGCGGTGGTTGGCCAGAGCTTCGAGGTCCAGCACCTGGGCACCGGCTTGGTCCAGTGCTTGCAGCAGCCGGGTCTTGCCCGAGCCGGTGGTGCCGCAGATGACGCGCCAGTCAAACAGCGGCGCCAAGCGCGGAATGTCTTCCAGCAGGGCGGCGCGAAAGGCCTTGTAGCCGCCGTCGATGATCGTGACGCGAAAACCGATCTCGCTCAGGATCAGGCTGAGCGAGCCGCTGCGCTTGCCGCCGCGCCAGCAGTAGGTCAGCGGCTTCCAGTCTTTCGGCTTGTCGATCACTTCGCGCTCGATGTGGGCCGAGATGTTGCGCGCGGCAATCGCGGCGCCGCGTTTTTTGGCTTCGAAGGCGTTGACCTGCTTGTAGGTGGTGCCGACGGCCTTGCGCTCGTCGTTGTTGAGCGTGGGCCAGTTCACGGCGCCGGGCAGGTGGTCTTCGGCGTATTCGTCTTCGCTGCGGGCGTCGATGATGGTGTCGAATGCGTCGAGGCGGCGCAGTGCGTCTTCCGCGGTGATGGTGGTCAGGCTCATTACAAGATTTTCTTCAATTCGGGCCAGACGTTATCCAGCATGATGGGGTGCGCCTCGGCCAGCGGGTGGATGCGGTCGGGCTGGAACAGGCGCGCAGCATCCGGGCGGTCCGCCACGCCTTTGAGGAAAAACGGCACCAGGGCGGTTTTGTGTTTTTTGGCCACGCTACGGAACAGGGCGCTGAAGCGCTCGGTGTAATCCTGTCCGTAGTTGGGCGGCACCTGCATGCCGATCAGCAGCACCTTGGCGCCGCTTTTTTGCGCCGCCAGTGTCATCTGGCTCAGATTGTCCTGGGTCGCGGCCAAGGACAGGCCGCGCAGCGCGTCATTGCCGCCGAGCTCGATCAGCACATGGCTGGGGCGGTGCTGCGCCAGCAGCGCCGGCAGGCGCGAGCGGCCGCCGGCGGTGGTCTCGCCGCTGATGCTGGCATTGATGACTTGGGCGTTTTTCTTCTCGGCTGCCAGGCGCTGCTCCAGCAGGGCAACCCAGCCAGTGCCGCGTTTGAGGCCATACTCGGCGCTCAGGGAATCGCCCAGGACCAGAATGGTCCGGGGGGCGGCCATGGGCGGCACGGCGGCGGCGCATAACCCTGCAGCCGTCGCCAGCAGGCCAAGCGCGATAAAGTGTCGTCGATACAAAGAAAGCCTCATGTCTGATTCAATTATTTCCGTGGAGCATGTTTTCAAGTCCGTCACCGACTCCACCGGGACCCTCGACATTTTGCGCGATATTGACTTCGCGCTGCCGGCGCGCCAGACGGTGGCCATCGTCGGTGCCTCCGGTTCGGGCAAAAGCACGCTGCTGGCCATCATGGCCGGGCTGGATACGCCCAGCCGCGGCACGGTGCGCGTCGAGGGGCAGGACCTGTTTGCCTTGAACGAGGACGAGCGTGCCGCGCTGCGCGCCCGCAAGATGGGCTTTGTGTTCCAGAGCTTCCAGTTGCTGGGGCATCTCACGGCGCTGGAGAACGTGATGCTGCCGCTGGAATTGGCGGGCCGCAAGGATGCCCGCCAAGCGGCCACCGAGATGCTGGCGCGCGTGGGCTTGTCGCAGCGGCTGGGGCACTACCCCAAGGTCTTGTCCGGCGGCGAGCAGCAGCGCGTGGCGCTGGCGCGGGCCTTTGTGGTGCAGCCGGCCGTGCTGCTGGCCGACGAGCCCACTGGCAGCCTGGACTTTGCCACCGGCGAGAAAGTGATGGAACTCATGTTCGACCTCAACCGGGAATTGGGCACGACCCTGGTGCTGGTGACGCACGATCAGGGCATTGCCGAGCGCTGCGAGCGGCGCATCATGATCGAGGCCGGGCGGGTGGCGGGCTGAGTCGCCGCCAGAAGGCCCGATAATCACCCCATGTCATCCCCCAAAGTCCTGTTCGGCTTCCATGCCGTGGGTGTACGTCTGAAGACGGCACCGAAATCCATCATTGAAATCTATTACGAGCCAACGCGCCGCGATGCGCGCATGCGCCAGTTCCTCGAAAAAGCCAATGAGGCCGGCGCGCGCCTGATCGAAGCCGATGGCCTGCGCCTGGCCAAGCTGTGTGGCAGCCATGGCCACCAGGGCGTGGCAGCGCGGGTCGAGCCGGTGGCGCAGGTCACGTCGCTGGATGATCTGCTCGACAGCATTGCCGAGCCGCCTCTGCTGCTGGTGCTTGATGGCGTGACCGATCCGCACAACCTGGGCGCCTGCCTGCGGGTGGCCGATGGTGCCGGGGCGCACGCCGTGATCGCGCCCAAGGACCATGCGGCGGGCATTAACGCTACGGTGGCCAAGGTCGCCAGCGGCGCGGCCGAGACGGTGCCCTATTTCATGGTGACCAACTTGGCGCGGACCTTGAACGAACTCAAGGAGCGCAATATCTGGTGTATCGGCGCCAGCGACGATGCGCCCAAGACGGTCTACCAGGTGGATCTCAAGGGTCCGGTGGCACTGGTGCTGGGCGCGGAGGGCGAGGGGATGCGACAACTCACCCGCAAGACCTGTGATGAACTGGTCAGCATCCCGATGAAGGGCGCGGTGGAGAGTTTGAACGTGTCGGTGGCCAGTGGGGTTTGCCTGTACGAGGCCTTGCGCCAGCGCGGCTGAGGCGGGCGCTTAATGGGCCCAGGCTTTCCGGGCCATGGCTTCAGGCGCTGACGCTGAGCAGGCGACCGGTGGTCTGGCCTTGGCTGTTGAGGCGGGCGCTGCGCTGCGGTGCTTCGCTTTCCAGGCTGCGGACATTGTCCTGCGCTTGCCCGGCTTCCTGTCGGGCTGACTCGGTTTGGGCTTCCAGGGCCTGAACGGTGCTTTGCGCCCGTGCAGCTTCCTGGCGGGCCTGTTGCAGCTTGGCCTGGTACAAGCCCAACTGAAGGCTGGAGGGGGCGCTGGGGATTGATGCCAAGCCGTACATGGTGAACCCGCGTCAGGCCTTGGTATTGACGATCCGGCCGGTGGTCTGGCCCTGGGTGTTGACCACAGGCGGCGCTTTCTGTGCCTGCTGTTGCTGTTGTGCCCGTTGCGCTGATTTTTGCTGTTCGGCTTGGTATGCCTGCGCCCGGTTGTTGTCTGGCGGACGGACTTTGGGCGGCGGTGTATTGACGGCGCGTGTTGCGGATGAAATTTCCATGAGGGACTCCAGACGTGTTGTTTTCGACTCTAGGACCAAGCGCGCGCCATGTCAAGGTGCAGGGAAATGGCCCGGCTCACAAGCCCAGCCAGAAGATCAAACGCTTTTCCTGTTCCGGGGACGGTGGCACAAAACCCTTGTAGCCTGAGGCCAGCAGGGCACGTTTGCCGGTTTCGGTCTGTTCCAGGTTAAGCAGGGCATCGCGCAAGGCATTGCTGAGCGAGGGATCCAGTTTGCTGGCGGCGATCCACTGTTTGATGGGCATGGGGCGGGACTCGGCGCAGGTTTTGCCGCCTTTGTCTTTCCAGGCCTTGATGACGCTGCTGGACGCGGTGGCGCCATAAGCGGCAAAACCATGTTCCACATAAAAGGGGACGGCATCCTGGTAACGCGTGGTCTGCAGCTTCACATCGGTCGGTTGGAGGTTGTGCTCGCGCAGCATGGCGCGGGTCATGACGGCAGTGATCGAATCCGGGTCCGGGGTGACAAAGGCCTTGCCGGCAATCGCAGCCCAATTCTGGATCGGTTGCGGCTCCTTGCACATCAAGGACACTTTGTATTCGGTGTAGCCCGAGGTCCAGGCCACGGCCCGGTAGTTGCCGCTCTTGATGGCTTCAAACGCGATGTGCGACGGGTGGATGAAGGCCAGGTCCACTTGGTCTTTCTTGAGGGTTTCGCGCAGGCCGTTGTAGCTGCTGATGATCTGAATCTTGACCGGCTGACGGGTGGCCGTGCTTAAGACCTTGGCAATGGCCTCAAACCTGGCTTCGATTTCCGCATCCGTGGCGCGGTAGGTCACACCTTCCGTGATGCCGACGACCAGTGCCTGGGCCGACAAAAGGGTGCCGCAGGTCAGTACGGTTGCAACGATGCGCGCAAACAATTTCATCCAGGACTCCCGAGGTCAAGAGGTTGGGAACAGGCTAACTTCCAAGGCGCAGTGTAGTACGGGAAAGCGATGGGGAAAATGCCGGCTCAAAAGGTCTGCGCCCACCACAGGCGAAGGCGCATGCCGACGGGTGTGGTGTAGCCGAGCTCGGCAAAGCGGATGCGGCCTTGTGCATCCACCACGATGAAGGCCGGTACCGATGCCAGGCCATAGCGGCGCGCCACTGCGCCATCGGCGTCGACGGCGCTGAGCCAAGGCAGTCCGCGCCGCTGCAGAGCCGCCTGCACCCGGGGCGCATCGCCCGACTGTGTTGCCACGGCCAGCACGGGCCAGTCCTGCTGCAGTCGGCTGATGCTGTCTTCCTCCAGGCGACAGATCGGGCACCAGTCGGCCCAAAAATGCAGAGCCACGGCGCGTCCGGTATGTTGCTGACGCCAGTGGTCGAAATCGATGTTGCTGGCCTGCGGGCTGGCGTTCGGGACGCTGAACGATGGCGCCGGGCCACTGGGGAGTTGGCGTGTTTGCCAGAGGTGGATGCCGGCGTAGACCAGCAACACCGTCAGCAGCGTGAGGGCATGCGAGCGCCAGTCCAGCAGCCAGGACGCGAAGCGTTGCCACATCTGCTTGGCTTGCATGGCCGGGGCCTTAGCGCAGGACTTCGAGCAGGCGGTCCAGCCCGCCGCTGTTGATGGCCACCATGGCCTGCTCGCGCACCTTGGGCTTGGCGTGGTAAGCCACCGACAGGCCGGCTTCGCCCATCATCGGCAGGTCGTTGGCGCCGTCGCCCATGGCGATGGCCTGTAGCGGACGGATGCCCATTTGTTCACAGGTCTGCAGCAGCATGCGGCGTTTTTCAGCGCCGTCGCAGATGTCACCCCAGGGCTGGTCGATCATGCGGCCGGTCAGTACGCCGTCCTGCACATCGAGCACATTGGAGCGGGTGAAGTCAATGGAGAGCAGATCGCGCACGCGGTCGGTGAAGAAGGTGAAGCCACCGCTGACCAGCAGCACCTTGATGCCAACCGCCTTGCAGGCCGCTACCAGTTCACTGGCGCCGGGGTTCAGACGCAGGCGCTGGGTGTAGACCTCTTCCATGCTGGCCAGCGTCACGCCCTTGAGGAGGGCGACACGGCGGCGCAGGCTGTCCTTGAAGTCGGCGATCTCGCCGCGCATGGCGGCCTCGGTGATGGCGGCAACTTCCGTCTTGCGACCGACGGCATCGGCAATTTCGTCCACGCACTCGATGTTGATCAGGGTCGAGTCCATGTCGAAGGCGATCAGCTTGAAATCATTCAGGCGCAGGGGTGGGGTGAAGCCCTGGATGAGCAGGTCGGGAGCGAATTCTTGTGCAGTCATATTGTTGGGTCGAGAAATCAGTCGATGGATCAGGTCGCCGTGTCAGCGCTTGTGGGTTGCCCAAGCGAACGCAGCACGTCGCGCACCAGGTGGGCACGTGCCTTCGGATCGGGCAATTCGCGTTCGATGCGCAGTTTTTCGTTGCCGGCCAGTTTGATGTGGCGGTTCTTCTGGATCAGCTCGATCACCTTCATGCCATCGACCGGCGCATCCTTTTTGAAGGTGATGGTGATGAGGTGCGGTGCCGCATCGACCTTGACCACGCCGTAGGGCTTGGCGATCACGCGCAGGCGGTGCACGTCGATCAGGTTCTGCGTTTGCGGTGGCGGCTTGCCGAAGCGGTCGACGATCTCTTCCATCAGGCCGTCGATCTGCTCGGTGGTTTTGGCGGTGGCCAGCTTCTTGTAGAAACTCAGACGCATGTGCACATCGCCACAGTAGTCGTCGGGCAGCAGGGCCGGGGCGTGCAGGTTGATGTCAGTGGTGACGCTCATGGGGCTGAGCAGGTCCGGCTCCTTGCCCTCTTTGAGGCTGCGCACCGCCTCGCTCAGCATCTCGTTGTAGAGCTGGAAGCCGACTTCCAGCATGTTGCCGCTCTGGTTCTCGCCCAGCACTTCGCCGGCGCCGCGGATCTCCAGGTCGTGCATGGCCAAGTAAAAACCGGAGCCCAACTCCTCCATCTGCTGGATGGCGTCCAGGCGTTGCGCCGCCTGCTTGGTCAGGCCGTCCTTGTCGGGCACCATCAGGTAGGCATAGGCCTGGTGGTGGCTGCGGCCGACGCGGCCGCGCAATTGGTGCAGCTGGGCCAGACCAAACTTGTCGGCGCGCGACATCACGATGGTGTTGGCCGTCGGCACGTCGATGCCGGTTTCGATGATGGTCGAGCACAGCAGCAGGTTATAGCGCTGCGCCACGAAGTCGCGCATCACGGCCTCGAGCTGGCGTTCCGGCATCTGGCCGTGCGCCACCGCAATGCGCGCTTCCGGCAACAGCTCTTCCAGCTTGGCACGGCGGTTCTCGATGGTGTCGACTTCGTTGTGCAGGAAATAGACCTGGCCGCCGCGTTTGAGCTCACGCAGCACGGCCTCGCGGATGACGCCGTTGCCCTCCGTCCGCACAAAGGTCTTGATGGCCAGGCGGCGCTGCGGTGCGGTGGCAATCACGCTCAAATCGCGCAGACCTTCCAATGCCATGCCCAGCGTGCGTGGGATCGGCGTGGCGGTCAGCGTCAGCACATCGACTTCGGCGCGCAGCGCCTTCATGGCCTCCTTGTGGCGCACGCCAAAGCGGTGTTCCTCGTCGATGATGAGCAGGCCCAGGTTCTTGAAGTGGGTGTCCGGACTGAGCAGCTTGTGGGTGCCGACCACGATGTCGATGGTGCCGTCCGTAATGCCCTTCATGGCGGCGGTGATTTCCTTGCCAGAACGGAAGCGGCTCATCTCGGCCACCTTCACCGGCCACTTGCTGAAACGGTCCACCAGGGTCTGGTAGTGCTGTTCAGCCAGTAGCGTGGTCGGGGCCAGGAAGGCCACCTGCCGGCCACCGGTGACGGCGATGAAGGCGGCGCGCAGCGCGACTTCGGTCTTGCCGAAACCGACGTCACCGCAGACCAGCCGGTCCATCGGGCGCGGCGAGATCATGTCCTGGATCACGGCGTGGATGGCGGCGCGCTGGTCGGCGGTTTCCTCGAAGCCGAAATCGTTGGCAAAGACTTCATAGTCCTTTGGTGAATAACGGAACGGATGGCCTTCGCGTGCCGCGCGACGCGCATAGATGTTGAGCAGCTCGGCCGCGGCGTCGCGGATCTGCTCGGCAGCGCGGCGCTTGGCTTTCTCCCACTGGCCGGAGCCCAGGCGGTGCAGCGGTGCCTCGTCGGCACTGACGCCGGTGTAGCGGCTGATGAGCTGCAACTGGCTGACCGGCACATAGAGCGTGGCCTTGTCGGCGTATTCGAGGTGCAGGAACTCCTGCAGCTCGGGCGTGCCATCGTCCTGCAGCTGGCCGACGCTCATGTTGACCAAGCCGCGGTAGCGTCCAATGCCATGGGCGGAATGCACCACCGGGTCGCCAACGTTGAGTTCGCTCAGGTCCTTGATCAGCGCCTCGACGTCACTGACCTGCTCCTGCTTCTTGCGCCGGCGCGTGGTCGGACCGGCAGCGAACAGCTCGGTCTCGGTGATGAAGTCCAGGCCTTCATCGAGCCAGCCAAAGCCGCTGGTGAGTGCCGCGGTGGCGATGCCGACCTTTTCCTCGCTGGCCTGGAATTCCTGCAGTGAGTCAAAGGCCGGGGGCGTCAGGCTGCTGGCGCGCAGGAAGTCGAGCAGGCTTTCGCGCCGGCCGTCGCTCTCGGCCAGCAGCAGCACGCGGTGCTGCGTGTTGCGGATGTGGGCCTTGAGCCGGGCCAGCGGATCCTCGGCGCCACGCACCACGGCGAGTTCTTCCAGCTTCTGGAACGTGGTGCTGTAGGCGCCATCTTCGCCATCAGGGCGCTCGCCCGGACGAATCGCCAGTTGGGCGTAGCCGTTGGTCTGGGCGTAGAACTGCTCGACGCTCAAAAAGAGTGTTTCTGGCGGCAGCGCCGGGCGCTCCGGGTCGCCCTGGGCCAGGCGGAAGCGGTCCTTGGTGTCTTGCCAGAAACGCTGGAAGGCCGGCTCCAGGTCGCCGTGCAACACCACGGTGGCGTTGGTACCGAGGTAGTCAAACACGGTGGCGGTCTGTTCGAAGAACAGCGGCAGGTAGTACTCGATGCCAGCGGTGGCCACGCCGTTGCCGATGTCCTTGTAGATGCGGCTCTTGGTCGGGTCGCCTTCGAGCAGTTCGCGCCAGCGCTGGCGAAACAGCTTGCGCGCGTCGTCGTCCATCGGGAACTCGCGCCCGGGCAGCAGGCGTACCTCGGGCACCGGGTACAGGCTGCGCTGGCTGTCGGGGTCGAAGGTGCGGATGGAGTCGACCTCGTTGTCGAACAGGTCGACGCGGTAGGGTACGGGCGAGCCCATGGGAAAGAGGTCGATCAGGCCGCCGCGCACCGCGTACTCGCCCGGGCTGACCACCTGGGTCACGTGGCTGTAGCCGGCCAGGGTGAGCTGGGCCTTGAGCTGGGTTTCGTCGAGTTTTTGCTTGACCTTGAACTCGAAGGTATAGGCGGCCAGAAAGCTCGGTGGGGCCAGCCGGTACAAGGCGGTGGTGGCCGGAATGACGACCACGTCGGCGGTTTCGCTGTCGTTGCGCCGGCCGTGGTTGTACAGGCGCCAGAGCGTGGCAAGCCGTTCGCTGATCAGGTCCTGGTGCGGCGAGAAGGTGTCGTAAGGCAGGGTTTCCCAGTCCGGGAACAGGGCGCAACGCAGATCGGGGGCGAAGAAGGCCATTTCCTCGATCAGGCGCTGGGCGTCGGTGGCATCGGCCGTGACGATGGCCATGAGCTTGCCGGCGGATTTTTCCCGCAGGCCCAGCTGGCTCAGCAACAGGGCATCGGCCGAGCCCACGGGGCGGGGCAGGGTATAGCGTTTGCTGGTCTGAAGTTTGGGCAGGTCCATTGGGCGGTACAAATACAAAACACCCCTCGCTGCCGTGAGCGGGGGGTGTCCATGGGGGGTGAAGTCACGATTTTAGCTTTGACCGATTCCCCGCTGGGTCGATATTGATGTCAAGCCTATTCGGAATCGACGCCTCTGCGGATTTTTAGCTTAATCGTCAAGACACGCAGAATGGGGCGCGCGTAGGAATTTTCTGACAATAAATCCAGAATTAGCTGATGGCGCTGCATCGAAAACCATTGAATGATTCAATGGCCTACTTGTGACCGGGCCTGGTCCGTACGGAAAAACAAGCAACTGGAGTCCCTTGTGCTCAATAATGGTGGCCTGATCAATCTCGACGCGCTGGTTCCGGAGGCCCGTCGTCCTGCGCTGAAGACGGTTTTGCGTCTGCTGTTGCCGCCGACCTTGGTGGCAGCGATTGTGGTCGGGGCGGGCCAGATCCACTATCTGCTGTTTCACACCCTGGCCGAGTTCTTCTCCATCATCATTGCCCTCACGGCTCTGGTCGTGGCCACGACCTCGCGCCGATTTACACGCAATCACTTCACCGTCTATGTCGCCGTGGCGATCGGCTGGTGTGCCGCGCTGGACATGATTCACGTGGTCGCCTACAAAGGCATGGGACTGCTCATGCCGGAAGATGTGGACCTCGCGACCCAGTTCTGGGTCGCGGCACGCCTCATCCAGGCGGTGGCGCTGCTGAGTTCGCCGCTGCTACTGCGGCGTGCGATTCGTATCGAGTATCTGCATGCCGGTTATGGGCTGGCGGCCCTGGGTGCCGCGGCGTGGATCTTCTCGGGCCACTTCCCCGAGGTGTACGTCGAGGGGCGGGGCCTGACGGCATTCAAAATTTATACCGAGTACGTGATCATCGCCATGCTGGCTGCCAGCAGCATGCTGCTGTGGCGGCAAAAGCGCTTGATGTCCCCCAGCCTGTTCCTGAGCATGCAAGCGGCCTTGGTCGCGATGATCCTGTCTGAGTTTGCCTTCACGCGTTATGCCAGCTTGTACGGTGATGCCAACACGCTGGGGCATATTTTCAAGATATTTGCCTACTGGTTTGTTTACCTGGCCTTGGTGCAAAGCACCTTGCGCGAACCCTTCAGCATGCTGTCGCGCACGGCCAGCACCTATGACGCCGTGCCCGATCCGGCGATCGTGATCCGCAAGGATGGCCGGATTCGCCAGGCCAATCAGGCCGCCACCCGCTATGCCGGCGCATCGCCGGAAGTGCTGATCGGCCACCCGATGCACGCCTTGTTCCATGCGCCTGCTGTGCCTGTCGGTGAGTGCCCGGTATGCAGCCGTATCGCCCGCGGCGAGTCCAGGTTCACCGTCGAGATCGATCGCGGCGGCTCGGCCGGGGTGGTGGAGTGCACGGTCGCACCGTTCATGCTCGAAGACCGCGATCCCAGCTTTGTGCAAGTGGTGCGTGATATTACCGAGCGCAAACGTCTGGCGGCCGAGCGCGAGTCGCTGGTGCGTGACCTGGGCGAACGGATCAAGGAGTTGCGCTGTCAGTACGCGGTGTCCGAAATCCTGGACAAACCGGATATCGATGTACCCACCCTGCTGACGCAAGTGGTGACGGCTTTGCCACCCGGCTTCATGTATCCCGTGCAGGCACGTGCCGCCTTCGTGAGCGATTGGGGCACATTTGGAGAGCAGGGCTCGGAGCTTGCCAGACATTGCCTGCAAAGAGAGCTGTTCGTCAACCGGCAGAGCGTCGGTTCGCTTCGGGTGTTCTATTCCGCCGAACTGAAGCTGGAGACGGATCCGTTTCTGCCGGAAGAGCATGAACTGCTCAGAACGGTGGCGCAGCGCGTTGGCGAGGCGATCGAACGGATGCAGGCCGGCGTGCAAGTCAAGCGCCTGACCTATCTGTATGACATGCTCAGCGCCACCAATCGGGCGATTGTGCGCTGTCGCAGCAATGATGAATTGCTGGCGCGCGTGTTTGATGCGCTGATTCTGCACAGCGCTTTTCCCATGCTGTTCATCGCGACATCCCAGGCAGGGGGCATGCCCTTGCGCGTGGTGCACTCCCATGGCATTGATATCGATGAGCTCGACGAGCTGTATGCCGTGCTCGATGACCCGCAAAGCCTCGTTGGGCAGGCGTTCGAGGAACTCCGCCATGGCAAGGTGGTCTGGTCAAGCGTGAACAATGCCGAGACGCACACCAAGTGGCTTGATTATTTGGGACGGCAAGGGATCACCGAGCGGGCGATTTTGCCGATGATCCGCGAAGGTCAGTTGTTCGGTGTCGTGGGCCTGTACGCCCAAGGACCAGGGGCCTTCGATCAGGCGCAGCTCAAGCTGCTCAACGAGATGACGGCAGACTTGGAGTTCGCACTCAACGGCATATCGCAAAATGAACGACGGCTGGCGGCGGAGGAGCGCGCGGAAATTTCTGAATTCCGTTTCCGTGAGGTGTTCGAGGCCTCGCCGACGCCGATGCAGATCCAGTCGCTTACCAGCGGTGCCGTGCGTGCCATCAACCGGGCCCACCAGCAATGGCTAGGCTACGCCCTGGGGGACATCAGCACCGAAGATCGCTGGTTTCAACAGGTTTATCCTGAACAAGCGCTGCAGCAGACGCTCCATGCCGCATGGACTCGATCCATCGAAGAGGCCAGGGCATCGGGGGGCGTGGTTCGCTCCCCCGAGCTGCGCTTGCGCTGCAAGGATGGCAGCGAGCGCATTGCGAGCGGCACCATGACCCTGGTTGGCGATGACGCCGTCATTGCCTGGACGGATCTGACTGAAATCCGGCGCAGTGAGCAGGCCTTGCGCGAGAGTGAGCAGCATTTCCGCGGCATGATCGAGCAGACGGTGATGGGCATTTATGTCCGGCGCGACGGAAAATTCGTTTACGTGAATCCGCGCTATTGCCAGATGGTCGGCTGGTCGAGTGAAGAGTTGCTGGGCCAGGAGATCTGGAAATTCACCACCCAGGATCCCGAGAACATCGCGCGCATCCGCGAGGCTTGGGGTCGACTGGAAAAGGGCGAGCGCAGCGTGCACTACAACATGCCGCTGCTGTGCAAGAACGGCGAGCTCCGTGAGCTGGGTCTGCATGCCAATCCGATCAACTGGGATGGCCAGGCTGCAGCCATCGTCATGGCCGAAGACATCACCGAGCGAAAGCACGCCGAGGCGCAGATTGCCGACTATGTAAAGCAGCTGGAAGCTTCGATGCGCGGCACGCTGCAGGCGGTCTCCAACATGATTGACCAGCGTGATCCCTACACCGCAGGCCATGAACGTCGTGTGGGCATGATCGCCGGTGCCATCGGCCGCGAGATGGGCTGGCCAGAAGAGCGTTGCCAGGCACTGGAAATGGTCGGCTTGGTGCATGACATCGGAAAGATTTCGGTGCCGGCCGAAATCCTGTCCAAGCCAGGACGGCTGACATCAGTCGAAATGCAGTTGGTCCGGGGGCACGTCCAGAACGGCTATGACATCCTCAAGGATGTTCCATTTTCATTTCCGGTCGCCGAGATTATTTGGCAGCACCATGAGCGACTCGATGGCAGCGGCTACCCGCGCGGACTCAAGGGCGATGAGATCCTGCCCGAGGCCCGGATTCTGGCGGTGGCGGACGTGATCGAGTCGATTGTCTCGCATCGGCCTTATCGGCCGGCGCGGGGAATGACGGTTGCCCTCGAAGAGCTGGAGCGCGAACGCGGCACACTGTACGACCCGCTTGTGATCGATGCCACTTTCCGTCTGATCAACGACAAGGGCTATACCTTGCCGCAATAGCGACGTTGCGGCGATGCCTGCCCTGCGGGTCTTAGAATGGCGGCACCGATGGATTTGCCTGCACAATTGACTTCTTCTCCCCGTATCTGGGCTTTGCTTCCCTGTGCTGGCACCGGCGCGCGTGCCGGTGCCAATGGTCCCAAGCAGTACCAGCCACTGGTCGGGCAGCCCATGGTGTTGCATACCCTGGCCGCCTTTGCCGCCGTGCCACGCCTGCACCAGATTTTGGTGGTGGTGGCCGCTGACGATGATTTCTTCGTACGGCGAAATGCCACTTATTTGATCGCTAACTGCGGTGGTTCTACCCGGGCTCAAAGCGTTTTTAATGGCTTGGGTGAGCTTGTCGCCCATGGCGCGCAGGACAGCGACTGGGTGCTGGTGCATGATGCCGCGCGCTGCCTGATCACGCCCGAGCAAATCAGCCGCCTGATCGAAGCCTGTCAGGGCGATGACGTGGGTGGTCTGTTGGCGCACAAGCTTCCGGATACGCTCAAAGGTGAGCGCCACGGGCGCGTCACGGCCACCATCGATCGCAGCGACAAATGGCTGGCGCAGACGCCGCAGATGTTTCGCATTGGCTTGTTGCGCCGGGCGCTGGAACAGGCGGGTGACCAGGTTACCGATGAGTCCAGTGCCATTGAGGCCCTGGGCCTGGCGCCGAAACTGGTGGCGGGCAGCGCGCAGAATTTCAAGGTGACCTACCCGGAGGATTTCGAACTGGCCGAGGCCATTCTCCTGGGGCGCAGATCAAACAGGGGCAAGACATGACTATTCGGGTGGGCGAGGGCTGGGATGTGCATGCCCTGGTGGCCGGGCGCAAGCTGATCGTCGGCGGGGTTGAGATTCCCTTCCACCTTGGGCTGCTGGGACATTCCGACGCCGATGTACTGCTGCACGCCATGACCGATGCCTTGCTGGGCGCGGCGGGCTTGGGCGACATCGGCCGGCATTTCCCGGATACCGATGCGCAGTTCAAGGGCGCGGATTCGGTGGTGCTGCTGGCCGAGGCGGCCCGCCGCGTGCGCGCGCAGGGCTGGCGCATCGGTAATGTGGATAGCACCGTGATCGCCCAGGCGCCAAAGATGGCTCCTCACATTCCCGCCATGTGCGAACGTATTGCGGTCGCGCTGGAGATCGACGTGGCGCAGGTCAATGTCAAGGCCAAGACGGCTGAAAAGCTGGGCCCGGTGGGGCAGGGGCAAAGCATGGAAGCGCGGGCCGTGGTCCTGCTGCACCGCTAAGCGTTGGTGTCGGCTGCCAGCCAAGCCGGGCTTATTTGGGCTTGGGGGCCGCAGGTAGCTTGATGTGCGCGGCCAGACCACCCGAGGAGGCATTGACCAGCGCGAATTGCCCACCCATGCGCTGAATGGTTTTTTCCACAATGGCCAGACCGAGGCCGGCGCCGGTCGCTGCCGTGCGCGCGGCATTGCCGCGGAAGAAAGGCTTGGTCAGATTGGACAGATGTTCGTTCGAAACACCCAGGCCATGATCGCGTACCTTGAGCAGCACCCATTTGTCGCGTGTACGGGCGGTGATGTCCAGCATTGCCACGCCCGTCTGGACCGATTTGCCGTAGCGGCGGGCATTCTCCACCAGATTGGAGATGACGCGGCCCAGCTCCACTTCGTCGGCCAGCACCATCAGCCGGTCTTCCAGATCCAGGTTGAAGCGCATGTCAGAGCGGTCCTTGAAGACATAGATGCAGGCCTGGATCACCTCATTCAGGTTGACCGGTGTCAGCTGCATGTGGTCGGGCCGCGCGTAATCCAGGAATTTTTCGATGATGGCATCGAGTTGCTCAATATCGGCGGCCATGTGCGCACGGGCATCCGGGTCGCTCACGCTCATCTCGGTTTCCAGGCGCAGGCGTGCCAGTGGGGTGCGCAGATCGTGCGAAATGCCCGCCAGCATCACGGTCCGATCCTGTTCGATCTTGGCCAGCCGTTGTGCCATGCGGTTGAAGCCAATGTTGACCTGCCGAATCTCGCTGGTGGCAACGGCTTCGTCCAGGCGGCTGGCGTTGAAGTCACCCTCGCGAATGCGACTGGCGGCAAACGAAAGTTGTTTCAGTGGCCGGTTGATCAAGCGGGCGATCAATACGGCGCCGGCCAAAGACAGGGCTGCCGCGGTGATCAGCCAGATCAGCCAGGTTTTTCCGGCCGTCTGGTAGAAGCGCGAGCGGTCGGTCAGCATCCAGTAGTTGTCGCCATCGATGACAAAGCCAATCCACAAACCAGGCTCATGGTTGACGCTGTTGGCGACCACCGTACCCGGCCCGAGCCGGGTCGACAATTCGGCGACAATGCGCCGGCTCAATGAGTCGTTCTCATACGGCTCATAGCGGTCACCCGGTTCACGTGGCAGGATGCGAACGCCTTCCTGTTCGGTCATGGTCTTGATCAGGGAGACGCGCGCAATCGAATCCGCATGGATGAGTGCGACGCGACTCAGATTCACGAGGGAAGCGATTTGCTGGGCGGTTTGAATGGCGCGCGGCTCGAACTCGAGGGCACGCAATGTTTGCAGCCAGGCCAGAATACTGCCCAACAGCAGAATCGACAAGAGGAAGAAGGTGCGCCAGAACAAGCTCAGGCCGGTGCGCTGTACGGTCGCGAGCTCAGTGGGCAGGTCCTCCAGCGGTGCGTGGTCGCTGAAGTCTATGATGGATTCGGGTTCGCTCAATCGGAATGACCTGACGGTGACGTGCTAAGGGATGTCGCGAGACGGGGCCGCAATCAATTCGCGCCATCCGGCACGAACACATAACCGACGCCCCAGACCGTCTGGATGTAGCGGGGTGTTGAGGCGTCGACTTCGATCAGTTTTCGCAGGCGTGAGATTTGAACATCGAGACTGCGGTCGAAGGGCTCAAACTCGCGGCCACGTGCCTGCTGGGCCAGTTTTTCCCGTGACATCGGCAGGCGCGGGTGCCGTACCAGGGCCTTGAGCATGGCGAACTCGCCGGTGGTCAAAGGCAGCTCTTCTCCGTTCTTGCGCAAGGTGCGCGCCCCCATGTCAAAGGAAAAGGGGCCAAAGCTCACCACCTCGTTCTCGCTGGAAGGCGCGCCGGGCGCTTCCTGGGTCGGGCGGCGGCGCAGCACGGCGTTGATACGGGCCAGCAGTTCACGCGGGTTAAAGGGCTTGCCCAGATAGTCATCGGCGCCGACTTCCAGGCCCACAATGCGGTCCACGTCCTCCACCTTGGCGGTGAGCATGATGATCGGGGTCTTGTCATTCGACGCTCGCAGGCGCCGGCAGATGGACAGACCATCCTCGCCTGGCATCATCAGGTCCAGCACGATCAGGTCCACGGTTTCGCGCAGCAATATGCGCGTCAGGGATTTGCCGTCTTCCGCCAGAAAGACTTCAAAGCCTTCCTGTGTGAGGTAGCGGCGCAGCAGATCGCGTATGCGTGCATCGTCGTCCACCACAATGATTTTGTCGGTTCGGTTGGATGCAGGTGTCATGGTAGGTGCCAATGATTTTGTAACAACAATAAGCTGGATTTTGCCGGTCAGATGGAGGCGTCATCGCTGTTTGTCGCCAGTATTGACATACTGTTACAAAACTTTGGGGGCGAGACAAGCCCCCTGTGCCATAAACAGGAATGTTCGGGCACAGCATCGCACCGAATTGCGGCATGCCTTGCAGGCCCCTTATCTGAGTACCGGGCATCGGGACGGGCCCTGTCCGTTGTCTATTCAGGAGCGGCAGGCCTTGCGCCTACAGTTACGCCAGCAGCACCAAGGACCGGGTCGAATTCCCCCTGAATGACGGGCCGGGGCTGGCTGAATTTGCGCCTTTGGGCCGCTGGTCTAAACTGGCGGCTTATCAAGTTGAATTCATGGCCGAAAATCCCCCACACAATTCCACCCAGCGGTTGACCGAGGGTCAAGGTGCACCGCAGAGCAAAACCACGCTGGGCCGTTTTGTGCTCCGGCGCATCCTGGGCCTCGGGGGGCAGGCGACGGTGTGGCTGGCATTCGATCCCCGGCTGGAACGCGAAGTGGCCGTGAAGCTGATGCGGGTCGATCAGGATGCCGATGCGACCGAGGTGGCGCAATGGTTGCAGGAGGCGCGCAGCGTCAGCCGCCTGACGCACCCCAACATCATCCCGGTGTTCGAGGCCGATGTTTACGAGCAACAACCCTATCTGGTGTTCGAGTTTGTGAAGGGGCAGACCCTGTCGGCGCTGCTGCGTCAGCGTGGCGCCTTGCCACCCCGGGAAGCGGTGGGCCTGATGGTTGACGTGCTGGAGGCGCTGGTGGTGGCGCACCGGGCGGGTGTGATTCACCGTGACCTCAAACCGTCCAATGTCCTGGTGGATGACAGTGGGCGTGCCCGGGTCATGGACTTCGGCATTGCGGCCCGGGTGCATGACGCCAGCACGGGCGGGGCGCCCGTGGTCGGCGGTGGAACACCTGGCTACATGTCGCCCGAGGCGGCTACAGGCGCCGCACCGGTGCCCGCCATGGATATTTTTTCGGCCGCCATCGTATTGGCTGAAATGCTGGCGGGCCAAGCCCTGATTGCCGAGCGCGACCCGCAGCAGGCCATGTACCGGGTGGTGCACGAGCAGCTGGATCTCCCCGCGGGACTGGGCAGTGAGGTCGATGATGGGCTACGCGCCATCGTCAGGCGTGGTCTGGCGCTGGAGCCGGCACAGCGGCATCCGAATGTCGAGGTATTTCTGGAGGAACTGAAGAAATGGCTCAATCCCACCGAGGAAGAGGTGGCGAGCGATGGCAGTGGGGGGACGCTTGAATTCCTGTTGCGGCGCATGCGCCACAAAAGCGATTTTCCCGCCATGTCGAGCACGGTCGTGCGGATTCAGGGCATCTCCAGTTCAGACAAGGAGAGTGTCGCCAGTTTGACCAATGAAATCCTCAAGGATGTCGCACTCACCAACAAGTTGCTGCGGCTGGTGAATACAGCGCACTACTCGCGTGGCGGCACCATCAGCACGGTCTCGCGGGCGGTCACGCTGGTCGGGTTCAATGGCGTGCGCAATATGACGCTGAGTCTGGTGCTGCTGGAGCACATGCAAGACAAGGCCCATGCCAATATCCTCAAGGAAGAGTTTTTACGCTCACTCATGGCGGGCTCCATTGCGGGCGAGCTGTGCCCGGTGCGCAAAGATACCGAAGAAGCGTTCATTGGTGCCATGTTCCAGAATCTGGGGCGCTTGCTCACGGAATACTATTTTCCTGAAGAGGCCCGCGCTGTGCGTGTCCTGACCACGGGCAAGGATGGCGTCAGCGAAGCCGCGGCGTCGAACACTGTTCTGGGCATGAGTTACGAGGCCTTGGGCGAGGGTATCGCCAAAGCCTGGAATTTGCCGGACAGCATCCAGCGCTGCATTCGAAAGCCGATTGGCGGCCCTCCTTCATTGGTTCCGGCGGACCCGGTGGAGCGTATTCGCTGGATTACGGTGGCCGCCAATGAAATGGCGGATGTCTTGTTGCGCAGTGATCCCAAGGACGTACCGGCGAAGCTGTCCCAGATTGGGCATCGGTATACCCGCAGCATGGGCGTGAGCTCACGCGACATGGAGGCGGCCACGGCCAAGGCACGTGAAAAATTCGTTGATTTGGCGCGTGCCATGGACATTCGGGTCCAGCCAGGCTCCGCGGCGGCCAAGCTGCTGCAGGTGCCCCAGGGGCGGGCCACGGTGAGCACAGATCCCAACACGGAAGACACCGTTCTGACGCATGAGCTGCATGCCACCGAACCGGCAACCCCCGGCTTGGGACAGGTGTCGCAAGCGGATTCCCAGCGGGTGTCAGAAATGCTGGCAGCCGGCATCCAGGACATCACCAATGCCATGGTGGAGGAAAATTTCAAGCTCAGCGATGTGCTCAGGATGATCCTGGAGACCATGCTTCGGGCCATGGAATTTCGCAATATTGTCTTTTGCATGCGTGATCCGAAAACCGGCTCCATCACCGGCCGTTTCGGCCTGGGGCAGGGCGTCGAACAGTACGTCAAGTTATTTAATATCGCGCTCAAATCCACCACGCCAGACCTCTTCTCCGCGGTCTGCAGCAAGGGCGCCGATACCATGATCAGCGATGCCACAGAATCCCGTATCGCCGATCGCCTGCCGTCCTGGTACCGCAAGTCGATCAATGCCCCGACCTTTTTGCTGTTGCCGCTCATGATCAAGGGCGCACCCTTCGGGTTGATCTATGCCGATAAAGGTGAAATGGGTGGCTTGCAACTGGGTGAGAAAGAACTGGCGCTGCTGCGTACACTGCGCAACCAGGCTGTGATGGCGTTCCGGCAATCGACGTAAAACGACCTGTCAATACCCAATCTGCACAGGTTGATGGCTCGTACGTGCGCGTCGAGCCGATCGAAGTCGGGTCAACAGCCGGTCTTCAGGGACTGTTCGGTTTGGCGGTATCGACACGCTCAATGCGGTAACCATAGCCATAGACGGGCATGATCTGCCAGCCGTTTTCTGCGGCGATGCCGAGTTTGCGGCGAATGCGGCTGATATGCGTATCGACGGTACGCGTGTCCACATCGGCATTGAGTCCCCAGAGCTTGTCCAGCAGATGAACGCGGGACAGAAGCTTGCCGTGGTTTTGAAAAAGATAGCAGGCGAGTTCAAACTCCTTCTGCGTCAATTCAACTTCCTTGCCATGGACTCGGATCTGGCGTAAATCCGGGTGGATCTCATAGGCGTCTATTTTCACCACCGAAGCTTGCTTGAATCTTCGTCCAAGGGCTTCGACCCGGGCCAGCAACTCCAGGTAACTCGCCGGTTTGACAAGATAGTCGTCAGCGCCAGTACGTAATGCATTGACGATATCGAGTTCGGAATCGCGCGCTGTCACGAACAGCACTGGAACATCCCAACCGATGTTCTCCCGGACCCATTTGAGGACAATCTCACCAGAGCTGTCAGGTAGCATCCAGTCAATGATCAACAGATCAAATGTTTCTCCACGGAGCGCTTCCAGAAATGCTTTGGCGGAGCTATAGCACTTGCAGCTGTGATGGGCGCTACTGAACCAAGTGTTGTACAGCTCCTGCTGTGCAAGCTCATCTTCAACAACGCCAATACGCATCAATACTCTTTCGGGGGTTTCGGATTATTCTAGTCCGATTGGCAAAAGCGTCTCCCGTCGTTTGCCTGCTGCTGTTCATTGGCGATGGCCAAGCGAAGCTGGCGTGGCGCGGCAACGCCGTGCCGCCAAAACCATGGATGGTTCGTTCGTTAGCGCGTCGTTGCCGCGTGGTACGTCGCAACCGTGGCATCAATTTTTTCGAGCATCAGCGCCACCTGGTTGATGAGTTCTTCAGTCTCTTGCTGAGACATATGTGCTGGCAGTTCCTCCAGTGTCCGGGCGAGCTGTTCCAGTTTTTTGGCCCCCATCATGCCGGCCGATCCTTTCAGGCCGTGTGCCAGTTTTTCAAACTCGTCAAGTTGACCCGTCCGCAGTAGCGTGCGCAGGGTCGCGGCAGCATCCCGGTGTTGTGTCAGGAATGCCTGGATGGCTCGCCACAGAGCGGAAGCATCGCCCAGAAAGCGTGTCAAAGCCTCCTCCGGCACAATGCCCGCCTGTCTGAGCAGCATGTTGTCAGTGCCCGGCGACCCGGGGGCTGCAGTCAGCGCGGGTTGATGTGACGCACGTGGTTTGAGCCAGCGTGTCAGCACGGCCCACAGATCCTCGAGCTCAATCGGCTTAGGTAGAAAATCGTTCATGCCCGCATTGATGCACCGAGCCCGCACTTCGGACATGGCGTTGGCGGAGAGTGCAATGATGGGGCGGGTATCACCCCGGGCACGCAGCTTTTGCGTTGCTTCAACGCCATCCATGATGGGCATGTTGATATCCATGAAGATTATTTCAACCGGCTCTTTCCCAGCCTCAGAGGCCAGGATTTCCAGCAGGGCTTGTCCGTTGTCTGCCAAGCGCACCTTGATGCCGGCTTTTTGAAGCATCCCTGTGATGACCTGTTGGTTGATCACCATGTCTTCGGCAACCGCAACGGTTGCACCATGGAATTCGTTGGGGATCATCATTTTGATGCCGTTGCGTTCAGTGCCTTCAAATACCGGATTCTCCACCACAGGTGGGGAGAGAGCAAAAACGCGATTGTTGTGTCACGTTTTCGGCGCAGCCAGAAATGAAAAAGCCCCAGCACTTACGTGCTAGGGCTTATCAAATATGGCTCCTCGACCTGGGCTCGAACCAGGGACCTACGGATTAACAGTCCGGCGCTCTACCAACTGAGCTATCGAGGAACAAGTCTTAAATTATAGCGTGTTTTTTTGACACTTCGCAAGTGGCCGAAAATTTTTTGCCGTCATGAATGCGAATGGGGCGTCGCCATTTGCGCTAGCAGTTGTGCGGCTGCCGCTTCCGGGTTTTCGGCCCCGGTGATGGCGCGTACCACGGCCACCGAACCCACGCCGCTGGCCAGCACTTGCGACATTTTTTCACCGTCAATTCCGCCGATGGCGACCAGCGGGTAGTCGCGCATCAGGCTCGCGTACGCCTGCAGTCGTCCAGTACCTTGCGGCGCTGTGACCATGCGCTTGAGGGTGGTGGGGAACACGGCGCCCATGGCGATGTAGCTCGGGCTCACGTGGTCAGCGCGCAGCATTTCGGCATAGCCGTGGCTGGAGAGGCCAAGGCGCAGGCCAGCGCTGCGGATGGCGGCCAGATCGGCCACGTCCATGTCTTCCTGGCCCAGGTGAACGCCATAGGCCCCGGCATCGATGGCAGCCTGCCAGTGGTCGTTGATGAACAGCAGGGCACCGGTACCCCGCACGGCTTCGACGGCGGCTTGCACTTCACGCGCGACAGCGTTGGCATCGTCGGACTTGAAGCGCAGCTGCACTGTGGGCACACCGGCGCGTGCCATGCGACCCACCCAGGCGGCGTCGGGTAGCACGGCGTACAGGCCCAGCGCTTTGGGGCAGGGGGCAAAGTCATTGTGGCGTGGCCAGGGACGCATGCCGAAATCCGCCGGCGCATCGGGCCAGGCGTTGGCGTCAAATTGGCCGCTGCGCTGCGTCTTGGCCTGCCAGGCCAGTCCCAGGCATTCGGCATCGATCTCGACAAAACCCATGGCCAGACAGGCCTGCTTGGCCGCGCGGTAGACCGGGTCCGCGTTGCTGAAGACGGGTTCCACGGGCGTATCCACCGGCAAGGCCAGTGAGGCCTGATGGGCCGTGACGATGGCTTGGGCTTGCGAAGACAGTGTGTTCATGGGCGGGCTCATGCGTGGTGCCAAAACGGCGTGCCGAGCACCGGCGTGCTGGGCTGGGCGGCCTCCTGTTGCGTCATCACGCCCGAGCGATAGGCATCACGACCGGCTTGCGTGGCGGCGGCAAAGGCGCCGGCCATGACCACCGGGTCCTGCGCCAGCGCCACGGCGGTGTTGAGCAGCACGCCGTCAAAGCCCCACTCCATCACCTGGCAGGCATGCGACGGCAGACCCAGGCCGGCGTCGACGATCATCGGCACATCCAGACGCTCGCGCAGCACGCGCATGCCGTAGGGATTGATCGGGCCCTTGCCGGTACCAATCGGTGCGGCCCAGGGCATGACGGCCTGGCAGCCGACATCGACCAGACGCTGACACAGCACCAGGTCTTCGGTGCAGTAAGGCAGCACCTTGAAACCGTTCTTGATCAGCCAGTCAGCGGCTTCCACCAGGTTCAGGGTGTCGGGCTGCAGCGTGTAATCGTCGCCAATCAGTTCGAGCTTGATCCATGGCGTCTCAAACACCTCGCGCGCCATCTGGGCGGTGGTGATGGCTTCCTGCACGCTGTGGCAGCCGGCGGTGTTCGGCAGTACCGGAACCTTGAGCGCGCGCAGCAGCTCCCAAAAGCGGTTGCCGCTCTCGCCAGGCGTGGCGGTCTGGCGGCGCAGCGAGGCGGTGAGCATGGCGGGACGGGCCAGTCGCACCGCCGCTTCCAGCACGCTGGGCGAGGGATAGCGGGACGTGCCCAGCAGCAGGCGGCTGTGGAAGGTTTCGCCGTAGAGGACGAGAGGGTCGTGGATGGGTTCGGTTTGCATGGTTAGCCGCCGGTGACGGGAAAGATGATGTCGACGCGGTCCCCGGATTGGAGCCGGTATTCGGTGTACTGCGCCCTGGGGATGAACTGCGTGTTGACCGCCGCCGCAAACGGTGGCTTGGCCTCAATGGCCGCGATGGCGTCAAGCAGCCTTGCTCCTTGAGCGAGTTCGTGAACGTTCTTGTTGATGAAGACTTGCATGGGTTCAGGTCTGCGGTGTTTCAATGCGCAGTTGGAAGGAGTGTGCCAGCTTGGCCGGCTGCTCACGTACCAGTTCCAGCACCACATCCAGCAGGGCGGGCGAAATCATGAAACCGTGACGGTACAGGCCGTTGATCTGCAGCATGCGGGGCCCGAGCGTCTGGATCGCGGGCAGGTTGTCGGGCAGGGTCGGGCGGCACTGGGTGGCAATTTCCAGAATGCGTGCCTCGGCGAAGCCGGTGTGCACCGAGTAGGCGGCGCTCAGTAATTCCAAGGTTGAGCGCACGCTGGGCGGCGACAGGTCGTCGCTCTCGATTTCGGTGGCGCCGATCACGAACACGTGGTCGGGCTTGGGGGCGATGTAGATCGGGTAGCGCGGGTGGATCAGTCGGGTCGGGCGGCTCAAGGACACTTCGGGCGCGTGCAGACGCGCCACCTCGCCGCGCACGCCGCGCAGCTGGCCCCACTGCGCGCGCGCGCCCAGGCCGCGGCAGTCGAACACCCAGTCGGGCTGACCGGACGTGCCGGGCTTGAAGTCCTGCGGGCTGCGCGGGCTGTTCCAGTGCAACTCGACCTGGAGCGCTTCCAGTTCATGCAGCAAGGCGGCGAGCAGTTGGCGGTTGTCGAGCTGGCCTTCGCCCGGCAGGTACAGGCCTTGCGCAAAACGCTTGCCCAGGGACGGTTCGAGTTGGGCCACACCTGTGGCATCGATGGCTTGCGCTTTGGGCAGGGCCGGGATTTTGTCACCGGTGGCCTGCAGCAGCCGGGCAAACCGCGAGGCCTCCGCTGCATCCTGGCGGTGCCAGAGGATGAGCGTGCCTTCCTGCTGGAAGAACACCGGTTGCGAGAGTTGTGCCAGCAGTTGTGGCCAGCGTGCCAGGGCGTGGCGCCCCATCTCGACTACGCTGGGCTCGGTGATGGCTGACTCGGCCAGAGGTGCCAGCATGGCGGCCGCAATGCGCGCTGGTGACCCTTGGGCATCCGATGTGCTGGCCTCAAACACCGTGACGGCATGGCCCTCACGTGCGAGTTGCCAGGCCAGGAGCCGGCCCATGAGGCCGGCACCCAGGACGACGGAACGAAGCGGGGACGAGGTAGATCGGGACATTACAAAATGGCCTCATAATTTTCGCCATGACGAACATGACTATTTCTGACAATGGCAGACGCTACGCGCGCGTGCTGTCGATTGCCGGCTCCGACAGCGGCGGCGGCGCCGGCATCCAGGCCGATCTCAAGACTTTTGCCGCGCTGGGCTGCTACGGCATGACGGCCATCACAGCCATCACGGCGCAGAACACCCAGGGCGTGCGCGCCATTCACGGCGTACCGCCCGACATCCTGAAGGCGCAGATCGAGGCGGTGGTCGAAGACATCGGTGTCGATGCCGTGAAGATCGGCATGCTGCACTCGCCCGAGGTGGTGCAGGTGGTGGCGCAAGCCATCCGCGAGTTTGGCCTGCGCAAGGTGGTGCTCGACCCGGTGATGGTGGCCACCAGCGGCGACCGCCTGATTGCGCAGGAAACGGTGCAGGTGCTGGTGAAGGAGTTGTTCCCGCTGGCGGCGGTGATCACGCCCAATCTGGACGAGGCAGAGCTGCTGCTGGGCCACAAGATCGAAGGCATTGAGGCGCTGGAGCCGGCGGCACGCGAACTGCTGGCCCTGGGCGCCAAGGCGGTCCTGCTCAAGGGCGGGCATTTGCTGGGCAACGAGGTGGTGGATGTGCTGCTGCAGCCGGGGCAACCCGACCTGCGCATGGCATCGCCGCGCATCGAGAGCCGCAATGTGCATGGCACGGGCTGCACGCTCTCGTCGGCCATTGCCGCCCATCTGGCGCTCGGGCTGGATCTGCCGCAAGCCGTCACCCAGGCGCGCGCCTACATTCTCAAGGCGATTGCCGCCGGCGCCGACGTGCGCACCGGCCACGGCCATGGTCCGCTCAACCACGGTCATGCGCCAATGCCGATGCAAATTTTTGCTGCGCACCAATGACTTGCCTACTCGTTCCATGTTGCATTTGCTAGCGGCAGGGGCGGCGGGCGCCGTGGGCAGAGGTCGATGACCCGGCTGTTGCGGCCTGCTTCCCTGCGCGAGGATTACCTCAGTCAGGTTCAAAGGGACTTTCTCAGTCACTGCCCACCGCAAAGCGGCAAGAGCAACACCCCCAGCGAACGTGCTCTGGTGAACACAAAGTCATTTTAGTCCCAAAGAAAAAGCCCGCACGGGGCGGGCTTTGTTCTGATGGCCTGGCTATTGAACTGGATCAGTCGAATACCGGGGTTTCCACGCCCAGCACCTTGTGCAGCTTGGGGCTGGTGGTGGTGTACTGCAGATGGATCTTCTTCTCGGGGAAGATGAAGGGCGCGGCACCAAAGGCGGCCAGCGCACACTCATGGAAGCCCGAGAGGATGAGCTTTTTCTTGCCCGGGTAGGTGTTGATGTCACCGACGGCAAAAATGCCGGGCACGCTGGTGGAGAACTTCTCGGTGTCCACCACGAGTTGCTTGCGTTCGATCTGCAGGCCCCACTCGGCAATGGGGCCGAGTTTCGGACTCAGACCGAAGAACACCAGCAGCACATCGAGCGGTACCACGCGGGTCACGCCGTCAGCACCGGTGACCTTGATGCCGCTGAGCTTGCCGTCTTTTTCCTCGTAACCCGTGACTTGGCCGACGATGAACTGCATCTCGTACTGGTCGCACAGTTCTTTCATTTTGGCCACGCTGGCCGGCGCCGCCTTGAAACCATCGCGACGGTGGATCAGGATGACGCTTTCGGCCTTGTTCGGGCCTTCATTCACGAAGTTCAGCGTCCAGTCCAGTGCCGAGTCGCCGCCACCGACGACCACCAGGTTCTTGCCGGCGAAATCCGCCGGATTCCTGACGCGGTAGAACAGTTGCGAGCCTTCGAACTTGTCCAGTCCATCGACCTTGAGCGTGCGTGGCTGGAAGGCCCCGACACCGGCGGCGATGAAGATGGTCTTGGTCAGAAACTGCGTGCCCTTGGAGGTTTCGACGAAGAAGCGGCCGTCTTCCTGCTTCTGCACCGTGCTCACCTCTTGCCCGAAATGGAAAGTGGCGCCAAACGGCTCGATCTGTTTGAGCAGGTTGTCGGTCAGTTCCTTGCCGGTGCACACGGGCACGGCCGGGATGTCGAAGATCGGCTTGTCGGGATAGAGCTCGATCGGCTGGCCGCCGGGATAGGCGAGCGAGTCGATCACGTGGGCCTTGATCTCAAGCAGGCCGAGTTCGAACACCTGGAACAGGCCTACCGGGCCCGCCCCCACGATGACGGCATCGGTTTCGATCGGGCCTTCGTGGGCCTGGGCGGTTTTAATCACTTCTTGACTGAGTTTTGGTTCCATGGTTTTTTCAGCGCAGCAGCTCGTTGAGCTTGCCTGTCTTGTCTTTCCATTCGTCTGCGTCGGGCAGGGCGGGTTTACGTTTGGTGATGCTCTTCCAGGTCGGCAGTTGGGCCAACTCGGCATTGAGCTTGGTCATGTGTTGCTGGTCGGCCGGCACATCTTCTTCAGCGTAAATGGCATTGACCGGGCACTCGGGGATGCAGACAGCGCAGTCAATGCATTCATCGGGGTCGATGGTCAGAAAATTCGGGCCTTCACGGAAGCAATCGACGGGGCAGACATCGACGCAATCGGTGTATTTGCAACGGATGCAGGATTCGGTGACGACGTGGGTCATATTGTAGTTCTGAGGGCAGGGTGAAAACCATTGATTTTATTGGGTTTTGCAAAGTCTTGTGGCGAGCCGTCCTTGTCCGTGTCAGGGTTGTTTGAGATGGATCAATTCAAAAGCCCCGCGCCTGAAGTTTTGTGGGAGGCCGTATCGACCAGAATCAGAGCCCCCAGCACCCGAGAGCGGCTGTAAGGCAGCGTCGGGATGGCTTCTTGCAAGGCCAGTTCGATGTGGCCGATGGCATTGGGTTCGAGCTGGGTGGCATCCTCTTCGGCCAGGGTGTGGATGTCGATGCGGTGCACGATGCGCTTGACCTTGGCCTTGACCCAGCGGTGACCATGCAGCGCCCAGTACACCCGGCCCGCGACCAGCGGTTCGTCATCCATCCAGGTGATGGTGGTCTGCAGTTCCCGGCTGGTGCCGAAGCCGGCATCCTGGGCCAGCAGCCAGTCGCCGCGCGAGACATCCACTTCACGGTCCAGCACGATGCCGGCACTGTGGCCGGCCTTGACGCTGCCGGCCTGGCGCACATGGCTCAGTACCTGGGCGACCGTGGCACTTTGCCCGCTGGGCAGGATCGTGATCTGCTGGCCGGGCGTGACCGTACCGGCGGCCACACGGCCCCAGAAGACGCGCCTGCCTTGGCTGGTGTCACTGGAGGAAGAAAATTTTTCGACCCATTGCACCGGAAAAGCCAGCGGCAGCTCGGTGTCGGCGGCCGTGACCGGCAACTGCTCCAGGATTTGCAGCAGCGTGGGGCCCTGGTAGCCGCACCAGTCGGCTTCGCTGGCGGCGTCGACCACATTCCAGCCCTTGAGCGCTGAAACCGGCACGATGGCACTGACCTGCAGACCGGCGTTTTGGGCAAATGTTTCGAGTGCGGCCTGGATGTGCGCAAAGGCCAGACGGGCGTCGGCCACCGCGTCGAGCTTGTTGACGGCGAACACGATGGAGGGCACGCGCAGCAGCTTGAGCAGCAGCGTGTGGCGCCGGGTTTGCGCCAGCAGGGCGAGGGACGCGTTTTGCCAGTCGAGTTTGGTGGCATCCACCAGCACCACGGCGGCATCGGCGCTGGAGGCGGCCGTCACCATGTTGCGGGTGTACTGCTCGTGGCCCGGCGCGTCACCGATGATGAACTTGCGGTTCTCGGTGCTGAAGTAGCGGTAGGCCACGTCGATGGTGATGCCTTGCTCGCGTTCGGCGCTCAATCCGTCGGTCAGCAAGGCCAGGTCGGTCTGACCCTGGCGTTGCACCCCGGCCAGATGGTCTTGCAGTACGGCGCGGGTGTCCACCAGCAGGCGGCCGATCAACGTGCTCTTGCCGTCGTCCACGCTGCCGCAGGTGATGAACTTCAGCGCGGATTGGGTGTCGTTCTGGCCTGTAGGCCTCGTGGATTTTTCGTAATCAGCTATGGATTTTGTAGCAGTTGTCATATTCAATTTACTTTAGGAGCGAGGTGCTTTCAAACCGGAGACACCGCAGAACCGGCTCCGCCGGGGTGCTGGTGTCGCCCCCTGCAAGGGGGGGGGCGGCCACACGAAGTGGGCAAGCCGGGGGCTTCAAAAATACCCGTCTTTCTTGCGCTTCTCCATCGAGGCGTCAGAGGTTTTGTCGTCCATGCGCGTGGCACCGCGCTCGCTGACCTCGGCGGCCAGGGTCTCGATCACAATCTCGGCCGCGCTGCTGGCCAGGCTGGCCACCGGACAGGTACAGGTGATGTCGCCCACGGTACGGAAGCGCACGTCGCGCAGCTGCGCCTGTTCGCCGTCGCGCGGCGGGGTCAGTTCGGTCACCGGCACCAGCAGGCCGCGGCGGTCCACCACTTCCCGTTGGTGGCTGTAGTAGATCGAAGGCAGGGCGATGTGCTCGCGCTCGATGTACTGCCAGACGTCGAGCTCGGTCCAGTTGGAGATCGGGAATACGCGGAAATGTTCGCCCGGTGCCAGCCGGGTATTGAACAGCGTCCAAAGCTCCGGACGCTGGGCTTTCGGGTTCCACTGGCCGAAGCTGTCGCGGTGCGAAAAGATGCGTTCCTTGGCGCGCGCCTTTTCCTCGTCGCGCCGCGCGCCACCAATCAGCGCGTCAAAGTGGAATTCCTCGATGGCCTCCAACAGTGTGACCGACTGGTGCACATTGCGGCTCTCGCCCGGATGGGCCAGGCGCACGGTGCCGCGCGCCATCGAGTCTTCCACACTGCGCACAATCAGCTCGGCCTGCAACTCGGCGGCGCGCGAGTCGCGGAAGTCGGTGACTTCCTGGAAGTTGTGACCGGTGTCGATCATCAGTAGCGGGTAGGGAATGCGACCCGCGCCGAAGGCTTTTTCTGCGCATTTGAGCAGCACCAGCGAATCCTTGCCGCCCGAGAACAGCAGGGTCGGGCGCTCGAAGGCGGCGGCGACTTCGCGCAGGATGAAGATGGTTTCCTCTTCGAGCGCATCGAGGTGCGCATTGCTCAGGTGATGTCCGTCGGTCATATTGGGGCTTTGCAGCAGTTCTGGTTCGGTGCGGGCGTTCATACGTGTGTACCTTCGTTGATCTGCGTTGTTGCTTTGGCTTCGGCACGCCCTTCGGGCTTCACATCGCCTGCGGCGATATGAGCCTGCGCCGAAACGAAAGTGCCATGGGTGTCGCTTTGCGACACGGCCACTTCGTGGCTGGAATGCGGTTTGACATGCAAACCGCATTCCTTGGCACTTTCGTTTTCCCACCACCAGCGGCCGGCACGGAAGTCCTCGCCCAAGCTGATGGCGCGGGTGCAGGGCGCGCAGCCGATGCTGGGGAAGAACTGGTCGTGCAGCGGGTTGTAGACCACCTGATGCTGCTGGATGTAGTGCCAGACGTCGCCCCAGGTCCAGTCGGCCAGCGGGTTGAACTTGACGCGGCGAACATCCGAGTTGTCGATCAGCGGCACCTCGGCGCGCGCGCCGGACTGCTCACGGCGCAGGCCAGTGATCCAGGCTTTTTTGTCCTTGAGAGCACGCTCCAGCGGCTCCATCTTGCGGATGTGGCAGCAGGCCTTGCGCAGTTCGATGCTTTTGTACATGGCGTCATCACCTTCACGCTGGACAAACTGCACCACGGCCTCGTTGACGGGTGAGAAAACTTCCACTGGCGCCTGCGAGTTGGCTTTGAGCTGCGCCAGCAGGTCCAGGGTCTCGGCGTGCAGCTTGCCGGTATCGAGCACGAAGATGCCAATGGCCAGGCCCAGCGTGTTGATCAGGTGCGTGATCACCATGTCTTCCGCGCCCAGGCTGGAGGCCTGGCTCACCAGGGCGGGGCCATTCGGGAATACGGGCGCATAGTCGCGCGCTGCTTGCTGCAGGAGGGCGCGCGTATCGGCTAGTTTTGCCTCGAAGTCGGCTGAGGGGCGGGCGTTGAGTTCGGTGGCTTTCATCAGGCAGCTTTCAGGAAATGAGGGCGTGCCTGCACGGCATCGCCCTGGTAGAAGGCGCCATAACGCGCCAGCTGGCGCTGCGCAATGCTCAGGTCCTGGTCGGCGCGCAGCACCGCGGCATCAAAGCCGCTGCGCAGCATCTGCTGCAGTTGGTCCGCCAGCACGTCGCCTGTGGCGCGGATCTCGCCCTTGAAGCCTAAGCGCCGGCGCAGCAGGAAGGCCTGGCTGAAGGCGCGGCCGTCGGTGAACTTCGGAAAGTGCAGGTCGATGCGTGTCACGCCCTCCAGCGAGACCGAGCGGGGATCGGTGTCGTTGGCCAGCGCAATGGCCGTTGGGCTGTCGAGCGGAGTGAGCTGCGCGTCGGATGTGATCAATTTCATGGTATTCATTTTTCTTTCAGGCCTGAGCTGGGGCAGGCGCCTCGGCATGGTGGCGCGCCTGGTTGGCAGCCTGCTTGAACGGCTCCGCTCCGACACGGCGCAGGGTGGCGATGAAGCGCTCGTCCGACAGGCGTTCCTGGCGGTAGGTCTCCAGCACGGCCTCGATCACGTCCGGCACTTCAGACGCCGAGAACGAGGGGCCCACCACTTTGCCAGGCGTCGGCGCGCCACTGAGGGCCGAGCCGTCCGAGCCGCCGAGCGTGACCTGGTACCACTCCCGGCCATCCTTGTCGACACCCAGGATGCCGATATGGCCGCTGTGGTGGTGGCCGCAGGAGTTGATGCAGCCCGAGATGTGCAGGTCGATTTCGCCCAGGTCGTGCAATTCATCCAGGTCCTGGTAGCGCGCGGTGATGGCCTCGGCCACAGGTATGGAGCGCGCATTGGCCAGGTCGCAGAAATCGCCGCCAGGGCAGGCGATCATGTCAGTCAGCAGGCGAATGTTGGGTTTGGCCAGGCCCAGGCGGCGCGCTTCGCGCCACAGTTCGGGCAGGGCGTCACAGCGTACCCAGGGCAGCAGCAGGTTCTGGTCGTGGGTGACGCGCACCTCGCCGGCACTGAAACGCTCGGCCAGTTCGGCCACGGCATCGAGTTGCTCGGCAGTGGCATCCCCGGGTGCCTGGCCCAGCCGTTTGAAGGAGAGTGTGACGGCGCGCAGGTCGGGGTTCTTGTGCGCGGCCACGTTCTGGTGCAGCCAACGGCCGAATTCCACGTCATCCTCGGCGGCGGCGCGCAGGATGTGCGCGATCTTGGCATCGGCCGTCTTGCGGTCGCAGTTGAGGGCCGGCGGCACAAAGGAGGCGCTGACGCGTTCGAACTCGGCCGCGGTGATGGTGTGCGGCGCGCCATCCTTCTCCAGAATGTCGCGGTACTCGGCCTCGACTTCGTCGATATAGCGCTGGCCTTCGGCCTTGACCAGGATCTTGATGCGCGCCTTGTACATGTTGTCGCGCCGGCCCCAGCGGTTGTAGACGCGCACCACCGCTTCGAGGTAGTTCAGGATCTGGTCGCAGCTGAGGAATTCGCGCAGGGTGGTGGCGATTACCGGCGTGCGGCCCATGCCGCCGCCGACCATGACCTTGAAGCCTAAGGCGCTGTCGGCGTTGCGCACCAGCTGCAGGCCGACGTCATGCCAGGCGGTGGCGGCGCGGTCTTCTTTCGCGCCGGTGATGGCGATTTTGAACTTGCGCGGCAAAAAGGCGAACTCGGGGTGCAGCGTGCTCCATTGGCGCAGGATCTCGGCAAAGGGACGCGGATCGGCGACCTCGTCCACGGCAATGCCGGCACGCTCGTCGCTGGTGATGTTGCGGATGCAGTTGCCGCTGGTCTGGATGCCGTGCATATTGACGCTGGCCAGCAGGTCCATCACGTCGGCGCTCTTGTCCAGTGGGATCCAGTTGTACTGCAGGTTCTGGCGGGTGGTGAAGTGGGCATAGCCGGTGGCCAGCGTGCTGCCAATGCGTTTGCCATCGCGCAGTTGAATGTCACCCAGCCGGTTTTGCGCCGCCACTGCGCCCTGGAACACCGCGTTCGATGGCTGGTCGTACTCGCGCGCAATGCGCGCCAGCACGCGCACCTGGGCGCTGGAGAGTTCGCCGTAAGGCACGGCCACGCGCAGCATGGGCGCATGGCGCTGGATATACCAGCCGTTTTGCAGCCGCAGCGGCTTGAAATCGTCGCCACTGAGCTGGCCGGACAGATGGCGCTCGAGTTGGTCACGGTATTGCGTCGCGCGGGTGTGCACGAACTGGCGGTCGAATTCGGTGTACTGGTACATGGTCGTTCAGGTGCGCTGTGTTTCAGATGGCGATGAGCTTGATGCCGGCCCAGGCCAGCAGGACGGAAAGAGCGGAACGCACAAGGCGTTCGTTGATGCGGCTCATCAGGTGTGAGCCGATCCAGATACCGGGCAGGGAGCCGGCCAGCAGCTTGGCCAGCAGCGGCCAGTCGACCGAGCCGAGCGAGGCGTGGCCCAAGCCGGCCACCAGGGTCAGCGGCACGGCATAGGCAATGTCAGCCGCCACGATGCGTGGCAAGGGCAGCAGCGGGTAGACGATCAGCAGCACGCTTACGCCGATGGCGCCAGCACCGACCGAGGTCAGTGTGACCAGGCTGCCGATGACGGCGCCCAGCAACAGGGGCAGGCTCCAGTGCCGGGGCGTGGCTGCAATCGTTTCCTGGCCGCGCGCTACGGTGACGGGCAAGGCCTTGCCGCGCACCGCCTTGTACAGGGTGGCCGCCGCGGTCAGCAGCAGCGCGCCGCCCAATGTGGTGGTCATGAGGCTTTGTACCTGGGGATTGGTCGGACCGACCAGGCGCAGGATCAACAGGGTGAGCAGCGCCGCCGGGATGCTGCCGGCCGAGAGCTGCAGCACGATGCGCCAGTCAACCAGCCCGCTGCGGGCCAGTCGCACGGTGCCGCCCATCTTGGTGAAAGCGGCGAACAGCAGGTCGGTGCCGACGGCGAGATAAGGCTTGACGCCGAAGAAAAAGATCAGGATCGGCGTCATCAGCGAGCCGCCGCCCACGCCGGTCAAGCCGACGATCAGGCCAACAAAAAACCCCGCAAAAATGAATGCCGTGTCTTGCATGGGGAAGACTGTAGGCGGGCACCCATATATTCCAAACTACATTTTTATGCTTTCTATATTTCTTAAAAATCTATGGCGCGAGCAATTCGCTCAAGTCGGTAGCCAGTCCCGCATCAGCGTGTCTTCAAACAGCCTCAGGCAGGCGGCGGCATCGACCTGCATGCAGGCCCGCAGGCGCGGCATGGCTTCGCCCCAACCGGGTTGCGGGTAGTGGAGGAACTCTCGCCGGTCCATGATGGTCTGGCCCACGGCCAGGCCATCGGTGACCACGCGCACGCGCCCCAACTCGGTGCCAAACAGCTCGGGGTGAACCAGGTAGATCATGGCCAGCACATCGTGGCCGAAGCAGGCCTGGCTACGGGCCAGTGCCGGATAAAGGCCGGCAAAGAAAGCCGCGTAAAAGCGCACCGCATGCAGCAAGGTGTCGGTGGCGACGTGTTGCTGATGTGTGGCAATCTTCTCAAACAGCGACACCGGCATGACCATCTGCTGCGTCACGTCCAGCCCCACCAGGGTGAGTGGCCAGGCCGTGCCGCAGACCGTGTCGGCCGCGTGCGGGTCATGCCAGACATTGGCCTCGGCTACCGGCGAGACACTGCCGGGCTCGGCAATGGTGCCGCCCATGACGATGAGCCCGCGCAGCAACGCCGGCAAGTGCGGCTCCAGGCGCAGCGCCTGGGACAGGTTGCCCAGCGGCCCGATTGCCACCACGTTGACCTCGCCCGGATGGGCGTGGGCCAGGTCGACGATAAAGCGTGCGGCCGAGCGTTTGTCCGGTTCGTAGCCCTTGGCGCTGCGCTGCGGCAGGTTGCCCAGCCCATCAACACCGTGAGTCGTGAAGTCAGGGGTGACGGGCGTCTTGCGCGTGGGGGTGTGGACCCCTTCACACACGGGAATGCTGCGGCCGGCGAGGGCGCACAGGTAAGTTGCATTGCGCACCGCCTGCGCCGTCGAGACATTGCCGAAGGTGGTGGTGATGCCCAGCAGCTCAATGTCCGGGTGGGCCAGCGCGAAGTACAGCGCCATGGCGTCATCGACACCAAAATCGCTGTCGAGGATGATTTTATGGCGGCTGTTCATGCGCAGCACTCATTCCGCGACGCCACAAAAACGACGCAATGCCGCGTGCTGCTCGGCGGTAGCCGGCGGATGGCGCTGCAAAAAGGTCTCCACCTCCACCGAGGTCGGAATGCTGGTCTGCGCTCCGGGTTTGAGGCAGGCCAAGGCACCGGCGGCGCTGGCCTGGGCCAGGGCCTGGGTCATGCTGTGGCCGCGCGCCAGCTGCGCCACCAGCACGCCGCAAAAAGTGTCGCCAGCGCCCGTGGTGTCCACCGGCTGGATGGCAAAGGCCGGCTGAGTGGTGAGCGTGCCATTGACCCAGGCACAGGCGCCATGCTGCCCTAGAGTTACCACCACGCTGGGCACCTGGATACGCGCCAGGCATTCGGCAATGCTGCCCCAGTGTGCGGCCAGGATGGCGAGTTCGCCCTGGTTGACCAGCAGCAGATCCACCAGTCCCAACAATTCCGGTGGCAAGGGGCGCGCCGGCGCCACGTTGAGTGCCACCTTGACGCCGTGGGCGCGCGCCGCGCGGGCATAGGCCAGCACACTGTCCATCGGGATCTCGAGCTGCAACACCAGGTAGCTGACGTCGTCGAGCGCGGGCAGGTGGTCGGCGCGCAGGCTGCTGTTGGCGCCGGGCGCCACGGTGGTGGCGTTTTCGCCGGCATCATCGACGCAGATGAAGGCGGTGCCGGTACTCTGGTCGGTCACGCGCACCAGATGCAGGTGGACGCCGGCTTCGGTGAGAGAGGTTTCGATCGGCATGGCCAGGGCGTCATGGCCCAGGGCCAGCAGCATGTGGGTGGTGGCGCCAGCGGCACGGGCGCAGGCTACCGCCTGGTTGGCGCCCTTGCCGCCGGGGTAGGTCTTGAAGTCATGTCCCAGCACGGTTTCCCCCGGCGCCGGGATGTGCGGCGCGCGCACCACGTAGTCGAGATTGGCAGAGCCGGCGACAAGAATCATGGCGATCTCCATTGTGTGCAAAGGGTGCTACAAAATATATAGCCTTTTTGCGCGACAAGAGCATGGCCTGAAGATGAATTGTCTGTCAGTCCTCAGCGCAGTCCACCGCCCGGCGCCGGACGTGGAGGAAGCGGGCCAAGGAGGCTTCTACCGGCCAGGGTTCAGCCCCCAACTGGGCGGCGAGCAACTCCGCGCACAGCATCGAGAAGCTTAAACCCCGCGAGCCCATGGCGGCGCTGAGCCACAGGCTGGGCGTGTCGCCGGCATCGATGGCGCCCACCAGCGGCAGCCGGTCGGCGCTGACACAGCGCGTGCTGCCCCAAGCCTGGACGGTGCCGGCCTCAAAGGCCGGTGCCAACGCCTGGCCAGCCGCTGGCAGCAGGGTCTGCAGCTTGTCCCGGTTGGCCTGGTGGTGCGTGGCGTCGGCCGCAGCGGTTTGCGTCACGGCCTCGTAGGTGGCACCGGCGTACCAGGCCAGACCGTCATCGGTGGGCACCGCCGGGATCAGGCTGCCCAGGCCATTGACCGGAAAGGGCGGCAGGGCGGCAGCTCTGCCTGGTGTCTGCAGTCCCCAGGACAGCACGCCGCGCATGCCATGCAGGGCGGGTAGTTGTGCGATGCGCGGGCGCAGTTCTGGCATGCTGGTCTGTAATCCGGCCAGCAGACGCGCGGCGTCGCAGGCATTGGCCAGCACCACCTGATTGGCCGTACCCAAGGTTCGGCCAGCCTCATCCAGCAGCCGCCATTGGTCATTTTCCCGGCGCAAGCTGGCGACCTGGGCCTGGCCGCAAAACCGTACCCCCGGCTGCGCCAGCCAGGCCTGCACCAGCCGCGCGGGCTTGATCCAGGCCGCCTGCGCGTGCCAGAGCGAGGGTACAGCGAGCAGCATGCCTTGAGCCCAGGCGGCGTGCGTGCGTGCGGGTGTCGCCGCGCTGGACCAGGCGTGACCAACTTCAGGCCAGTCCTTGGGCAGCCCGGGCGTGCCATCCACCCGGTGTTCAAGCACGCCGCTGGCCTGCCAGTCCTGCCCGGCTTGCAGCAGTCGCGTCACTTGTTGCAGCATCAGGCGCACACCCGCGCGCGACAGGCGTGAACGCGGGCTGTCATCGGCCGAGACATGTGGCACCACCAAGCCGGCCGGCAGACCGGAAGCACCCGCCGCCGGGGCCGGCGCGGTGTCGAGTACCTGCACCTGCCAGCCACGTCGCGTCAGTGCGGCAGCGACGCTGGCACCGGCGAGACCGGCACCGATGACGGCACAGGTCGTGGGGCTTGCGGCGCGGGTGCGCAGCGGCTCGCGCGACGTTTTCAGTTCCCAGCGCGGGTTGAAGCAGCACTTGCGGCCTGTCATCTCGAAACCGCATTGCGCGAGCACGTCATGCAAACCTGTTGGCAGCCGCTCGCCGGCCAGCGTGGTGCCGCGCCGGCAGCAGCGCGCCAGGGCCTTGACGGTCCAGCGGTCCCAGGAATCGGCATCCGCCGTGGTGTCGAAAAATACCGAGTCGGCAGCAAACTGCTGCTCGCGCAACAGCGTCTGCGTTTCGCCCACGCACAGGGTCAGCAGCACCTGCCCGCCCTGCAGTGTCAGACGGTGAAAGCCCGGCAGCAGGCCGAAGCACTGGGCGGCCAACTCCTGCGCGAGGGGGCTGAGGTCGGATGAGGCTGCTGCTGTTTGCAGCAGTTCTTGTGCACGGGGCGCTTGGCGGCTCAGTGCGACGTAATGCAGCACGCGTGGGCGCTGGGGATCGGTCTGCCAGACACGCCAAGTGGTGAGAAAGCGCAGGCTGTCGAAGCCAGTATCGAGGATGCGCCAGGCGTTTTGAGATGCCCATGCCTGCGGCAAGCCGCACCCGTTTAGCTGGGCGTGCGGCGCGGTCTCAGACACAAGCGATGGACGCGTGAGTTGGGGTCAGGCGCTCGGGGGCACATAGCCCTGGGCAGCGTCGGCGCCGTCACCGAAGAAGTGGTTTTCCATCTGGCGTGCCAGGTACTGGCGCGCGCGCGCATCAGCCAGGTTCAGACGGTTTTCATTGACCAGCATGGTCTGGTGCTTGAGCCAGGCCGCCCAGGCTTCCTTGCTCACACTTTCCCAGATGCGTTTGCCGAGGTCGCCGGGGTAGGGCGGAAAGTCCAGGCCTTCAGCCTCTTTACCCAACTTGATGCAGTTCACCATGCGTGCCATATGGAGCCTTTTCGATTCTTAAGATGTTTGCGGAATAAGTTACTGATATCTTATTCGTTCCAGTTTTAAGCGTGTTTCTTCAGAATCCATTTCATTGCAATTCATTCATGGATTTGAAAAGGAAGAAACATGACGCAACGGCGCAACTTTATCAAGCTTTCATTGGCCTTCGCCCTGGCAGGGGCAGCCCTGGCCGGGCAGGCACAACAGGCGCAGACTTTGCTCAACGTGTCCTATGACCCGACACGTGAGCTTTATGTCGAGGTCAATGCGGCCTTCATCAAGCACTGGAAAGCCAAGACCGGCCAGGACGTGACCATCAAACAGTCGCATGGCGGCTCGGGCAAGCAGGCGCGTTCGATCATTGACGGACTGGATGCCGACGTGGCGACGCTGGCCTTGGCCGGTGACACCAATGCACTGGTGAAAAACGGCGGCTGGGTCGCGCCCGATTGGCAAAAGCGCCTGCCGCACAACGCCTCGCCCTACAACTCGACCATCGTGCTGGTGGTGCGTCAGGGCAATCCCAAGGGCATCAAGGATTGGGATGATCTGATCAAGCCGGGGGTGAGCGTCATCACCCCCAACCCCAAGACCTCAGGCGGCGCGCGCTGGAACTACCTCGCAGCCTGGGAATTTGCCAAGCGCAAGTTCGGCGGTGACGACAAGGCCAACGATTTTGTCGCCAAGCTGTATGGCAATGTGCCCGTGCTCGACACCGGTGCCCGTGGCTCGACCATCACGTTTGCCCAGCGTGGTCAGGGCGATGTCCTGATTGCCTGGGAGAACGAGGCCTATCTGCTGGAAAAGGAATTCGGCGCCAAGTTCGACATCATTGCGCCTTCGATCAGCATTCTGGCTGAGCCAGCCGTGACCGTGGTGGACAAGAATGTGGACCGCAAGGGTACGCGCAAGCTGGCTGAGGAGTACCTGAAGTTCCTCTACACCGAGGAAGCGCAGGACATCATTGGCAAGAATTTCTACCGTCCGATCTCCGCCAAGGCGCAGGCCAAATACGCGAAGCAGTTTCCCAAACTGAATCTGTTCACCATCGACCAGGCCTTCGGCGGCTGGGAAAAAGTGGCGAAAGAGCATTTCGCGGATGGCGCGTACTTCGACCAGATCTACAGCCGCAAGTGATGTATGCGAGTGGGGAATAAGCAAACAATTTTTTATTCGTTTGGTTTTGATCGGTCAATCCCCACAATGACTTGCAGAAAAGCAAACCAACTAACAATCCATGACATGCAATCTGCGTATCCTCATCGTCCCGGGCTGGCGTGACTCTGGCCCCGGCCACTGGCAAAGCCTGTGGGCTGAGCGCTTTGCCGATACGGTGCGTGTGCAGCAGGACGATTGGCATACCCCGGTGCGCGCGGCTTGGGTGGCCTCCATTAGCAGCACCATCCTGGCCCAGCCCGGCCCGGTGGTGGTTGTGGCCCACAGCCTGGGTTGCATTGCCGTGACGCATCTGCCACCCGAGGCCGTGGCACGCATCCAGGGCGCCTTGCTGGTGGCGCCAGCCGACCCCGAGCGGCGTGCCGTGCTGGCTGACTTTGCGCCAGCGCCATGCCACAAGCTGCCGTACCGCAGCATTCTGGTGGCCAGTAGCAACGACCCGTATTGCCCCATTCGTTTGGCTGGCGCCTATGCGCGCGGCTGGGGTTCCGAGTTCGTGCGTGTGCCGGATGCCGGCCACCTCAACGTCGAGTCCGGTCATGGCGAGTGGCCGCTGGGCTTGGCGCTGCTGCAGTCGCTGGTGGGCGAGGGCGGGCTGGTTCCCGCCACGCCCAATACCCTCGCCAATTTTTCTCATCCTCCGATTTCAACCGTTTCTCTGCAACCTGTATGAAAAAGACTTTCCAATTCGCTCTGGCTACCTTGGCCCTGTCGGTCAGCGCCTTGGCCTCGGCACAGACGCTGCTCAACGCCTCCTACGACGTCGCGCGCGAGTTCTACAAGGACTACAACGCCGCCTTCGTGACGCATTACAAGAAGGCCACCGGAAAAGATGTGAAGATCGACCAGTCGCATGCCGGCTCCAGCGCCCAGGCGCGTGCGGTCAACGACGGTCTGGACGCTGACGTGGTGACCATGAACACCACCACCGACATCGAGTTCCTGGCCAGCAAGGGCCTGGTGGCTCCCGACTGGACCAAGCGTTTTCCTGGCAATGCCTCGCCCACCACCTCCACCATGCTGTTTCTGGTGCGCAATGGCAACCCGAAAAACATCAAGGACTGGGATGACCTCATCAAGCCCGGTGTGCAGGTGATCGTGGTCAACCCCAAGACCGGTGGCAACGGCCGCATGGCCTATCTGGCGGCCTGGGGCTCGGTGCGCAAGAAGGGCGGTACTGACGCGCAGGCGGCCGAGTACGTGAGCAAGCTCTACAAGAACGTGCCGGTGCTGGCCAAAGGCGGGCGCGATGCCACCACCATCTTTCTGCAGCGCAATATCGGTGACGTGCTGATCACGTTTGAATCCGAGGTGGTATCGGTGGATCGCGAATTCGGCGCCGGCAAAGTCGATGCGGTGCACCCGTCGAGCAGCATCGTGACGGAGAACCCGGTGGCCGTGGTCGAGCGAACGGTGGCCAAGAAGGGCACGGCCGCGCTGGCCAAGGCCTACCTGGACTACCTCTATTCCGACGAGGCGCAGGAGATCGCCGCCAAACACGCGCTGCGTCCGCGCTCGCCCGCCATCCTGAAGAAATACGCCAGCACTTTCAAGCCGATCCAGCTCTTCACGGTGCAGGACTACTTTGGCAGCCTGGGTGAAGCGCAGAAAGTCCACTTCAACGATGGTGGCCAGTTCGACAAGCTTTACACCGTCAAATAAATCACGTTCCAAAGTCAATGACCGCTGCATTTGTTTCTTCTCCCGGCTTGCTGCCCCCCGCTAGCGTGCGCAAGCGTCCGACGCGGCGTGTGCTGCCGGGTTTTCACCTCACGCTGGGCTACACGCTGGTGTACCTGGGCCTGATCGTGCTGATTCCGCTCTCCGCGCTGCTGTTCAAGACCTTCACGCTGACGCTCGACCAGTTCTGGGCTGCCGTGAGTTCGCCGCGCGTGCTGGCCTCGTACCGGCTGACCTTTGGCGCCTCCTTTCTGGCGGCGCTGGTGAATGTGTTCTTCGGCCTGCTGGTGGCCTGGGTGCTGGTGCGCTACAAGTTCCCCGGCAAGAAGATCGTCGACGCGCTGGTGGACCTGCCGTTTGCCTTGCCCACTGCCGTGGCCGGCATCTCGCTCACCGCCTTGCTGGCTGGCAATGGCTGGATCGGCCAGTACCTGGAGCCGCATGGCATCAAGCTGGCTTTCACGCCGGCAGGGGTGGTCATTGCCTTGATCTTCATCGGCCTGCCCTTCGTGGTGCGCACGGTGCAGCCGGTGCTGGAAGATACCGAGAAAGAACTGGAAGAGGCCGCCACCTGCCTGGGTGCCACGCGCTGGCAGACGTTCCGATTCGTGATCTTCCCTTCCATCGCGCCAGCACTGCTGACCGGCTTTGCCATGGCTTTTGCCCGTGCCATTGGTGAATACGGTTCGGTGATCTTCATCGCTGGCAACATGCCGATGATTTCCGAGATCACGCCGCTCATCATCATCGGCAAGCTGGAGCAGTACGACTACGCCGGTGCCACCGCCGTGGCGGTGGTGATGCTGGTGTTTTCTTTTCTGTTGCTGCTGGTGATCAATGCCCTTCAATCTTGGCAGCGTCAACGTTCGGGAGCCCCGACATGAGCAATGCACGTTCTGTTGGACGGACGCAAGCGGGGACGACCGAGCCGGCCTGGGTGCGCCGGACGCTGATTGCCATCGCACTCTCCTTCATGCTGTTGTTTCTGGTGCTGCCACTGGCGGCCGTCTTCAACGAGGCACTGCGCAAGGGCTGGGACGCCTATTGGGAAGCGCTCAAGGAACCCGACGCCTGGGGCGCTATTCGCCTGACCCTGATCACGGCCCTCATTGCGGTGCCGCTCAACCTGGTGTTCGGCGTGGCCGCGGCCTGGGCGATTGCCAAGTACGAGTTCCGTGGCAAGGCCTTCCTGACCACGCTGGTGGATCTGCCGTTCTCGGTGTCGCCCGTGGTGGCCGGCCTGATCTACGTGCTGATGTTCGGCGCACAGGGCTGGTTTGGCCCCTGGCTGCAGGCGCATGACATCAAGATCATCTTTGCGGTGCCGGGCATCGTGCTGGCCACGGTGTTCGTCACCTTTCCGTTCATCGCCCGTGAGCTGATTCCGCTGATGCAGGCGCAAGGCAACGAGGAAGAGCAGGCGGCACAAGTGCTGGGGGCCACGGGCTGGCAGACCTTCTGGTATGTCACGCTGCCCAACATCAAGTGGGGCCTGATCTACGGCGTCATCCTGTGCAATGCACGGGCCATGGGCGAGTTCGGTGCAGTGTCGGTGGTCTCGGGCCACATCCGCGGCCAGACCAACACCATGCCGCTGCATGTGGAAGTGCTCTACAACGAATACCAGTCGGTGGCGGCCTTTGCCGTGGCCTCGCTGCTGGCCCTGCTGGCGCTGGTCACCCTGGTCATCAAATCGATTGTCGAATGGCGGCATGCGCGCGAGCTCAAAGCCATTGCTGAGTTACCGCCTGAGCGGCCATCTCTTATCCCATCGCCTGTGCCGGTTCGTTGAAAGAAAACCATGAGTATCGAAATCCGTAACGTCAACAAGCAGTTTGGCGATTTCCATGCGCTGCGCGATGTCAGCCTCGACATTCAGTCTGGCGAACTCGTCGCGCTGCTTGGCCCCTCGGGCTGCGGCAAGACCACGCTGCTGCGCATCATTGCCGGGCTGGAAACGCCCGATCAAGGCAGCATCCTTTTTTCTGGCGCCGATACCACCGACGTGCACGTGCGCGAGCGCCAGGTCGGCTTCGTGTTCCAGCACTACGCGCTGTTCCGCCACATGACGGTGTTTGACAACGTGGCCTTCGGCCTGCGCGTCAAGCCGCGTGGTCAGCGGCCGTCGGAGGCGCAGATCAAGCAGAAGGTGATGGACTTGCTGGGCCTGGTGCAGCTCGATTGGCTGGCCGACCGCTACCCCTCGCAGCTCTCGGGCGGGCAGCGCCAGCGCATTGCCCTGGCGCGCGCACTCGCCGTGGAGCCCAAGGTTCTGCTGCTGGACGAGCCCTTTGGCGCGCTCGACGCCAAGGTGCGCAAGGAGTTGCGCCGCTGGTTGCGCCGGCTGCATGACGACCTGCATGTCACCAGCATTTTCGTGACCCACGACCAGGAGGAGGCGCTGGAGGTGGCCGACCGCGTGGTGCTGATGAACGGGGGACGGGTCGAGCAGATCGGTTCGCCGCAAGAGGTGTGGGACCATCCGGCCAGTCCGTTTGTCTATGGCTTTCTGGGCGATGTGAACCTGTTCCACGGCCGTGCGCACGAGGGCGAGATGCTGATTGGCGCCGAGCACCACGGCATTCGCCTGGATTCGCCGGAACACCACGCTGCGCAGGACGCCAAGGCTTTTGCCTACGTCCGTCCACATGATCTGGATGTACAGCGCTACGCGCCGAATGTGGGCGGGCTCGCGCAGCCCCGGGGCATCATTGCCAAACTAAGCCGAGCCATCGTGGTGGGGCCGATTGCGCGGCTGGAGTTGTTGCCACTGGACGATTTCTCCGCCGGTGATGGCGACATCATTGAAGCGCAAATTCCGGCGCAACTGTTTCATTCACTGGACTTGCAACAGGGCGAAACCCTCGTGTTGACGCCACGCAAGGCGCGGGTGTTCGTTGACGCGCCCGCTGCGTAGTCGCCAATCAGACCTGCCAATGCCTGACGCGTTCATGGCCGGTTTCAACCGGCCATGAACGCAGTGTCGGGCGCGACAAACTCAATACCGTTGGGCTACGCCGTTCTCGATCTTCACGCGGTCTCCCGCGCGAAGATCGGCGCTGGTGCTTTGCATCAGCGTTTGGTACGAACCGTCGTTCATGCGCACCGTGATCCTGTAGGCATTGGTCTGCTGTTGGCTGCGTTTTTCCAGTTCATGCCCGGCATAGGCGCCACCAGCAGCGCCGATCACTGTGGCCGCCGTCTTGCCGTCGCCCGAGCCCACCTGGCTGCCCACGACGCCGCCCACGACGCCGCCAATGATGGTGCCGGCACCTATGCCACTGCCACCGATGCCGGTGCTGGCTTGCTGGACAAGCTCGATCGACTGCACCACGCCATACCCGGCGTAAACATTGGCGGGATAGCTTGATTGCGGGTAAGACGTCCCCGAACTGGATGTGCTGCCCGGGCTGTTGGCGCAGGCGCCAAGCATGAGTGTGGCAAGCACGCCAAGGGCAACTCCGGCAGTATGTATGAGTTTCATCACAAGCTCCTGGTAAAGGTGATATGAGTACCTTCCTCCGTTTCGTGCCGGTCTTCTGTGCGCTTGCGTACATTCGCGCTGCAGATTTTCATCTGCCCGTTGTCCGCCGCTGAGACTTCCGCTCAGACGCAGTCTGGGGCTGGAACTAAATGGCAAGGACCCATTCCAATCCGAGGACAATGCTGTGATTGAAGGGCGGATTCCCCGCGCGACAATGCAGGAAACTCGGTTTGCGCGAAGGCGAGACGCTGGTGTTGACACCTAAGCTCGCCCGCGTGTTTGTGGAAGGATACATATTTTGCTCAACTGGTTCGATACCCACCCCCGTCGCGTGTTGGCCGCCATCAGTGCGGTGTGCGTGGCTTTGCTGGCCTTTGGCCTCTATTTGCAACACGTGGTCGGGCTGGAGCCCTGCCCGATGTGCATTGTGCAGCGCTATGCACTGGTTTTGATCGCCATCGTTTCGGCATTGACCGCGACGACGGGCAGAACGTCCCTGCACCTTGGCGGCGCTGGTCTGCTGCTAGGCTTGTCTGGTTTCGGGGGCTTCGTGGCCGCGCGCCAGAGCTGGCTGCAGTGGTACCCACCCGAGGTGGTGAGCTGTGGCCGCGACTTCTACGGCATGATTGAAACCTTCCCGCTGCAGCGCGCCATTCCCATGATCTTCAAGGGCGGTGGTGACTGTTCAGCCGTGGACTGGACCTTTTTCGGCGGCTCAATCGCCAACTGGTCTTTCCTCTGCTTTGGGGCCATTGCCCTGCTGTCTCTGACGCTTGTCTGGCGTCAGCTTCGATCGGCCCGCTAATTCTCGCGTTAGCATCGCCCGAAATTGGATAATATCCATTCGTACCTCCTTGTCATGACAGGGGTATGACATGGCTAACTTATCTGGCAACAAACTTGGCCGGAGGCGTGCCGCTTCTGGCTGATGTTTTTAGGCGATTTCAATGAGTAACTTGAAAATTTCCACCCGGCTGAATCTCGGGTTTGCGGTGATCATTGCGGGCTTCCTGCTGCTGGCGGGGTTGACCTGGTGGGAAATCCAAAAAGTTTCCGTGGCCACGGAACGCATGGAGTTGGGTACGGAGTTGCTGGATTTGGCCGAGAAATGGCAAGGCGATGTCCGCCAGAACTCAGCGCGCTCGCTGGCGGTGGGTTTTTCCGAAGGCGGGGCCATGCTGGACTTCTTCAAGGAGTCCATGGCATCCACCTCACGCGGCACGACTGAAATTCAACAAGCTTTTCTGGCTAAGGTTCAGGACGAAGCCTCCAAAAAGCGGGCCGACAATGTGGTCGAGGTGCGCAAAACATGGCTGGCAACGCGCGATCAGGTCAATGCCCTGAAGGCTGCCGGTGATGCCGAAGGAGCGCGGACACTCGTGCAAAGCAAGTTTGTGCCGGTGACGGATGAATACATCAAGAGCACGCAGGTTCTGGTGGAAGGGCTGGTCGCCTATGTGCACGCAGCGGGCCAGGAGGTCCGGGACCAGTTCAAGCAGCTTTACATTCTGGGCGCGCTGATGCTGGCGGTGCTCATCGCCTTTGCCGCGCTGGTGGGCTGGAACCTGTCACGCAGTATTGCGCGTGGCGTGGACACCGCCCGCGTCGCGGCCCAAAGGATTGGCGAAGGGGATCTGAGTCATCGCATCACCGCTACCGGTCAGGATGAAATCGGTCAATTGTTGCAGGCCCTTTCGGTCATGCAGGACAGTCTGGTCAAGGTCGTCTCTGCGGTGCGTCAGGGCTCCGAATCGGTTTCCACGGCCAGTGCCGAAATCGCGCAAGGTAACCACGATCTGTCCTCCCGCACCGAAAGCCAAGCCAGCGCGCTGGAAGAAACTGCGGCTTCCATGGAGGAACTCGGTTCAACCGTCAAACAAAACGCCGACAACGCCCGCCAGGCCAACCAGCTGGCCCAAAGCGCCTCGACCGTCGCGGTCAATGGCGGTGAAGTGGTGGCCCAGGTTGTCGATACCATGAAGGGCATCAATGACAGTTCGCGCAAGATTGCCGACATCATCAGCGTCATCGACGGCATTGCCTTCCAGACCAACATTCTGGCGCTCAATGCGGCGGTGGAAGCAGCCCGGGCTGGCGAGCAGGGCCGTGGCTTTGCGGTGGTGGCCTCCGAGGTGCGTAGTCTGGCCGGCCGCAGTGCCGACGCCGCCAAGGAAATCAAGACCCTGATCACCGACAGCGTGCAGCGGGTCGAACAGGGAACGGCCTTGGTCGATCAGGCCGGCACCACCATGACCGAGGTGGTCAACAGCATCCGCCGCGTCACCGACATCATGGGCGAGATCAGCGCCGCCAGCTCCGAGCAGAGCGCCGGGGTGGCCCAAGTAGGCGAGGCCGTCACCAACATGGACCAGGCCACGCAGCAGAATGCCGCGCTGGTGGAAGAGATGGCCGCAGCTGCCGCCAGCCTGCGAGCACAGGCGCAGGATCTGGTCAGTACCGTGGCGGTGTTCAAGCTCGGTGCGCAAGACAGCCGGCCCGCGGGCATGGCGACAGCCGCGCCGGCATCCACGGCACCGCAGCTGCGCGGCAATTCATCGCAGAACCTGTCCTATCGCGGGCAGGAGCGACGGGAAGTGCCGCAAGCAATGCCCGCCACCGATGCGGCAGCCGTTGGCATCAATCTTGATAATGCGATCAGGGCCCACGCTGACTGGCGCAGCAAATTGCGAACCGCTGCGATGCACAAAGAGCCGCTGGATGCCGAGACGGTTGGCCGTGACGATTGTTGCGAACTGGGCAAGTGGCTGCACGGTAGTGGCAAGTCCCAGTACGGCGGTAAATCCCTGTTTGTCGAGTTGGTGGACGCCCATCGTGAATTCCACCAGGAGGCAGGCAAGGTCGCGCGCACCATCAATCAGGGGGCAAGTGAGGTGGCAGAAAAAATGCTGGCAAGCGATACCGACTTTTCCCATGCGACGCAAAAAGTCAGCAAGTTGATCGTGCAGCTCAGCAAGGAGCTTAAAAGTGCTGGCAAATCCACGCGTACAGCCGGCCCCAAGGGTACAGGTCCCGTTGAACAGAAGCGTCCTACTGCGACATCTGCTTCCCCAACGCCCAAGGCCAGTGATGAGGGTGATTGGGAAACGTTCTGATCGGCGCTTTGCCGCGTGATCACCAACGGCACCTCCGGGTGCCTTTTTTATGCCACAGGTTCGCGGCATTGATCGGCCAATGCGGCGGCTAAATTTCACGGAACTATGCATTCCAACGCTGCAATTCATCTCCCAAGCCTGTAATTACATTCTTTTTCATCAAATATGTTTTTCAGACTTGTGCTTTAGACGGGGTTATTTTAAAATATTCGCTTATATATTGGAATGATCAAAAGTCAATCCGATACGTTTCCGAACTCGTTCTGAATCCACTCTCCGTAATTTTTGCCGGGGCAAGAGGCCTTGGCGCTCTGGCGGCATACCGGCTTGCAGTGACGCTTGCACTCAGTTGAACGTTACTTGCCAAGTTTGGGTCGGATTGCTTTAATGAGCGCAGCTCCTTGCTTGGGGGTGCTGCGTGTCCGGGTGTTTGAGGGTGGCGGAAACAAGCCGTTATTAACAATACGTACTTGCCGGGTGATCCTCGGCAAAGCAAACAGGAGACATCATGTTCCGACTCGCTTCCTATACCGTCGCCAAGCGGCTGGGTTTGTTGATCGTCAGTGCCATCATTGGCCTGGCCATCTTGCTGGCCTACTTCATGATTTCGGAACGCAGCGTGCTCATGAAAGAGCGCCAAGACGCTGTCCGGCAGACGGTGGAGATCGCACATGGTCTGCTGGTTCACTTTCACGACCAGGCCACCAAGGGCAAGATGAGTGAAGACGAAGCCAAGCAGCGCGCCTTGGACGCCATCAAGGCCCTGCGCTATAGCGGTTCCGAGTATTTCTGGGTCAACGACATGCAGCCCAAAATGGTGATGCACCCGATCAAACCCGAACTCGACGGCAAGGACCTGACCGAAAACAAGGACCCGACCGGCAAGCACCTGTTCGTGGAAATGGTGAAAGTTGTCAAGGCCAGCGGCGCTGGCGATGTTTCCTACATGTGGCCCAAACCGGGCAGCGACAAACCGGTACAGAAAGTCTCTTACGTCAAGGGCTTCGCCCCTTGGGGCTGGCTTGTCGGCTCCGGTGTCTACACTGATACGGTTGACTCAGCCATTGGAGCGCTTGCCATCCAGTCGAGCCTTGGCGCCTTGGTGCTGGCGGCCATTCTGCTGGGTATCGGCCTGCTGATCAGCCGCAGCATTGTCAAGCAACTGGGCGGTGAGCCCGCGTATGCCAACGCCATCACGCACCGCATGGCCCAGGGTGACTTGACTGTCGATATTCGCCTCAAACAAGGCGATGACGCCAGCTTGCTGCACGGTATCAAGGCCATGCGTGACAACACGGCCAAGATCGTGGCCCATGTTCGCGAGGGTTCCGAGTCTGTTTCCACTGCCAGCGCCGAAATCGCCCAGGGTAATCAGGATCTCAGTTCGCGTACTGAAAGCCAAGCCAGCGCGCTGGAAGAAACTGCGGCTTCGATGGAAGAACTGGGTTCCACCGTCAAACAAAACGCCGACAATGCGCGCCAAGCCAATCAATTGGCCCAGAGCGCAAGCACCGTGGCGGTGCAGGGCGGTGAGGTGGTGGCCCAAGTCGTTGACACCATGAAGGGCATCAACGACTCGAGCAAGAAGATCAGCGACATCATCAGCGTCATCGACGGCATTGCCTTCCAGACCAACATCCTGGCCCTGAACGCGGCGGTGGAAGCGGCCCGCGCTGGCGAGCAGGGCCGTGGCTTTGCGGTGGTGGCCAGTGAGGTTCGATCCTTGGCTGGTCGCAGCGCCGAAGCGGCGAAGGAAATCAAGACCCTGATCAACGACAGTGTGCAGCGAGTCGAGCAAGGTTCGGCCCTGGTCGATCAGGCCGGTACCACCATGACGGAAGTGGTGAGCAGCATTCGCCGCGTCACCGACATCATGG
>OFPN01000017.1_pt1 | contig 70314 bp, 70 predicted proteins | sample 1542611 | NCBI WGS metagenome assembly OFPN01 (sample SAMN05503973, study PRJEB24370) | sediment metagenome | isolation source: lake sediment | place: USA: Lake Hill lake, St. Paul Island, Alaska | collected 2013
TCTGCAGGGCGGCGGTGGGGGCGGCGGCGGCGCCGGGTTTGGCGGCGAAGACGGTCTGGTAACGCGCCACGTCCTCCAAGCTGTCGCCGTGGGTGATGTAGGGAGGGAGCGGTACGTGGCCGTGCTGTTCCATCATCAGGTGCGGTTCCTGGTTGAAGCGCAGGCGGAACAGTTGTCCCTCTTCGTCGGGCCAGCGGCCCAATAACTCTGCCGTGTAGCCGCCCGTCATCTGCAGCACCGTGCCCACGGCGGGCTTCTTGCTGACCTTCATGTGGGCCACGACCTCGAAGCCGGGCAGCACACGTTCCACCAGCAGTTCCAGCTTGCCGCCACTCGGTTTCTCGCCAAACAGGCGGGCTTTCACGACCTGGGTGTCGTTGAACACCAGCAGGTCGCCAGCGCGCAGCAGGTCGGGCAGCTCGCGAAAGATGCGGTCCACCGGCTGCGCGTTGCGGCCGTCGAGCAGGCGCGAGGCGCTGCGCTCCGGCGCGGGGTGTTGGGCGATCAGCGCGGGTGGCAGCTCGAAATCGAAGTCGCTTAAGGGGTGGACGCGCTGGGCGTCGTGGGGTGCAGTGGTCATGGTGCTTGAGGGCCGAACGAACCCGTGCCAAGTTGGGGGAAGGAAAAGACAGGGCAGAATTGTCCCATGCTCGCCAAGTCGTCCGCCTCTGCCGAAAAAAGCCCCGCCAAGGCGGCGGCCAAGAGCGCGCCGCAAAAAGCGCTGGAGAAACTCGGCCTCAAACGTGACATCGACTTGGCGCTGCACCTGCCCTTGCGCTACGAGGATGAAACCCGCATCACCCGCCTGGCTGAGGCGCGCGAGGGCGACACGGTGCAGATCGAGGCTGTGGTCACGGCCAGCGAGATCAGCTTTCGCCCGCGCCGCCAGCTGCTGGTGACGGTGGACGACGGCAGCGACACCTGTGTGCTGCGTTTCTTCAGCTTCTACCCTTCGCAGCAAAAGGCGCTGGCCGTGGGCACGCGCATCCGCGCGCGCGGCGAGCTCAAGGGCGGCTTCATGGGCTGGACCATGATGCACCCGCATTGCAAGGCCGCCGGGGGCGACTTGCCCAGTGCGTTGACGCCGGTCTACCCGACGGTGGCCGGTTTGCCGCAGGCGTATTTGCGCAAGGCGGTCATGGGCGGGCTGGCGCACGCCGACCTGAGCGACACCCTGCCGGCCGCCATGTCGAAGCAAATTGGCCACCAGTCATTGTGGGATCTGCGGCAGGCGCTATCGTTTTTGCACCATCCCGCGCCTGATGTGTCGCTGGCGCAGTTGGAAGACCACAGCCACCCGGCCTGGCAGCGCCTGAAAGTGGAAGAGCTGCTGGCGCAGCAGCTGTCGCAACTGCAGTCACGGCGCGCGCGCGACCATCTGCGCGCGCCGGTGTTGCGGCCGGCCACGCGCAGCGGCGCCGAGTTGTCGCTGCATGAACGCCTGCTGCAGGCGATTCCGTTCCAACTCACCGCCGCGCAACGCCGCGTCTGCGAGGAAATCGCCCAGGACCTGAGCCGGCACGTGCCGATGCACCGGCTGCTGCAGGGCGACGTTGGCTCGGGCAAAACGGTGGTGGCAGCGCTGGCGGCCAGCCTGTGTATCGATGCCGGCTGGCAGTGCGCGCTGATGGCGCCGACCGAAATTTTGGCCGACCAGCACTTTCGCAAACTGATTGGCTGGCTCGAACCGCTGGGTGTGTGCGTGGCCTGGCTGACTGGCAGCCAGAAGAAAAAGGAACGCAACGCCATGCTGGCGCTGATCGAGAGTGGCGAGGCTGGCCTGGTGGTGGGCACGCATGCCGTGATCCAGGAGCAGGTGCAGTTCAAGAAGCTGGCGCTGGCCATCATCGACGAGCAGCACCGCTTTGGCGTGGCGCAACGCCTGGCCTTGCGCAGCAAGACCAATGGCGATGCGGTCGAGCCTCACATGCTGATGATGACGGCGACGCCCATCCCGCGCACGCTGGCCATGAGCTACTACGCCGACCTCGACGTTTCCACCATCGACGAGCTGCCGCCGGGGCGCAGCCCGATCGTCACCAAGGTGGTGGCCGAGCAGCGGCGCGATGAGGTGATTGAGCGTATTCGCGGTCAGTTGGCGCAGGGGCGTCAGGTCTACTGGGTGTGTCCGCTGATCGAGGAGAGCGAGGCGCTTGACCTCACCAACGCCACGCAGACCCACGCTGAACTGAGCGCAGCGCTCCCCGGCGTGATGGTCGGCCTGCTGCACTCGCGCATGCCCACGGCCGAGAAGAAGGCGGTGATGGCGCTGTTCACCGGCGGCCAGATGGGCGTGTTGGTGAGCACCACGGTGATCGAGGTCGGCGTCGATGTGCCCAATGCCTCGCTGATGGTGATCGAGCACGCCGAGCGTTTTGGCCTGTCGCAACTGCACCAGTTGCGTGGCCGTGTCGGGCGCGGGGCGGCGGCCTCGGCCTGTGTGCTGCTGTACTCCACCGGGGACGCGCCGCGCCTGGGTGAGACGGCGCGCGCGCGCCTCAAGGCCATGGTGGAAACCAGCGACGGCTTCGAGATCGCCCGGCGCGACCTGGACATCCGTGGCCCGGGCGAATTCCTGGGCGCGCGCCAGTCGGGTGCGGCCCTGCTGCGCTTTGCCGACCTGACCACCGACAGCCACCTGCTGGCCTGGGCACGTGAAGCCGCGCCGCTGATGCTGGACCAGTACCCCGAGCTGGCGCAAAAGCACGTGGCGCGCTGGCTGGGCGGCAAGACCGATTTTCTCAAGGCTTGAGTCCGAAAAGGTCTGGGTTGGCCGAGGTGCTGTTTGCGCGAGCGTAATTTTCTTGGCACATTCAAATATTAGTGGGAACTAATTTATTCGCCCCGCGTCTGATTTGCGGGTGGGCGAACCTGCAGCACATCATTCCTGTTCATGGTCGCGTGACGCAGGGAGTGCCGGTGGTCGTTCACTCTGAGTAGATCAATACAACAGGCTCGCTGATTTCACTTGAGCCAATCGCCAAGGTATGAAGAGATGCAAAGAAAAATAGGTTTCGTAACCACAGTTGTTATTGCAGTTTGGAGTTTTTTCTTGATGGTGCTTTCTCCTGCGGTCTGTGCCCAAGGCCTGGACTCCGTGGCCGAGAATGCCAAACCGCCATTGCAGATCAGCCATCAGACGGCACTCAAAGTCGTGGTTCAGGTCAATTACGCCGATACCGTGCCCAATGGCATTGGCAAGCAGGTGCTGGCAGTCAAAAATCTTCTGGACCAGTACACCCGCCTTGGCATGAAGGCCGGCAAGGACTACGACATCATCATGGTGTTCAGGGCGGATGGGGCGCAGTTTTTACTGACGGATGAGGCGTATGACGCCAAGGTCAAGCAGCCGCATACCAAAGGCAATCCGAACCGGGCACTGCTCGAAGCGATGCACGCCAGTGGTGTAACGATGTACCAGTGCAATGTGGCCATGAAACTCAAGGGCTACGAGCCAGAGGACATCCTGCCGTTCAGCCGTCTGGTGGTGTCTGGCATTGGTACCCTGGTAGACCTCGAAAAATCAGGCTACGTGTCCATCACGCCTTGAGCCGAACGCCGCGCGTTCCGTTGATTTTCCTGCGCGTACGCGCAGGTCTCCCTCGCTGAATTCCCCATGCAAAAAAGTCTGTTTTATTTCATCGCCTTATTCATTTACTGGTTTGGCGCGCTGCAAGGCGCACACGCCAAAGACTGGCCGGGACCCATCAAGGCGCTGGAAGCGCACGGGGTTGAGGTGCTCGGCAGCTTTGAGGCGCCCGGCGGCCTCACAGGCTACGCAGCCCTGCTGCAGCGTCAGCCCATGTCGCTTTACCTGACCGCCGACGGTACGCATGTGATTGTCGGCCCCATGTTTGACGGCAAGGGGCGTAACGTGAGTGAGGAGCCACTGGATCGACTGGTCAACAAACCCCTGGGAGAGCAAGCCTGGAAGCAGCTGGAGTCAAGCACCTGGATTGCCGATGGCAGCAAGAATGCGCCGCGTGTAGTGTATGTTTTCACCGACCCGAACTGTCCGTATTGCCACAAGTTCTGGAGCGATGCGCGGCCCTGGGTCAGGGCTGAGAAGGTGCAGTTGCGTCACGTGATGGTCGGTATCCTCGGCCCCACCAGTCCCGGCAAAGCGGCCGCCCTGCTCACCGCCAAAGACCCGGTCGCGGCGTTCGCGCAACATGAGCAGCAACAAATTAGCGGTGGCCTCAAGCCCTTGGGTACGATCCCGGCCCAGGTGCGTGCCCAGCTCGATGCCAATCACCGTTTGATGACGCAACTGGGATCGACGGCGACGCCGACCCTTGTGTACAAGGATGCCGCTGGCAATGTGCAGAAGATGCAAGGTGCGCCGACGGCAGAGGCGATGAGCAAGCTGTTGGGGTCGCGTTGACCGTTGCTGGCAGGTCATTTCCTGTGGCGAATGGGTAGCCAATGCGGTCGCAGGTGAATTAGACTCACAGGGTTCAAGCTACGGACAGTCTGTCCTGCACCACCGATGGCCGCCGAACCTGCGCAACAACTCACCACGGGCGTCACCGCCGAGCTCTACCGGGCTGCTATTGGTCCGCGCGGGCAGGACTATTACTTGCGTCATTTCGCCAAGTTCGATGCCGATGGCAAGACCAGCGCCAGCTGGCACTGGCCCGCTTACTGGACCACCCTGAACTGGCTGGTCTACCGCAAGATGTGGGGCTGGGCGCTGGCCTACCTCTCTGCACTGCTGGGCTTGGCCCTGCTGATCTTTGGTATTGGCAAGCTGTTGCTGGATTACTCCGATTCCACCGGCTTGGTGCTGTTCCTGTTGTTTTTGACGGCGGCTTTTGTGCTGCCGGGTCTGTACGCCAATGCCTGGTACTACAACTATTGCAGCGAAAAAATCTCGGCCGCCCTGCGCAATACGGCCGAGGTCAAGGACGCCTGTGCGGTGTTGAGCTCGCAAGTCAGCTCCAAACGGCGCTGGTTCGCGCTGGCCTCGGTCAATGTGGCCGTGCTGGCCTTGGTGGGCGGCCTGGTGACCTTCATGATGAACCCCTTCTCGGAAGTGGAAAAGCTGGCCCAGTCCAAGGCGGGCAAGCCGCTGGGGCGTGAGTTGGAGGGCAGCGTTCAACCGGTGGTGGCTGCGGCCAGCGCGGTCAAGACCGAGCCGCCACTGGCTGCGGTGCCGGTCGAGCCGCCGGCGGCGACAGCGGAGCCGGTAGCGGATGTGCCGAAGCTCACGTCAGCGGCCCAGATTGAGGCGCTGCTGGCCAAGTCAGCCGAACCCCTGGCCGCGAAGGAGGCTGACAAGGTGGCAGAGCCCGCCATGGCTAAGCCGGTGGAGAAGCTCGCCGAGAAAAAAGTCGAGAAGAAGACGCCCACTGCGGTGGCGGCCCGGCCGGCCACCGCAGTGCCGGTACAACTGGCGGCGGCCCGAACCGACAAGCCAGCCGTCACGCCAACCCCAGCCGCTGCGGGCAAGTCCATGCCGCCCGAGGCGGCCCTGCCGGTGGCAGTGGCTCAGGCCAAGCCGACCGCCGCAGAGGCGCCCGCGGTGGCGAAGAAGAGCAAGGCCAAGCGCCAGTGGTTTGTCCAAGCAGGGGCCTTTTCCCAGGAAAGCAACGCCCAGAACGTGCGGCTCAAGATCGAGGCGGCCGGGCTGCAGACCAGCGCCGAACCTTCCGACACCCAGGCCGGGCGACTGATCCGCGTGCGCGTCGGGCCCTTCGATGCCAAGGCCGATGCCGAAAAGGCGGCGCTGCAGATCAAGTCACTCGATCTGCCGGCCGTGCTGTTCAAGGAATAAGACAGCCCGCTGGGCCGCAGGCGGCGGCCAGCTGGCTACACCCGATCGCGAAACAGCTGGTGAATCGCGCCGCGCAACCAGGTGTGGGCCGGGTCCTTTTGAAAGCGACGGTGCCAGAACAGGTGGACGTCGATCACCGGTGACTTCATCGGCGTTTCGACATAGCGCACCTGACCGTGCTTGACGCAAAACTCGGCGATGTCCTTGGGCACGGTGGCAATCACGTCCGACGATTCGACGATCGGCAGCAGGCTCGTGAAGTGGGACAGCTCCACCAGCACCCGCCGCTTGAGCCCCCTCTCCTGCAGGAACTGCTCAAAGACATGTTCGCGGCCGTCTGGCTTGACCACGGCATGGGAGGCCGCCAGGAACTGGGGCAGCGTCATTTTGGCGCCGACCGTCGGGTGTTCTTTGCGGACCAGGCAGACATGCGAATTGCGGATCAGGCGCTGCTGAAAGAAGCCCGCCTTGTGCAAATCAGGAAAGTAACCCAAGGCCAGCTCGGCGGCGCCTGACTCCAGGCTTTCGGCGGCGGCATGGCGCGGCATGGCCAGGGTTTTTACGTTGGTGTGGGGCGCTGCGCTGGCGAGGCTGGCCAGAATACGCGGCAGGAAGTTGACCTCGGCGATGTCGGGCATGAGCAGCGAAAAGGTGCGGCTGCTCACCGCAGGGTTGAACACCGGCCGCTGCAAAATTTCCGACTTGATGGTGCGCACCACCTGGCGCACCGATGCGCTCAACTCGGTGGCGCGCGGGGTGGGGCGCATCTCGGCGCCGGCCCGTACAAACAGCGGGTCGTCAAACAGGGCGCGCAGCCGCGCCACCGCGGCGCTCATGGCGGGCTGGCTCAGGTTCAGGGCCTCGGCGGCGCGTGTCACGCTACGGTGCTCGACCATGGCATCAAACACCACCAGCAGGTTGAGATCGACCGATCGAATATCCATGGCGTGGATTCTATCTATCCAGAAAATCAGCTAGATAAATGATTCGAAGTTGCCTAGACTTCGCTCCACTTTGCATTTGACGCAGATCAAATTTCAAAATAACAGGAGACAAATACTGTGCAATCACTCACGCTGGAACAGGCCCAGAAGATCATTAGCGCCGCCTTGGGCCAGGCCAGAGCGGCGGGCTACAAGCCCATGGGCATTGCCGTGCTCGACGAGGCCGGCCATCTGAAGGCCTTTGTACGCGAAGACGGCGCCAGCATGTTCCGCTTTGACATCGCACAGGCCAAGGCCTGGGGCGCGGTCGGCATGGGCGTGTCGAGCCGGGTGCTGGGTCAGCGTGCCAAGGACAACCCCAATTTTTTCGTGTCGCTGGCGGCCACGGCGCAGGGCAAACTGCTGCCGCAGACCGGCGCCGTGCTGATCAAGGATGCGAGCGGTGCGGTGCTGGGCGCGGTGGGGGCCAGTGGCGGCACCGGCGATGAGGACGAGGCCATCTGCATCGCCGGCATCGAAGCCGCCGGTCTGAGCGCAGGTTGAGCGCATGAGCGGGGCGAAGATGAGCTGCCGCTGCGGCGTGGATGTGCATGCGCATGTCATCCCGGGCGAATTTCCCAAGTACCTGGGGGGCGCCGCGCCCTCGGGCTGGCCGTCCATGGCGCCGGCCGATGCCTGCCACCGCCACGTCATGATCGACGGCAAGAACTACCGCACAGTGTCCGACAAGTGCTGGACGACGTCGCGCCGCCTGGCCGACTTCGAGGCCATGGGGCTGGCGCTGCAGGCAGTGTCGCCGATGCCGGAGTTGCTGTCCTACTGGCTGTCGCCGGCTGACGGCGCACAGCTGGTGCGCTTCCTCAATGAACAGATTGCCGCCATGGTGGCCGAATCGGGCGGACAGTTGGTCGGCCTGGGCGCCGTGCCGCTGCAGGACCTGGACCTGGCGATCCAGGAGTTGCACTACCTCAAGCACACGCTGGGTTTCCCCGGCGTGGAGATCGGCAGCAATATCAACGGCGTGGTCGTCGGCGATCCCCGGCTCGATCCTTTCTTTGAAGCCTGCGAGGCGCTGGACATGGCGGTGTTTGTCCATGCGCTGCGCCCGGCCGGCATGGACCGGCTGGTCGGTCCCGCGCCGCTGCAGCAGGTGCTGGCCTACCCTACCGATGTCGGTCTGGCGGCGGCCTCGGTGCTGACCAGCAACCTCATGACGCGGCGGCCCAAGCTGCGCCTGGCCTTCAGCCACGGCGGCGGCACGCTGGCCATGCTGCTGCCGCGCCTGGAGCAGGCGATGTCGGTGTTTCCGGCGCTGCGCGACAGCGTGACCCGTTCGCCCACAGAGCAGGCGCGCGAGCTGTTCTATGACACGCTGGTGTTCGACGCGCCCACCTTGCAACACCTGGTGCAGACCTTTGGCGCCTCGCAATTGATGCTGGGCAGCGACTACCCGTTCAATTTCCATGAGCACCAGCCGGTGGCGCGCATCGAGCAGGCCGGCTTCGACACCGTGGTGGCCGATCAGCTGCTGCAGACCAATGCGCGGCGTTTTCTGGGCCTCGATCTTTCTTCTTCCACTTCAGGGAACACACCATGACACATGCCTCTTCCCGCGTCAGCGCCTTGCGCAGCGTGGCACTCACCGTACCTGATCTGACGCAGGCCGAACAGTTCTACACCCAGGTCTGGCATCTTGACGTCGTCGCGCGCGCTGACAAGGCGATCTACCTGCGCGCCACCGGGGCGGACCACCATGTGCTGGCCTTGCACGAGGCGCCGGGGCCGGCGCGCATCCGCAACGTCACGCTGCGTGCCCGCAGCCTGGTCGCGCTACAGGACGTGGCGCAAGCCGCGCCGCAGGCCGGCGGCCGCGTGCTGCAAGCGGTGGGCCCGCTGGATGAACCCGGTGGCGGCACGGCCGTCACGGTGGCCGATGCCGATGGCCGCATTTTCCGGCTGGTGCATGGTGATGCCCTGCATGCCGACGCGCATGAAGCGAAAGACCGTCCCGTGCGGCTGGCCCATGCCGTGCTCAACAGCCATGACGTGGAAGCCACCCGCCGCTTCATGGAGCAGGTGTTCGATTTTTCGCTCTCGGACCGCACCCGCATCATGGCCTTCATGCGCTGCAACAGCGACCACCACAGCATCGCGCTGGGCGATACCGACAACGATGCCCTCAACCACATCGCCTTCCTGATGCCCGATCTGGAGTCGGTCATGCGCGGCGGCGGCCGCATGCGGGATGCCGGCTTCGGCATCGAATGGGGGCCAGGGCGTCACGGCCCGGGCGACAACGCCTTCAACTACTTCGTCGGCCCTTTCGATGTGGTCATCGAATACACCGCCGAGGTCGAGCAGGTCGACGACAGCTACCAGGCCAAACAGCCCGCTGACTGGACCTGGCCACCAGGACGGGTCGACCAGTGGGGAATTTCCCAGCCGCCGAGCGCGCGCCTGAAAGCCGCGCAACGCGCCATCGTTTTTGTTTCCTGAATCACACACCATCAGAGGAGTCATTGCATGCGATTCACCACCTTCCGCCAGGGCAATCAGGACCGTTTGGGCCTGGTCATTGGCGACGACGTCATCGACCTGAACCTGGCACAACCGCAGGTCAGCGCTGACCTGCGCACCGCGCTGCGTTCGGGCGTCGACCTGGCCGCCGCGGCCCGCGCTGCCCAGGCGTCCAGCGCGCCCCGTCTGCCGCTCAAGAGCCTGCAGCTGTCGCCGCTTCTGCCGGAGCCTGGCAAGATTGTTTGCCTGGGCCTGAACTATTTTGACCACGCCAAGGAAGGCGGGCGCGAGAAGCCGGTCTACCCGTGGTTCTTCCTGCGCGCGGCCTCGTCCCTGCTGGCGGCCGATGCCAAGGCGCTGCGGCCCCAGGTGTCCGAGCGCCTGGACTATGAGGCCGAATTGGCCGTGGTGATCGGCAAGACCGTCAAGCACGCCACCATGGACAACGCGCTCAATGCGGTGTTTGGTTATTCCGTCTTCAATGACATCTCGGTGCGTGACTACCAGAAGAAGACGCCGCAATGGACCATCGGCAAGAACTTCGACCGCACCGGCGGCTTCGGCCCGGTACTGGTGACGGCGGACGAGCTGCCGCCCGGTGCCACCGACTTGCGCATCCAGGCGCGCCTCAATGGCCAGGTGATGCAGGACGCCAACACGCGCGACATGATCTGGGGCGTGGCCGAGACCATCACGCTGCTGAGCGAATGCATGACGCTGGAGCCGGGTGACCTGATCGTCATGGGCACGCCGGCCGGCGTCGGCCAGGCGCGCACGCCGCCGGTCTGGATGAAGCATGGCGACAGCATCGAGATCGACATCGAGCGCATCGGCGTGCTGCGCAACACCATCGAGGACGAGGTGGCATGAGCATGAGCGCCGTGAACCAACAACAGCCCTATGACGTCGCCATCGTCGGCTTCGGTCCCTCGGGCGCGGTGGCCGCTGGCCTGCTGGGCGCGCAAGGCATCCGCACCTTTGTCTGCGACAAGCTGCGTGACGTCTATGACAAGCCGCGCGCCATCGCGCTGGACCACGAGATGACGCGGCTGTTCCAGCAGATGGGCGTGGCCAAGCAGATCAAGCCCTACCTCGAACCTTTCACCGACTCGGTGTACTACGGCGTGGATGGCCAGATCATCAAGCGCATGTCCACGGTAGCGCCGCCCTACCCGCTGGGCCACACGCCATCCATCGTGTTCACCCAGCCGCCCGTGGAGCGCATCCTGCGTGAGCATGCACAGTCCTTTCCCTCGGTGACGGTGGCACTCGGCCAGACGGTTACGCAGGTCAGCCAGGACGACCAGCTGGTGACGCTGGACTTGAGTGGTGACGATGGCACGTCCTCCACCGTGCAGGCGCGCTACCTGATCGCCTGTGACGGCGCCTCCAGCACCGTGCGCGGTCAGGTCAGCATCGCGCTGGAAGACCTGGGCTTTGACGAGCCCTGGCTGGTGGTGGATGTGCTGGTCAACGAAAAAGGCCTGGCCAAGCTGCCCACCACCAGCGTGCAGTACTGCAACCCCGAGCGCCCCAGTACCTTCCTCATCTGCCCGGGCAACCACCGCCGCTGGGAGATATCCATCAACCCCGGCGAGGACCCGAAAGAGGTGGCCACACCCGAAGGCACCTGGAAGCTGCTCGCCCCCTGGCTCACGCCGGAAGACGCCACGCTGTGGCGCCAGGCCAGCTACCGTTTCCATGCGCTGGTGGCCGGCGAATGGCGCAAGGGGCGTGTCTTCGTTGCCGGTGACTCGGCACACCAGCAGCCACCTTTCCTGGGGCAAGGCATGTGCCAAGGCGTGCGCGACGTCGCCAACCTGAGCTGGAAGCTCGGCGCCGTGCTGCGTGGCGAGGCCAGCGACGCTCTACTTGACACCTATGGCACCGAACGCAAGGGCCACGTTACCGAATTGACCACGCGCATCAAGGGCATCGGCAAGATCATCTGCGAGCGTGACCCGGTGCGTGCCCGTGAGCGGGATGCGAAGCTGTTGGCCGAATGCGGCGGCGTGGTCAAGCCCATGCCGCGTCAGGATGTGCAGCCCGCCCTGCAAAGCGGCCTGCTGCGCCAGCAGGCGCACCCTGCGCGCGGCACCATCTTTCCCCAGCCCTGGTTGACGGTCGATGGCGAACAAAAACGCATGGACGACGTGCTGGGCTCGGGCTGGCGCCTGATCCTGGCCGCTAACGCCGACATGGACGCGGCCCTGGCCGCCGGCTTAAGCGCGCTACCCAACCTCAAGGTCGCCAAGTTGGGCACGCCCGATTTGTCCGAGACCGAAGGCGTGCTGGCGCGCTGGTTCGAGCGCCATGGCGCCATCGCCGCCATCGTGCGGCCTGACCACTACGTCTACGGCGTGGCCGGGTCGGAAGCGGAATTGACGCAACAACTGGCAGACCTCAAACTGCGCTGAGCAGACGGCATTTCAAGCAAACAAAAAAGGAGACAAACATGAAACGCAGACATTTTGTACAAGCGGGCCTGCTGGCCAGCGCCGCGCCGCTCACCTGGGCCCAGGGGCCGGGCGCCTGGCCCGACAAGCCGATCAAGTTCATCCTGTCGCAGCCACCGGGCTCCGGGCCCGACAACGTGGCGCGCCTGCTGGGTGAGCGCCTGGCCAAGCCGCTGGGGCAAGCGATCGTGATCGACAACAAGCCGGGCGGGCAGAACATCATCGGTGCCCAGGCGGCAGCGCGTTCACCGGCGGATGGCTACGCGTTCTACTTCGCCACCACGGCGGCGCTGGTGACGAACAAGTACCTGTTCAAGACCATGCCCTACGATCCGCAAAAGGATTTTGTGCCGGTGGCGTTTGTGGCCAAGAGTCCGTTTGCCGTGCTGGTCCGGGCCGAATCTCCCATCACTTCCATGCAGGACCTGGTGGCACGCTCCAAGGCGGCGTCAGGCAAGGTGTCGCTGGCCAACGAAGGCCCGCGCACCTTTGGCGGCATCATCGCGCGCCTGATCAACGCCCGCACCAAGATGGAGGCCAATCTGGTGTCCTACGCCTCGGTCGGTGTTTCCGTGCAGGACGTCATTGGCGGCCACGCCGATGTGGTGGTGGCCGATCTGGCGTCAACGGCGCAACTGGTGCGCCAGGGCCGCCTGCGCATTCTGGCGGTGACGGCGGCCAAGCGGGTGGCGGGTTGGGAGCAGGTGCCGGCGCTGGCCGAACTGTTGCCGAACTTCGAGATGGTCGGCTGGTTTGCCGTGATGGCGCCGACCGGCACGCCGACTGCCATCGTCCAGCGCATGAACAAGGAGATCAACACGCTGCTGGCGGATGCCGATACCGCGCAACGCATGTTGACGATTGGCCCGATCGCTGAAGCCATGGGCTCGCCCGAGCAGCTTGGCGCCTTCCTGAACCGGGAGCACGAGCGCTGGAGCGAGGTGGCCAAGGAAATCGGCCTGCTGCCGGAATAGGCCGCGGCCGGGTTCTTGGGGTCGGGCCGCTCAGCGCTGCCCGATTTTCACGTTGCCGAAAATGCTCTGGGCTTCGCGCGGCAGGCAGCGCCAGTACTGGACACTGGCGCTCACCTCGCCGCCCAGGGCGGCGGCGGCTTCCCAGGGCCAGCGCGGCTTGTAGAGCAGGGCGCGGGCGATGGCGATCAGGTCGGCGTCGCCGGCCTGCAGGATGTCTTCGGCCTGCTTGGCATCCGTGATCAGGCCCACCGCCGTGGTGGCCAGCTTGGATGCCTTGCGCACTTCGCTGGCGAACGGCACCTGGTAGGCCGGACCAATCGCAATCTTCTGCAAGGGCGAAACGCCGGCGGTGGAGACGTGGATGAAGTCGCAGCCCAAGGCCTTGAGGCGGCGCGCGAATTCCGTGGTCTGGGCCAGGTCCCAGCCGCCTTCGACCCAGTCGGTGGCCGAGACGCGCATGCCCACCGGGCCGTCAAACACCTGGCGCACGGCGGCAAACACTTCCAACGGAAAGCGCATGCGGTTTTCCAGGCTGCCGCCGTATTCATCGCTGCGCTGGTTGGCCAGCGGCGAGAGAAACTGGTGCAACAGATAACCATGGGCGGCATGCAGCTCGACGGCATCGATGCCGATGCGCCGGGCGCGCTGTGCCGCAGCGACAAAAGCGTCGCGAATCTGTGCCATCTGCGCTGTGCTCAATTCGGTCGGTGGTGCTTCGGTCGGTAGTTGCGGCAGAGCCGACGGCCCCAGGGGTTGCCAGCCGCCCTGCGCCGGCGAAAGCAGCTGGCCGCCGTGCCAGGGCGCGGCACTTGAGGCCTTGCGGCCAGCGTGCGAGAGCTGGATGCACACCGGCATGGGCGGCGCCAGCTTGCGCGCGCGGGCCAGCGTGTCGCCCAGCGCTTGTTCCGTGCGCTCGTCCCACAGGCCCAGGCAGTCGGGGGTGATGCGGCCCTCGGGCGTCACGCCTGTGGCCTCGATGGTCATGAGGCCGGCGCCGCTGTTGAGCAGGCTGGTCCAGTGCGCCAGATGCCAGTCAGCGGCTTCGCCCTTGACGCAGGAATACTGGCACATGGGGGCGATCACGATCCGGTTGGGCAGGTCCAGTCCGCCGCGCGGGGAGGGCAATGTGAAAGGGGAAAACAACAGACTCACTGTGGGCATCCTCGGGTTTTTAGGTAAATGGGCCGTTGAGTTGGCGCGTTGCCAAATTGTGTCATGTTGCCTGCCACACCGAGGTGGCAGAATGAATTCATCCATGGAACAATCAAGCTACCTATGAAACATCTTGTCTTGCTGGCCTCGATGATGCTTGGGGCTGCGCTCGCACTGGCGCAGCCGCCGCAGCGCGACCTGACGGTGGAGCTGCGCCAGATCGAGGAAGGCAGCACCGGCTATGCGGTGGGCACGCAGCCGGCAGTGCCCCTGCTGGCGCCGCAACAGGTCCAGGTGCGCAACGGCGCCAAGGCCACGCTGAGCCTGGGCAAGACGATTCCGGTGCAGTGGGTGCAATCCGTATCGACCAGAAATGAGTCCCTCACGGCGTCCAGTGGTGGCAGTTCGGCGCCGAGCGTTTCCGCTAGTAGCCGTGGAGGCCGGGTGCAGCAGGCGGTGACCTGGCTGGACGCCAGCCAGAACCTGACGGTGCAGCCACGCTGGCCCGGCGGCAAACTGCCGGTGACGCTCGAGGTCGAAGTCCAGTCCAGCAGCGTGGAGGCGCGCACCGGGGCCGAATTGCCAACCCAGTCGCGCAGCCAGGTGGTGACCACGGTCAGCGCACCGCTGGGGCAGTGGGTCACCATTGCCAGCACGGGCGGCAGCAGCGCGCCGCGCGGCGTGTATGGCAGTGAGGTCGCGGTCGAAACCCGGCGTCTGCTGCAGTTGCGGGTGCTGGCACCGTAGCGGTTTTCACTGATGTTGAATGTCACAATCACACCATGACCCTGACCGAACTTAAATACATCGTGGCGGTGGCTCGGGAAAAGCACTTTGGCAAGGCGGCCGAAGCCTGCTATGTGTCCCAGCCCACGCTGTCGGTGGCGGTCAAGAAGCTCGAAGAAGAGCTCGATGTCAAACTGTTCGAGCGCAGTGCCAACGAGGTGACAGTCACCCCGCTGGGCGAGGAGATCGTGCGCCAGGCGCAGTCGGTGCTGGAGCAGGCCTCCAACATCAAGGAAATCGCCAAGCGCGGCAAGGACCCGCTGGCCGGCCCGCTCAAGCTGGGCGTGATCTACACCATCGGCCCCTACCTGCTGCCGGATCTGGTGCGCCAGATGATTGCGCACACGCCGCAAATGCCACTGATGCTGCAGGAGAACTTCACCGTCAAGCTGTTGGAGATGCTGCGCACCGGCGAGATTGATTGCGCCATCCTGGCCGAGCCTTTTCCGGACACCGGCCTGGCCTCGGCGCAGCTGTATGACGAACCCTTTTATGCGGCGGTGCCGGTCAACCATCCGCTGGCCCAGCAGGACGACATCACCAGCGAGGCACTCAAGGCGGAGACCATGCTGCTGCTGGGCACCGGGCACTGCTTTCGCGACCATGTGCTGGAGGTGTGCCCGGAGTTCGCCCGCTTCTCCAGCAATGCCGAGGGCATTCGCAAGAGCTTTGAGGGCTCTTCGCTGGAAACCATCAAGCACATGGTGGCCGCCGGCATGGGGGTGACGCTGGTGCCGCGCCTGAGCATCCCGAAGGAGGCGCTGCTGGCCAAGCAGCGGCGCCATGAGGACGCCCTCATCAAGTACCTGCCCTTTGCGGGCGAGCCGCCGGTGCGTCGGGTGGTGCTGGTGTGGCGCCGCAGCTTTACCCGCTACGAGGCGATTGCCGCCTTGCGCAATGCCATCTACGCCTGTGAGTTGCCGGGCGTCAAACGCTTGTCTTGAGAGGCATTTTCGTGGCGATACATCAGGCCCAGCCAGGCATTCTGGCCCCCGTCCCCCAGCTCGGGCGCTATCTCTTTTTCTCGCTCCCATCCGCCCCCGCCAATGAGGTGCGCGACAGCCTGCGACGGTTGACGCCCCTGGTCGATGGCAAGTCGGTGGTGGTGGGGTTGGGCCCGGCTTGCGTGCAGGCGCTGGGGGCGCAGATCCCGGGTCTGCACGAACTGGCGGCCCTGTCCGGTCCAGTGGCGCAAGTGCCGGCGACGCCGTCGGCGCTGTGCTGCTGGTTGCGCGGCCAGGACCGCGGTGAGCTGCTGCATCGCGCGCGCCAACTGGAAAAAGCACTGGCGCCGGCGTTCCAGCTGGAGCGCGTGGTCGATGGTTTTCGATATGGCCGTGGCCCCAGCGGCCATGGGCGTGATCTGACGGGTTATGAAGACGGCACCGAAAACCCGCAGGGACGTGATGCGCGTGCGGCGGCGCTGGTCCATGGCCAGGGCGAGGGGATGGATGGGGCGAGCCTGATGGCCGTGCAAATCTGGACGCATGATCTGGATGCCTTCGAGGCCATGCCCCCTGCGGCCCAGGACGACATGATCGGCAGGCGGCGCAGTGACAACGAAGAGCTGGACGAGGCGCCCGCGTCCGCGCATGTGAAGCGCACCGCGCAGGAGAGTTTCACGCCCGAAGCCTTTGTGTTGCGGCGCTCCATGCCTTGGGCCGAGGGGAGCCAGGCGGGTCTGGTGTTCGTGGCTTTTGGCAAATCACTGGACGCCTTCGAGGCCCAGATGCGGCGCATGGCCGGGCTGGAAGACGGCATCACCGATGCCTTGTTCCAGATCTCCCAACCCGTCACCAGCGCCAGTTTCTGGTGCCCGCCCCTGCGGGACGGGCAACTGGATTGGCGTCGTCTTCAGTTTTGAGCGCCGATGGATTTGCGTCGCAAAATTTCCCTTTACCTGGATCTGATCCGCTGGAGCCGCCCCGCCGGCTGGCTGCTGCTGCTGTGGCCGTCTTTGAGTGCGCTGTGGCTGGCGGCAGACGGCTTTCCGGGCTGGCACCTGGTGGTGGTCTTCGTGCTCGGCACCATCCTGATGCGCAGCGCTGGTTGCTGTCTTAACGACGTAGCGGACCGCGATTTCGACCGCCATGTCAAACGCACGGCGCAGCGGCCGGTGACCACCGGCGCCGTGGGCGTCAAGGAAGCGCTGGCGCTGGGGGCGGTGTTGGCACTGGTCGCGTTTGGCTTGGTGCTCACCACCAATGCCGTGGCGGTGGCCTGGTCATTTGCCGCGCTGGCGGTGGCCGTGGTCTATCCCTTTGCCAAGCGTTTTTTCGCCATGCCGCAGGCGGTGCTGGGGGTGGCGTTCAGCTTTGGCATCCCGATGGCCTTCGCCGCCGTGCAGTGGCAGGTGCCACCATTGGCTTGGCTGCTGTTGCTGGGTAATCTGTTCTGGGTACTGGCCTACGACACCGAGTACGCCATGGTGGACCGTGATGATGACCTGCGCATCGGCATGAAGACCTCGGCCATCACGCTGGGCCGCTTCGATGTGGCGGCGGTGATGGCCAGCTACCTGATTTACCTGGCCATCTGGGGCGCGGTCATGCACGCCAGGGTGCCGGCTTTTGCCTTGTATGCGGCCATGGCGGTGGCGCTGGCACAGGTGCTGTGGCATTACACGCTGATTCGCACCCGTTCACGCGAGGGTTGTTTCACGGCCTTCCGGCTTAACCAGTGGCTCGGCTTTGCCGTCTTTTCCGGCATCGTGGCCGGCTATGCCCTGAAATGAAAAAGCCGCCCGGTAGGGCGGCTTGGAATGCCGAGGCGGCGTTGCAAGAACGCAGCCAATGCGGCAATTATTTTTGTTTCTTGCTCTTCTTGGCTTTCTTGGCCTTCTTGGCTTTCTTGGTTTTGTGCTTGGGCTCGGCGGCTTGTTTTTCCGGTTGAGCTGCAGGTTGCGACTGAACCGCAGGCTGGGTTTGCGCAGCAGCAGGGGTGGTAACAACGGCCAGCGGCATGGCAAGCACGGCGGCACTGATCAAGGTGGAAAGCAGTTTATTCATGAGGTCATCCTATTGCATTTGGGGGTTGATCGCGCCATGTCAGCCCAAGGCTGCGCGCGTGTATCACTGTAACTTGAAATTGAGGCGTTTTTAATGCTTGCCGAATTCCTCGCCCAGTTCCTTGGCGCGGTGCCGGGCGGCTTGCATGGCCTGGACAAACAGTGATTTGACGTGGTTGTCGTCCAGGGACGTGATGGCGGCGTAGGTGGTGCCACCCTTGGAGGTGACACGTTGGCGCAGGATTTCCGGCGGTTCGCTCGAGGCCTGGGCCAGGGCGCTGGCGCCGCGGAAGGTTTCTATGGCCAATTGGGAGGCCTGCTCGCGCGTCAGGCCCATCTCGGTCCCCGCCGCAATCATGGCCTCCATGAAATAGAACACATAAGCCGGCCCTGAGCCCGACAGGGCGGTGACGCTGTCAATCAATTCTTCGTGCTCCAGCCAGAGATGGCTGCCCACCGTGGCCACCACCCGCTCCACCCGGCGTCGATCGTCGGCGCTCACGCCGGGGCGGGGAAACAATCCGGTGATGCCTTGTCCAATCAAGGCGGGCGTGTTGGGCATGCTGCGCACCACCCGGTCGGTCCCCAGCCAGCGGGCGATGCTCTCGCTCGGAATGCCGGCGGCTACGCTCAGGTGCAGGGCGCGGGCGGTGTGGGGGCGGATTTCCTGGGCCGCCTCCTTGAAGGTTTGCGGTTTGACGGCCCACACCACCATGTCGGCCTGGGCGAGGAAGGGGCCGGGCTGCGGCTGGGCCGTGAGCTTGAATTTGTCCTGGAGCCCTTGCCGTGTTTCCGCAAAAGGCTCGACCACGTCGATTTGACTGGCCGGCATGCCCTGTTTGATCAGGCCGCCGATGATGGCGCTGGCCATGTTGCCGCCGCCGATGAATGCAATGCGTTCGCTCATGTGCTGGTGTTCCTTCTGGTGCCGCGGGAGGGCGGCAAATACCGAGTGCGAATTGTCGCAGTTTGGGATAGGCTGGAAACGTATGGAGTACATCCTCGCGCTTGACCAGGGAACGACCAGTTCCCGTGCCATCCTGTTTAACCGCGCAGGTCAGGTGGCGGCCATGGCCCAGCAGGAATTCCGCCAGTTTTTTCCGCGGCCGGGCTGGGTTGAGCACGATGCCAATGAAATCTGGCGTTCGCAGTATGGCGTGGCCTGCGAAGTGCTGGCGAAGCTGCGACTGCCGGCCAGCCGTGTGGCGGCGATCGGTATCGCCAATCAGCGTGAAACCACGCTGCTGTGGGATCGCCGCACGGGCGAGCCGCTGGCGCCGGCCATTGTCTGGCAGGACCGCCGCACCGCCGGCCGTTGTGATGCGTTGCGCGCGCAAGGGTGGGGCGAGCGCATACAGCAACAGACCGGTCTGGTGCTCGACGCTTATTTTTCCGGCAGCAAGCTGCAGTGGCTGCTGGACCATGTGCCCGGCGCGCGAGCCCGGGCGCAGGCCGGTGAACTGGCTTTCGGCACCATTGACAGTTGGCTGATCTGGAAACTGACGGCTGGCCGCGTGCATGCCACCGATGCCAGCAATGCCTCGCGCACGCTGTTGTTCAACATCCATCGCTTGCAGTGGGATGAGGAACTGCTGCGCTTGTTCAACATTCCTGCGGCGGTGCTGCCGCAGGTGCTTCCCTCCAGTGGCGTGCTGGGAGAGGCCCATGCGGGACTGTTCGGGGCGGCGATCCCGATTGCCGGCGTCGCCGGCGACCAGCAGGCGGCCACTTTCGGCCAAGCCTGTTTTTCGTCCGGCATGGCCAAGAATACCTATGGCACTGGCTGCTTCATGCTGATGAATACCGGAGCGTCGGCGGTGCGCAGCCGTCACCAGCTGCTCAGCACGGTGGCCTGGGTCGGCCCCGGTGATCTGCCGGCCACTTTGCAGGTGTCGCGTGCCTGCTATGCGCTGGAAGGTTCGGTTTTCATGGCCGGGGCCTCAGTGCAGTGGTTGCGCGACGGGCTGCAGATCATTCGTTCCGCGGATGAGGTGGAGGCGCTGGCCGCCAGCGTGCCCGACACGCAGGATGTGTACCTGGTGCCGGCCTTTGCCGGCCTAGGCGCGCCAGACTGGGATGGCCATGCGCGCGGCACGCTGGTGGGTATGACGCGTGGCACCGGGCGGGCGCATCTGGCGCGGGCTGCTTTGGAGGCGATTGCGTTGCAGTCGGCCGATATATTCGATGTGATGGGCCAGGATGCCGGCATCGCCTTGCGCGAGTTGCGGGTGGATGGCGGCGCCTGCCGCAACAACCTGCTGATGCAGCTGCAGGCGGATTTTCTCGGCGTGCCGGTGGTGCGCCCGCGCGTGACCGAAACCACGGCGCAGGGGGCGGCCTACCTGGCTGGCCTGGCCACTGGCTTCTGGTCAGGGGCGGATGAGTTGGCGGCACTGTGGCGGGTGGACCGCCGTTTTGAGCCGCAGCTGAGCCCGGGTGCCCGAGTCGCCAAGCTGGCGCGCTGGCGCCAGGCGGTGGCGCGTTCCCGCGCCTGGGCGCAGCCCTGAGTCATGGCAGGCCCGGCCGCACGTGGCTTTAGCAGCGTGGTGCTGCTGGCATCGCACGACTTCGCCCAAGGGGCATCGTTGCGCTCCAGGCAGCTATTTCTAGATGCGCGCCAAGCGGCAGCGCTGGCGGCGCGGGTTGGCGCCATCCTGATGCCGGAGACCGGATGCGACCCGAAAACCAGGGAATTTCTCGCCCTGGCTGAAGATTATTCGACCCTGCCCACACAAGACGCTTGACGATCTGGTAAATCCTTGGCATAATTGCGGGCTTCGCGCTAAAAACGTGAAGTTTCTGCCCAAAGGAGACGGTGTGAGTGGTTTGCACCGAGGACGACGGGCCCAAGACTGACTGGTAAATCCCTGATGACGGGGGTTCATTGGTGCAAGTTGGGAATATTGAAATGATCCAGACTGAATCTCGGTTAGAAGTCGCCGACAACACCGGCGCCAAGTCCGTTCTGTGCATTAAGGTGCTCGGCGGATCCAAGCGTCGTTACGCAAGTGTTGGCGACATCATCAAAGTGAGTATTAAAGAAGCTGCTCCGCGCGGTCGCGTCAAAAAAGGCGAGATCTACAGTGCGGTGGTGGTTCGTACGGCCAAGGGTATTCGCCGTAGCGATGGCTCGCTGGTTAAATTCGATGGCAATGCTGCTGTGTTGCTCAATGCTAAATTGGAGCCCATTGGCACCCGTATCTTTGGACCGGTCACGCGCGAACTGCGCACCGAAAAGTTCATGAAGATCGTGTCCCTGGCTCCTGAAGTTCTCTAAGGACACGCCATGAACAAGATTCGCAAAGGCGACGACGTCATTGTGCTCACGGGGCGCGACAAGGGCAAGCGCGGCAAGGTCGCGCTGCGCAAGGATGATGCTCATCTGTTGGTCGAGGGTGTGAATATGGTGAAAAAGCACACCAAGCCCAATCCCCTCAAGGGCACCACCGGTGGCATCGTCGAAAAATCCATGCCGATTCATCAGTCCAACGTGGCCATTTTCAATGCAGCCACCGGCAAGGCTGATCGTGTGGGCATCAAGCTGCTGGCTGATGGCAAACGCGTTCGCGTTTACAAGTCCAGCGGCGAAGAAATCAAGGTGGCATAAGCATGGCACGTCTGCAACAACACTATCGCGAGAAGGTGGTCCCCGAGTTGACCGCCAAGTTTGGCTACAAGTCGCCCATGCAGGTGCCGCGCCTCACCAAGATCACCCTGAACATGGGTGTGAGTGAGGCCGTCGCCGACAAGAAGGTGATGGACAACGCGGTGGCCGATCTCACCAAGATCGCAGGCCAGAAGCCGGTCGTCACCAAGTCCAAAAAGGCTATCGCTGGTTTCAAAATCCGCGAAGGCCAGGCTATCGGCTGTATGGTCACCCTGCGTGGCGTGCAGATGTTTGAGTTCCTGGATCGTTTCGTCACCGTGGCCCTGCCCCGCGTGCGTGATTTCCGTGGTATCTCTGGTCGCGCCTTCGATGGTCGTGGCAACTACAACATCGGCGTCAAAGAGCAGATCATTTTCCCTGAGATCGAGTACGACAAGGTGGATGCCTTGCGCGGTCTCAATATCAGCATCACCACAACGGCTCAGACCGACGAAGAGTGCAAGGCACTGCTCGCTGGCTTCCGTTTCCCGTTCAAGAACTGAGGTGACCCGTGGCTAAAATGGCTTTAATTCAGCGCGAGCTCAAGCGCGACAATCTGGTTGCCAAGTACGCGAAGAAACACGCGGAACTCAAGGCCGTCGCAAACGATGCCAAGCGCAGTGACGAAGAGCGTGCAGCTGCCCGCCTGGGCTTGCAAAAGCTCCCGCGCAATGCAAACCCGACGCGTCAGCGCAACCGTTGCGCTATCACCGGTCGTCCGCGCGGTACGTTCCGTCAGTTCGGTTTGGCGCGTGCCAAGATTCGTGAGTTGGCCTTTGCTGGTGACATCCCTGGTGTCACCAAGGCCAGCTGGTAAGCGATAGGAGAGATTAAACATGAGCATGAGTGATCCCATCGCCGACCTGTTGACACGCATTCGCAATGCGCAGATGGTCGCCAAAACCACTGTGTCTGTGCCATCTTCCAAAGTGAAGGTTGCCATTGCGCAGGTGTTGAAGGATGAGGGCTACATTGACGGCTTCCAGGTGAAAACCGAAGACGGCAAGTCCCAACTTGAAATTGTCCTGAAGTACTACGCCGGTCGCCCCGTGATCGAGCGTATCGAGCGCGTGAGCCGTCCTGGCCTGCGTGTGTACAAAGGCCGTGACGCCATTCCCCATGTCCAGAACGGACTTGGTGTGGCTATCGTGACTACCCCCAAGGGTGTCATGACCGATCGTAAAGCGCGCGCTACCGGTGTCGGTGGCGAAGTGCTTTGCTATGTGGCTTAACGCGGCATTGAGGAGAAACTGAAATGTCACGTGTAGCAAAAATGCCTGTTGCCATCCCCGCTGGTGTGGATGTGTCTGTTAAGGCTGACCAGATCAGCGTCAAGGGTGCCGGTGGCTCCCTGACGCAGGCCCAGTCGGCTCTGGTAAATATTACCAATGAGGGTGGCAAGCTGAGCTTTGCCCCCGCGAATGACTCTCGCGAAGCCAATGCCATGAGCGGCACCATGCGTCAGCTGGTGAACAACATGGTGATTGGTGTGAGCAAGGGTTTTGAGAAGAAGCTGACTCTGATTGGTGTGGGCTACAAGGCCCAGGCCCAGGGCGCCAAGTTGAACCTGGCGGTCGGCTTCTCTCATCCTGTGAACAAAGACATGCCAGCCGGCATCACGGTGGCGACACCTGCCCCCACGGAAATCGTGATCAAGGGTGCAGACCGTCAACGCGTTGGCCAGGTGGCTGCCGAGATTCGTGCGATCCGTCCTCCCGAGCCTTACAAGGGCAAGGGCATCCGTTATTCGGATGAAAAGGTCACGATCAAAGAGACCAAGAAGAAATAAGGAGCTGCAGCATGTTGACCAAAAAAGAGCAGCGTCTTCGTCGGGCACGTCAGACCCGCATTCGTATCGCCACGCAAGGCGTCGCCCGTCTGACTGTGAACCGCACCAATTTGCATATTTACGCCAGTGTGATCTCTGGCGACGGCGGCAAGGTCTTGGCCAGTGCTTCCACGGCAGAGGCCGAAGTGCGCAAGTCGCTGGGTGGTTCGGGCAAGGGTGGCAATGCCACGGCAGCCCAGATCATCGGCAAGCGCATTGCTGAAAAAGCAAAGGCTGCTGGCGTTGAGAAAGTGGCATTTGATCGCTCGGGTTTTGCGTACCATGGCCGCGTCAAGGCGCTGGCCGATGCGGCACGTGAAGCTGGCTTGCAGTTCTAAGCAGATCGGAATTAAAGATGGCTAAAGTTCAAGCAAAAATGCAGGGTAAAGGGGCCGAGGGTCCTGAAGACGGTCTGCGCGAAAAGATGATCGCGATCAACCGCGTTACCAAGGTGGTCAAGGGTGGCCGTATTCTTGGTTTCGCTGCACTGACCGTGGTCGGTGATGGTGATGGTCGCGTCGGCATGGGCAAGGGCAAATCCAAGGAAGTGCCGGCTGCTGTGCAAAAGGCGATGGAAGAAGCCCGTCGCAACATGACCAAGGTGACGCTGAAGAATGGCTCCATCCATCACAAGGTGATGGGTCGCCACGGTGCTGCTTCCGTGATGATGGCGCCGGCCCCCAAGGGTACGGGCATCATTGCAGGTGGCCCGATGCGCGCTGTCTTCGAAGTTATTGGCATCACCGACATCGTGGCCAAAAGCCACGGTTCGTCCAATCCGTACAACATGGTTCGAGCCACGCTGGATGCGCTTTCTAACTGCACCACACCTTCCCAGGTGGCAGCTAAGCGCGGCAAGACCCTTGAAGAACTCTTCGCTTAATCGGGAGTTTTACAAATGACAACGCAACAAACTGTCAAATTGCAGCTGGTTCGCAGCCCTATTGGCTGCAAAGAATCGCACCGCGCCACGGTCCGTGGCTTGGGTCTGCGCAAGCTGGGTAGTGTCAGCGAACTGCAGGATACGCCTGCCGTGCGCGGCATGATCAACAAGATCAGCTATCTGATCAAGGTTCTCTAAGAGGCACATGATGGAACTCAATGGCATCAAGCCCGCAGAGGGTGCAAAACACGCCAAGCGCCGCGTCGGGCGCGGTATTGGCTCGGGTCTGGGCAAGACTGCTGGTCGTGGCCACAAAGGTCAGAAATCCCGTTCGGGTGGTTACCACAAGGTTGGCTTTGAAGGCGGTCAAATGCCCCTGCAACGCCGTCTGCCCAAGCGCGGTTTCAAGTCTCACCTGCTCAAATTCAATGCCGAAGTGACCCTCACGGCGCTGGAGCAGTTGGGTGCCGACACGGTTGACCTGCTCGCGCTCAAGCAAGCTGGCCTGGTAGGCCAGTTGACCAAGGTCGTGAAAATCATCAAGACCGGCGAAATCAGCAAGGCTGTCAAGTTGACGGGTATTGGTGCTACAGCTGGTGCCAAGGCCGCGATTGAAGCTGCCGGCGGCAGCCTGGCTTAACTGGTCGTTGAAAGAAAATCCACGTGGCAACTAACGCGGCTCAAATTGCAAAAACTGGCAAGTTCGGTGACCTGCGTCGCCGACTGGTTTTTTTGCTGCTCGCGCTGGTGGTGTACCGGATTGGTGCACACATCCCTGTTCCGGGTATTAATCCGGATCAGTTGCAGCAGTTGTTTAAGGGGCAGCAGGGCGGTATCCTGAGCCTTTTCAACATGTTCTCGGGTGGTGCACTGTCGCGTTTCACGGTGTTTGCACTGGGGATCATGCCGTATATCTCGGCATCGATCATCATGCAGCTGCTAACCTATGTTCTTCCTGCTTTCGAGCAGTTGAAGAAAGAGGGGGAGTCCGGTCGGCGCAAGATTACCCAGTACACCCGCTATGGCACTTTGGGCCTGGCGCTTTTTCAGTCCCTTGGCATTGCCATGGCGCTGGAGAGTTCAGCTGGTCTGGTGAATGCCCCGGGTATTGGTTTTCGCATGACGGCCGTTTGCACGCTGACGGCGGGCACCATGTTCCTGATGTGGCTGGGTGAGCAGATTACTGAGCGTGGTCTGGGCAACGGCATCTCGATCCTGATCTTTGGTGGTATCGCGGCAGGTTTGCCCAATGCCATTGGGGGCTTGCTGGAGCTGGTGCGTACCGGTGCGATGAGCATCATTGTGGCCCTGTTCCTGGTGGTGCTGGTTGCGCTGGTGACCTACTTCGTGGTCTTTGTCGAACGCGGTCAGCGCAAGATTCTGGTCAACTATGCGCGCCGTCAGGTGGGCAACAAGGTGTATGGTGGACAATCGTCGCACCTGCCCTTGAAGTTGAACATGGCTGGCGTGATTCCGCCGATCTTTGCCTCGTCCATCATTCTGCTGCCCGCCACCGTGGTGAGCTGGTTCAGCACCGGTGAGTCGATGCTCTGGCTCAAGGACATTGCGGGCAGCCTGACACCGGGTCAGCCGATTTATGTCATGTTGTATGCTTCGGCTATCGTGTTCTTCTGTTTCTTCTACACGGCCTTGGTGTTCAACAGCCGCGAGACGGCTGACAACCTGAAAAAGAGTGGCGCGTTCATTCCGGGCATTCGTCCGGGCGATCAGACGGCGCGCTACATTGACAAGATTTTGTTGCGATTGACCCTGGCGGGCGCCATCTACATCACCTTTGTGTGTTTGTTGCCCGAATTCCTGATCCTGAAATACAACGTTCCGTTCTATTTTGGTGGTACGTCGCTGTTGATCATTGTCGTGGTGACCATGGATTTCATGGCCCAGGTTCAGAACTATCTGATGTCCCAGCAGTATGAGTCGCTTTTAAAGAAAGCTAACTTCAAGTCATAACTCTGGGTTCTTGATAGAAATGGCGAAAGACGACGTAATTCAGATGCAGGGTGAGGTGGTGGAAAACTTGCCGAACGCGACATTTCGCGTGAAGCTGGAAAATGGCCACGTTGTTCTGGGACATATTTCAGGAAAAATGCGGATGCACTACATCCGGATTCTTCCTGGTGACAAGGTGACTGTCGAGTTGACTCCGTACGACTTGACGCGAGCACGGATCGTATTCAGGGCCAAATAAATGGCACGGGTTCCAAACCGAATAGGTTTGGAAGAAGGCTTAAGAAGTTTTAGGAGAGTGAAATGAGAGTTTCGGCTTCGGTCAAAAAAATTTGCCGCAACTGCAAAATTATCCGCCGCAAAGGCGTTGTTCGCGTGATCTGCACAGATCCGCGTCATAAGCAACGTCAAGGCTGATTGCAAGAGTAATAGAGGACGAAAATGGCACGTATCGCTGGCATCAATATTCCGCCGCATCAGCATGCAGAGATTGGCTTGACCGCCATCTTTGGCATCGGTCGCACCCGCGCTCGCAAAATTTGCGAAGCTTGCGACATTGCATATTCCAAGAAGGTCAAGGATTTGACCGATGGAGATCTGGAGAAAATTCGCGACCAGATCGCCCAGTTCACGATCGAAGGTGATCTGCGTCGTGAAACGACCATGAACATCAAGCGACTGATGGACATTGGTTGCTACCGCGGCTTCCGTCATCGCCGTGGTCTGCCGATGCGCGGTCAGCGCACGCGTACCAATGCCCGTACCCGCAAGGGTCCGCGCAAGGCCGCCCAGTCACTGAAGAAATAACAGGCATTGAAGGTAAACTATGGCTAAAGCTCCCGCCAATACTGCCGCGCAGCGAGTGCGCAAGAAAGTCCGCAAGAATATTGCTGACGGTGTTGCACACGTTCACGCGTCTTTCAACAACACCATCATCACGATCACGGACCGTCAGGGCAATGCTCTGTCTTGGGCCTCCTCGGGTGGTCAAGGCTTCAAGGGCTCACGCAAGTCCACGCCCTTCGCAGCCCAGGTGGCTTCCGAAGTGGCTGGTCGTGCCGCCATGGAGCAGGGCATCAAGAACCTGGATGTCGAAATCAAGGGCCCCGGTCCTGGCCGCGAATCTTCGGTTCGCGCCTTGGCTGCCCTCGGTATCCGCATCAACATGATTTCCGATGTGACGCCTGTGCCTCACAACGGTTGCCGTCCGCAGAAACGTCGCCGTATCTAATCGATACCCGCGTTTTCGCACAAGTTTTTTAACAAGCCCACCGCCACCAGCGCTAGCTGGCGGCTCCCGCAGTCAAATGCGGCAGATGACATAGAAGGAAGTTCAAGTGGCACGCTATCTAGGCCCCAAGGCCAAACTCTCCCGCCGTGAAGGCACCGACCTGTTCCTCAAGAGCGCTCGCCGCTCGATCGGTGACAAGGCCAAATTCGACTCCAAGCCAGGTCAGCACGGCCGCACCTCGGGTGCCCGTACCTCTGACTTCGGCCTGCAACTGCGTGAAAAGCAGAAGGTCAAGCGCATGTATGGCGTGCTGGAGCGTCAGTTCCGCCGCTATTTCGCTGAAGCTGATCGCCGCAAGGGCAACACCGGCGCCAACCTGCTGAGCCTGCTCGAGTCCCGTCTGGACAACGTCGTGTACCGCATGGGTTTCGGTTCGACCCGCGCCGAAGCACGTCAGCTGGTTTCGCACAAGGCCATCACGGTCAATGGCAATTCAGTGAACATCCCGTCTTACATGGTCAAGGCCGGTGACGTGATTGCCCTGCGCGAAAAGTCCAAAAAGCAAAACCGCGTTGTGGAAGCCCTGCAACTGGCGCAGCAAGTCGGCATGCCGGCCTGGGTTGAAGTTAACATCGACAAGGCCGAGGGTACTTTCAAGAGTGTGCCCGATCGTGATCAGTTTGCTGCTGACATCAACGAATCGTTGATCGTCGAGTTGTACTCACGTTAATCACGACGTAATTTGAATCCGTTCCTAAATCGCGGTCTCCCGCGATTTAGGTGCTTCACCAGCCTTACCGGTGTAACGAGCCGGGGGTATTGACAGGAAGTCTGCATGCAAACCAGTCTGCTAAAACCCAAAGCAATCAACGTCGAACAAATCGGCCACAATCGCGCCAAAGTCGCGCTTGAGCCGTTTGAGCGTGGCTATGGCCACACGCTGGGCAACGCGCTGCGTCGTGTTCTGTTGTCGTCGATGCCGGGTTATGCCGCGACGGAAGTGACGATTGCGGGTGTTTTGCACGAGTACTCGTCCATTGATGGTGTCCAGGAAGACGTCGTCAACATTCTGCTGAATCTCAAGGGTGTGGTGTTCAAGCTGCACAACCGTGATGAAGTGACCCTGAGCCTGCGCAAAGATGGCGAAGGCGTGGTTACCGCCGGCGACATCCAGACGCCGCACGATGTCGAAATCATCAACCCGTCCCATGTGATTGCCAACCTGTCCGCCGGTGGCAAGCTCGACATGCAGATCAAGGTTGAAAAAGGCCGTGGTTATGTGCCGGGCACGATGCGCCGTCACGTCGACGAGCAGACCAAATCCATTGGCCGCATTGTTCTGGATGCTTCGTTCTCCCCGGTCAAGCGCGTCAGCTACACGGTGGAAAGCGCTCGCGTCGAGCAGCGTACCGACCTGGACAAGTTGGTGGTCGAGATCGAAACCAATGGTGCGATCACGGCTGAGGACGCAGTGCGCGCCTCTGCTAAAATCCTGGTCGAGCAACTGGCTGTATTTGCGCAACTCGAAGGCAGCGAACTCGCCGCCTTTGATCAGCCGGCCCAGCGTGGCAGCTCGCAGTTTGATCCGATTCTGCTGCGCCCTGTCGACGAGCTTGAACTCACGGTTCGTTCCGCCAACTGCCTCAAGGCCGAGAACATCTACTACATCGGTGATCTGATTCAGCGCACCGAAAACGAGCTGCTCAAGACCCCGAATCTGGGTCGCAAGTCGCTCAACGAAATCAAGGAAGTCTTGGCTTCCCGCGGTCTGACGCTGGGCATGAAGCTGGAAAGCTGGCCGCCCGCCGCACTCGAGAAGCGTTGATTTTTAAAAGCGGACCCGGTCACCGGGTCCGGTGCCCCAGGCAGTACCTGATACGGCTGCCTGTTTAATAACGAAAGGAAAGCACCATGCGCCACGGACACGGACTCCGTAAACTTAACCGCACCAGCGAGCACCGCCTCGCCATGCTGCGTAACATGATGAATTCGCTCATCGAGCACGAAGTCATCAAGACCACTGTGCCGAAGGCCAAGGAACTGCGCCGCGTGGTCGAGCCCATGATCACCCTGGCCAAGGAAGCCACTCTGGCTAATCGTCGCCTGGCTTTTGACCGTCTGCGTGACCGCGACAGCGTCACCAAACTGTTCAACGAACTGGGCCCGCGCTTCAAAGCCCGTCCCGGTGGTTACACCCGCATCCTGAAAATGGGTTTCCGTGTCGGTGACAACGCTCCTATGGCCCTGGTGGAACTGGTGGATCGCGCTGAAGTTGTTGAAGCTCCTGCTGCCGATGCAGCAAAAGCTGAATAATTAGGGTATACTCTTAGAATACCGCGCGATGGAGCAGTCTGGTAGCTCGTTGGGCTCATAACCCAAAGGTCGGAGGTTCAAATCCTCCTCGCGCAACCAATCAGAAAAAGCCCTCTTCACGAGGGCTTTTTCACATCTGGACGCAAACAGAGCGTTCAGTGGCATTGCCTTTGCTCGCCCGTTGCCTTCCTTGTTGCCAGGACGCCCACATGATTACACGCCGCCAATTCAACCTGACGACCGGTGCCGCCATGCTGGCCGGAGTCAGCACCGCCAAGGCACAAGCCGGCGGCAAGATCATCCTTGGGCAATCCGCCCCATTCACGGGCGCGGCTGCGCAACTCGGCATTCAGTTCCACCAAGGCGCCAAGGTCTGGTTTGACCAGGTCAATGCGTTGGGTGGGGTTGGCGGCAAGACCATTGAGTTGCGCAAGATGGATGACGGCTATGAGCCAGATCGTTGTGTGGCCAACACCCGCAAAATGATCGAGGAGGACGTCTTTGCCCTGTTCGGCTACATCGGAACGCCGACCAGCCTGGCCGCATTGCCCTTGGCCACCAAGGCGCAGATCCCGTTCATCGCACCGTTCACCGGCGCGATGGGTTTGCGCGAGCCCTTCAACAAATACGTCTTTCACCTGCGCGCTTCCTACAATGACGAGACCGCGCTCATCGTCAAGCAGCTCACCAACCTGGGCTTGAAGAAAATTGCGGTCTTTTACCAAAATGACGCCTACGGCAAAGCCGGCCTGGATGGCGTCAACCTGGCGCTCGGCAGCTTGAATCTGAAGCCGGTGGCCCAAGCCACGGTGGAGCGCAATTCGGTGGATGTTGCTGCTGCCGTCAAGACGCTGGTGGCAGCCGCACCGGACGCGGTAGTGCAAGTCAGTGCTTACAAAGCCTGCGCAGCCTTTATCCGGGCTGCGCGCAAGGCAGGCTACGGAGGCACCTTCTACAACGTTTCGTTCGTCGGCACGCAGGCGCTGGCCGATGAGCTGGGCAAAGATGGCGCCGGTGTGGTCGTCTCGCAGGTGGTGCCTTCACCCTACAACGCTGCGCGACCGATCAGTCGCGAATTCGTCGAAGCCGTGAAGAAGGCGGGCGGGGATGCGCAGATCAATTTCTCCAGCATGGAGGGCTATCTGGCCGCCAAGCTGGTGACCGAAGGTCTGCGGCGGGTCGGCGCCAAGGGGATGACACGGGACGGTCTGATTCACGGCATCGAGTCGATCGGAACCCAGTCCTTCGGCGGTTTTGCCGTCCAGTTTTCGAGCACCGACCATACCGCCTCCAGCTTTGTCGAGCTGTCCATGTTGACCGGGGACGGCAAGGTCCGCACCTGAAATCACCTTTGCTGGCAAGGTGGGCCAGACCGGACTAGACTTGCAGGTCAGGAGAGACCATGAAAGTCATCGATTCCATTGTGAGCCAGGCAGCCGGCATAGCGGAGATCCGGCGCGATATCCATGCGCATCCCGAGCTCTGTTTTGAGGAAGTTCGCACCGCCGATCTGGTGGCGAAAAAACTTGCCGAGTGGGGTATTCCCGTTCACCGTGGCTTGGGTGGCACCGGTGTGGTGGGCATCATCAAAAATGGCACCTCCCCGCGCGCCATCGGCTTGCGGGCCGACATGGATGCCTTGCCGATGCAGGAGTTCAACACCTTTTCGCATGCCAGCCGGCATGCCGGGAAAATGCACGCCTGTGGGCATGATGGTCACACCGGCATGCTGCTGGCCGCCGCGCAGCACCTGGCCAAGCAGCGCCATTTCGATGGCACGGTCTACCTGATTTTCCAGCCGGCCGAAGAAGGCGGCGGTGGTGCGCGCGAGATGATGCGCGACGGCTTGTTCGACAAATTCCCGATGGATGCCGTGTTCGGCATGCACAACTGGCCCGGCATGGCGGCCGGTACCTTTGCCGTGAGCCCGGGGCCGGTGATGGCGTCCAGCAACGAGTTCAAGATCACCATCCGCGGCAAAGGCGGGCATGCGGCGCTGCCGCACAACGGCCTTGACCCGGTGCCAGTGGCCTGTCAGATGGTGCAGGCGTTCCAGAGCATCATCAGCCGCAACATGAAACCGATCGATGCAGGCGTGGTGTCCGTCACCATGATCCATGCCGGGGCCGCCACCAACGTGATCCCCGACAGCTGTGAATTGCAGGGCACGGTGCGCACCTTCACGCTGGAGGTGCTCGACCTGATCGAGCAGCGCATGCGCGAGATTGCGCAACATACCTGTGCCGCCTATGGCGCCACGTGTGAATTTGAGTTCGAACGCAACTATCCGCCCACCATCAACAGCGCCAGTGAGGCGGAGTTTGCGCGTCAGGTTATGTCAAGCATCGTGGGGGACGACCAGGTGCTGCCGCAGGAGCCCACCATGGGGGCGGAAGACTTCGCTTACATGCTGCAGGCCAAACCCGGGGCCTACTGTTTCATCGGCAATGGCGAAGGAACACACCGGGACATCGGCCACGGCGGCGGACCGTGCACCTTGCACAACCCAAGCTACGATTTCAACGATGCCTTGATTCCGCTGGGTGCGAGTTATTGGGTCAGGTTGGTGGAAAGCTGGTTGGTCCCAGCGGGTTGATATTGAAAGGATACCGATGCGCAGGGTTGGGATGGCAGTGTGTGGGGTGCTCGCAGGCTTTTTCATTCAGCAGGCGGCTGCGGTTGAAATCCGTGTGCTCAGTGCTGGCGCGATAGAGCCGGGGATGACCCAAGCGATCGCCGCGTTCCAGCAGGAAACCGGCCATCAGGTGCGGCTGACATTCAACACCGCGCCGCAGATTCGCAAAAGAATCACCGAGGGCGAGTCGTGGGATGTCCTTGTGGCACCGCCGGCGCTGCTCGACGAGTTGAGCCCGACGCGCATGAACAGCGCCGAACGCGTGCATGTGGGGCGTGTCGGTCTTGGTGTGGTGGTTCGGCCCGGTGCACCCGTGCCGGATATCTCCTCGGTTGAGGCACTGAAGCTGGCCCTGATGCAAGCCGAGTCACTGGTGTTCAATCGGGCGTCGACGGGCCTTTACCTTGAGGACCTGTTGCGGAAAATGGGTATTTGGACTGCAGTGGAAGGCAAGGCAACGCGTTATCCGGATGGTGCTTCCGTACTGGAGCATGTGTTGCATGGCAAGGGACGTGAAATTGGCTTCGGCGCGATCACCGAGATCCTCTTGTACCGCGAAAAAGGCTTGACGCTGGTCGGTCCGCTGCCGGCCGAAATCCAGAACTACACCGCCTACAGCGCCACCCCCGTGGCGGGAGCGCAAAACACGGAAGTGGCAAGCAGCCTGGTGCGCTACTTGGGCGGCTCGACGGGCAGACGCCTGTTTGCCGCTGCGGGTATCGAGCCTTAGCCGCTCACGCGGTTTTAATTCTTGAAGCCGCGGCAGGCCGCGATCTGCAACAGGCCATCAAAGACCAGGCTGTCGACCAGTTCGAATGGCGCTGACATGCTCGGCGCCATCTTCCATCCCGCGCCACCGGCCATGACGCACCAGGGCTCACGGTCACAATGCTGGCGCACATGCTGCACCATGCGTTCCATGGCGCCGGCGATGGCGTAGGTGCCGCCACTGGTCAAGGCATCGCTGGTGTTGGTGGGGAAGGGGCGAACCTCTCCGGTGGGCACATGCAGGCCAGCCGTGCCGGACTCCAGCGCCCGCAGCATGATGCCGTGGCCGGGCAGGATGTAGCCGCCGAGAAACTTGCCGCTGGCGTCGATGGCTTCCACCGTCACAGCGGTGCCGACCATGGCCACCACGATAGGGCGCGGCGCGCCCATGGTGAGCATGCGGTGCCAGGCGCCGATCATGGCCACCCAGCGGTCCGGACCCAGTCGCGCCGGGTGATCGTAGCCGTTGGTGAGCCCCGCTTCCTGCGCGCTGGAAACCACCCATTGCGGGGAGACATCCCACAACTCCATCTGGGCCTCCACCCGGTGCTTGACCGCATCACTGGCCACGACGCAACCCAGCATGCTGCTGGGGGCTGGCAGGCCAGCCCAGGCACCCTCGGCCAGCTTGTCGATGTTGTCGAGGAATTCGGCACCCTGCGCCAGCACTTTGGCCCCGGGCAAGGGGGCCTCGAAGAGCGCCCATTTCAGGCGCGTGTTACCAACGTCAATGGCGAGAAAAGTCATGATTCAGATTCGGTATGCTGCATTATCGATGCTGGGCAGTTGTCAGCCTTGGCGCCACGGCAGCCCGTGATGGCGCCAGCCACCCTTGTGGCCGCGCTGGGCGAGTTCGTCAGGATCGCCCTCAAAGCCTTCGAGAATGTTGTAGGCCTCGATGCCAAGTTCCGTGGCACGTTTGGCCGCGGCAATGGAGCGCACGCCGCTGCGGCACAGCAGCAGGGCCTTGCTTCCGGGCGGCACGGCCGCCCGGATTGCCGCATCGAAGCTGGGGTTCATGGTCATGCCAGGCCATTGCTTCCATGCCAGAGCGACTGCGCCGGGGACAAAGCCAACCCATTCGCGCTCGGCATCGGTACGCACATCGATGAGGACGGCATCGCCGGACTTCCACCAGCGGTAAGCCAAATGGGGCGAAACGTCGCCAGCATAGCCCTGTGCAGGACGGGCGATCAGCAAGGCGCCGCCACCCGCGTCATGGCGCAGGCCGGAGGTGAGATTGGCCGGCACGGCTTCGTCAATGCGACGCGGTTTGGGCAGGTGCAAGGCGTCCATGATGGCGGTGAACTCGGCCATCGTCTTGCCCGCGATGCGGGCATTGCCGGCTTTTTCGGCGCCGATGGTCGAATGACTGCGGCCCTGGTAGTCGTGGCCGGGCCAGACGACAGTGTCGTCTGGCAGGGCGAACAGCACTTGGGTGATGCTGTGATACAGCGCGGGCGCACTGCCGGACTGGAAGTCGGTTCGGCCGCAACCGTTGATGAGCAAGGTGTCGCCGGTGAACACATGGCGATCGGTCCCCGATGGCCAGACATAGCTCATGCTGCCGGCGGTGTGGCCCGGTGTGCTCAGGGCGCGGATTTCTTGTCCACCGAACTTGAGGCTGTTGCCGTCTTGCAGTTGCACGGCGGCAGTCGTGATGCCGCAAGCCGCAGGCGCCGCCGTCTGTGCGCCCGTGTGCTCAGCCAGTTGCGCTGCGCTGGTGATGTGATCGGCATGCGCGTGGGTTTCCACCGCCCAGAGCAGTTTGAGCCCGTATTCCTTGAGCATGCCCAAGTCGCGTTCGAGTTGTTCATCCACCGGGTCGATGATCAGCGCTTCACGAGAGTCCTCGTCGAACAGCACATAGGTGTAGGTGCTGGACGCCGGATCGAAAAGCTGAATGGGTTTCATGGTGTGCACGCGGAAAATGGTTGAAACGGTCTGCACGAAGCAAGACTGGAACTCTAAAGGATTTTGACGAGGGGCTCTGTGTGGACTCGGAAGAGCCGCTGCGCGGTCACTAGCTGGCTGAGCGACGCGCCTGCGATGGCCCCACGTTTCCCCGGCCGATCAAAGGCAGCGGTTGCGCGAGCACCTGGACATGGTTCGACCGCTCTTTGGGGCGGCGAGGCGTAGGCTGATGGCTGAGCGGTCAGCAACGAAGCCAGTGCTGGCCTCGTTGCTGATGGGGAGGGCGGTTCCTGTCCGCTACTGTGCGGGGCTGGCCGCGGGCATGCGGTTACGAGACGATTTTGACACTGAGGTTGGGCAGGCCATCAATGTGCATCTCGATCACATCGCCCACCACCACCGGCCCCACGTTCTCGGGCGTGCCCGAATAGATGATGTCACCGGGGAACAGTTCATTCGCTTCAGACAGCTTGCTGATCTGCTCGGCCACGGACCAGATCATCTGGTTGAGATCGGCGCTCTGCTTGGTCTGGCCATTGACCTTGAGCCAGATCGCCCCCTTGGTGAAATGCCCCGTCTGCGCCAACTTGTGCACCGCGCCAATGGGGGCGGACTTGTCAAAGCTCTTGCCGATTTCCCAGGGCTTCTTCTGGTCACCCATGGCGCGCTGCAGGTCGCGCCGCGTCATGTCCAGGCCCAGCGAGTAGCCGTAGACCAGCTCCAGCGCCTTGTCGACCGGGATGTTGCGCCCGCCACGGCCCAGGCAGGCCACCAGTTCCGCCTCGTAATGGTAGTTTTTGGTTAGCGGCGGATAGGGGTGGTCGGCAACCGTGCCGGCCGGCACGTACTGAATGGCGTCGGTGGGTTTCTGGAAGAAAAACGGCGGCTCGCGTGTCGGGTCGGAGCCCATCTCGCGAGCGTGCGCCGCGTAGTTGCGGCCGATGCAGTAGATGCGCCGTACCGGGAACATCTCGTCAGAGCCGACGATGGGGATGTAAGTGTCTGGCACGGCGAAAGGTGTCTTGACCTGTGGTTGTGCCATGCCCGGCAAGGCGCAGCCCGCAAGAGCGCCGGTGGTGACCAGAGCCGAGCTCTGGAAGAAGTTGCGTCGATCCATGGTTGTCTCCTTCTTGATTATCGAAATGAATGCCCCAGCGGCCGAGCCAAAGAGTTCTTGCAGGGGAAAACTCGCTCGGATTGAAGCTCTTGGGGATTGTGGGCCAATTACTTGAAAACTGCACCCGGAATAGAGGGGAAAAGGTGAAAACTGTTTTCTGCAAAGTCGAAAGTTCTCCCTAGTGAAAACCCTAGCCGAAGGGGGGGGCTAATGGGTAGAGAATGCCTCGAGATGGTCAGCAATCTCATCATCTTGATTACATAACTGGAGACAACCGTGACTGATAACAAAACCCCCAATCGTCGCAGCCTGCTCAAGGGCGCCGCTATCGCTGCTGGTGCCGTGTCCGCTCCTATGGTGGCTACAGCTCAAACCACGACCACCTTGCGCTTTCAGAGCACCTGGCCGGCCAAGGACATCTTTCATGAGTACGCCAATGACTTCGCCAAGAAGGTCAATGACATGGCCAGCGGCAAGCTCAAGATCGAAGTGCTGCCCTCCGGCGCGGTGGTGCCGGCCTTCCAGTTACTCGAAGCCGTGAACAAGGGCACGCTGGACGGTGGTCATGGTGTGGTGGCTTACCACTACGGCAAGAACTCGGCCCTGGCCCTGTGGGGCTCCGGCCCGGCCTTCGGCATGGACCCCAACATGGTGCTGGCTTGGCACAACTACGGCGGCGGCAAGGCCCTGCTGGAAGAAATCTACAAGTCACTCGGTATGGATGTGGTGTCCTACCTGTATGGCCCCATGCCGACCCAGCCTTTTGGCTGGTTCAAGAAGCCGATCTCCAACGTCAGCCAGATGAAGGGCGTCAAGTTCCGTACTGTCGGCCTGGCCGTTGACATGTACACCGACATGGGCGCGGCGGTCAACCCGCTGCCTGGCGGCGAGATCGTGCCGGCGCTGGACCGTGGCCTGATCGATGGCGCCGAATTCAACAACGCCACCTCTGACCGCATCCTGGGCTTCCCCGACGTGGTGAAGAACTGCATGCTGCAGAGCTTCCACCAGTCCGGCGAGCAGTTCGAGATTCTGTTCAACAAGACCAAACTCAATGCACTGCCAACCGAGCTGCGCGCCATCATCGACTACAGCGTGCAAGCTGCCAGTGCCGACATGAGCTGGAAGGCGATTGACCGCAACTCCAAGGACTACATCGATCTCAAGAAGCAGGGCATCCATTTCTACAAGACGCCTGATGCCATCCTCAAGGCCCAGCTGGCCTCGTGGGACAAGATCATCGCCAAGAAGAGTGGCGAGAATGCGCTGTTCAAGAAGGTGATCGACTCGCAGCGCGCCTATGCCGCCCGCTCATGCCAGTGGCAGAACGACTACATGGTCGATTTCAAGATGGCTTACAACCACTATTTCGGTAAAAAAGGCTAACCATATAACCGGATGACCTTGCCAGCCATCCGGGATACCGGGTGGCTGGTTTGTTTTTTTTGTAGCTTCGATTGAGATCAATGAGAGTTCAAACATTACTCCACACGGCGGACCAGATCAGCACCTGGGTGGGCAAGGCTTTTGCCTGGCTCATCGTGGTGCTGATGCTTCTGGTCGTTGCCGAGGTATTCAAACGCTATGCGCTCAATGCGCCGACAGCCTGGGTCTTCGACGCCAGCAACATGCTTTACGGCACCCTGTTCATGATGGGCGGTGCCTACACCCTGGCCCATGATGGTCATGTGCGCGGTGACTTCCTCTATGGCAGCATGAAGCCCCGTACCCAGGCCAGCATTGATCTGGTGTTGTATATCGCTTTCTTCCTGCCCGGCATTGCGGCCCTGACCTGGTCGGGCTGGAGCTACTTCCAGGATTCCCTGGCCATCCACGAGCAAACCTTCAACGCGGATCCGCTGCCGGTTTACCCGTTCAAGTTCATGATTCCTCTGGCGGGAGCGCTCGTGCTGATGCAGGGCATTTCCGAGATCGTGCGTTGCCTGGTCTGCATCAAGACGGGCGAGTGGACGCCCCGGCTCAAGGACGCCGAAGAGTCCGATGTGGTTGCGCAGCAGCTCGAAGGTAGTGAATTTGTCGATGAGGAAGCCAAGCAGTTGGCGATCGAGAAATCCAAAGGAATGAAGGGCTGATGATGAGCAACGCTGCACTTGGTTTGACCATGCTATGCCTGATCGTGGTGGTGATCATGATGGGCTTTCCCACCGCGTTCACGCTGATGGGCTTGGGCATGATGTTTGGTTTTGTCGCCTTTTATGAGCCGTCCGCCCACTGGCTGGACAACAGAATTTTCGACCTGATGGTCCAACGCGCTTTCGGCGCCATGAACAACGACACGCTGTTGTCGATCCCGCTGTTCGTGCTGATGGGCTATGTCATGGAGCGTGGCGCGCTGGTGGACAAGATGTTCCACAGCGTTCAGTTGGCGTTTCGCAAACTGCCCGGCTCCTTGGCCGTGACCACGCTGGTGATCTGCACCTTCTGGGGCATCGCCAGCGGCCTGGTTGGCGCGGTGGTGGTGCTCATGGGGGTGATCGCGATGCGACCCATGCTCAACGCCGGCTACGACACCCGCCTCGCGGCTGGTGTTATCACGGCCGGAGGCACGCTGGGCATCCTGATCCCGCCGTCCGTCATGATCATCGTTTATGCCGCCGTGGCGGGGCAGTCGGTCGTCAAGCTCTATGCGGCGGCCATGTTCCCCGGGTTTTTCCTGGCGCTGCTGTACCTGATCTACGTGATCGGCTGGTGCCTGATCAATCCGAAAGTTGCACCCAAGCTGCCACCAGAGCAGATGAAGGCCCCCATCTCACCTTGGGTGGCGCATATTTCGTCCAGCTACTCACGTTTCATGCTGCCCGCGCTGCTGATGGCCGTGGTTTCGCCTGCCAAGGCACTGCGCAGCGGTGTTGAGGGTGTGAGCCTGAAATGGTGGCAGTTGCTGGCTGGCCTGATGCGGGCTTTGGCGCCGGTCATTCTGGCGGCGGTCACGCTCGGTGCGGTCTGGTGGTATGTGACCATTTACTCGCAAGCAGACAACGAAGCCGCAGCAGTCGCAGTGGCGCAGGTGGCTGAAAAGTCGGCCGCCCCGGCCGCTGCTGCGACAGTCCAGGAGCCGCCGGCTAGCGGGGGGCTTGAAGCGCCGCCGGCCGAAGGTGGCCTGCAAGCACCACCCGACGCTGACGAACTGGCCGTGCCATCGGGTGCCGAAGCGAGTGCCGCCAGTGTGGAGAAGGATGAGCCTTTGCAAGACATGGGGGCAGGGGAAGCGACCGAGGTGCCAAAAACCGAGCCGGTGCCTGCGGGCTTCTACAACGGTTTCCTGATCGTTTGCCTCATCACGCTGGCCTTGCTGGGTTACTACTACTGGAAGTTCGACGCCGAGCAGTATGAGATCGTGTCTATGCTGATCCATTCGGTGGCGCCCTTGGCGATCCTGACCTTCGTGGTGCTGGGGGTGATCCTGTTCGGTATCACCACAGCCACCGAGTCGGCGGCGGTCGGCGCGGCAGGTGCCTTCCTGATGGCCTGGCAGGCCGGAACGCTGAACTTCCAGAAAATCAAGGAAGCGGTGTTCCTGACCTCCAAGACCACGTCGATGGTGTGCTGGCTGTTCGTTGGCTCGGCGCTGTTCTCGGCCGTGTTCGCCATCCTGGGCGGGCAGCGTCTGGTGGAGGAATGGGTGATGGGCATGAACCTGTCGCCGATGCAGTTCCTGCTGCTGTCGCAAGCCATCATCTTCGTGTTGGGCTGGCCGCTGGAGTGGACCGAGATCATCGTGATCTTCGTGCCGATCTTCCTGCCTTTGCTGCAGCACTTCCAGATCGATCCCATGCTGTGGGGCGTACTGGTGTTCGTCAACCTGCAGGCGGCCTTCCTGAGTCCGCCGGTGGCCATGTCGGCCTTCTATCTGAAGGGCGTGTCGCCAGCGCATGTGACGATCAACCAGATCTTCGCCGGCATGATGCCGTATATGCTGATCGTGATCCTTTGCATGGTGTTCATGTACATCTGGCCAGGGCTGACTTTGTGGCTGCCGAACTACCTCTACGGCGGCTGATCACGCAGTTCTTGCGTGAATTGATCAAGGGGCGCGCAAGCGCCCCTTTTTCTTATGTGCAGAAACCGGTAAGATTGACGTTTACGTAAACGTCAATCACCCCTCGGAGACCGCCATGTCCAATGGCAACGACAAGCGCACGGCCCTGCTGGCCCCTTGGCAACCGCCCACTGACGGGAGCGGGCGGGCGTTTTCGCTCTCCGCTATCAAACCTTCGGACAAACCGTTTTCCACCGGTGACAAAGTGCAGGACAAGGCGGCCGTGGATGCACTGGCCGGCGAAATTGACACCCTGCAAAACCTGTTTTTTGCCGACAAGCGCTACAAGCTGCTGGTGGTGCTTCAAGGCACCGACACGGCCGGCAAGGACGGCACGATCCGCGCCGTGTTCAGCCGCGCCAGCCTGCTGGGCATGCGCACCATGGGCTGGAAGGCCCCCAGCGATGACGAGCGTGCACACGATTACCTGTGGCGCATTCACCGCGAGATGCCCGGGGTGGGCGAGATGATGATCTTCAACCGCAGCCACTACGAAGATGTGCTGGTTCCGCGGGTCAACGGCTGGATCACGCCCAAGCAGACCCGCCAGCGCTACGCCCACATCAACGACTTTGAGCGCCTGCTGACGGAGACCGGCACGGTGATTCTGAAGTTCATGTTGCACATCAGCTTCAAAGAACAGCGCCTGCGCCTGCAGGAGCGGGTGGATGACCCGGCCATGCGCTGGAAGTTCAGCATGGGCGACCTGGAAGTACGCAAAAAGTGGAAGGCTTACCAGGCGGCCTACGAGAGCTTGTTGGGCGCGACCAGCACATCCTGGGCGCCCTGGACCGTGGTGCCGGCGGACTCCAAGACACACCGCAACCTGATGATTGCGACCATCGTGCGCGACACCCTCAAACGCATGAACCTGAGCTACCCGCCCGACGACCCGGCGCTGGCCAATCTCAAAGTCGAATAACCGCCCTTCCTTCGCAAGAAGCCACGAGACAACCCCTCCAAAGAGTATCGTCATGACCGATCTGTCCGCTGAATACAAGGCACTGGCCAACTACCGCCCGACGCACAAGGTGCGCTTTGTCACCGCCGCCAGCCTGTTTGACGGCCATGACGCCGCCATCAACATCATGCGCCGCATCCTGCAGGGCATGGGCGCGGAGGTGATCCATCTCGGGCACAACCGCAGCGTCGACGAAGTGGTGACGGCGGCACTGCAGGAAGACGTGCAGGGCATTGCCATCAGCTCCTACCAGGGCGGTCATGTCGAGTACTTCAAGTACATGGTCGATCTGCTCAAGGCGCGCGGCGGCGAGCACATCCAGGTCTTCGGCGGCGGCGGTGGCGTCATCGTGCCGTCCGAAATCCGCGAGTTGCAGGCCTATGGCGTGGCGCGCATCTACAGCCCGGAAGACGGCCAGCGCATGGGGCTGGCCGGCATGATCGGCGAGATGGTCATGCGCTGCGACAAGGCGCTGAGCCAGCATGCGCCCAAGGGGGTTGATGCCATCCAGGGCCATGGCGAAATGAACTGGCGCGCCTTGGCGCAACTCATCACCGCGCTGGAGAATGACCAGGCCAATCCGGCCTTGATCGAAACGCTGCGCCAACAGGCCGCAAAGAAACATATTCCGGTGCTCGGCATTACCGGCACCGGCGGCGCCGGCAAATCTTCGCTCACGGATGAACTGATCCGGCGCCTGCGTCTGGATCAGGACGACAGCCTGCGCGTGGCGTTGATCAGTATCGACCCGTCACGCCGCAAGAGCGGCGGCGCCCTGCTGGGCGACCGCATCCGCATGAATGCGATCAACCCGTGGGCCAAGGGGCAGCGCGTCTTCATGCGCTCACTGGCCACGCGCGATTTCGGCAGTGAAATCAGCGCCGCCTTGCCCGATGTGCTGGCGGCCTGCAAATGCGCTGGCTTCGACCTCATCATCGTCGAGACCTCGGGCATCGGCCAGGGCGATGCGGCCATCGTGCCGCATGTGGACGTGCCGATGTATGTCATGACGCCCGAGTTCGGTGCCGCCAGCCAGCTCGAAAAAATAGACATGCTGGACTTTGCCGAGTTCGTCGCCATCAACAAGTTCGACCGCAAGGGCGCCAGTGACGCCTTGCGTGACGTCGCCAAGCAAGTGCAACGCAACCGCGAAGCCTGGAGCGCGGCGCCAGAGACGATGCCGGTGTTCGGTACCATGGCGGCCCGTTTCAACGACGACGGCGTCACCGCGCTATACCAGGCCTTGAGGCCCCGGCTCGCCGAGCTGGGCCTGAAGCTTGGCACGTCACACCTGCCGGCTGTCAACGTGCGCCACAGCAGCAACCAGACCCAGGTGGTGCCGGGCGCGCGCGTGCGTTATCTGGCCGAGATCAGCGACACCGTGCGTGGCTACAAGCGGCGCGCCCAGGAGCAGGCACGCCTGGCGCGCGAGATCCAGCAGTTGCGCGAATCGGGTCGCATGCTGCATGAAGCCATTCCACACAAGCAAAAAGCCGTGCTGGCCGTCACCGACCTGGCGCAACAGCGCGAGGCGCAGATGGGCGCGGCTGAACGCAAGCTGCTGGCCCAGTGGCCGGAGATGCAAAAAGCCTATGCCGGCGACGAGTACGTGGTGAAGATTCGCGACAAGGAAATCCGCACCGCATTGACGACCAAGTCACTCTCCGGCACCACCATCCGCAAGGTCGCCTTGCCCCAGTACGAGGACCAGGGTGAAATTCTCAAGTGGCTGCTGCTCGACAACGTGCCCGGCAGCTACCCCTATACCGCGGGTACCTTTGCCTTCAAGCGCGAGAACGAAGACCCGACGCGCATGTTTGCCGGCGAGGGCGATCCCTTCCGTACCAACCGCCGCTTCAAACTGCTGAGTGAAGGCACGCCAGCCAAGCGCCTGTCCACCGCTTTCGATTCCGTCACGCTTTACGGCAACGACCCCGACCCGCGCCCGGACATCTATGGCAAGGTCGGCAACTCCGGCGTGTCCATCGCCACGCTGGACGACATGAAGGTGCTCTACAGCGGCTTCGATCTGTGCAACCCGAACACCTCGGTCAGCATGACCATCAACGGCCCGGCGCCCACCATCCTGGCCATGTTCATGAACACGGCGATCGACCAGAACATCGAGAAATTCACGGCCGACAACGGTCGCGAGCCGACCGACACCGAGATCGAGAAGATCCGCGAGTGGGTGCTGGAGAACGTGCGCGGCACGGTGCAGGCCGACATCCTGAAAGAAGACCAGGGCCAGAACACCTGCATCTTCTCCACAGAATTCTCGTTGAAGGTGATGGGCGACATCGCCGAGTACTTTGTGCACAACCGGGTGCGCAACTTCTACAGCGTCTCCATCTCCGGTTATCACATCGCCGAGGCCGGCGCCAACCCCATCAGCCAGCTGGCCTTCACGCTCTCCAACGGCTTCACGCTGGTGGAGGCGTACCTGGCGCGCGGCATGCACATCGACGACTTCGCGCCCAACCTGAGTTTCTTCTTCTCCAACGGCATGGACCCCGAGTACACCGTGATGGGCCGCGTGGCGCGCCGCATCTGGGCCGTGGCCATGAAAGAGAAGTACGGTGCCAACGAGCGCAGCCAAAAGCTCAAGTACCACATCCAGACCTCGGGCCGCAGCCTGCACGCGCAGGAAATCCAGTTCAACGACATCCGCACCACGCTGCAGGCCTTGATTGCGATCTACGACAACTGCAACAGCCTGCACACCAATGCCTTCGATGAGGCCATCACGACGCCGACTGAAGACAGCGTGCGCCGTGCCATGGCGATCCAGCTCATCATCAACCGCGAGTGGGGCCTGGCGAAGAACGAGAACCCGAGCCAGGGCGCCTTCATCATCGAGGAGTTGACCGAGCTGCTGGAAGAAGCGGTGCTGGCCGAGTTCGAGCGCATCTCCGAGCGCGGTGGCGTGCTCGGCGCCATGGAGACGGGCTACCAGCGCGGCAAGATCCAGGACGAGAGCATGCACTACGAGATGCTCAAACACACCGGCGAACTGCCCATCATCGGCGTCAACACCTTCCGCAACCCGCATGGCGATGCTGTGATGGACAAGCTGGAACTGGCGCGCTCGACCGAAGAGGAAAAGCAAAGCCAGCTGCAACGCCTGGCCGACTTCCATGCCAAGCATGCCGCCGAAGCACCGGCACAACTCAAGCGACTGCAACAGGCGGTGATCGAAAACAAGAATGTGTTCGCGGTGCTGATGGATGCGGTGCGCGTGTGTTCGCTGGGCCAGATCACCACCGCCTTGTTCGAGGTGGGTGGGCAGTACCGCCGCAATATGTAAGATCGGCGGATGGAGAAATTCTCTGCCTTGCAGGTGATGCGCGATGCGCCGGTGATCCCGGTCATCGTGTTGAACGATGTCCAGCACGCCGTGCCGCTGGCACGCGCCCTGCTCGCCGGGGGCATCCGCATGCTGGAGGTCACCTTGCGCACACCGCAGGCACTGGCCAGCATCGAGGCCATCGCCCGCGATGTGCCGCAAGCGGTGGTCGGTGCGGGCACGGTGCGCAGCGCGGCCGATGTGCAGGCAGCAGCCCTGGCCGGCGCGCGTTTTCTGGTGAGCCCCGGCTATACCTCTGCAGTAGGACAGGCCAGTCGTGATGTAGGCCTGCCACTGCTGCCCGGCGTGGCCACCGGCAGCGAAATCATGCTGGCCATGGACGATGGCTTTACCGAACTGAAGTTTTTCCCCGCGCTGCAAGCCGGCGGCCTGCCCATGCTCAAGGCCTGGAGCGGCCCGTTTGCCGACGTGCGTTTCTGCCCCACCGGCGGCATCACGCCGCAAAACGCCCCCGAGTTTCTGGCGCAGCCCAATGTGGCCTGCGTCGGTGGCTCCTGGCTGGTGCCGGCGCAGGCCCTGGCCGACAAGAACTGGGCTGCCATCACGCAACTGGCGCTTGAGGCCGTGCAACTCGCTGACTGATCAACAAGGTGAACTGAACATGCTGGAACAACTCGTGCCTTCTCTGTGCCTGCCGCAAGACGCTGACAAAGCGACGCTGGTGGGACGTGTCTGGATAGAAGGCGCCGGGCCGGTGCTGGTGAGCGTGCGCCCCGAGGGCGTCTATGACCTCAGCGGTGCGGCCGACACCATGTCCGATCTGCTGGAGTTGGCAGACCCGGTGGCGGCCGTGCGCCAGCAGTCCGGCCAGCGCCTGGGTGATGTGGCGGTGATTCTGCAAAACTCTTCGCAGGACGCGCGCCGCGCTGACGTGCCCTGGTTTCTCGCGCCCAGCGACCTGCAGTGCCTCAAGGCCACCGGCGTCACCTTTGTCAACTCGGTGCTGGAGCGCGTGATTGAAGAGCAGGCGCGCGGCGATGCGGCCAAGGCCGAGAGCGTGCGCCGCGCCGTGGTGGCCGTGATGGGCGACAACCTGAGTCACGTCAAGCCCGGCTCCGAAGAGGCGGCCAAGCTCAAGGAAGTGCTGCAGGCGCAAGGCGCCTGGTCGCAGTACCTGGAAGTGGCCATCGGCCCCGATGCCGAGGTGTTTACCAAGTCCCAACCCATGAGCGCGGTGGGCGTGGGCGCCGAGGTCGGCATCCACCCGCGCAGCCACTGGAACAACCCGGAGCCGGAAATCGTGCTGGCCATCAACAGCCGGGCGCAGGTGGTCGGCGCCACGCTGGGCAACGATGTGAACCTGCGCGACTTCGAAGGCCGCAGCGCCTTGTTGCTCGGCAAGGCCAAAGACAACAACGCCTCCTGCGGCATCGGCCCCTTCATCCGTCTGTTCGACGAACACTTTGGCATTGACGATGTGCGCCGCTGCGACTTGCAAATGCAAGTCACCGGCGCCGACGGCTTTGTGATGCACGGCAGCAGCTCTATGAGCCAGATCAGCCGCGACCCGCTGGAGCTGGTCAAGCACGTGATCGGCGCGCACCACCAGTACCCGGACGGCCTGATGTTCTTCCTCGGCACCATGTTCGCCCCCACGCAGGACCGCCACGGTCCCGGCCAGGGCTTCACGCACGCGGTGGGTGATGTGGTGACGGTGGCCACGCCCAAGCTCGGCACCCTGGTGAATCGCGTCAACACCTCGGACAAGATCGCGCCCTGGACTTACGGCGCACGGGCCTTGATGCGCGATCTGGCGCGGCGGCATTCGCGTTGAGGTTTCCCCGGGCAGCACGTCGGTACACGGCTTCCGGTTTCAACGCCCAGCGTTGTCTTTTGCGCAGGTTCGACAGAAGGATGGGTTCGGCCCAGATGCAAAAAAATCCGAAAGAGAGCTTGGCCAATTAACGGGAATGTCAAACGAGGCGGTCACCTTTCTGGCACAGACGGCACAACATATGGCACAGACGGCACCGATTTGCTAATAAATTCCAAGTGCTCAGTCCAACCGGCCAAGCACTCTTTCCAGTATCCCTTCCGGTATTCCTTCAAGTCACGCTGTTCGCACGAAGTCTCGCCCATCGGTTGAAGCGCGAAGACACGTTCTTTCGGGATTTGGGCTAGGGCATAGGCTACAAAATCGGTGTGTGAGTCTCCGTATGCAAACTCAATAGTCCAGCCTTTGTCCTTGAATTTCTTCAATATCCTTGCCTTGAACTCATCGTAATAGAGGAGGTCATCATCCGTTTGCGCAACGTAAATGTTTCCGTTTTTGCTTTCAACAGGAAAGCCTTCTTTTTTCAACCAGACAGGTATCCCGGCCTGCAACCGTCTGGTACGTGTGCTGAGGTAGATGATCTTGTATCCCTTCTTGGCGAAGGTCTGCACGGCATTCGCGGCATCTATGCGCGCGTCAAAAATGGAAAGCTGGTGTGGTGTTAGCGTGCCGTCAATATCAAACACAACGGCCGACGCATGTTTGGGTGTGGCGTCTGGAATCGGAGCAAGAGCCAGTTGTCCACAGCTACTGCACAGCACAGAAGCCAACAAAGTTATTGGGTGACGCATTCCATCTCCTTTAATAGGACACGTGAGGCAAGGCACCGTGGTCGTGGCGCCAAACTTTGAAGGTAAGCGGTCAACCTAAAGCTGCCTGTCTCCGGAAAAGTATTTGAAGGGCTGCTCTTTGCAGAAAGCGAACTCCATAGCAGTTGATTAAATTCAGCGAATGGACATTGCAAATTGAGAAAACGCAAAGACGGATAAGGTGGATCCAAATCACTTTGGAATTCAAGCTGGGAGAGAGTGTCGGCAAACGGCGGCTTTGTAGTTCTATGGCTAGCGAACGCCACTGGCAGAACTCGGCCATTTCGTCCTTTTCTTCGCAACCCGCATCGAGACAGGCTGGCGTTCAATCCGATTTTGAAACCCGCACCCGCGCATCAGCGCGCTGGTGCAGGTCAGGCAGCAGCTCCAGCCCGAGGCCGGGCTTGTCGCTCAGGCTGATCATGCCGTTTTTCACCGTCGGCAGCTCCGTCACCAATTCCTTGTACCAGCCGCTGTAGAAAGCGCGCACGCTTTCCTGGATCAAGGCATTGGGTGCGTGCAGCGACAGGTGGGTGGAGGCGGCCCATACCACCGGGCCGGTGCAGTCGTGCGGTGCCACCGGCAATTGCCAGGCGTCGGCCATGGCGGCGATCTTGCGCGCTTCCGACAGGCCGCCGCACCAGCTCAGGTCCAGCATGGCGACACCGGCGACACCGGTTTGCAGGTAGTCCTTGAAGCCCCACTTGTAGCTCAGGGTTTCGCTGGCGCAGATCAGCGCCTCGCAATCTTGCGCGTACTGTTTGAGCAGCTCCAGGCTGTCCATGCGGATCGCATCTTCATGCCAGAGGGTATTGAAGGGCTTGAGGGCGCGGGCGATCTTCTGCGCCATGGGCAGGCGCCACAGGCTGTGGAACTCGACCATGATGTCCATCTGCTCGCCCACCGCCTGGCGGATCTTGCGGAAAGGCTCCAGCGCGGCATCAAGGTCGGCGTGGCTGATGTACTGGCCGTCGCTCTTCTCAGCCGCCGGGTCGAAGGGCCAGATTTTCATGGCCGTGATGCCCTCGCTCAGCAGCGACTCGGCCAGCTCGTCGGCGCGGTGCAGAAAACCTTCCAGGTCTTCGTAAGGGCCGGCGTTCTGGCCCAGGCCCCAGTTGGCGGTGTTCTGGTTGATGGTGTTGCGCACGTACTGGTAGCCGGCGCAGGTGTTGTAGATGCGGATGGCATCGCGGCTCTTGCCGCCCAGGGCGGTGTGCACCGGCATGTTGGCGGCCTTGCCAAAGATGTCCCACAGCGCGATGTCCAGCGCCGAGTTGCCGCGCGTCTCCACGCCGGAGCCGCGCCAGCCCAGGTAGCCCATCAGGTCCTTGTTGCGCGCTTCGATCGCCAGCGGGTCTTTGCCCAACAGCTTGGGCGCGGCCCACTCGTGCAGGTAGGCCTCGACCGCCTGCGCGCCCATGAAGGTTTCGCCTAGGCCGACCAGCCCTTCGTCGGTGTGCAGACGGACCCAGATGATGTTGGGGAACTCATCGAGGCGGATGGTTTCGACTTGGGTGATCTTCATGTCAATTTCTCCTGCGATACCGTTCGCCCTGAGCCTGTCGAAGGGCAGAGCGGCTTCGACAGGCTCAGCCCGAACGGAGAAGCTTCATTTTCCCCAGCGCAGCACCAGCGGATCGAGCCGCCGTGCCGCATCGAGCAGGCCAGCGCGGGTGGCGGCGTTCATGTCGGGGATTGGGTGGCGCATGGCGTCGCAGGCAATCACGCCGCCTTCCTTCATCAGCACCTTGGCGGTCTGGATGCCGCCCTGGCGGTTTTCGAAGTTGATCAGCGGCAGCCAGCGCGCATAGGCCGTCACGGCCTCTTCGCGCTGTCCTGCGGCATAGGCATCAACAATGGTGCGGATGCCGTCCGGGTAGGCGCCGCCGGTCATGGCGCCGGTGGCGCCGGCGTCCAGATCGGCCAGCAGCGTGATGGCTTCTTCGCCGTCCCATGGTCCTTCAATCGCATCGCCGCCCAAACGGATCAGCTCGCGCAGCTTGTTGGCGGCACCCGGCACCTCGATCTTGAAATAAGCCAGTTGCTCGATCTCCTGGGCCATGCGCGCGAGGAAGGCGGCCGACAGCGGCGTCCCGCTCACCGGCGCATCCTGCACCATGATGGGAATGCGGATGGCGTCTGACACCGCCTTGTAGAACTCGTAGATTTTTTCTTCCGGCACCCGGATGGTGGCGCCATGGTAGGGCGGCATCACCATCACCATGGCGGCGCCGGCCTCTTGCGCGCGGCGGCTGCGCTGGGCGCACACCTGCGAGCTGAAATGCGTGGTGGTGACGATCACCGGCACGCGACCGGCCACATGCTGCAGGATGGTCGTGCTCAGAATTTCACGCTCGTCGTCGGCCAGCACAAACTGTTCCGAGAAATTGGCCAGGATGCACAGGCCGTTGGCGCCGGCATCGATCATGAAATCGACGCAGCGTTTCTGGCTCGCCAGATCCAGTTCGCCAGTGGCGGTGAACGTGGTGGGGACCACGGGGAAGACGCCCTGGTAGCGGGGCTGGGTGTTGCGCAAGGGAGTGGTCATGACGGTCGGGCTATGGCAGGGAACGGCACAGGATTAAAAAAGGCCGCAAAGAACATTCCTTGCGGCCTTGGGCTGACAGGCTGAATTAACCGCCGCGTGCTTTTTTCAGGGCGTCAAACACGATGTTGATCGCCTCGGGGCCGATGTTGGCCGAGTTCTTGTCGTACACCGGCTTGACCTTCTCGAACATGCGACGCTGCTCGGCCGTAGTGATCTCGTTGATCTGCATGCCTTTGGCTTTCAGGCTGACCAGGGCTGTGTCGCTCTGGGCGCGGATGGTGGCGCGTTCCACCTTCTGGCCTTCGATGGCGGCTTCGCGCAGCGCGGCCTGTTCCTGCGGGCTGAGCTTGTCCCACAGTTTCTTGCTGTAAAGAATCAGGAAGGGCGTATAGGCATGGCGCGTCACGCTCAGGTACTTCTGGACCTCATAGAACTTGGAGGTGTCGATGGTGACGAAGGGGTTTTCCTGGCCGTCGATGGTCTTGGTTTCCAGCGCGGTGAACACTTCGCCGAAAGACATCGGCACGGCATTGGTGCCCAGGGTCTTGAAGGTGTCGAGGAAGATGTTGTTCTGCATCACGCGCACCTTGATGCCATCGAAGTCCTCCACCTTGGCCACCGGGCGCTTGCTGTTGGTCAGGTTGCGGAAACCATTTTCCCAATAGGCCAGGTTGACCAGGCCGGCGGCTTCGAGCTTCTTGTTGAAGTACTGGCCGGCCGGGCCGTCGAGCACGGCGTCAGCTTCTTTTTCATTGGCGAACAGGAAGGGCAGGTCGAACACGCCCAGCTCCTTGACGATGCCGACCAGTGGCGAGGTCGAGGTGCACACCATCTCCTGCGTGCCGGCGCGCAGGGCCTGGGTGGCTTGCAGGTCACCGCCGGCGGCATTGCCCCAGAAGAGGTTCATCTTGAGCTTGCCGCCGGTTTTGGCGTCGAGCACTTCCTGCATGCGCTTGACGCCGGCGCCGACCGGATGGTCGGCGTTGATGCCGTTGGTGAACTTGATGGTGCGCTCGGTGAACTGCGCGTAAGTGGACGTGGCCGCCAGCAAGGCCGCACCGGCAATCACCGATGCAATGGTTCTGCGCTTGAACATGGTTGTCTCCTTAAGAATTATGGGCAGAGGTGGGAAAGAAAAACATCAATGCATCCACCACTTCAGTGGAACCATCACGATGTCGGGGAAAAACACCAGCAGGAACAGCACGATCAATTCCGCAATCAGAAACGGCATGACGCCCTTGAAGGCATCGTCCATGCTGATCTTGCCGACGCCGCAGACCACGTTGAGCACGGTGCCCACGGGCGGCGTGATCAGGCCGATGGCGTTGTTCATGATGAACAGCACGCCGAAGTAAACCGGGTCAATGCCGGCCTTCAGTACCACCGGCATCAGCACCGGGGTGAGGATCAGCACCGTGGGCGTGAAGTCCAGCGCCGTGCCCACCACGACGATCAGGATCATGATGACCAGCATGAGCAGGGTCTTGTTGCCCATGAAGGGCGCCAGCAGGTTGGCCACCTCAGTGGGGATGTTGGCCACCGTGATCAGCCAGGCGCTCACCATGGCGGCCGCCACCAGGAACATCACCACCGCCGTGGTCTTGCCGGCGGACAGGATCAGCTGGTAGAGCTCGGAGACTTTCAGTTCGCGGTAGACGAACAGGCCGACCACAAAGCTGTAGACGGCGGCCACCACCGCCGCTTCGGTCGGGGTGAAGACGCCCATCTTCATGCCGCCGATGATGATGACCGGCAATGCCAGGGCCAGTGAGCCATTGGCGGTGACCTTGAGGCGCTCTACGACCGGCATGCGCGCTGCCGGCGGCACGTTTTCCTTTTTGGCCACCCACCACCAGGCGATGCCGATGGCCACGCCCATCATGGCGCCCGGCACAATGCCGGCGAGAAACAGCTTGGTGATGGAGACGTTGCCGGCAACGCCAAAGATGATGAAGCCGATCGACGGCGGAATGACCGGCGCGATGATGCCGCCGGCCGAGATCAGCCCGGCCGAGCGGTTGACGTTGTAGCCGGCCGCTTTCATCATCGGCAGCAGCAGGGCCGCCAGCGCGGCGGTATCGGCCACGGCCGAGCCGGAGAGCGAGGCCATGATGATGGCGGCCACCACGGCGACATAACCCAGGCCGCCACGGAAATGGCCGACCCAGGCCATGGCCAGGTTGACGATGCGCCGGCTCAGGCCCCCCGCGTTCATGAATTCGCCGGCCAGCATGAAGAAGGGCACGGCCAGCAGCGGAAAGTTGTCCGCGCCATCGACAAAACGCTGGGCCAGGATCTGGCTGTCAAAGTCGACCAGGCCGCTGGTGGCGGAGAGAAAGCCCATCAAGGCCACACCGCACACCAGCAAGGCATAGGCAATCGGCATGCCGATGGCCATGGCCCCGAGCAAACTAAAAATAAATACGGCAACCGTCATGAACATGCCCCATGCGTGGTGACGTGGTCAGACTTGAAGCGGTGCTGCGCTGCGCTCATACCTTGACTTCCTTGAGTTGTTCTTCGACGTCGGCCAGGCCTTCGGCTTCCTGCACCTGGATCAGTTCGTCCTCGCGCAGCTGGCCGCTCAGCAGGCGGTACAGCGTGTTGAGGTTGATGAGGCCCATGACCACGCTGACCACATAGCCGATGCCGTAAATCCAGATCATGGACAGGCCGACGACAGGCGAGACATTGCTGACCTGCAGTTCGTGCATTTCCCAGGTGCCCATGAAAAACAGCACGTTGCAAAACAGCATGAGTGCCTCACTCAGGAACAGGCACAGCTTCTTGCCCAGCAGCGGCAGGCGCAGGATCAGGGTATCCACGCCCAGATGGCCGCCTTCGCGCATGGCCAGCATGGCGCCCAGGTAGGTCAGCCAGATGAAGCAGTAGCGCGACAGTTCGTCCGACACATCAATGCCGGAGTTGAAGCCGTAGCGCAGCACCACGTTGCCAAACACCATCACCACCATGGCGACCAGACAGACCACCACCAGGAATTCCAGCAGCTTGAAAAAATAATGAATCAGCTTCGGCACGTGTCCTCCGTTTTTTTTGTCTTATTGGGGTCTTAGGCCGCCTTCAGCACGGAAGCCGGTATGTTCAGTCGCGGCAAACGGCGGCGCGAGGCCAGAATCTCTTCGATGTCGTCATGGGCGCCGTCAATCAGGACCAGGATGGCTTTTTCGGCTTTGGCCGGGTTGTGGGCAATCACGGCATCCAGCACGGCGCGGTGCAAGGGCAGCGAGTGCGCCGGGCCGCCCTTCTTGCTGGCCGACAGTTCGAAGCTGGTACGCAGCAAGGCGCCCAGGGCCTTGCTCATCTGGATCAGCATGCGGTTGCGACAGGCGCGCAGCAAGCCCTGGTGGAAGCGCAGGTCATGGGTGACGTAGTCGCCCCCATCCTTGACGGCGCGCGTCATGCCTTCCAGGGCGGCTTCGACAAAGGCGATATCTTCCGGCGTGGCGCGCTGCGCCGCCAGGCGCATGGCGGCGGGCTCGACGACGCGCCGCAAGTCCATCAGGTCGCGCAGGAACTCCGGTGTCAGGCCGGCCTTGGCCTGCCAGGCGATGACGTCGGGGTCGAACCAGTTCCACTGGTCTTCCGTCAGTACGCGCGTACCGACTTTGGGGCCGGTGGTGACCAGCCCTTTGGCGATGAGCGACTTCACGGCCTCGCGCACCACCGTGCGGCTGACGCCCAACTCTTCGCACAACAGCGGTTCCGGTGGGATGGAAGCACCCGGGGCATAACGGCCTGCGACGATGGCCGCACCCAAATGGTCAACCGTGTTGCCGTGGAAATTTTTCATCATGGTTTTTACTGAGGTCACTTTTCAATCGTATGACGATAATATGTTTATCAATTCAGGATTTACCCTATGAGCAACAGCAAGCCCAAGAAAAACCCTGCCGAATTGCGCAGCCAGCAATGGTTCGGCCGCCAGGACCGCGATGGTTTTGCCTACCGCAGCTGGGTCAAGGGCAAGGGCGTTCCGCACGACCAGTTCGACGGCCGGCCGGTGATCGGCATCTGCAACACGTTTAGTGAACTCACGCCCTGCAATTCGCATTTCCGCACCCTGGCCGAGCAGGTCAAGATCGGTGTCTACGAGGCCGGCGGTTTCCCGCTGGAATTCCCGGTGATGTCGCTGGGTGAGACCTTGCTGCGCCCCACCGCCATGCTGTACCGCAACCTGGCCAGCATGGACGTGGAGGAAAGCATCCGCGGCAACCCGATCGACGGCGTGGTGCTGCTCATGGGCTGCGACAAGACGACCCCTTCGCTGTTGATGGGAGCCTCCAGTGTCGATCTGCCGACCATCGGTGTGTCCGGCGGCCCCATGCTCAATGGCAAGTGGCGCGGCCAGGAGCTGGGCTCGGGCACCGGTGTCTGGAGCATGAGTGAGCAGGTGCGTGCCGGCACCCTCAAGCTGGCGGACTTTTTCGAGGCCGAGAGCTGCATGCACCGCAGCCACGGCCACTGCATGACCATGGGCACAGCCTCCACCATGGCCAGCATGGTCGAAGCCCTGGGCATCGGCCTGCCCGGCAATGCGGCTTATCCGGCGGTGGATGGCCGGCGCAATGTGCTGGCGCGCAATGCCGGGCGCCGCATTGTGGAGATGGTGCATGCGGACCAGAAGATCTCGCAGGTGCTGACGCGCGAAGCGTTTGAGAATGCCATTCGCACGCTGGCCGCCATCGGCGGCTCCACCAATGCGGTGATCCACCTGATCGCCATCGCCGGGCGTCTGGGCGTCAAGCTGAGCATCGATGACTTCGACCAGCTGGCCAGCGACATGCCGTGTTTGCTCAACATGCAGCCCTCGGGGCAGTACCTGATGGAGGACTTCTGCTACGCCGGCGGTCTGCCGGTGGTGATGAAGGAAATCCAGCACCTGCTGCACCGTGACATCATCACGGTCAGCGGCAAGAGCGTGGCCGAGAACATCGCCGATGCGCAGAACTACGGCCCCCATGTCATCAAGACCTTTGCCGAGCCATTCAAGGAGAAAGCCGGCATCGCCGTGCTGCGTGGCAACCTGGCGCCGCGTGGCGCCGTCATCAAACCCAGCGCCGCCACGCCGGAGCTGATGGTGCACAAGGGGCGCGCCGTGGTGTTCGAGAACAGCGACGACTTCCACCAGCGCATCGATGACGAAAACCTGGATGTGGACGAGACCTGCATCCTGGTGCTGAAGAACTGTGGCCCCAAAGGTTACCCCGGCATGGCCGAAGTCGGTAACATGCCGCTGCCCCCGAAGGTGTTGCGCAAGGGCATTACCGACATGGTGCGCATCAGCGACGCGCGCATGAGCGGCACCGCCTACGGCACGGTTGTGCTGCACACTGCGCCCGAAGCCGCCGCTGGCGGCCCGCTGGCGGTGGTGCAAAACGGCGACATGATCGAACTCAACGTGCCGGCGCGCCGGCTGCAGTTGCTCATCAGCGACGAAGAGTTGGCGCGGCGCCTGGCCAACTGGACGGCGCCGCCGCCGCCGCTGTCCTCCGGCTACTGGAAGCTCTACGTCGATCACGTCCTGCAGGCGGATGAGGGCGTGGATCTGGACTTCCTGGTCGGCAAGCGCGGCTCCTTCGTGCCCAAAGACAACCACTGAATTTCGGAGCACTTGGCATGAAAGTTCTCGTCACCGGTGGCAGCGGTTTTGTCGGGGCGCGACTGGCGCGGGCCTTGCTCGGCCGGGGGCAGCTTGAGGGACGCCCCATCGCTGAACTGGTGATTGCGGACCTGTTCCCACCCCCGGCGGACCTGGCGGTAGACCCGCGCGTGCGGGCCCACACCGGCCCCTTGCTGGAGCAGGCCGAGTTGTTTGCCAGCGGCTTTGATGGCGTGTTCCACCTGGCCTCGGCGGTTTCGGGCGAGTGCGAGTTGGATTTCGAGTTGGGGCTGCGCTCCAACCTCGACAGCACGCGCCTGCTGCTCGACGGCCTGCGTCTGGCCGGCAACAGCCCGCGCCTGGTGTTTGCCAGCTCGGTGGCGGTGTTCGGTCCCGATGCCGCCAACCCTATGCCCGAGCGCGTGGCGGATGACACGCTGCCGTCGCCGCAGACCTCGTATGGCACGCACAAGCTGATGTGCGAATACCTGATCGCCGACTACACACGCAAAGGCTTTATCGACGGCCGCGCGGCGCGCCTGATGACCGTCACCGTGCGGCCGGGTAAACCCAACGGTGCCGCCTCGTCCTTCTTTAGCGGCATCATCCGCGAGCCGCTGGCCGGTGTGGAAACCATCTGCCCGGTCGGCCCCGAGGTGTCGCACCCGGTGTCCTCGCCGGCCAACACCGTGCAGGGCCTGATCACGGTCTATGAGGCCAGCCGTGCGGCCCTGGGCGGTCGGCTGGCCCTGAACCTGCCGGCGCTCAATGTGCGCGTGGGCGAGATGTTGCAGGCGCTGGAAGAGGTGGCCGGTCCGCAGGTGCGACAGCGCGTGCGCTTCGAGCGTGACGAGCGCATTGCCGGCATCGTCGCCGGCTGGGCCCGGGGGGCCAGTGCCGAGCGCGCCGCGGCCCTGGGGCTGCGCCCGGATGCCTCATTCAAGGCCATCATCGAGCAGTACATGATTGATTGCCGCCAGCAGCCGGGCTATCCGGCGGATGCCTTGCGTGGCTTGCCGGGCCACAGTTGATGCGCAAGACCCTTGACGTGGCCGCCTTGGGCGAAGCCATGCTGGAATTCAACCAGACCGAGCGCGGCGAGCCGCGCTATCTGCAGGGCTTTGGCGGCGACACCAGCAATGTGGTGATTGCCGCCGCACGGGCCGGTGCGCGCGCCGCCTACCTCAGCCGCATCGGCGCCGACGCCTTCGGCGAACGCCTGCTGGAACTCTGGGCCAGCGAAGGTGTGGACACCCAGGCGGTGGAGCGTGATGCCGCCGCCCCGACCGGCATCTACTTCGTGACGCACGGCACGCAGGGCCACGAGTTCAGCTACCTGCGCGCCGGTTCGGCGGCCAGCCGGATGACGCCGGCCTGGCTGCTGGAAGGGCCGGCCGCGCAGGCTATTGCTTCGGCCAAGTTTTTGCATGTTTCCGGCATCTCGCTGGCGATTTCCACCAGCGCCTGTGACACGGTCTTTGCCGCCATGCGACTGGCGCGCGAGTCCGGCACCCGGGTGGCTTTCGACTCCAATCTGCGCTTGAAGCTCTGGCCGCTGGACCGCGCGCGCGCCTGCATCCAGCAGGCGGTGGCCCTGTGCGATGTGTTCCTGCCCAGCCTGGAAGACATCACGGCGTTGACCGGCCTGGACGACCCCGACGCCATTGCCGATTGGGGCCACAGTCTGGGCGCGGCCCAGGTGGTGCTCAAGCTGGGCGAGCAAGGCGTGCTGGTCAGCGCACAGGGGGAGCGTTGCCGTATTCCCGCGTTCCAAGTGCCGCTGGTGGATGCGACCGGTGCGGGCGATTGCTTTTGCGGCAACCTACTGGCGCAGCTGGCCGCCGGCGTTTCGATCTTCGATGCCGCGCGCTATGCCAATGCCGCCGCCGCCCTGGCGGTGCAGGGCTTTGGCGCGGTGGCGCCGCTGCCGCGCCCGGCTGCGGTAAGGGCTTTGCTGTGAGACCGCTGCTGGCAGTGGACTGGGGCACGTCCTCGCTGCGCGGGGCCTTGCTGGATGGCGCGGGCGAGGTGATCGAGGAACGCTCGTTCGCGCGTGGCATTTTGAGCGTGGCCCCCGGTGGATTCCCGGCGGTTTTCGATGAATGTTTTGGCGACTGGATGAAAATGCCAGCCATCCTGTGCCTGATGGCTGGCATGGTCGGCAGCCAGCAGGGCTGGCGCGAGGCGGCTTACTGTCCTTGCCCGGCGGGCTTCGCGGAGGTGGCGAGCCAACTGCTGTGGCTGGAGTCGGGACGCATGGCCATCGTGCCGGGCTTGTCGTGCGCGCAGCCCGGTCTCGCCGATGTGGAGCACCTGCAGACGATCCCCGATGTCATGCGCGGCGAGGAAACCCAGGTGCTGGGCGCGCTGCAATTGCTCGGCCTGCGGGATGCGCTGATGGTGCTGCCCGGCACCCACAGCAAATGGGTCACGGTGCAGGGCGGGCGCATTCAATCCTTTGCCACTTTCATGACGGGTGAATTTTTTGCCTTGCTCAAGCAGCATTCCATTCTGGCGCGCACCTTGCCGGCGACGGCGGGCGAGCCCGATGAGGCGGCCTTCGAGCTCGGCGTGCAGATCGCCTTGCGCGGCCAGAGCCTGCTGCAGACTGCCTTCAGCGCCCGGACGCTGGCGCTGTTTGAGCGCCTGGCGCCGCCGCAGCGCCATGACTATTTGTCCGGCCTGCTCATTGGCGAGGAATTACGCACCCAAACCCCATCCACTTCGCTGCCGGTGGTTCTCATCGGCGCGGATGCTTTGACGCGGCGCTATCAAAACGCGCTGGCCTTGAAGCACGTCGCCGCGCAACGCATCGGCGCGCAAGCCACATGGGCCGGCCTGCGGGCCATCGCCAACAGCCTGGCGCTCAAGCAAGAGAGAACGACATGAATGCACTGCAAAAATTCGAAACGGCTTTGGCGCAGCTGCCGCTGGTGGCCATTCTGCGCGGCTTGCAGCCGCATGAGGCGCGCGATGTCGGAGAGGCCCTGAGCAGCGCCGGCATGCGGCTGATCGAAGTGCCGCTGAATTCGCCCGAGCCCTTCAAGAGCATTGACATCCTGGCGCAGGCATTTCCGCAGGCGCTGATTGGTGCCGGCACCGTGCTGACGGTCGACGAGGTGCGCCAGGTGCAGGCAGCGGGCGGGCAATTGATCGTGTCACCGAACTTCAAGGCCGAGGTAGTGCATGAAGCCGTGCGGCTGGGCATGGTGTGCCTGCCCGGCGTGATGACGCCCAGCGAAATCTTTGCCGCGCTGGAGGCCGGGGCGCATGGCCTGAAGCTGTTCCCGGCCGAGATGATCAGCCCGGTCGTGGTGAAGGCGCTGCGCGCCGTGGTGCCGGCGGCGGTGCCCTTGCTGCCGGTCGGCGGCATTTCGACCGCCAATATGCGCGCCTACCGTGAGGCCGGTGCCAGCGGTGTGGGCATGGGATCGGCGCTGTACAAGCCGGGCATGACGGCGGCGCAGGTGCAGGAACAAGCGCAGCGCTTCACCGAGGCTTGGCGGCTGGCGGGTGCCTAAGCCAGCGCTAGTTAGAGGCTGGCCTTGACCTTGGCTGCGGCCAGTTCGATCTCCGTCCAGGTGGTGGCATCGATCTGAATGCCCTCGCGCTCACGCGCCAGCCGGTAGGCGCGTTCGGGCTCACCAGCGAGGCGCACCGTATCGGCGCCGGGCGCTACCGGTCCCTGGCGCAGCCAATCGACAAACGCCAGCGCCTCGCGCTCAAAGGCGTCCTGCGTACCCAATCGTTTCGGATCGATCAGGATGGTCAGCATGCCGTTGTAGACCGACCGCTTGGTGTCGGCCTCGCGGTGCCAGGTGCCGCTGCCAGTCAGTGCGCCGCCGAGCAGTTCGCAGGCCACGGCCAAGCCATAGCCCTTGTGTTCGCCAAAAGGCAGCAGGGCGCCGAACAGGTTGCCGGCCGCGCCGGCCGATTGAGATACCACCACCACGCCGGGGTCGGTCGTGGGGTGACCGCGCTGGTCGATCAGGTAGCCGGGCTCGACCTTCCTGCCTTCGTTGTAGGCCACGCGCATCTTGCCTTGCGCCACGCGGCTGGTGGCGAAGTCCAGCACAAAAGGTTCGCGTCCTTCGAGCGGCACGCCGATGCAGCAGGGGTTGGTGCCAAAGCGGCCGTCCGCGCCATCCCAGGGTGCTACCACCGGGCGCGACAGCACATTGACGAAGTGGATGGACACCAGGCCCTGCGCCACCGCCATTTCAGCCCAGTGGCCGATGCGGCCCAGGTGGTGCGCCTGGCTCAGCGACATGATGCAGCTGCCATGCGCTTGCGCCCGCGCAATGCCCATCTGCATGGCCTGCTCGGCGACGATCTGGCCGTAGCCACGCTGGCCGTCCAGCGCCAGCAGCGTGCCGATATCCAGCGCGACGCGCACGCCGGTGTTGGGGTGCAGGCCGCCTTCGAGCATGGCGTCCACATAACGCGGCAGCATGCCGACGCCGTGCGAATCGTGGCCGCTCAGGTTGGCCAGCACCAGGTTGTGGGCGACGGTCTGGGCTTCCTGCGCGCTGCTGCCGGCGGCCACCAGGATGCGTTCGCAGGTGGCGCGCAGTTCGGCGGCGGCAATGGTCTTGGGGGTGTTGGGATTGGGGTTCATGGGGTCCTCACATCACGGCGCCGACCTGCCAGGGCACGAATTCGCTCTGGCCATAACCATGCAGCTCGCTCTTGCTGTGCGTGCCGGAGGCGGTGGCCAGCACGAGGTCGAAAATGCGTTGTCCCATGTCGGCGATGGAGGCGCTGCCGTCGATGATCTCGCCGCAGTTGAGGTCCATGTCGTCTTCCTGGCGTTGCCACAGGGCCGAGTTGGTGGCGAGCTTGAGCGAGGGCGAGGGCGCGCAGCCATAGGCCGAGCCGCGGCCGGTGGTGAAACAGATCAGGTTGGCGCCGCCGGCGACCTGGCCGGTGGCGCTGACCGGGTCGTAGCCGGGTGTGTCCATGTAGACGAAGCCGTGCTCGGTGACGGGCTCGGCGTATTCGTACACCGCCTGCAGATTGGTGGTGCCGCCCTTGGCGACGGCACCGAGCGATTTCTCGAGGATGGTGGTCAGGCCGCCGGCCTTGTTGCCCGGCGATGGGTTGTTGTTCATCTCGCCGCCGTTGAGGCGCGTGTACTCTTCCCACCACTTGATGCGGCTGATGAGTTTCTCACCTACTTCGCGCTTGACGGCACGCCGCGTCAGCAGGTGCTCGGCGCCGTAGATCTCGGGTGTTTCGCTCAGGATGGCGGTGCCGCCATGCGCCACCAGCAGATCGACTGCCGCACCCAGCGCCGGATTGGCGCTGATACCCGAGTAGCCGTCCGAGCCACCGCACTGCAGGCCGATGGTGATGTGGGCCGCGCTGCAGGGCTCGCGTTTCACCGCATTGGCGTGGGGCAGCATCTCTTGCACCAGGGCGATACCCTTGGCCACGGTCTTGGTTGTGCCGCCGCTGTCCTGGATGTTGAACACGCGCAGGCTGTCGCCTTCACGCAGACTGCTGTGGGCCAGCCAGGCGTTGATCTGGTTGGCTTCGCAGCCCAGGCCCACCACCAGCACGGCGGCGAAGTTGGCGTGCGTGGCGTAGCCGGCCAGCGTGCGTTCCAGCAGTTGCATGCCCAGGCCCTCGGTGTCCATGCCGCAGCCGGTGCCGTGGGTCAGCGCCACCACGCCGTCCACGTTGGGGAACGCGGCCAGTGCCTGCGGGTTGCTGTGGCGCGAGAAGTGCTCGGCGATCGCGCGTGCGGCCGTGGCCGAGCAGTTCACGCTGGACAGGATGCCGATGTAGTTGCGCGTGGCGACCCGGCCATCGGCGCGCTTGATGCCCATGAAGCTGGCCTCGCGCCGCGCCGGCGCGGGCTTGACGTCGGCGCCAAACGAGTAGTCGCGCTCGAACGCGCCTTTGGCCGGGCCCATGTCGAGGTTGTGGGTGTGCACATGCTCGCCTGGTGCGATGGGACGCGAGGCAAAGCCGATGATCTGGTTGTAGCGCCGCACCGGCTCGCCCGGCGCCAGGGCGCGTGTTGCGATCTTGTGGCCGGGCGGGATCAGACCCTTGACGGCGATGTTCTCAATCGTGGTGCCACCGAGCAGTTGCGTGCGGGCAATCAGCACGTCGTCGGCGGGATGCAGGCGGATGAAAGGGTTCACTTCAGGTACTCCATCGAGTGAGAGGGGCTATTCGGGGAACGCCGTGGAACAGGCAAAGCCTTAGCCACTGGTGTTGCCCCCTGCAAGGGGGGTGGCGTAGCGACACGCAGTGCGCGAAGCCTGGGGGTGTGCCATCACTTCAATAGAACATTTTGGGGAGCCACAACACCAGCTTGGGGAAGTAGGTGATGATGATCAGGCTGCCCAAGAGCGGGAACAGCCAGGGCAGGATAGCCACCGTGGTGCGCTCCACCGACAGCTTGGCCACGCGCGCCAGCACGAACAGCACCATGCCCATGGGCGGGTGCAGCAGGCCGATCATCAGGTTGAGCACCATCACCAGGCCGAAGTGAACCAGGTCGATGCCGAGCTGCTGGCAGATCGGCACCAGGATCGGCACCAGGATGGTGATGGCGGCGGTCGGCTCCAGAAAACAGCCGACGAACAGCATCAGCAGGTTGGCCAGCAGCAGGAAGACCCAGGCCTCCTTGGTGAAGCACAGCACCCACTCGCTGATGGCGGCGGTCACGCCGGTGGCGGTGAGCATCCAGCCAAAGATGCTGGCGGCCGCCACAATGAACAACACCGTGGCGGTGGTCTCCACCGTATCGAGGCTGACCTTGACGAACATCTTGAAGTTCAGCGTCTTGTACCAGGCAAAACCCAGCACCAGCGCCCAGATGCAGGCGGCAATCGCGCCCTCGGTGGGCGTGAAGATGCCGGTGGTCATGCCGCCGATCAGCAGCACCGGCGTCATGATCGGCAGCACGGCCTGAAAGCTGAACACCTTGTCGAGCGCAAACAGCACCAGCAGGCCGGCAATCACCGTGGGTTGCGCCGGCAGGCCCAGCCGGGTCACCAGCGACCACATGGCCAGCGGCCAGGCGATGACAACCGCGGTCTCACCCAGCGCCTTGATCACGCGCGGCCACTCAAACCTGATGTCGGCGCCCCAGCCGTTCTTGTGCGCGAAATAGGCCACGGTCAGCATCATCAGGATGGCCATGAGCACGCCCGGCAGGATGCCGGCGAGAAACAGGGAGCCCACGCTCACATTGGCCATCATGCCGTAGATCACGAACGGCAGGCTGGGCGGAATGATGGGGCCCAGCGTGGCCGAGGCGGCCGTCACGCCGACGGCGAACTCGGTGCTGTAGCCGTGGTCCTTCATGGCCTTGATCTCGATCGTGCCCAGACCCGCAGCGTCGGCAATCGCGGTGCCGCTCATGCCGGCAAAGATGACCGAGCCCAGCACGTTGACATGGCCCAGGCCACCCTTGAGCCAGCCCACCAGCGCCAGCGCATAGTTGTAGATGCGGTTGGTGATGCCGGCGTTGTTCATCAGGTTGCCGGCCAGGATGAAGAAGGGCACGGCCAGCAGCGGAAAGCTGTCGATGCCGCTGATCATGCGGTGCATCACCACAAAGGGCGGCAGGTTGCCGGTCCACAGGATGTAGAGCAGCGCCGAGCCGGCCATGGCGATGGCCACGGGAATGCCGCCGCTCATCAGCAGCAGGAATAGGATTTTGAGCATCTAGTGTCCTGTCTTGGAAGTTTTTGCCATAAATGTGCAAGGGCGGCAGGTCGCTGCATGTTTTGTCGAAAACCGTCGCAGGCTAGGCGCCGCGCGCAGCCGGGTTGTGCACCCGGCGAGCACGGCAACGACGCATGCGGCGGTTTCTCGGCAAAACATAGGCAAGGAACTTCCGGGACAGGACACTAGCGGTCTTCCATGGAAGTTTCGGGGCGTTCCAGCACGCTGTAGCCGCGCTGGCGATGAATGCGCGCCACCTGAATGGCGCGCCAGGTCATGCCGGCAAAGCCGGCCATGCACACGGCATAGACCACGTTCATCGGCAGGTCGACGATCGTCATGCGCGAGTTGTTGCCCAGCTTGTCCATCATCATGAGCGTCAGCACCACGGCGGCGGCATAGAACAGCACGCGCAGCACGTCGACCAGGGTGGACATGGCGCGTGCCAGGCGGGGCGGCATGTAGCGGTAGAAGAAGTCAACCTGGATGTGGTTGTTGCGCGTCACGCCGATGGAGGCGCCGATGAACACCAGCCCGATCAGCAGATAGCGCGCAATTTCTTCCGTCCAGGCGGCCGAGTCGTTGAGCACGTAGCGCGTGAGGAACTGGTAGAACACGGTGGCACCGAGCAGCCAGAACAGGCCCAGTGCCACCCAGGCCTCCAGCGTGGTGCCAGAGAGATCGATGGCTTCATCCTGGGCGTGGAACTGGCCGTCGTCCCCCATCACCTTGGGCGCGGCATCTAAGTCTTGCATCGAGGGCTCCGTGCTCACTTGATGGCGATGATGCGGTCGTAATCGATCTGGCGGTAGCCGTGGTCGGTCGGCTTGGTGTTTTTCAGCACCGCCTCGCGGAAGGCGTTCTTGTCCACCGTGATCACGTTGTTGCCTTTTTTCTTGAACTCCTCGGCCAGACGCACTTCGGCGGCGGCGATCTCGCGGCTGGCTTTCTCGGCCGCTTCCTGGGTCACCTCGGTGAACAGCTTGCGGTCAGCTTCCGACAGCTTGTTCCACAGCGGGCCGCCGATCACGGTGAGCAGCGAGTCGACAATGTGGCCGGTGAGCGAAATGTTCTTCTGCACCTCGTAGAACTTCTTGGCTTCGATGGTGGGCAGCGGGTTTTCCTGCGCGTCCACGGTGCCGTTCTGCAGCGCCAGATAGACCTCGGCAAAAGCGATCGGCGTGGCGTTGGCGCCCAGGGCCTTGGGGAAGGCCAGGTAGGCGGGGGCGTCCGGCACGCGGATCTTCAGGCCTTTCATGTCCTCGGGTTTTTGCACCGGCTTGTTGGAGGTGACGTGGCGTGCGCCGTAGTAGGTCAGTGCTGTGATGTGGTTGCCGGTCTTGTCGTCATAGCCTTTGGCGAGTTCGCGGAATACATCGCTCTTGGCGTATTTGAGCTGGTGCTCGGCATCGCGGAAGATGAAGGGGAAGTAGGACACGGCCAGCGGCGGGTAGCTGCGTGCGGCAAAGCTGGCGCCGGTGATGATGATGTCCACGGTGCCCAGCGTCAGGCCCTGGTTGATGTCGGATTCCTTGCCCAGGGTGGAGGCGGGAAATACCTGCACTTCATAGCGGCCGTTGCTGCGCTTCTTGATTTCCTCGCCGGCCCAGACCGACCACTTGTGGTACGGCTCGGAGGTCTCGTACACATGGGCCCATTTGAGTTTGGTCTGGGCTTGCGCCAGGGTGGGCGCGGCCAGCGCGCCGGTGATCAGGGTGCAGGCGGCCAGGGCTTTGAGAGCGAAGCGTTTGTCCATGATGTCTCCTTGGTTGAATGAAGTAGTGGCTCAGGGATGCGGGTGGTTGGCGCGGTTCCAGTTCGCGCTGTAGCGGGCGCGCGCCTTGTGCAGGTGCTGCTGCATGGCTTGACGGGCTGCGTCGACGTCGCGCGCGCGGATGGCCTCCAGCACGGCCGTGTGTTCCTTGAGGGCGGCCTGCCAGGACGGCAGGGTTTCGAAGTGGTCACCCAGGCGCTCGAACATCGGGGCGTAGCGGGCTTGCCAGTAGCCTTGCACGGTGTCGCGCAACACCTCGTTGCCGCAGGCACGGGCGATGGCGTTGTGAAACGCCTCGTCGCCGTGACGCGGTTCGCGCCCGGCGTCGACCTCCTCATGCATCTGCTGCAATGCGCTGGCGATGCTTTGCACATCCGCTTTCTTGGCGTGGCGCGCGGCCAGTGCGGCCACTTCGCCCTCGACCAGTTCGCGTGCCTGCATCAACTGCAGTGGCCCCCATTCAGGCCGGGCATCGGGTTTGGTTCGGCTGCTCTTGCGCGGTGTCTTTGTCAGCACATAGATGCCGGAGCCGGTACGCACTTCGATCATGCCCTCGACTTCGAGTGCGATTAGCGCTTCGCGCAGGGAGGGGCGGCTGACACCCAGCTGCCGCGCCAGATCGCGTTCGGCCGGCAGTCGCGCGCCGACGGCGAATTCGCCTGCGGCCACGGCACGCCGCAACTGGTCGGCAATCTGCCGGTACAGGCGCTGGGGCTCGACGATCTGCAAAGGCATAGGACGGGTCTAGGGATTAACCAGAATTGGCCAAGTGGTCAGACCAATTCAGAATGCCATGGCATCGGGCAATCCCGTATCCGGCAAAACCCTAAAGGCGTTTCCGGCCAGCCGCCATCACGCGGCGCATCAAGGAGCAGGCATGCGACTCAAAGGAAAAACCGCGCTGGTCACCGCCGCCGGGCAGGGCATTGGCCGCGCCAGCGTGCTGGCCTTGGCCGCCGAAGGCGCCCAGGTCTGGGCCACCGACATCAATGCCCAGTTGCTGGAGGGCTTCAAGGGCGTCGACAAGGTGCAGGCCCTCCCACTCGATGTGCTGGACAAGGCCGCCATCGGGCGTCTGGTGGCCGGGCTGCCGCCGCTGGATGTGCTGTTCAACTGCGCCGGTTTCGTGCACAACGGCACCGCGCTGCAGGCCACGGATGACGAGTGGGATTTTGGTTTCAACCTCAATGTGCGCGCCCAGTTCTGGATGATTCAGACCGTGCTGCCGGGCATGCTGTCGCATGGGGGCGGCAGCATCATCAACATGTCCAGCGTGTGCAGCAGCATCAAGGGCCTGCCCAACCGCTTCGTCTACGGCACCACCAAGGCCGCCGTGATCGGCTTGACCAAGAGCGTGGCGGCCGACTTCGTGGCCCAGGGCATTCGCTGCAATGCGATCTGCCCCGGCACGGTGGACACGCCCTCGCTGCAGGCGCGCATCAACGCCTATGACGATCCGGCGCAGGCGCGGCAGAACTTCATTGCCCGCCAGCCCATGGGGCGGCTGGCGCAGGCGCATGAGATCGCGCCGCTGGTGGTGTTTCTGGCCAGTGATGAATCGGCTTTCGTCACCGGCCAGGCCTATGCGGTGGACGGCGGCATCTCGATCTGAGTCGGGCCGTTAGCGCGCGGCCAGCGGCAAATTGAGCAGCAGGTTCTGCGGCTTGAGGCGCAGCGTCTGGTCGGCCGTCATGGCCAGCCCGAGGTAGACCGGCTTGCCGGCAACATCGGCTTGCATGTCCTGGGGGTGGAGGAAGCTCAGGCGAAACAGGCTGATGAGGCGCTGTTGGCGCGCCGCCTCGACCGGCAGGCCTTCGTAGAGCTCGTTGAGCAGGGCGCTGGATTCGGCGTCGAGTCCGACATGCCAGCGCCAGCTCGGGTCCTCGATGTTCTGCAGCGGCTGGATGCGAACCTCGATGTTGAAGAAGTGTCCGATCCAGCGTTCCAGCACCCGCGCCAGTGCTTTGAGGCCGCTGCGTGCGCGCGCCATGCGCAGGGTCAGGCCGTGGCTGAGTTCCTGTGTGACTTCATGCGTGAGGTCGAGCAAAAAGTTGAAGCGTTCGCTGGTTTGCCAGTAGCGCTCGACATTGCTGGCGTCCAGTACCGCCAGCGTGGCGCTGCGCAACTGGGCCTTGCTCTCCAGCAGCAGGCGGCCCAATTCGCCCAGGCCGCCGGTTTCGCTGTGCTGGTCCACCAGGGCGAGGTCGGCAGCGAGTACCTGGCCGTCCTGCACGGCGATGCGCTGGGGGCGAAACAGCATTTCGGCCGCACGCAACTCCTGGGCATCGCTCGTGTCGTCCAGCAGGTTGCGCAAGATGGCCTGCACGACCAGATCGATGAACACCGGCGGCACCTGGATGACGCCCTGGCGAAACAGCTTCAGGTAGTAGTGCTCCAGCGTGCCGGCTGCCAGCAGGGCGTCCCGAAAGTCGAGAAACAGCTGGTAGTTGTCGCGCGCGTCGGCATCTTGCAAGCGGCTCAGTTCCTTCGGTGTGATGGCCTGCAGGGGCGACGCCAGCAGAGTCGCGTGCAGGCGGCGCTCGGCGGCGCAGGACTCGGGCACCAGCGCCAGTTCGGGGCGCAGCAGGAACTGGCGCAGAAACGTGGGGCTGGGCTGGAGCCAGCCGCGCGCATCGCGCTGGCGTGGCTCGAAGCCGCAGGAAGGCCAGAAGTCCATCATGGGGGGTCTCAGATCGAAGGTGGCGGCGTCGGGATCAATTGCCCGCGCAGCAGCAACAGCAGGGTGCGTGCCAGCAAAAAGGCCATCACCGAGGAGGACAGGCCCAAGGCGATGCCGCCGACCAGCGGCGGCCAGCCGCCGCGGCGCACGACTTCGATCATGCCGCCGGCCAGGGCCGCCAACGGGAAGGAGAAAGACCAGAAGCCGATGGAGAACGGCACGCGGCTCCACCATTTGTAGCGCGCCAGCACCGCCACGACCGGGCCGGCCGCGACACCGAGGCCGACGATCAGCACCTCACCCGGCAACTGCGGCCAGATGGAGCTGACGGCCAGGGTGGCCACGGTCGGCGGTGCCAGCTCCATGCCGATGGTCGGGCGCAGGGCTTCGGGCATGGCACCTTCGAACAGGCGGTTGAGCACGCGCACTTCCAGCAGCGCCCAGCTCGATAACCCCATGCCAAACAGCAGGGCGGCCCAGCCCGGGTAGCCCAAGGTGTTGAGCGCCATGGCGCCGACAAAGCCGCCGGCCACCGGCGGTACATACAGCGCCGGGCTGATGGTCATCGGGGGCAGGGCCGCGACGGTGATGATGGAGACGATGCGGAATGCCACCACCCCCTGCAGCACTAGGCTGGCGAGTGCAAACAGCAGCCAGCCGGTATGGCCGGCTTCGCCGAAATAGACGATGCACAGCAGGAAGGACAAGGGGATCAGGGCCATGAGCGAGCCGGCCAGCGGATGGGTGAACTCGTTGACGATGGAGCGCGGGTACTTGATGCACTTGGCCAGATAGAGCCCGAGCAAGAGCATGAGCACGGGGATGCTGGACCAGGCCAGTGCTTCGCCCATGGGGCGCGCCAGAGACCAGCCAAATGTGTGGGCGCGGCGCCAGGCACCAGCCAGGGCCAACAGGCCGACGGGGATGGCGAACAGTCCGACCGGGAACCGGGCCAACCAGGGGGAGTTTTTCATGCAGCCGATCCTAGCATCGCCTTTGCGGGCGGGGATCGGTGAGGGGTCTGGACCTGGGTCAGGCCAGAGCGGGGGACTCAGTCGTCCAGATGGCTGTCGGTATCCGGCTTGGACTTGCGCTGGACATCAACCGGCGTGGTCTTGAACGGAATCAGGGGGCGATCCAGCGGGCGCAGCGTATGGCGCTTGAGACCGCGCAGGGTCTTGGAGCGTTCCATGGCCTGGAGCACGCTTTCGGGCTCCATCATCAGACTGAAAGGATTGAGGGCTGTGCTGGTGGATTGCATTTGGGGTACCTCGCATGAAAGCGACTTGAATCGGGTAAATGGACTGTAAAGCTTTGCTTCCAGAGAATTAAGTCGGCGTTTGGCGACTCCTCGTGTAGGAAGTTGCCTGACAAGGCGTCAGGTTAAGTGCCCGTTTTCCCGTTCATTTCTTCGCTTTGCCCTTCAGTTCTGCACCAGCCGCACCTTCACGCTCTTGCCCTTGACCTTGCCGGCGTTGAGTTTGCGCAGCGCTTCCTGGGCAATGGCGCGGTCCACCGCCACGAAGGTGGTGAACTCCGTCACATTGATCTTGCCGATCTGTTCGCGGGTAAAGCCGGCGTCGCCCGTGAGCGCGCCCAACACATCGCCGGGGCGGATCTTTTCCTTGCGCCCGCCCAGGATTTGCAGCGTCACCATCGGCGGCAACAACGGCTCAGCGCTGGCGGGCGTCAGTTCATCGACCTTGTGCCAGGTGGATTCCTGGTGCTGGTACTGCTCGATCTTGCCGACAAAACCCATCTCGTCCATGCTCGCCAGGCTCAGCGCCAGGCCGGATTCACCGGCGCGCCCGGTGCGGCCGATGCGGTGCACATGGACCTCGGGGTCGGGCGTGATGTCGACATTGATCACGGCTTCGAGCTGGGTCACGTCCAGCCCGCGCGCCGCCACATCGGTGGCCACCAGCACGGAACAGCTGCGGTTGGCAAACTGCGCCAGCACCTGGTCGCGCTCGCGCTGCTCCAGCTCGCCATACAGGGCCAGGGCGCTGAAACCCTGCTCCTGCAGCAGGGCCGTCAATTCACGGCAGCGCTGCTTGGTATTGCAAAACGCCAGCGTGCTGACCGGGCGGAAGTGCTTGAGCAGCAGCGCCACGGTGGCCAGGCGGTTGGCGCGCGTGACCTCATAGAAGCGCTGCTCAATCCGGTTCTCGGCCTGGGGTGTTTCCACCTTGATCTGCTGCGGCTCGCGCATGAACTGGCGCGCCAGCTTGTCAATGCCTTCCGGGTAAGTGGCGGAGAACAGCAGGGTTTGCCGCTCGGCGGGGCACTGTTTGGCGACGGTGGCGATGTCGTCGATGAAGCCCATGTCCAGCATGCGGTCGGCTTCGTCCAGCACCAGGGTGTTGAGCGCCTCCAGATTCAGGTAGCCGCGTGCCAGGTGGTCCATCACGCGCCCGGGCGTGCCCACCACGATGTGGGCGCCGTGCTCCAGGCTGGCGCGTTGCCCGCGTAAGGCGATGCCGCCGCACAGGGTCACAACCTTGATGTTGTCGGCGGCGCGCGCCAGGCGGCGCAACTCGACCGTCACCTGATCGGCCAGCTCGCGCGTCGGGCACAGCACCAAGGCTTGGACCGCAAAGCGGCGCGGATTGAGGTTGGCCAGCAAGGCCAGGGCAAAGGCCGCGGTCTTGCCGCTGCCGGTCTGGGCCTGGGCGATCAGGTCCTTGCCGAGCAGGGCCAGCGGCAGGCTGGCGGCCTGGATCGGCGTCATCTCGGTGTAGCCCAGCTGCTGCAGGTTGTCCAGCGTGGCGGGGTTGAGCGGCAGGCTGCCAAAGCGGGTGGCGGGCGAATTCAGGGCAGAGGTAGTCATGAACCCATTATCGTGATCTGCTCGCCGCTTGGGGTTGCTGAATCGCAAAGCGGCCCAATGGCCATTGGTAGACGATCAAGGAAGTTCATAACAACTTTACATGAGGCGCAACATAATGAGGCTTCATGCACCCGCTATGTGTTGCCGCCAGATGAATCTATTGCCCATGAAGCGCCCCTGGTCGTGCTGCGCACGACCCTCGATCCTGGCCTTGGCCGTGGTGCTGTCCGGCTGTGCGTCGCTGGCGCCGCGCAACGGCGCCTTGCCCGCGACGCCGGTGCCGGCAG